>Ga0187893_10003551_pt1 | contig 31403 bp, 26 predicted proteins | sample MA1701074metaG_FD_139574 | JGI IMG/M metagenome (GOLD analysis project Ga0187893, IMG submission 139574) | White microbial mat communities from a basaltic lava cave in the Kipuka Kanohina Cave System on the Island of Hawaii, USA - MA170107-4 metaG ...
AGGCTCACGATGGCCACGCTGAGGAAGGCCGCCGCCGTCGGGTTCATCGGCGGATAGGATACGTGCCCCCGTGACAATCGACCCGATCCGCCCGCTCCGGTTCGCGGAGGGGGCCCTCGAGATCCTCGACCAGACTCTGCTGCCCGGCGAAGAGCGCTGGCTCCGGCTGACGACCCCCGCGGAGGTGATCGCGGCGATCCGCCGCCTCGCGGTGCGCGGCGCGCCGGCCATCGGCGTGGCCGGGGCCTACGCGGTCGCCCTCGCGGCGGGATCCAAGGCGGAGGTCCGCGCGGCCGCGCCGGCCATCGCGTCGGCGCGACCGACGGCGGTCAACCTCCGCTGGGCCGTGGAGCGGATGCTGGGGGTGCTCGAGGGGGCCCCCGAGCCCCCCCGGGACCTGCTGCTGGCGGAGGCCCACCGCATCCGGGACGAGGATGAGGCCTGCTGCCGCGCCATCGGGCGGCACGGCGCCGCGCTTCTCGGCCGGACGAGCCGCGTGCTGACCCACTGCAACGCCGGGTCGCTCGCGACGGCGGGGTATGGGACCGCGCTCGGCGTCGTCTATGCGGCGGTCGAGGCGGGCAAGCGGGTCGCGGTCTTCGCGGACGAGACGCGGCCGCTGCTGCAAGGGGCGCGGCTGACGGCGTGGGAACTGGCGCGCGCGGGCATCGAGGTGACGGTGCTTCCCGATGCGGCGGCCGCCTCGCTGCTGCGGGCGGGGAGGATCGACGCGGTCGTCGTCGGCGCCGACCGGATCGCCGCCAACGGGGACGTCGCGAACAAGGTCGGCACCTACCCCCTCGCCCTCTTGGCACGCGAGCACTCCGTCCCGTTCTATGTCGCGGCCCCCCGCTCGACGATCGACCGGCGCTGCCCCGAGGGGGGTTCGATCCCGATCGAGGAGCGCTCCGGCAGCGAGGTCACGGAGGGGTTTGGCGTAAGGACTGCCCCCGCAGGGGTTTACGTCTACTCCCCCGCGTTCGACGTCACGCCGGCGAAGCTCGTGAGAGCGCTGATCACCGAGGTCGGGGTCCTCTCCCCGGTCACCCTGGCGGGAATCGCGCGCACTCTCGGTTAAGCCCGAGCCGAGACGGCTCCGATAGGTCTTCGGCATCCCGGGAAGGATGCGCCGTCATGGCGTTCAAGGGCGACCTCAAAAACATCAGCCTGTTCGACGTCTTCCAGACGCTGAACACGAACAATCAGACCGGCGTGCTGGTCCTCCAGCGCGAAGGTGTGACGAAGAAGGTGCACATTTCGCCCGCGGGGGTGCGCGTCTTCTTCAGCCGCTCCTTCCGCCCGCTGCGCCTGGGCGAGATCTTCATCCGTCGCGGGCTGATCACGAGCCAGGACGTCGAGATCCTGCTGCTCCAGCAGAAGCAGGAGTACAGGCCGATCGGCGAACTCCTCGTCGCGAGCGGCAAGGTCTCGAAGGAGCAGATCGACCAGGTGCTGCGCTACCAGGCCGAGGACGAGGTCTACGAGATCTTCGCCTGGGACAGCGGCACCTTCGCCTTCTTCGACGGCGCGTCGGCGGGCGAGCACGCCAACAACCCCCTCTCGGAGGTGCTGCTCGACAGCTCGGGCCTCTGTCTCGAGGCGGCCCGTCGTCTCGACGAGATGGAACGGCTGCGCAAGGTGATCCCGAGCAACGGGGAGTACTTCGCGCAAGCGGAGGGGTTCGAGCCCGACCGCGCCGCCAACAGCGCGTCGGTCTGCGCGGTCTACGACGCCCTGGCCGCCCCGAACAGCGTCGACGACCTGCGCGACCTCGTCGGGCTCTCGCTCTTCGACATCCTGCGCACCCTCGTCTGCCTTCTCGAGGGCGGCCTGATCCGGCCCCTCGACGGCGAGGAGCTGATCGCGACCGCCGCGCTGGCGAAGGACCAGGGCAACCACGAGCGGGCGGCCCAGCTCTACGAGAAGGCGCACCGGCGCGATCCCAAGAATCGCGCCGTGCTCGAGGAGTGCGTGCGGGCGGTCCAGCGCCTCGGCGAGCCGCCGCGCCTCGCGCACCACCTGGCCGCCCTCGGGCGGCTCTGCGTGGAAGAGGGCGATCCCGAGAAGGCGGTCGAGCACCTCGAGCAGGCGCTGCGCCACCAGTCCGACAACTACGAGGCGCTCGGCGCGCTGCGCGACGCGTTCATGGGGCAGGGCCAGCCGGAGAGCGCCGCGGAGACGAGCCTCCGGATCGCGCGCGCCTACAGCGAGAACGGCGACCTCGAGCAGGCGATCGGCGCCTGCCGCGCCGGGCTCGAGATCGTGCCCGACAGCGTCTCGCTGCGCTACTACCTCGGCCAGATCCTGATGCGCGTCGACCGCCCGTCCGAGGCGCGCGAAGAGCTGCTGACGCTGGTCCGCGAGACGGAGACGAACAAGAAGGTCATGCGGAGCCGGAAGGCGCACGAGCTGCTGACCGGATGCTTCCGCCTGCTGCTGAAGATCAACCCGCAGGACGAGGAGGCGCACGAGGGGCTTCGCAACCTCGACAGGATGCTGCTCTCGTCGAAACGCCGGCGCACGCTTGCGGTGCGCGGGGCGATCGCCGCCGCGCTGCTCTGCGTCGCCGCCGGCGTGGGCCTCGCCTTCCGGGGCGCCTCGCCGGAGCAGCTCTTCGCGGCCGTGGTCCGGGCGCAGCAGTCGCGCGACGAGTCCGCCGTCCGGGAGGCGATCGAGACGCTCCTCGACCACCATCCGGAGTCGGAGGAGGCGCTCCGCGCGACGAGGATCCGCCGGCAGATGGACCTCTCGCGCCAGCAGCGGGAGCAGGAGCAGAGGAAGCGCGAGGATCTGCTCCGCTCGGAGTTCGTCGAGCAGTGGGAGGGCACCCGCAACGCGCTCGCGGAGGGCCCCCCCGCCGACGCCATCGCGCAGGTGGAGGCCTTCCTCGAGCGGCTGCGCAAGCCCGAGGCGGCCTTCCTCCGGTCCACGATGCAGCCGCACGTCGAGTACGGACTGCTCACCTTCCTCGACAGGATCGCGGCGCGATTCGACGCCGACCGCGGCGAGGTCGCCGTCACCGAGCAGAAGCTGAAGGCCAACGCCGACCGCGGCGCCGCGATGCTGCTGGATCTCGAGAATCGCCTCAGCGGCGTGCGCCGGTGGGCCTGGCCGACGCTGCTGCCCCAGCTCATCGCGCGCCTCGACGAGATCGGCAAGTCGCCGGCGGTCGGCCGCGCGCAGGAGGGGATCGCCGAGTTCCGCAAGCGGATCGAGGGGAGCCTCGCCGCCTTCGACAACCTCGACGCGCTCTTCTTCACAGTGCGCAGGGAGCGCCTGCGCGCGGAGATCGAGGACACCTGCGACAGCGCGCGAAAGCGCGGGCTCATGCACGAGTCGAGCTGCGAGTTCGCCGAGGCCCGCGCCCTCTACGACGCCGCCTTCCGGAAGGCGGACTCCGCCACCGACGAGGAGCCGCGCCCCTACTTCCGCGACCTCCTGCAGTGGATCGACCAGCGGCGCTTCCGCGAGGACATGAAGTACCGGCGCGACCAGATGGACGCGATCGTCCGGCAGCTCGCGCTGTTCGAGCGCGAGCGGAGCGAAGGGCGCGAGGACGCCGCCTTCCGCATCATGCGCGACCTGCGACGGGTCCACCGCGTCCCGCAGTTCGAGGGCAGGTACAAGTTCCCCTACCGGATCGACTCGACGCCCCGCGGCGCCGAGGTGACGCTCGACGGCAAGGTCGTCGGCACGACGCCGATGGCGGTCGAGCTCGAGATGAGCCCGAGGCCGGTCTTCGTGCGCATCAGCAAGCCGGGATTCGAGAGCGCCGACGTGCGGCTCGAGCCGATGGATCCGAACCTGACCGGGCTGCTCGACGCCTCGCTTCCCAAGCGCACCGTCTGGGAGAAGGAGATCGCCGGCGGGACGGAGGCGGCCCCGGTGATCCACGGCGGCCTCGCGCTCGTCGCAAGCGCGAACACGAGCCTGCTCGCCTTCCACCTCTCCGACGGCGAACTCGCGTGGGAGGCGAAGACGAAGGACCTCGAGCGCATCAAGGTCGCGCCGGTCGTCTGCGGCGGGCACGCCTGCTTCATCACCGGCGCCGGGCGCCTCTTCCGCGTGAACCTCGCGGACGGCAAGCCCGCGGGCCGCACCGACCTGCCCGGGCAGGTGCTCTTCGACGTCGCGGCGGATGGCGACCGCCTCTTCGTCGCCACGCGCGAACGCCACCTGATCTGCCTCAAGGGGAGCGAGATCGTCTGGTCGAAGCAGCTCGCCGCCGCGCCGAGCACGCGCGTGCTGCTCGCGCGCGGCCGGCTCTTCATCGGCACCGCCGAGGGGAGCATCCTCGTCCATGACGCGAAGAGCGGCGCGCAGATCGCCGTGACGGCGAGCCCGTCGGGTTCGTCGTTCTTCGGAGGCATCGAGGCGTGCGGCGGCCTCGTGCTCGCCGGCGCGGAGGACGGCGCGCTCTACGCGTTCGACGGCGAGAGGGGCCTCTACCGCTGGCGGTTCAACACGCCGGGCCCGGTGACGACGCAGGCGGTCGCGTCCGCCGACGGAACCTCGATCTACCTCGCGACCCGCGCGGGACACGTCAGCGTCCTCTCTCCGGACGGCGAGGAGCAGGAGGCCGCGTTCGAGCTGCCCGGCATCGCGCCCGACGCCCCGGTGCTCGCGAACGGCTTCCTCTACGCGATCGGCAGCAACCGCCTGAGCGCGTTCGACTCGCGCGAGCTGAAGTCCTGGTGGGACTTCACGTTCCCGAAGGACGAGTTCCCGGTGCGCCTCGCCGCCGGCGACGGCCACCTCGCCGTCGTGACGAGCAAGCACCGGCTCGTGCTCTTCTCCCTCGACCGGCGGTAGCGGTCCCTCCGACCCGCATCGGACGGGCCCTCGAGCCGGGACGCTCGCGGCAGGTCCCCGCCCACCGCCTCCGCCCACCTCGGCAAGACCCGATGTCGTGCGCCTTCCCGCCGCGGGCGAGCACCTCGCTAGCCGAAACGGCGCCGGATCTCCTCCAGGCGCTGCTTGACGAACTCCTCCTCGGTCAGCTCCCGCTCGGGGGGTCGATCCTCGGGGGGTGCGGGGGCCACCGGCGCCTCCACCAGCGGCGCCTCGACCTCCTCGCGCTCGCGCGGCTCCTCGTCGCGGCGGGGGCGGTCCCGGCGCGGACGGCGCTCGTCGGGGCGGCGGTCGGAGGGGCGGCGCGGACGGCGGGCGGCGCCACCGCGCCCCTCGTCGGTCCGCTCTCCGTCGCCGCGGGGGCGGCGCTCGGCCCCCTCCCCGCGCCCCACCCCGGACTTCATCGACAGCGAGATGCGTCCCGACTCGCCATCGACGCCGAGCACCCTCACCTGCACCGTCTGCCCGACATGAACCACCGTCGTCGGATCCTTGACGAAATGGTCGGCGAGTTCGCTGACGTGGACGAGGCCGTCCTGCTGCACGCCGACGTCGACGAAGGCGCCGAAGTTCGTCACGTTCGTCACGCGGCCGGGGAGCTGCAAGCCGGGGGCGAGGTCGCTCGTGCTGCGCACGCCGGCGGGCCGGCGGACCAGTTCGAGCGGCGGGCGCGGATCCTTGCCGCTCTCGAGCAGCTCGAGGATCACGGCGGCGACGGTGGCCGGGGGGCAGCGCTCGTCGGCGAAGTCCTCCGCGACCAGGTCGGCCAGCAGGTCCGCGTTGCCGATGAGGTCCGCCGGCGCCCGTCCGGTCTTCTCGGCGATCCTCCGCACGACCGGCGCGTGGTCGGGGTGGACGCCAGTGGCATCGAGCGGATCCTCGCCCCCGAAGACGCGCAGGAACCCGCCCGCCTGCTCGAATGCATTCGCGGTGATGAACGGCAGCGCGCGCACCGCCTCGCGGCTGCGGAAGGGTCCGTGGGCCTCGCGGTGGTCCGCCAGCGCGCGCGCGGCGGAGGGCGTGAACCCGCACACGTTGGCAAGCTGCGCCGCCGGCGCGCGGTTGACGTCGACGCCGACGCGGTTGACGCACGACTCGACGGCGTCGCGCAGCGCCCGGGAGAGGTGACCGGGCTCGATCTCCTCCTGGAACTGCCCGGCGGCGGCCTGCCGCGGGTCGAGCTTGACCAGCTCCGCCATCGGGTCGATCAGCCGGCGCGCGAGGGAGACCGCGCCGCGCACCGGGACGGCCAGCGGCTGGAGTTCGCCGCGGCCCACGGGCCCGCTCGCGTAGGCGCCGATGCCGGACTCGGAAACGATGACGACCGGCGGCAGCCCGTCGCCGAGGGGTTCGAGGGTCTCGCGCAGGAAGGCCTCGACCTCGTGGCGGCCCTGGCCGTTGCCGAGCGCGATCGCCTCGATGGCGTGGGTCTGGACGAGGCGCAGCAGCGCTTCCCGCGCCTCGGCGCGCTTCGCCTCGTCCTTGTCGAAGGGCCGCAGGCGCGCGCTCTCCAGGTGGTTCCCGCGCTCGTCGACGCAGGCGAAGGGCACGGGTCCGCGCGGGGCGGGATCGATGCCGAGCACCCGGCGCGCCCCGGCGGGCGGGAAGAGCAGCAGGTCGTGGAGGTTCTGCGCGTAGACGCCGATCGCCTCCTCCTCGCTCCGCAGCCGCGCGCGGCGCATCCCGTCCTCGAGGACCGCGGGCTTCAGCAGGCGCACCGCCGCGGCGGCCGCCTGGTCGAGGAACGCCTTGACCTCGGGCTTGGCCTCCTTCGGCAGGAAGCGCTGCTCGATCGCGGCGACGACCCTCTCGTCGGGCAGCGTCGCGCGGATCGTCAGCATCCCCTCGCGTTCGGCGCGTCGCAGCGCGAGCAGCCGGTGCGACGGGATCCGGCCGAGCCGCTCCTCCGAGGCGACGAGCCCGCGCAGGCGCTGCGGCAGGTTCTCGCGGCCGGGAACCGGCACGCCGCCGATCGTCCCCTCCTTCTCGAGGGCGCGCAGCGCGGCGCCGCGCACCTCGGGATCGACGGCGAACCGCTCGGCGAGGATCTCCCGGGCGCCGCGCAGGGCCTCCTCCGCGGAGCCTACGCCCTTCGCCGGATCGACGAAAGCGGAGCCGTCGGGGGCCTCGTTGCCGAGGTAGGCGTCGGCGAGCGGGTCGAGGCCCATGTCCCGGGCGAGCCGGCCGGGGGTCTTGCGGGGGGGGCGGTGCGGCTCGTAGAGGTACTCGAGCTCGGTCCGGTCCCGGCAGCGCTCGATCCTCTTGCGGAGTTTCTCCGGCACCCCCTCGCGCTCGCGGATCGCGGCGAGGATGAACTCGCGGCGCTGCTCGATCTCGCGCGCATGCTCGGCGAGGTTCCGCATCGCGCGCAGCGCCCGCTCGTCGAGGCCTCCGACGTCGATGCGCCGGTAGCGGGCCAGATAGGGCACGGCCTTCCCCTCGCCGAGCAGCGCGAGGGCCCGCTCCGCGATCGGGGGATCGATGCCCATCGCCTCGGCGACCCGGGCGGCAACGATGCTGTCGAGGTGCGAACTGCTCCCGCTCATGACCTTCCGCCGCCGAGGTGCAGGCGGCGCCGTGGGCCAAACCCGCGATCTTAGCAGAACGTCGGTCCGCCGGGGAGGGAGCAGGCTCTAGCGGTCGCAGCCGAAGGTGTAGGCGATGCCGTAGCAGGGGACGGCGCCCGGGTAGAGGCCCACAAGCAGGCCGCGCCGGAGCAGGTAGGCCCGGGAGTAGGGGTAGCCGACGCGGACGGCCGGGGCCGGGTCGCTCGCCCGCGTGTCGCGGTCGAGGATCCGCTCCCGCAGGCCGGAGGCGGACTTGTTCTCCGGCTCGATCGCGAGCACCTCGTGGACGGCGTCGAGGGCCCCCTCGACCTGCCCGGAGATCCAGAGCGCGTCGGCCAGCTTCAGGAAGGAGCGGACCATCCGCGGAGCGAGTCCGTCGAGGAGCGCGCGAAGCGAGAGTCGAAGCTCCTCCTCCTCGACGAGCAGCAACAGCTCCTGCAAGCGCACCTCCGCGCTGCGGTAGGCGTAGGCGGCCCACGAGAGGTTCCGCCGTGCATCCGCCCTCGCGCCGAGACGCGCCTCGCGCACCATCCGGTCGGCGCGGTCCATCCGCTCGACCTGCTTCCCCAGCTCGCGACGGTGGCCGCGCGCGCGGCGCGCGCGCTCCTCCTGCCGCTTCTGCTCGCTCAGGAACTGCTCCCGCTCGGCGATGATGCTCAGCAACTCCTTCACCCGGAGCGCCTCCGCGGACCCCTCGAACTCCCCGAGAATGAGCTGCGCGTGGTGACGCGCGCCCTCGATCTCGCCCTCGCGGAAGAGCCGCCACGCTTCGTTGAAGCGCCAAGTGGCCTCCTCCTCCCGGAGCGCCGCCTCGAACTCCGGGGTCGCGGCGCCCGCCCCCCGGTACTGGACCAAGGCGAGGCGGAAGAGCCCCTGGGAGCGCGCCCACTCTCCCAGCGCGCGGTGGCCCTCCGCATCGCCGGCCGCGATCTGCTCCGCCCATGCGTAGTAGACGAACTCGGGCACCACCTGGTCGATCGGCACCGTGTACTCCGCGGTGGCCGACTGGCCCGGCAGGTAAAGGCGGATCCGGAGCCGGTCCCCGCGGACGGAGACCGATTCCGCCGGGATCAGCTTGCCATTCTTGAGTTCGATCATGTCGAGGCCGAGGACCGGCATCGAAAGGAGGAGTGCCGTGAGGAGGATTCGCATGGCCGTCTCCAAAGGAGGATACTGGGGGGTCCGGGGGCGGAATCCCCCGCTACCATACTTGGAACGTCCCGCGGAGGCGGAATTCACCCGATGAGCCTGATCAGCATCCCCGAAGCGCTGGCCGAGATCCGGGCGGGCCGGATGGTCATCCTCGTCGACGATCCCGACCGGGAGAACGAGGGGGACCTCTGCATCGCCGCGGAGGCGGTCACCCCCGAGACGATCAACTTCATGGCGACCCACGCCCGCGGCTGGATCTGCCTTGCGATGGACGACCCGATGGCCGAGCGGCTCGAACTGCCCGTCATGGTCGCCCAGAACAACAGCCGCTTCCGGACCAACTTCACCGTCACCTTCGAGGCGGCGTCGGGGGTCACCACGGGGATCAGCGCGCAGGACCGGGCGCGCAGCATCCGCGTCGCGGTGAGGCCCGAGGCGAAGCCCGCCGATCTCGTGCGGCCGGGCCACATCCAGCCGATCCGCGCGCGGAAGGGCGGCGTGCTCGTGCGCGCGGGCCAGACCGAGGGGAGCGTCGATCTCGCGCGGATGGCGGGAATGCGCCCCGCGGCGGTGATCTGCGAGATCGCGAAGGAGGACGGGAGCATGGCGCGCATGCCCGACCTCGAGGTCTTCGCGAAGCGGCACGGCCTCGGGATCTGCAGCATCTCGCAGATCATCGAGTACCGGCGGATGCACGAGCGGCTCGTCGAGAAGGCGGAGACGGTCCAGCTCCCGACGGCGCACGGGGAGTTCCTGCTGCACATGTACCGGAGCCTCGTCGACGAGCGGCCGCACTTCGCGCTGACGAAGGGGATCGCGACGCCGGACGCGGCGCTCGGCAACCCCGAGATCGAGGAGCCCGTGCTCGTCCGCCCCCACAGCGAGTGCCTGACCGGCGACGTCTTCCACTCGCTCCGCTGCGACTGCGGCGCGCAACTCGAGCAGGCGATGGAGGCGATCGAGAAGGAGGGCAAGGGGGTCGTGCTCTACATGCGGCAGGAGGGCCGCGGGATCGGCATCGAGAACAAGATCCGCGCCTACCACCTGCAAGACCAGGGGCTCGACACCGTCGAGGCCAACCACGCCCTCGGTTTCAAGGCCGACCAGCGCGACTACGGCGTCGGCGCGCAGATCCTCCGCCACCTGGGCGTCCGCAAGCTCCGCATCCTGACGAACAACCCGCGGAAGTTCCGCGCGCTGCAAGGCTACGGCCTCGCGATCACCGAACGGATCCCGATCGAGATCCCCCCCAACCCCTCCAACGCCCACTACCTCGCCACCAAGAAAGACAAGCTCGGGCATCTCCTCGAATGACGCCCTGATCCGCTGGGTGGGCGCAAGGGATTGGGGGGACGTGGCTTAGGGACGGCGGGGTGCGGCAGCGGTGCCGCAGGGGAGGGGGGGTGGCGCGCGCGACCGTCTTGTGCATGGCCAGAGTCGGTCACGACCTCCGCCCCCTGCTCTTCCCAGACACCCTCCCTGTACCGTTCACGCCTGCGATCGCGCGAAGGGACTCTTGGGCCAAGAAGGACGATCTGAGACGTTTGACCCGCCGCCGGGAGCAACCACGCCCCTAGGGCGTTACGCGGATCGGAAGCCTCGGGACGCCATCCCCGCGAGCACGAGCAGCGCCCCAGTGATCAGGAGATGATAGTGAAAATCGAGCGCAAACCCAGGACCGAAGCAGCCGCACTGCTCGGAGAACCCGCTGACAGGGAACTCGCCCGCAACGACTACTACCAAATAGGCCACCAACATTGCCTTCAGGAGAACGAACGAGAATCCGCACGCTCCTCGCAGGGCCAGAGTCGCGGCGAACGCGACCTCGATGAACCCCGCCGCCACTCGGACCGCATGCCAGAACGGCGGCCCGAACAGACCGAGGGTCAACGGCATTCCTTCGTCGCTCCAAAGGAGCCTGATCTTGGCGCCGCCAAGGATCGCAAGTGCCACGGCGAGCAGGTACTCCGAGACGAGGCATGTGAGCCCAGGACCCCTCGAGTAATCCCGCACAGGAGCCGCGCTGCCCAAGTCAGCGTTCCCACTGTCCGGGACCGGCCCGCAGCATTCGGAAGTCCACGCTCTGTGGCGGTCCGCGCGGATCGAGGAGCACGAGCGCCGAATCGCTCATGAAGCCGGGCTTGTTGACAGTTACATACAGATCTCGCGGCCTCATCGACGCATCGAACGCCTCCTCCACCCTGATGAGCGCCAGGATAGGCCAGTGCTTCCCTTCCATGCGTTCAAGTTCGGAAGACCCAACGTTCTTGAGTACTTGAACGCCGGCTTGGGCCGGCGCCGCGTCATCTACCGATACGGTGACGTCCGCCTCCGGAAGCGGGCGGCCCGCGTCGTCCCATACGCGTACGTGCAGTTCGAGGAGTCGTTTCGGGTGGTGGGTGATCGTCACGTCCGTGGATCGCCCCGCGACGATTGAAAAGGGGCCGCTCTTGCAGAGGCCCACCGAGGGGTGTCCGAACGAAAGGCCCGCGAACTCGCCTGGCGGGAGCTGAACATCAAAGAGGCGGTCATCCGCAACCTGGGCATAGGACCAGCGGGTCGGCGCCGGGTCCGTAGCGTGCAACCGTGCGCCGCAGAGAAGCGAGGCGGGCCGCGCCTCGAAGACGCCCTCCGGCAGCGCAAAGCGGGCGGTACCCAGGAGTGGCCCCGTCCGTGCGAATCGCGTCACGGGTACGTCCTCCACCGCTGGCGCGGGATCGCCGTCAGCAACGACGAGCAATTCGCAGTTCTTCTGCTCGAAACCGAAGAATCCCGTGTACGCCTCGATTCGGGTGTCCCATCCGGCTTGCATGACGGGAAAGGCATACACGCCCGATCCGCGGTAGATCTGATACGGAAAGCGCTCGCGGCTCAACCCAAGATCGGTCTGCCCCACGGAGCTGGATGCGATCCGCAATCGTGTGGAGCTCGACGTGAAGCGCAGAACGGAGTAGCAACTACTGATGGACCCATCACTGTCGAGTGCGAGGGCGCGAATCGTCGCCTGACACTTCCGGTAGACAACGAAAGTACCGGCTTTCCTGGAATAGAGGACCGGCTGCAGCCCGTGGATGGGGTAGCGATCCGTGTAGTTCACTTCGGCGAACATCCAGCCGCGCCCCAAACCCAGGATGAGAGGCTCCGCTCCGACGCCGTGGAGAGCGACGTTTCCATTCGCGTCGGAAATGGCCGCGGCGCATCCACTCCCGGGGTACGCGCGCATGAGAGGCTCCGTCTGAAGTGCGGTCATGGTGTATCCCACCCCGATCGCGTGTACCGGCACGCCTACCGCAGGCGATCCCGATTCAAATACCAGCTTCGCCGTGGCTGTCTCGCCGGGTGCGAGGGTGAGACTCACCGGCCCCCCCGTGACCGATCCCGGCGGAAGACTCACGGTGGACTCTCCGGGCAAGTACCCCCGAGAACCCGCCACGATCACGATCTCCCCGCAAGCCGGGAGCAGCAGATCAACAACCCCTTCCGAGTCGCAGTGCGCCCCGGCAAGACGGTCCTCGGAGCGAGGAACTACCGCGTCGATCGGAAATGCATCGACTCGAGTTCCGGGGATGGCCTCGCCGGATGTTGTGCGGACATGAACCGATACCCGGACGGTGCGCTCGGAGCCCCCATGAGATCTTCCGGCGCTGTTCGAAGAGGTTTCGAGCGTGACCGGCGCTGACCCCATCCTCGGGAGGGGTGGCACAACACCCGCGCGCGATAGCGAGCCCCTGCCAGCTACGCCTCGCTGATGCGTCGGACCGCGTTCGTTCCCGCTGGTCAAGAAAGCACCGAACAGTGCTGCGATCGCAACGACGATGAGGAACACCACGCGACGCGTCCTCTGCCGATCACCGCCCGCGTCGGAAGCTCGAGTCACTGGTTGATGTCCACGCACAAACGCCCTGTCACTTCTGGCATGCGCACGATTGCGTCCGAGAGTATTCGGTCGGCGGCGCGGGTGGATCGCCATCGCCCCCGGCACCATGGGGGTCGAAGGTCGTCAGAATCGCGCACACTGTACAGCCGACATTGAGACATTCGATGTACGTCCTGTCGGGGTCGTGAGGCTCGCGATCCGAATCGGTCACGGCAACCGTCGAGCAGTAGCTTCCGCCGAAGAGAGTCGGGTCGGCGGTGCCCGCCCCATTGCACCCACAAGACTGCTTCGTGAGCGTCGGATTGTACGGGTCGGGGGACCACGTGGTGGGGGTAGACGGGCAAGTTCCACCGGCTCCCTGGCACCCGGCATCCCGGCAGACCGCAGACTCGCTACCGGCCATGTACACCGTATTGAACATGTTCAGCCACGACCACGATTCGATCGTCTCCAGGTAGCATCTGGATCCGCTGGCGTGCGCCATTGCCACCCCGGCACCGCCAGCGATCACCGCCAGCATGCCCAATGCGACTGCCCAGTGTTGCCGAAATACTCTCATTCGCGAACCTCCCTTCAAGAGTGGCCTGCTGTCATGAGCCACGGCCTGTGCGGCCGACACCTAACTATGTGCCGTTGCAGGGGGGGGGGGTCGTTTCGAAACGAGTCAGGATCAGCCGTTGAGCCGCGCACGCATGGTCTCGCACATTCGGTGCGACCGCTGAATCCCCCGACGGGCCGCAGCGGAAGCAAGCCCCTGAGTCCAGACCTCCTGACATAGCCCCGCAGCGCGGCTTGACGCCGCAACCAAATCAGCGACGGCCGAAGGCCGCGCTGCGCCTAGTGAGGAGCTGCGCGATCCGGGTGGCGCGCGCGGGGCGGAGGGCTGCGTGCGTCCCTCCCCCGCCGCAGAGGATGGCTGCGAAGCGGCCACCTTGGCTCGGTTCCGGGCGCCGCACGAGGGCAGCACCAGAGTTTGCGCAGGGAGCGCGAAGTCTGCGGGGTAGTAGTACACGCCTCGGGCGCTGCGCTCCCTCGCGACGGCCTTCGGCCGATCCGGATCGGGCGTAGCGGTTCTTTGATGAGGAAGCCAGGAAGGGAGGAACCCATGAGAGCAGAGGGGAGCACTCCGGGACTCGGATGGTCGAGTCCGCCTCTTCCTCGGTTCCTAGGTTTCTGGGTTCCTTCTTCCAAGCTCAAGACGAAGGCTGTGGTTGACCGCACCGCGCGGTTCCCGGTGGCAGTGGGCGTGCCATCGCACGCTGAAAGGCGCGCGCGGCAACATCCTCGCGCGCCTCCGAGCGCGTTCGCCCAAGAAACCCGAAGACCCTTCGAGATTTGGACCCCCTCGTGGCTCAGAAAGCCTGCGCCCATGCGGCTTTATCTCCGGCGGGGCGCGGACCCAAACCTGTCCGCTTCCCCGGACGACGACCCAGTGGCACCGAGCCTCGACCGGGACCCGGCCGACCGCCCCATGGACCGGAACTTCGCGTTCCTGGGCTGCTCGACGGCGCGGCGCCGCTCTTCCGCGAAGGCGCGCTCGTTCCCGGCGGCGGCGTCCTCCTCGCCGTCCCCGCGCTGTTGCGCACGGGCGTGATGGCATGCGCCCGCGAGGTCTACGGGAGCATCGGCCCCGCCTTCTACGGGCTCCGCACCAAGATCCTCGCGCTCCTGCTCATGGCGCTTCCGCGCATCAAGCGTCCCGAAGCCCTCAAGCAGCACTCCCCCGACGGCCTCGGGCGCCTGCTCGGCCTCGATCGCGCCCCGGGGGTGAAGACGCTGCGCCGCAAGCTCCGCCGCCTCGCGGTCGCCGGGCGCGCCGCGGACCTCGGCCGCGCGCTGGCGAAGCGGCGCATCGCCCTCCACGGCAGCGCCGTCGGACTGCTCTACCTGGACGGCCGCGTCCGCGTCTACCACGGCCGCCACGCCCTCCCCAAGGCGCACATCGCCCGCATGAGCCTCGCGTTGCCCGCCACCACGGACTACTGGGTCCTCGACGCCTGCGGCGAGCCCCTCTTCGTCGTCACGGTCGAGGCCAACGCCGGCCTGGTCAAGATGCTGCCCGCAGCTGAAGCGACCCCCTCCGCCGTGATGTCTTTGCAAGTCGTTGGGGGGAATGGGGTTGGGGGAATGGAGGTGCGGCAGCGGTGCCGCAGCGGAAGGGGAGAGGCGGGACGGGCGTCAAAGGGGGGCGGACCGTGCGATGCTCAGCATCATGACCCTGCCGGAGGTGCCTCACGCGCTCCCTGACGCCGATCTGGTGGCCCGGATCCGGAGGGGGGATGCGGCGGCCCTGAGGCTCGTCGTGGAGCGCTACCAGCAGCGCATCTTCGCGCTGATCTACGGCATCATCCGCGACCGGCACGAGGTCGAGGACGTCGCGCAGGAGGTCTTCTTGAAGGTCTACTCGAGGATCGACGCCTTCGACGGCCGGTCGCAGTTCTACACGTGGCTCTACCGCGTGGCCGCGAACGCCGCGAAGGACCACCTGAAGAAGCGGTCGAGGCGCCCCGCCGTCGCCTTCGAGGAGGAGGAGAGCCTCCCCGACCGGGGCCGCGGCCCGCACGAGGCCGCCGAGACCGCCGAGCTGCGGCGGCGCGTCCGCGCCGAGATCGCCGCGCTGCCGGTGCGCCATCGCGAGATCCTCACGCTGCGCGAGCTGGACGGCCTCGCCTACACCCGGATCGCGGAGATCCTCGGGATCTCGCTAGGAACCGTCGAAAGCAGGATCCACCGGGCGCGGGAGCGCCTGAAGAGGAGGCTCTCATCCCATGCGGACTGACCGGCAGCTATGGCAACTGCTCGATGGGGAGCTTCCCGAAGCGGAGGCGGCGCGCCTTCGCGCCGAGGCGGCAGGCGACGCGGAGTTCGCTGCGCGGATTTCCGCCCTCGCCTCGGTCAAGCGGGGGATCCTCGCCGGCACCCCCCCGGTCCCCCCCGGCTTCTCCCGGCGGATCGAGGCGCTCGCGTCCCGGGGCGGCCCTGCACCCGCCGTCGATCTCGACGAGATCCGGCGCTTCCTCCGGCGGTCGCTCGTCGCGGCAGCGATCCTCGGCGCGATCGGCCTCGCCTATCTCGCGGCAGAGCTCGGCCCCAAGCTCCTCGCGCCACCGCCGCTGCAAGCGAAGGATCCGCTGCTGGGAGGGCGCTGAGCCATGCGCGAACTGAAACGGATGTTCGTCGCGGCGCTCTGCCTCACCTTCCTCGGCGGCCTCGGGGCCGGGGTCTTCCTCGGCGGCCTCCGCGCGGCGACGCCGGCGCCGTCGGGGCCCCTCGACCGCCGCGTGCAGGACTGGCAGGGCGCCTTCGAGCTGACGCCGAGCCAGGTGAGGCGGCTGCGGGAGATCCTCGCCCGCTACGACCTCGGCGTGCAGCAGCTTCGCGACGCGATCGGCGCGGAGCAGTACCGGCGGATCGAGGAGCTCCGCGAACGCCACCGCGTCCAGATCCGGAGCGACGTGCTGACCCCGGAGCAGCGCGTCGAATACGACAGAAGGCGGGGCGGCGGCTAGAATGTGCGGCTCTCGGCCCCCGGCGGGCCGGCAGGCTCCATGGCGAAATCGGTCGGACTCGAAATCCACGCGCGCGGCGTCCGCGCGGTCGAAATCAGCGGAAGGGGACGCGGTTTCCGCATCACCCGCTACCTCGAGCGACCGGTCCATCCGCGCGGCGGCGCCCCCGACCCCGAGGAGCTGAAGGTCGCGCTCGGCGAGGTGTTCAAGGGCGGCCGCTTCGCCCGGTCGAGCGTGATCGGCTCGCTCGAGGCGGGCGAGACGATGGTGCGCGAGATCCCGGTGCCCTTCAAGGGCGACGACCAGATCCGCAAGGTCGTCAAGTTCGAGGCGGAACACCACCTGCACGACTGCAACGCGGAGGACGTCATCGTGCAGTACGCCCGCGTCGGCGAGTCGAAGGAGGGGGCGAACCTGCTCGTCTTCGCCGCGCGCAAGGACGACATCTCGCGCCGGATCGAGTACGCCCGCGCCGTCGGCGTCGAGCCGCTCGCGATGGATCTCGACGCGATCGGGGTCTTCGGGGCGGTCCGCGCGTCCGGCCTCTTCGACGACGGCGCCGCCTTCGTGCTGCTGCACGTCGCGCACCGCTCCACCGAGATGATCTTCGTCAGCGAAGGCGAACTGCGCGCGCTGCGCTCGGTCCGCATGGGCATCGACAGCATCACGCAGGGGCTCGCCCGCGACATGGACATCGACTTCAGCGAGGCGGACATCAAGCTCGCCGGGATCCGCGCCGAGGGCGAGGGCGGCGACCTGCTGCTCCCCGGCGCCGAGGCGGACGACCGCAAGGAGACCGAGAAGAGCCACGCCGAGCTCGAGCGCGACCTCTTCGAGCAGAAGCGCGACGAGTTCACCGCGCGGCTCAAGCGCGAGTTCGTCCGCTCGCGCGCGGCGATGCGCACCGGGGGCGAGTTCCGCATCCTCGCGAGCGGGGCGGGGATCGCCGTCCCCGGCCTGCTCGACCATCTCGGCAGCCGCCTCGGGCAGCCGATCGAGGTCTTCCGCCCGTCGCAGGCGTTCGGCTACCGCGGGCGCGAGGCGACGGCGGAGGAGTTCGACGCGGGGGCGACGGTGGCGCTCGGCCTCGCGCTGAAGGGGCTCGGCGAGGACCCCCTCGACCTCGACTTCCGGCAGGAGGAGCTCACGGTCGCGAACCGCTTCGAGCTGCTGAAGAACACCCTCGCGGTGACGGTGACGCTGCTCTTCCTCTGCCTGATGGGCGTCTCCTTCTACGCCCTCTACAAGAAGAACAGCCTCAAGCGGGAGCGCTTCGACGCGCTGCTGACCGAGGCGTACAAGCCGTTCAGCGACACGGCGCGCCGCTTCAACGACCTCGGGGAGTCGATCATCCCGCCGGAGAAGCTCGTCAACATCGGCGCCGTCGAGACCGGCGGCCCGCCCCAGGACGCGATCCGCCGCATCGTGAACAGCCTCCGCTCGATGAGCGCGCACCTGCTGCGCACCGCCGGCGGCGACAAGGGGATCCCGCACATCACCTCGGCGCTGCACATCTGGAACGAGGTCTTCGGCGTCGTCGGCAAGATGCACAAGGATCTCGGCTACGTCGACTTCGAGCTGATCGAGGTGAAGCAGGAGAGCGTCACGATCAACACGGTGCTGCGGAGCGCGGGCGACGGCGAGCGGCTCGAGGCGGCGCTGAAGCAGATCCCGGTCTTGCAGGAGATGGACCTCGAGAACTGGCGGGCGACCCCGATCACCGGCAGCGACTTCCAGCGCATCCGCTTCAACTTCCGCGATAAGAGGACGCGCCGATGACCGAGGATCCGATCAAGCTCTACGTCGTCGTGATGTCGATCCTCGTCGCCGTGCTCGGCTGGGTCGCGCAGACCTCGTGGAAGCAGGCGAGCGCGTTCGAGCAGGCGGTCGAGCAGGCGCCCGGCCACGCGAAGTCGATCAGCCAGCTCACCGCCGAGGTGAACCGCCTCTGCGACCAGCTCAGCAAGAGCAAGCTCCGCACCGCGCGCCACAAGACGCTGATCGAGGACGCCGTGCGCGACAACGGCATCGAGGTCGCCGGCCTCGGCGAGGAGCCCAACCCGAAGCTGATCGGCAGCAAGGGCATCGAGCGCCGCTTCTTCGTCGAGATCCGCCGCAGCGGCACGAGCCGTCCCGTGACCCGCGAACGCATCGCCCGCTTCTGCCGCCAGGTCGAGCAGGACTCCCGCGGCATCCTGAAGACGATCGAGATCCGCCTGACCCGCGACTCGAGCGCCGACGGCGTCCCGGCCGGCAAGGAGGGCACGATCGTCGACGACACCTACACCGGCACGATCGTCTTCGGCCTGCGGGTCGTGAAGGCCGAATCGTAGGGTTCCCTTCCGCGCGTGCGCGGGGGGATCCGACCGCCGGAAGCCTCGCCTGCTTCGCGGCGGGGCGATCACCGGAAGAGGGCGTCGAACTCTTCGCAGCCGCGCAGCGAGGCGAGGTCGGTGTCGCCGACGCGCGCGCGTTCGAGGTGCGCGAGGATCGCCTGCCTTGCGCTCTCGAGTTGAGCCTTGCGTCCGGCCGGCAGGTTCCCTCCGAGTTCGGTGTCTACCCGCGCAAGCGCTTCGTGTCGCAGCCGCAGGTTCTCGCCCAGCCACCTGAATGCACTCTCGCGCCACGCCGGGCCCGCCAGCGCGGCGGAGCAGGCCCCGTTGTAGAGGTTGGCGCGGTCGAGGTCGGCGCGACTCGTCTCGTCCGCCAAGGCTGACGCGAAGCGCTCCGCCGACTTCGCGAACTCCTTGCGCTCGTAGAGCGCATACGCGAGGGCCAGGTGCTCTGCGGCGCCTTCGGGCGTCCGGAAGCCGCCGAGCAGTTCGATGCTCTGGCGAAGGGTCACCCAGAGGTGATGCTCCCCTTCGAGCTGCGGGTTGCGACGCACCGCTTCCGCGTGGGTCTGCTCGCCGTTGCGTGCGGCCTGAAGCGCCTCGGCCCACGCCCCGCGCGCCTTCTCCGCTGCCGCGACCCTGTAGTAGGAGACGACCAGGACCCGCTCCCACTCGGAACTCGAGGGATCCTGCGCAACGAGCCGCTCTCCGATCGCGAGGGACTCCCGGTAGCTCGAGAGCGCACCCTCGAGGTCGCCCCGCGCATGGAGGATCTCCCCCACCTTCATCCGGCCGACCGAGAGGTCGCGCTGCCATCCCGCGTTCGACGGGTCCTGCGCGACGAGCCGTTCGGCGATCGCGACGGATTCCCGGTAACCCGCGAGCGCACCCTCCCGATCGCCTCGCGCGTTCAGGATATCGCCCACCTTGATCTGCTTGATCGAGAGGTCGCGCTGCAACCCCGCGTTCGACGCGTCCTGCGCCGCGAGCCGCTCTGCGATCGCGAGGGACTCGCGATAGCTCGCGAGCGCTCCCTCGAGTTCGCCTCGCGCGATCAGGATGTCTCCCACCCTTTCCCGGCTGACCGAGAGTGCGCGCTGCCCTCCCGCATTCGACGGATCCTTCGCCACGAGCCGTTCACGCACCGCGAGGGACGCCCGGTACATCGCGAGCGCTCCCTCGAGGTCGCCTCGCTCCATCAGGATGTCCCCGACCATGTCCCGGCTGACCGCGAGGTCGCGCTGCCTTCCGGAGTCCGACGGGTCCTGCGCGACGAGCCGTTCGCCGATCGCGATCGACTCCCGGTAGATCGATAGCGCACCCTCGAGGTCGCCTCGCGCTTGGAGGATGCCTCCCACCAATGCCCATCGGATCGAGAGTTCGCGCTGCCACGCGGCGTTCAGAGGATCCTGCGCGACGAGCCGCTCGAAGCGCTCCACGGACTCCCGGTAGCTCGCGAGCGCGCCCTCGAGGTCGCCCCGCTCCCGCAGGACGTCCCCGAGAAACCCCAGACTGAACGAGAGGTCGGCCTGCCACCCGGGGTTCGACGGGTCCTGCACCGCGAGCCGGTTTCCGATCGCGAGGGACTCCCGGTAGCTCGAGAGCGCACCCTCGAGATCCCCGCGTGCCTTCAGCACGTGCCCGACGTTGTTGAGCGCCACGCCGCGGTTGCGCAGCACCTCCGGCGTGACGTTCTCGCTCGGAAGGCTGTCGTAGTACTCCTTCGATCGCAGCGCGACCTTCCCGAGAAGATCCAGACGGCCGATCGGTTCGAGACCGTCGCGCAGGTCGAAGAGCATGAACCCGGCGAGTTCCTCGGCCCGGGCGCGCTCGACGGCCTCCTTCGCACGCGCGGCTTCCGCCTCGCGGCGGCGCCCGTCGAGGAGGAACGCGACGACCACGGTCGCGGCGGTGGCCAGCGCGAGGCCGACCACGGCGGCGCGCTTCAGCACGCGGCGGCGGGCGGCGGCTTCGCGTTGGGCGATCGCCCCGTCGCGTCGATCGCGGACCCGGGCGAGCAGGCGGACCGCCCCGGTGTGGCCCGGCCTCAGGCGCTCGATCCGGTCGCAGACGGCGACGATCCGGTCGAGCTGGCCCAGCAGCGCCTCGCCCGTCATCGTCGCCGCGCTCCCCCAGGCCCCCTCCGCTTCCTTCAGCAGCAGCGAGACCTCGCGCTCCAGCGCGCTCTCCGTCTGCCACGCGCGCGCAGCGCTTGCGAGGTCGCCCGCGTTCGCGAACCGGCCCGTCTTCTCGCGTGCGAGCGCCCGCAGGCAGATGCCCTGCAACCCCTGCGGCGCGTCCGGCGGCGGCTCGGGGTCCTCCGACAGCAGCTTGCTCGCGAGCTCCACGAAATTCGTGAACGAGTGCGGCAGCCGGCCGCTCAGGATCCGGTAGAGCATCGCGCCGAGGCTGTAGACGTCGCTTCTCTCGTCGGACTCCGCGCTCTGGCCGAGCGCCGCCTCCGGGGCCATGTAGCCGGGCGTGCCCATCGCGCTCGTGAGCGTCTTGAGGTCGCTCTCCGCCTTCACGCTCGCGAGGCGCGACTGCCATTGCGTCTGCAACAGATCGGGCTGCTCGCGCACCTTCGCGAGCCCCCAGTCGAGCACGACGACCTCGCCATACTCCCCGAGCGCGATGTTGGCCGGCTTCAGATCGCGGTGGATGACTCCGCGCGCGTGCGCGAACGCCATCGTGTCGCACACCTTCAGGAAGGGCTCGAGGAGCGCGAGCCTCTGCTCCGGCGTGGACGCGGCGGCGATCGCGTCCTCGAGCGTGCGCCTGCCCCGCACGACCCGCATCGTGTAGTAGGGGGTGCCGCCCCGCGTCAGGCCCAGTTCGTAGACCGGCACGATGCCCGGGTGCTCGAGCCCGCCGGTGACCGCGGCCTCCCGCAGGAACCGCGCCTGGATCTCCTCGGGCGTTTCGGTGGGCGTCTCGTCGAGGGGGTTGGAAGCCCCGCCGGCCGCGCGCACCATCTTGAGCGCCACGCGCCGGTTGAGCGAGGTGTCCAGCGCGAGGTAGACGACACCCATGCCCCCCTCCCCGAGGAGCTGGAAGTCCACGTAGCGTTCCTTGTCGAGGGAGGGGAGTCGGCTGCGATCCGTCAATGGAGTCGCCCTTGCACGCGCGGGCCGCATGGGGCCGGCACGCGCGCGCCCCCCGGGGACCGGCTCGGCCAAGTGATGTGCATGCCTCTGCCTGCGCTGCGGACCGGCGGATTGTAGCCAATCCCCGCTGCGGGAGCTCGGGCGGCATGCTCTTCGTTACGCGCCGCCGGACGGGCGGCTCACCGCCCCGCGACGATCGCGACGAGGCCGGCGCCCGCGCAGTAGAGCGCGAAGCCGAAGAGGCGCTTTCTCACGACGACGCCCACCATCACGCGCATCGCAAGCAGGCTCGCGAGGAACGAGACCGCGCCGCCCGCGATCATCTGCATCCCGTCGGCCTGCCGGGGCAGGCCGTCCCGGAGCAGCAGCAGCCCCGCGCCGCCGATCGCGGGCACCGCCATCAGGAAGGCGAAGCGCACCGCCTGCTCGCGCTCGAGGCCGACGCGCAGCGACGCGGCGAGCGTCGCGCCGCTGCGGCTGACGCCGGGCAGGATCGCGAGCACCTGCGCGAAGCCGACCGCGAGCGCCCGCGAGAGCGGCATCGTCGGCGCGCGGTGCGAACCGTCCCGCGCGCGCGAGGCGAACCAGAGGATCGCGGCGGTCACCATCAGGAGCCCCCCCACCGCCGCGACGTTCGACGAGATCGATTCGACCGCGTCCTTCAGCAGGAGCCCGAGCACCGCGACGGGCAGCGTCGCCGTGGCCAGCACGAGCATCAGGCGCGGCGCCGTCGTCACCATCGACCAGAGTTCGCGCCGCACGAACAGCAGCACCGCCGCGAGCGAGCCGAGATGGACCGCGATGTTGAACGCGAGGTTCGACGCGGGGTCCTTCCAGCCGAGGAGCGCCTGGAAGAGCGCGAGGTGGCCGCTCGACGAGACCGGCAGGAACTCGGTCAGCCCCTGCACGAGCCCGAGCAGGAGCGCCTCGACGAACGGGGACATGTCCCTCTCTATCGGACGGCGCGCACCCGCGCCGCGAGGAGCAGCGCGCCGGCCACGCCGATCGCCATCACCGCGGCGGCATATCGATAGGGGGCCTCGGGGGAGAGGCCGAAGAGCAGGTTGCCCGCCCAGGGGCCGAAGATGCGCGCGAGCGCGAGCCCGGACTGGCCGAGGCCGAGCACCTCCCCCTGCATGGCGGGCGGGGTCGCCTGCGAGAGCAGGCTCGCGAGGGACGGCGACGTCATCGAGAACCCGAGCACCGCGACGGCCATCACGACGAACTTTCCGCCGAGGGCGATGCCGAGGAGCCCGCCGCCGAGCAGCAGGCAGCCCAGAACGGCGAAGCGCGCCTCCCCGACCCGCGGCATCAGCCGCCGCACGACGAGCCCCTGGAAGACGAGCATCAGCACGCCGAGGTAGGTGAAGAGGAAGCCGTTCGCGAGGATGTCGAAGTTCCAGCGGTCGCGGGAGAAGAGCGCGAGCGTCCCCTCGAAGTTCGCGAAGCAGAAGGTCACGATCACCTGCAGCGCGACCGCGAGCAGCGCGACCGGGTGGTTCGCGATGTGCCTCAGGCCCCCGACCCCCCCCACGATCCGTTCGACGTGGCGCTCCGGTTCCGGGAGCCTCTTCCACGCGATCAGGAACGCGACGAGCGAGAAGCCCGCGGCGATGAGGCCCGGGGCCGCGGGGCTCAGCGCGTGGGAGAGGCCGCCGATCGAGGGGCCGAACGCGAAGCCGACGCCGAACGCGGCGCCGATGAGCGCCATCTGCTTGCCGCGGTCGTGCCGGCCGGTGACATCGGCGATGTAGGCCTGCGCGGTGCCGATCGTCGCGCCGAAGAAGCCCGCGGCCATCCGCGAGGCGAGCAGCCAGGTGTAGTTCGGCGCGAACGCGAAGAGCGTGTAGGAGAGGATGCTGCCGAACAGGCCCAGCATCAGCATCGGCCTGCGCCCGTGGCGGTCGCTGAGACGGCCCCAGAGCGGCGCGAAGAGCAGTTGCATCGCCGAGAAGGACGCGAACAGGAGCCCGATCTGGCCCGGGGAGGCGCCATAGTCCTTCGCATAGAGCGGCAGCAGCGGCAGGACGATGCCGAACCCGAGCAGGTCGACGAAGACCGTCAGGAAGAGGACCCCGAGGGCGCTCTTCTTCACAGTTGCACGGCGGGGCGGAAGCAGGCGCGGTTCTTGTCGCAGCGGTCGAGGGAGGCCTCGCCGCCGTCGGGGCCCACCGGCTGGTGGGTCTGGATGCACCAGCAGGGCGTGCGCAGGCCGAGTTCCTCGTCGTAGCCCTCGACCGGGGGCGGGAAGAAGAAGGCCTTGTTCTGGAGGTGCTTGCAGGCGGTGAGGGGCCTCATGAGAGCAACTCCCCGATCGCGCGCTCGACGAGGCGCTTCAGGATGACGACCTTGTGCTTGTTCTGGGCGAGGGGCTCCGCCCCCTCGACCGCCGCCGCGGCCGCCGCGGCCGCCGACTGCTTGCCCTGGAGCGCCTCCTCCGCCTTCCGCGCGCGGTAGGGGGTCGGCGCGACGCCGCCGCAGACGATGCGCGCCTCCTTGACGGTGCCGCCCTGCATGTCGAGCGCGACCGCGACGGACGCGACCGCGAAGTCGAAGGAGAGGCGCTCGCGGAACTCGAGATAGGTGCTCCGCTTTGCGAGCGGCGAGGGTTCGAGCAGCACGGCCCGGATCAGCTCGCCCTGCCGCAGCACGGTGTCGGGGATCTTGCCGCTCTTCGGCGCCTCGTAGAGGAGTTCCGCGTCGAGGACGCGGTCGCCGTCGGGGTGGACGCAGGCGAGGCGCGCCTTGAGCGCGATCAGCGCCGGCGCGAGGTTGCTCGGGTGCGCGCAGGCGCAGCGGCGGTGCGGGAAGATCGCGTGGTGGCGGTTCGCGGCGCCCTCGGCCATCGCCGCGCAGTTGCCTGCGCCGAGCTTGAAGCACTCAAACCCCTTCTGGCGCAGGAACCAGCAGCGGGTCGACTGGCAGAGGTTGCCGCCGACGGTGCCGACGTTGCGGATCTGCGGCGTCGCCGCCTCCCCGGCGGCCTTGTGCAGCGCGGGGAACTCCGCCTTGATCCACTCGTCCTCGGCCACCTCGGCGAGGGTCGCGAGCGCGCTCAGCTCGCCCTTGCCCTCCTCGCGCCGGATCCGCAGCAGGTTCACGATTTCGGCCGGCTCGAGGACGCGCTCCTTCAGGAGGTCGAGCAGGTCGGTCCCCGCCCCCTTGGCCATCGCCTCGCCGTTTCCGGCGAGCGCCTTCGACGCGGCGGCGAAGCTGTCGCTGTGGACGTAGGCGAACTGTTTCATGAGAGCACCCCCAGCGCCGCGAGGACCTTGTCCGGCGTGATCGGCAGCGAGCGCACCCGCGCGCCGATCGCGTTCGCGACCGCGTTGCCGATCGCGCCGGCGGTCGGCACCGTCGGCGGCTCGCCGAGGCTGCTGACGCCGGTCGGGCTGATGCCGTTCGCCACCGAGAAGGCGATCGAGACGATCTCCGGCATGTCGGCGGCGCCGAGCACCTTGTAGTCGAGCAGGTTCGGATTGACCATGTTGCCGGTCGCCCGGTCGAGGATCCGGTCCTCGAAGAGCGCGTAGGAGATGCCCTGGATCACGCCGCCGCTGATCTGGCTCCGCGCGAGCAGCGGATCCACGACGAGGCCGCAGTCCTGCACCGCGACGACCTTGACGACGCGCACCGCGCCCATCTCGGTGTCGACCTCGACCTCGGCGAACTGCACGCCGGCGACCTCGCCGCTGAAGCGCGGCAGGCCGAAGAACTCCGCCCTCCCCTGCCCCTGCGCCTCGATCGCATCCTTCGTCATCATCGCGCAGGCCTGCTCGAACGTCAGATCGCGGCTCGCCCCGGTCACCTTCCCGCCGCGAAGGTCCATCTTGCCGGCGTCGCCTCCGTCCGCGGCGGCGACGTTCGCGAGCAGCTCGCGCTTCGCGAGCCACGCCGCGTGGCGGACGACCGGCGCGATGGAGGGCGCCGTCACCGAGCCGCCGCTGCCGTGGCCGTAGGGGTCGGAGGTGTGGCCGAGGCGCACCGAGACGCGTGCGACCGGCAGGCCGAGCTCCTCCGCGCCGATCACCGCGATCACCGTGCGCGTGCCGGTGCCGATGTCCTGCGACCCGTTGCTGAAGAGCACCGACCCGTCGCGCCCGATGCGGCAGTTGACGGCGTCGCCGGGGCGCGCGTTGTGCCCCCACCGGGTCGACGCCATGCCGAGGCCGCGCTTGACGGGCCCCTTCGCGCTGCCCGACTTCACGCGCCGCTCCCAGCCGATCTCCTTCGCGCCGACGTCGTACTGCGCGAGCCGGACCGGGTGGCGGTCGTTCCTCTTCCGGAACGCGAGCGGGTCCATGCCGATCGCGTCGGCGAGTTCGTCCATCATCCCTTCGAGGGCGAAGACCCCCTGCGGATGGGACGGTGCGCGGAATGCGCGCGCGCCGCCCGCGTGGGTCAAGACGTCCGACGCCGACTGCGAGGCCGCCTTGAACGCATAGATGCCCGGGTTGAAGACCCCCGCGCCCCCCCCGTTCCCCGCGGTGCCGAAGGCCTCGACGGCGGCGCCGCAGAGCGTCCCGTCCCGCTTCGCGCTGAACTTGCAGCGCTGGATCGAGTCGGGCCGGTTGCCCGCGACGAGGTGCTCCTCGCGCCGGTCGAGCATCAGCCGGCAGGGGCGCTTGGTCTCGCGCGCCGCGCGCGCGCAGAAGGCGTCCCACGAACTGATGCCGAACTTCGAGCCGAAGCCGCCCCCCATGTGCTCGGTGATCACGAGGATGTCGGCCGCCGGGATCCGCAGCGCCTGCGCCATCGACGACTGGATCGCGAAGGTCGCCTGCGTGCTCGCCCAGACGGTGAGCTTGCCCCCCTCCCACTTGCAGACGCATCCGTGCGTCTCGAGGCAGGAATGCGTCTGCACCTGCGTGCGGTACTCCTGCGCGACGACGACGTCGGCCTCCGCGTGCGCCTTCGCGACCGCCTCGAGGTTGCCCGGCGCGCGGCCGCCGCGCACGTTGGGGCCGTCGTCGAGCACCTTCGCGGCGCCCTCCGCCATCGCCATGTCGAGGGTCGCCGCGTGGTCGAGCACCTCGTACTCGACCTCGACGAGCGCCAGCGCGTCGTCGAGGATCTCCTCGCTCTCGGCGGCGAGGCCGCAGACCTCCTGCCCCGCGTGGCGGATGCGCGCCCCCGCGGCCCCCTCCGAATAGACCACGCCGGGCAGCGCCTTCGCCTTCGAGATGTCGAGCTTCCTCACGATCGCGCTCGCGTGCGGCGAGCGCAGCATCTTCGCGTAGATCATGCCGGGGAAGCGGATGTCGTAGCTGTACTTCGCGCGGCCGGTCACCTTCAGCGCGCCGTCGAGGCGCGGGTGCGCCTTGCCGACGACGGCGAGGTCGGTCGCGAGGTCCCACGGCGCGGGGGAGTCCTTCACGTCGGGGGCGTCGACCCTCTTCTCGTTGCCGGGGAATCCGAGGCGCAGTTCGCTCATCGCGCGGCCTCCTTGCAGGCCGCGAAGACGTGGCCGTAGGTGCCGCAGCGGCAGAGGTTGCCCGAGACCGCGCGGCGGATCTGCGCGTCGGTCGGGCTCTTGACCGTCTCGACGAGCGCCGCGCAGGACATCACCATGCCGGGCGTGCAGAAGCCGCACTGGAGCGCGTCGTGCTTGAGGAACGCCGCCTGCACCGGGTGCAGGCCGTCGGGCCCTTCGAGCCCCTCGATCGTGCGGACCTTGCACCCCTCCGCGTCGATCGCAAGCATCGTGCAGGAGTTGACCGGCCGGCCGTCGAGGTGCACGGTGCAGGCGCCGCAGGCGCCGCGGTCGCAGACGCGCTTGCTGCCGGTGAGTTCGAGCCGGTCGCGCAGCGCGTCGAGCAGCGTCACGCGCGGCTCCACCTCGAGCAGATGCGCCTTGCCGTTGATCGAGAGTTCGATCCTCGTCGCGCCGGGGCCGACGCGCGTGAGGCCGTTCGCCCCCTTCCCCGGCGGCTCGGCCCGTGCCCCGGGCGCGAGCGCGCCGAGCGCGGCGGCGACGCCGGCGCCCCGCAACATGTCGCGCCGCGAAACGCGGAACTTGTCGTCGGACATCTGCTCCCTCCAGCGCCGAGTCTACCGCGAACGCGATCCTGCTGCGTCGATATCGGGGGGGCGCGGGGGGGGCGGCGCGTGCACGGCCGACAGGAAGCGCCCGCTCAGGGTCGACGAGCGGCGCCCTGATGCCCGCACCGCTGCCCGCTGATGCCGGGCCGACAGCCGTCCGAACGGGAAGGGTCCCGCCCCGTGGCGGGGCTCCAGGACGTGCTTGACGCGCCCGAGAGGCTTGGGTCGCGCTACGAACGGTCGCGAGAGTCTGCACGGAGAATCGTCAAGTGCACACCGAGCGTACTTGCGACCAGAATGACCGCAGTCAGTAGGGCTCGCGTGATGCTGCTCACATGCACGGGTCCGAGGCAGCCGCAGGCGCGGAGCGCCCGCTCAGGCACCACGACGCCGTACAGCGCCAGCACGGCGCCGAAGCCGAGGGAGTACGCGAGGGCTTGCCTCCAGCGTGACGACCACAGGCCCACCGCGATTACGCCCTCGATCATCGCTCCGCCAGCCGTGAGCAATCCCGTCGTCCCCACACCACTCCATCCGTTGTCGTGCAGCGCCTGCCCGAAATCAACCGCCTTCAGCACTGCAAGGGCGGCGAGGCCCGCGAAGAGGATTCCACGACACGCCGTGGCCGCAAGGCTTGACATGCTCCATCGCTCACCGCTACTCACTGGCGAGCCTGAGGGCGAACGCCGCGTGCGTGTCGGAACCGCCCTCAACCCTCAGATCTTCGAACTCGCTGACGAACCCGTCCACGACAGCCGAGACGCGAAACGTACCCTCCGGCAGACCGCCGACGACGTAGGGACTGCTGCGGAAGCCATGGTCCCGACTATGGCGAAACCCCGCAGCGTAAGCGATTGTGATGATTGCCGGCCCTCGGTACGCGCGCGGCGCCCGACCCGGCTGGCACACGTCGAGCGTGACGGTCAGGCGCCCCAGTCGTGGCGTCTCGAACTCGAGCCGCGCAGTTTCGTCTGGGGTGATTGTCACACGCAGCGGCTCGCGCGCGGGGAGCACCGGGTTAGAAACCACAACGCGGTAGTCGCCACAGGGGACCCCGTCCACTTCGAGTGGCACGAGACTCGCATTGTGCAGGAGGAATTCGAGGTAGGCCGGCCCCTCTCGGACCGCGGGGTCAGCGTAGAGCCGAACGCTGGCGAATGGCGTCTGCTGGCCTGGCCGGCGATCCGGCGAGTCTTCGAGTGTGGACGGATCCGTCCGACGAGCGACGATCTCCAGTCGACCGAACCCGCTCGCGGAGACCGGTATGCACTCGATGTACTGCATGCGGTATGGGCTTGAATCGAATCTGTACGCCGCGACTTCGGCGCGTAGGGGCCGGTAGCCAGGCAGCGCTGCGTGCAGTGGGATGTCGCCGATGCGCTTCGACGCTACCGACCCCGCACAGAGGAAGAAAAGGCGGTCTCCGATGTTCCGGTCAAGCTCGGCAGGGATGTCCAGCCTCGCCAAGCGGACCTGCGTAGAGTGCGCGTCGATGGTAGAGAGCGTTGCAGGCAAATTGAGCGTCGGCCACGGCACCCCCCACAGCGCAGGTCCCGCTCGGATCGGCTTGCCACCAGTCTCCCGAAACACCACGCCGATTCCGTACGCGTACGAGACCGTCATGACGAGCGGGCGAGCCTGGTATTGGATCGGCACGATGCGCACGCGTTCGGCGCAGAGCAGGCCGGCTCCGGCTGCGACGACGAAATGCGGGACGCCCGGATCGAGATCAGGGATCTCAAAGGTCCCGTCCGCTTCGCTGACAGCGTGAATCAGGCTTGAGTCCGGTCTCGCGAGCACGGGTGCGGCCGGGGGCGGATCACAGCACCTCCACAGGATGATCGCGGCCCTCTCCACGGATGACCCGTCCGGTGCTATCACCCGGCCCTGGACGGCAAGCCCGGGGTAGAGCGTGAGCAGCAGCTTCGGCGCTTGGGTGGAAGCCGACCCAACCGCACTCCCCTGACGCGGATCGTACTCGCGACACATCGCGTACGTCTTGGCCCGCGCGACGACCTCAGCGCCATCCCCCCCGACGCGTTGAAGCACAGCTTCTCCGGCAGAGTCGCTCGTTGCCGACTCGAGAATCTCCCCACTCGAGCTCAGGAGCATGACCTGAGCTCCATCGATTGCCCGTTGACCGCTGTCCTGCACGAGGCAGTGCAGCGGGGAATCCCCCCGGGGGAGCGTCGCAACCTCTGCGGAAGCGGGGGCTTCAGGTTGAGGGGTGCTCGGCGCCGCCGGTCCCTCGATGACCGTCGCGCGCTGCGTCGCCCTCTCGATCGCAGCGCTGGACCGGTTTCGCGTGGCAGTCATTAGGCTCGCGACGACGAGGCACACGGTCACCACCCAGAGGCCGAGCGCGAGACGCAAGATGTCGCGTCGCGATACGCGGAACTCTTCGTCGGGCATCCGGCACCTCTACGCCGAGGGTACCGCGAACTCGTTCTACGTGCGTCGACATCGGGGGGCGCGGGGGGTGCGGCCCTACGGCGCCACCAGCTCGACCCTTCACCGCCCCGCGCCTTCGCGCCGGTACCGCACGCGGTCCTGCAGGCGCGCGAGCACGTAGCCGTCCGTGTGCGCGGGATGCGGCGCGACGCGCGCCCCAAGGCGCTCAGTCGACTCCGCGACGCTGCGGTCGAGGGGGGCCCGCGAGACGACTGTCCACCGACCCTTCATGTTCTCCTTCGCGGAGAGGACATCATGACCGCCGGAACGAAGGGCCCCGATCACCGGTCCCGGGAGATTCTCGTTGGCAAGAAAGCGCACTGCGCCAAGCCCGCACTACAGTGCGTACACGCGCTCCGACCGGAGGACATGAGCCGCGTATCCGAGGCAGGCTCGGATGTCCTCGTCCGTCACATGGTCGTACTGCTCGCGGATCTGCTCGCGCGTGTAGCCACGGGCGAGGAGATCCACGATGAACTCCACGGCGATTCGCGTGCCCTTGAGAGCGGGCTTGCCGACGAGGACTGCCGGGTCAACGACTATCCGGTCGCGCCAATCGCGCGCAGGGTCGTCCATACCCGCAGTCTAACCGCCCCGGGGCACATGCAGGCGAGCAAGGCGCAGCCGCGCCGTCGGTCGGCGGGAGAGCTGTCCACCGCCAATCCCCACCCCTACAGCGCCAGACGCTCGACCACCCACGGCCCCGCGCCCTCGCGCCGGTACCGCACGCGGTCGTGCAGGCGCGCGAGGCGTCCCTGCCAGAACTCGATCGACTTGGGCGCGAGCACGTAGCCGCCCATGTGCGCGGGACGCGGCGCGAAGCGCGCCCCAAGGCGCTCAGTCGACTCCGCGACGCTGCGGTCGAGGGGGGGGCCCGCGAGACGACTGTCCACCGACCCTTCATGTTCTCCCTCGCGGAGAGGACATCATGACCGCCGGAACGAAGAGCCCCGATCACCGGTCGCGGGAGGTTCTCGTGGCAAGAAAGCGCCGTGAGCCAAGCCCGTACTACAGCGCGTACACGCGCTCGGACCGGAGGACATGAGCCGCGTATCCGAGGCAGTCCTCGCAGTGGGAGCGCCAGATCTGGGCCTTTCGGGTCCATCCGGCACCCATGGAAACGTGAGGAGAGGCCCAAAGCGGGACAAGGCTTACGGACGTCAGCAAGGAAGTCGCCCGGGTGTGCCGCGTGCGGATCGCGGACGGCCGCGCTGAGCATGACGATGTCGCCGGGTGCCTGGTTGTTGCGCAAGAGGACCTTCCTCATGCCGACACGTTCCTCTCCTGGGGGACGATGGCGGCCGGCACAAGGTCCGCGGCCACTCCACTTCACCTTGGGTCATCTCCAAGGCCACCCTTTCGGTGCTGCCACCACTCCTGAGCAGTACTAATACTACAGCGCCAGAAATCACAGCGCCCTCGGGCATTGTCGCGCGGCGGCGAGGTCGACGCCGGCTTCCTCCAGTCGCCTTCGTCTGGTTTTCGTATGCGACTTGCGGGCGACCGCGTTGCGG
>Ga0187893_10003552_pt1 | contig 31397 bp, 29 predicted proteins | sample MA1701074metaG_FD_139574 | JGI IMG/M metagenome (GOLD analysis project Ga0187893, IMG submission 139574) | White microbial mat communities from a basaltic lava cave in the Kipuka Kanohina Cave System on the Island of Hawaii, USA - MA170107-4 metaG ...
CTTAGCAGCTTGTTGAAAAACGCTGGGGACGGTCATCCCGGGCGAAGCGAGGGGTCTGCATCGTGCAGGAAATGCCAGGAAGTGCAGATTCCTCGCCGCCTGCGGCGGCTCGGAATGACAACCTTCGGGGTTTTTCAACAAGGTGCTAGAACCTGGCACCCAGCACCGGAGCTTAGAGAACCTGGCACCCAGCACCGGAGCTTAGAGAACCTAGCACCCAGCACCGGAGCTTAGCAGCTTGTTGAAGAAGTGCTTTTGACTGTCATCCGGAGCGAAGCGAGGGATCTGCATTTTGCAGAAAATGCCGGGAAATGCAGATTCCTCGCCGCCTGCGGCGGCTCGAATGACAACCACCGGGGTTGTTTCAACAAGCCCTTAGAGGATGAAAATGAAGAATCACCATAGGGAACCCGCCTGGGCCATCCACCCGGGGGAAATCCTTCGCGAGGAATTCCTCAGGCCCCTGCGGCTCTCGGCCTATGAGCTGGCGCGGCAGATCCGCGTCCCGGTTCCTCGCGTCAACGACATTGTCCTCGAAAAGCGCGGCATCACTGCGGATACGGCGGTTCGCTTGGCTCGTTACTTCGGAAACTCAGAACAGTTCTGGATGAACTTGCAGGCCTGCTACGAATTGCGCTGCGCCAGGGCGCGCCTGGGGTCCCGGTTGCAGCGGAACCGTCCTCGATCCGTTCAAGCCGCCTAGCGACAAGCGTGACCACCGACCACGCGGCACTAGGCACTCGCCACTGGCCGCTGTAAACTTCCGCTCCATATGAAACTCACTGGGTTGGACTGGTTCGCCATTGCCGCGTATCTGGCGGCTTCGATGCTGGTGGGGCTGTACTTCCGGCGGCGATCGGGCGGCAGCACAGAGGATTACTTCGTTTCCGGGCGGGGCGTGAGCTGGTGGCTGGCGGGGACTTCGATGGTGGCCACCACGTTCGCGGCGGACACGCCGCTGGCGGTCACCGGCCTGGTGTACCTGGAAGGTATCGCGGGCAACTGGCTGTGGTGGAGCTTTCTGCCCTCGGGGATGATGACGGTGTTCCTCTTCGCGCGGCTGTGGCGCCGCAGCGGCCTGCTCACCGATGTGCAATTCGCCGAGATGCGCTACGCCGGCCGGCCCGCGGCATTTCTGCGGGGCTTTCGCGCCATTTACTTGGGCCTGCTGATGAACTGCCTGATCCTGGGCTGGGTGACCAAGGCTATGGCCAGCATCCTGCGCGTTACTCTGGGCGTCTCGGAGACCACCGCGCTCCTCCTCTGTGTCTTCTTTCTCATCCCGTTCACCGGGCTGTACGCGTCGCTTGGGGGGTTGTGGGGCGTGTTGTGGACCGACTTGTTCCAATTCGTGCTGATGATGGGCATCGTAGTAGCGGTGGCTTTCTTCGCGGTGGACGCTGCGGGCGGCATGAGCGTGATGCTCGAGCGCCTGGCTGAGGCCCGCACGCAGGCCGGCGCCCAGGGCGGCATTACCGGCTTCCTTCCTGATTTCTCCCAAGGGCTGACAGCCGAGACTCTGTGGACCCTGCCGGTTCTCGCGTTTGTCGTGCACATTGCCGTGCAGTGGTGGGCCTTCTGGTATCCCGGCGCAGAGCCCGGCGGCGGCGGCTATGTGGCGCAGCGCATTTTTTCGACGCGCAGCGAGCGGGACGGCCTGCTCAGCGTGCTGTGGTTCAACGTGGCCCACTACGCTGTGCGCCCCTGGCCGTGGATCCTCACCGCGCTGGCCGCGGCCGTGCTCTATCCCGGGCTGAACCGCGCCGACGCCGAGGCCTCCTACATCCGGCTGGCCAGCGAGCACCTGCCGCCGGCGCTGCTGGGCGTGCTCATCGCCGGGTTCCTGGCGGCGTTCATGTCCACGGTGGCCACGCAGTTGAACTGGGGCGCGTCGTACCTGGTGGGAGATTTCTACCGGCGGTTTGTGCGGCGCGACGCGGGCGAGGCGCACTACGTCAAGTTCTCGCGCTACGCGGTGACGCCGCTATTGGTGGTGGTCGCGGGCGTCGTTTCCTGGGTGCTGACCTCCATCGCCGCGGGGTGGGAGTTCGTCCTCGAAGTGGGCGCCGGCACCGGCGCGGTCTACATCCTGCGGTGGTACTGGTGGCGGATCAGCGCGTGGAGCGAAATCTCGGCCATGGCCGTGGCCATGGTCACCAGCGTCACACTTCATTTCCTGGCCCCTTTCGCAGGCGGCGAGCGAATCGTGTTCGCCAAGAACGCGCTGACCACCACGGTGATAACTACCATGGTGTGGTTGATTGTTACGCTGCTCACTCCGGCAGAGCCGCGCGAAACCCTGCGCAGCTTCTACCGCAAGGTGCGCCCGCACGCCGCCGGCTGGGGCCCCGTGGCCGCGGAATGCCCTGACGTGCCCCCCACGCGGGACCTGGGCGCGAATCTCGTCGCCTGGGCCCTCGGCTGCATCATGGTCTATTCGGCCTTGTTCGGGACGGGCAAGCTCCTACTCGGCGAACCCTTGCTCGGCGCCGCCCTGCTGGCCACCGCCGTTTTCTCCGGGGCCATCCTTTACCGCGACATCGGGCGGCGCATAGCGGAGACGTGATGCGTCACTCGTGACCCGCGTTCCGTTTGGCGCCGCGCGTTTCGTGATCTGCGGGCCGTGCTGGTGCTCTCCTCTCTGTGACCTCTGTGCCTCTGTGCGCTCTGTGTTAGTCTTTGCCTGGGAATTCGCCCGCGAGGCCCAAATGTACAAGGCACGATTGAAAAAGTGCGGAGCGGCCATTGTTGCCGTCGCATTGATTTTTCCGTGGCTGACGCCGGAACCCGAGGGGGTAGCCACGCGGCCGGTGCGCGCGCGGCAGGGCATGGTGGTGTCGTCGCACTACCTGGCGTCACAGGTAGGCGTGGACATCCTGAAGCGCGGCGGCAACGCGGTGGACGCGGCCATCGCCACCGGTTTCGCGCTGGCAGTCACCCTGCCCGGCGCCGGCAACATCGGCGGCGGCGGCTTCATGCTGGTGCGCCTGGCCAACGGCGAGAGCTACGCCTTCGACTTCCGCGAGATGGCGCCGGCCGCGGCGCACGCGCGCATGTTCCTGGACGAAAAAGGCGAATACAGCAAGCCCACCAACCACGAGGGGTGGCTCAGTGTGGGCGTGCCCGGCACCGTGGCCGGCTTTTTCCTCGCGCACGAGAAGCTCGGCAAGATGAAAATGGGCGAACTGATCGCTCCCGCCATCCGCCTGGCCGGGAAGGGCATCCCCGTCACCTGGGACATGGCCGACGACTTTCGCCGCAACGCCAAAGATTTCCGCCAGTATCCCGCTACAGCGAAGATATTCCTCAAGGGCGACGGCTACTACGAGCCCGGCGACACCTGGAAGCAGCCCGACCTGGCGCGCACGCTCCAGCGCATCCAGAAAAAAGGGCGCGAGGGCTTCTACAAGGGCGAAACCGCCCGCCTGCTGGCCGCCGCCATGAAGCGCAACGGCGGGCTCATCACCGAGCGCGACCTGGCCGCCTACGAAGCCAAGCAGCGGCGCCCGCTGCACGGCGCGTATCGCGGCTTCGAAGTCATCGCCATGCCGCCGGTGAGCTCGGGCGGCGTGGCCACGCTCGAAATGCTCAACATGCTGGAGACTTTTGATCTGGCCCAGGCCGGCTTCGGCTCCGCGCAGCACCTGCACCTGCTGGCGGAAGTGATGCGCCGCGCCTTCGCCGACCGCGCGCGCCATCTGGGCGACCCCGACTTCAACAAAGACATGCCCGTCGAGCGGCTCATCTCCAAGGAACACGCGCGGGCGCTGGCGCGCAGCATCCAGCGGCAGCGGGCGTCGGTGAGCGACCCGGCGCGATTTGCGGAGTTCGCCACGGGCGGGGAGAGCGACCAGACCACGCACTACTCGGTGATAGATAAGGGCGGGAACGCGGTGGTGGTTACCTACACGCTGGAGGGCTGGTACGGCTCCCACATCGTGGCCGACGGCACGGGCTTCCTGCTGAACAACGAGATGGGCGACTTCAACCCGCAGCCCGGGCGCACGGACAAGACCGGGCTGATCGGCACGGACCCCAACCTGGTGGCGCCGGGCAAGCGCATGCTCAGCTCGATGACACCGACGATCCTGGCGCGCGACGGCAAGCCCTATCTGCTGATCGGTTCGCCCGGCGGCCGCACCATCATCAACACGGTGCTGCAAGTCATCGTCAACGTGGTGGACTTCAAGATGGACATCGCCGAGGCCATCGCCGCGCCGCGCATCCACCACCAGTGGCTGCCCGACCGCATCAGCATCGAGAAGCACGCCACCGCGCCCGAAGTGCTGAAGATGCTCGAAAGCTACGGCCACACCCTGCGCGTCTCCGAATCGTCGCGCAGCCAGGGCCGGGCCATGGGCATCCTGGTGGATCCAAAGACCGGCGTGCGCACCGCCGCGTCCGACCCGCGCGACGCCGACGGGGCCGCTGTGGGCTACTGAAGGATTTCGTGATGGGGTGATTTCTTGATTGCGAGGCTTGCGGTGCGGCTGCCCACCCAGTTGCGCTTTCTCTGCGGCCTCTGCGATGCTCCGTGTCCCCTGCGTTAGATCTTTGCTCGCGCAACCAAGGAGAGCGAACCATGCGTAAGGCGTTCCTTGCACTAGCGGCGGTTATTTCGGTTGCCATTGCGGCCGGCGCGCAACCGCCGAAGCAGCTTTACCGCACCACGCTGATCCAGGCGGCGCCGGGACGGCTGGTCGAGCTGATTGACCTGCTCAAGCAGAAGCACGCCGCGGAACTGGGGGTCGGCGAGCCGGAGACGCACTGGATGCGCCACTCGCAGGGCGACCAGTGGGATCTGCTGCTGCTCACACCCATCGGGGAATACGCCGACTATTTCTCTGGCGCCCGTGGCGCCAAGCGCGAAAAGGCTTACCGCGAAGGCGGCGTGAACCTGCTGCGCATTCGCGACGCCATCGCTTGGCAGGAAGACGTGTTCGCCGCCGGCCCGCAAGGCGAAGATGTGCGCCGTGCTTTTTCCACCGGCGGCTTCTATCACGTGGAGATGTTCATTGCGCTGCCCGGCAAACAGAACGAGCTGGTGAGCGAGCGCCAGATGGAGAACAAGTATCTCGCTGCGCTGGGCCGGCCGACGAACTTCATCTTCACGCGCGACCTGGGGGCCGCCTGGGACGCCTTCACCATCGGCGTCTATCGCGACCTGAAGCACTACGCCGAATCCGCCGACATTCCGCCCGAGAAGCAGGAAGAAGCTGCGCGCGCCGCCGGTTTCGCCTCCGCCGGGGCCATTGGCCCGTACCTGCGCACGCTCATCCGCTCGCACCACGACACGCTCTGCGTCGCGGTCCGCTAGATCGTGCAGCCAAACCACGAAGAGCAAAGACTCCACGCAGAGGGAGCAGAGGAATAGCAGAGGACGCAGAGGAAACAAACAGCAGCGGCCCGGACCGCGGCGCGTTCTCTGCGCCAACTGCGGTGAGTCTCTTACCCGGCTGAATCGCCTATTGCCGTGTCACCCGGTCGATGAAGGCGGAGATGTTCTTGTGCTGGGCGACGCGGTCTTCGTCCTGCAAATACATCATGTGGCCGGAGGGGTAGTAGCTCATGGAGATGTTCTTGAGCAGATCGGCCGGGAGGTTGAGATGAGTGAAGGTGAACTCGGTGGCGTAGAAGGGCGTGGCCATGTCGTAGTAACCGTTCTCGACCAGCACCATCAGCTTCGGGTTGGTGAGCATGGCCAGCTCCAGGTCGTTCTGGGAATTGGGGGCGCTGGGGAAGCCGCCGCGTCCGGCGGCGCCGGGGCCGCCAGCGCCGCGCGTCCAGTTCCAACCACCGCCGGTGCGGCGGTTGTTGTACTGGCGGTCTTTTCCGAATTTCAGCTCGTTGTGGTTATACATGTTGATGGCCGCGCTGAAAGCGCCGCCGACGGCGGAGTTAAACGGGTCGCTCTGGGCGTTTTCGGTGAGCAGGTTGCCAGTGAAGGCGGTGAAGCGGGCGTCAATGCGGCCGCTGGTCAGGCGGCGGGAGCGCAGCAGCTCGGCGTTGAACTGGCCCAGGGTGGGCCGCAGGTTAGCCTTCAGCAGGTACTCCTCGCTGAGCGCGGTGAAGTACGAGAGCCGTTTGGCCACCGCGGCCATCTCGGCGGCCGAGAGCGAAGACCCTTTGTAGAGAGCGTCGGCATATTCGCCCTGGGCGTACTGCCGCGCTTCCTGTATGAAGGCTTCCAGGCTGGCGGGCCGCGTCTTCAGGGCCTTGTGGTACCAGGCCACCGCGGCGTAACTCGGCAAGTAGAGGATGTAGGGCCTGTCATCGCCGGCGGCGAAGGTGAGCGTGGCCAGGTCCAGCACCGAGGAGATGAGCACGATGCCGTTCAGGTGCATGGTGTAGCGGCTTTGCAGCAGGTTGGCCAGCACCGCGGAGCGGAAGGTGCCATAGCTTTCCCCGATGAGGAACTTGGGCGAGTTCCAGCGGTCGTTGCGGCTGATGTAAGTGACGATGAACTGGGCGAACGCCGCCGCGTCTTCGTCCACGCCGTAGAAGTCGCGCTCGGTGGCCTTGCCCGCGGCGCGGCTGTAGCCGGTGCCCATGGCGTCCATGAACACCAGGTCGGTCTTGTCCAGCAGCGTTTCCGTGTTATCCACCAGCCGGTAGGGCGCCGGGGGCGTGAACTCGCCGTTCACCGTGGCGATGCGCCGCGGGCCGAACGCGCCCATATGCAGCCACATGGTGGAAGAGCGGGGCCCGCCGTTATAGAGGAAAGCGATGGGACGCTTGCTCAGGTCGGTGACGTCGGTGCGCGTGTAGGCCACGGTGTAGAGCAGGCCGGTGGGCTCGCCCGCGTCGTTCTTGAGCAGCGTGGTGCCCGCGCTGGCTTTGTAGGGAATGGTCTGACCGCCGATGCGCAAGCTGCGCTCGGTGACCGACCACTCTTCCTTAGGGGCCGGTTCCGCCGCGGCACGGGTGTCCCCGCCCTGCCCCCCTGCCGTGCGCCCCTGAGGAGGCCCCTGCGCGGGTTGCCCGGCTTGCGCCCCCGGCGGGCCCGCCCCAGCCAAACCGGCCAGCAGAACCAGGAACAGCAACCCGCTCCACGGTCTTCTCATCTCGTCCCCCAGGAGGAATGCGCCTTTTGCGCCTTCTTCGGAGCGGATTCTATGCAGGGGCCGTGGGCAAGTCAAAGCCCGGGGCTTGGGAGCACTCCCCGCAGGCCCGGGCCGGCCCCAAGAAAGGGCTAGGCAGGGGCAGCACCCTTGTGTTACTATGGGGCCGCGTTTGTTGCTCTTGTCAAACCTTTGGATCGGCATCAGAGGGCTGCAAGATGACACTTGCGGCCTTTTTCGTTTTGCGGTTGGAGGGCCCGTTCGCGGGAACTGGACGCACCAAATAGCTTCAACCTAGAAAAGGAAACACACAGTGAAAGAACAAGGAACAGTGAAGTGGTTCAATGCCAGCAAGGGATACGGCTTCATCCAGCGCCAGAGCGGCGAGGATGTGTTCGTGCATTTCTCCGCCATCCAGGCGGAGGGCTACAAGTCCCTGAACGACGGCCAGGCCGTCGAGTTCGAGGTCCGCAAGGGCCCCAAGGGCTTGCAGGCTGAGAACGTGGTCAGCCTCTAAGGCATCGGGCGGGCCCGTTTCCTTTGGAGCGGGCCCGCCGACCCTCAATCCAAAACGCAGCCGGGAACTCACCCAACCCGTCAAGGAGTAAGCATGGCCAAGCTGTACGTAGGGAATCTGTCCTTCAGCGTGAACGACGAGTCGCTGATGCAATTGTTCACCGGGCAGGGTTTCGGGGTGGTGTCCGCCAAGGTCATCACCGACAAGTTCACCGGGCAGTCCCGCGGCTTCGGCTTCGTCGAGTTGGCGGAAGGCGAAGACATGGCTCGGGCCGTTTCTCAGCTCAACGGGTTCAACTTCGAAGGGCGCAACCTCACCGTGAACGAGGCTCGGCCCCAGGTGCCCCGCAGCGGCGGCCGCGACTTTGGCGGCGGTGGCGGCGGGCGTGGCCGGGGCGGCGACCGTGGGGGCCGGGGCGACCGCGGCTGGGACCGCGACCGCGGGGGGCGCGGGCGCTACTAGGTGCCTGGCGGAATGGGCGCGAGCCAGCCACTGGCGCTGGTTTGGCGCGCTTTCTTCGCGTCCTGTTTTCCGGCGATTCCAGGAGTGCGGCTTCGGGTCAGCGTTTTGCTGTGGGGAGAGGACTGGAGAACCCCATGAAAGCACCGCGCAAAGGCGACTACGTCAAGCATGCCCTGTACGGCTTCGGGTTCGTCACCGAAGCCGATTCCGAGCGCACCTCGATTGACTTCGATATCCACGGCAGCAAGAAGTTCGTCACCTCGATGATGACCATCGAGCCCGCCGGGGACGCGCCCCCGCGTCCGGCCCGGCCCAAGCGCCGCCTGAAGGCTGCCGGCGCGTCGGCCTGAGGCCGCCGTTTCGCAGCACACCCCCGTCAAACCGGTTCGCGCGCACCTGCGCGCTTCGAGGCGGCGCAGTTTCGCTGACCTGTGTTAGAATCAGTCCACGCCGCGCGCCCTTAGCTCAATGGATAGAGCGTCTGGCTACGAACCAGAAGGCTGGGGGTTCGAGTCCCTCAGGGCGCGCCACTTCTTGCCATGTACTTTGTGTATGTCATCAGAAGCTTGAGCAGAGGCCCGCATTACACAGGCTTTGCCGAAGACCCGGTGCAAAGGCTGGGGCAACACAACCAGGGGATCACCAAATCCACGAAGGGCCGCGGTCCGTAGGAGCTTGTTTATCAAGAGGCCTTTGAGACGCGTTCCGCCGCATGCGCCGAGAGCGTTTTCTGAAAACAAGGAAAGGGCGTGGAGAGTTGAAGCGCATCCTTGCCCGTAGCTCTGCGGGATAGAGTCCGCCTGCGTCGGAAACCAGGAGGCCGGGCCCGCCGAAGGCCGGGCTCAGGGCGCGCCACTTTCAACCACGTCATCGAAGCGCGAGGGCCGAAAGCAGTGGATGGCTTGCGTTCCTAAAACGCGCGGCGTAAGGTTGATGCCCATAACCACCCCCGAGTTGAGTCAGGAGTTGCCATGCGCACAATCTGGTACTTTGCTTTACTCCCGATTTGCCTCTTCATGCCGGTCGCGGCTCAGACCCCGCTTGCCCGGCATCCCCCGTCCCAATCCCCGCAGCATACTGAGGAATTGCTAGGTGAAATTGATGACGACGCGCTGAACCCGGGAAGGTGGCAGGCCAGTCTTGACGGCCGCCGGCTGGCCTGGCGCACGAGGCGCGACAAGAAATGGGTGATGATTGTGGATGGACAGCCCGGTTCCAGCTTCGATGAAGTATCGATTCCGAAGTTCAGCCTCGACGGGCAGCGGCTGGCTTATGCTGCCAAGTCAGAGAAAAAGTGGAGGATGGTTGTGGACGGCCAGGCCGGCCCGGAGTTTGATGAATTGGCGGAGGGCCTATACCAGGGCCCGCGTAGCCCACTTGTGACCCCTCGCCCTTACGCAATGACACCCCTGGTGTGGTTCAGCCCAAACAGCAAGCACGCTGCGTATCTGGCGAGGCGCGGAAAGAACTGGTTCATCGTTATCAACGGTCGCGAAAGCGTACCTTATGAAGACATCACAGCGCCGTTTTTCAGCTCGGACGGCGAACACATCGCTTTCCCAGCGAAGCAGGCCGGTATGTGGAGAATGATAGTGGACGGGAAGGATCAGGCGCTGACGTTCGACAGGATCTTTCGCGGCGTTGCGTCCTTTGGTGAGCACCGCTTCCCACGATTCAGCCAGAGTGGGCAGCGCTTGGGTTATCTGGGGCGACGCAAGAAGGACTGGTTTGCCGTGTTGGAAGGGAAGGAAATCCCCGTCGGCAGGGGGCCCGGTTTTGCGTGGTATGATCCGCCACAGTGCGTTTCGTTTAGTGATGACCTCCGCCGCGTTGCCTATGTCCAAAAGCACCCGGAAGGGAAAGGCTTAGCGGTTTTCGTGGACGGTCAACCCGGCGCGAGCTCTGATTGGCCTAGCTGTCCGGTGTTTAGCCCGGATGGAAAGCAATTCGCTTACGTAGCTGAACGTGGCAAAGTTCAATTCGTTGTTGTGGATGGTCAGGCCGGTCCCCCGTTCAAGAGTATCCTCACCTTTGATGGTATCCCCGCCATTTCCTTTAGTCCGGACAGCCGGCGCATTGCTTACCTGGCCTGGCAGCAAACGGACAAGGAAGAGAAAGGGAAAGTAATCGAAGTCATAAGCGGAGCCATGCGCGAAGTCGCCGAAAAGGAGAAAATGCAAATGCTCGTCCACCCGCCGACCTTCTCTCCGGACAGCCAGCACCTCGCTTATGTGCTGACCAACGAATCCAAGCCTTTTTTCAGCGAGCAGAAGCTCAACCTCTACTTGGATGGAAAGCCGTTCGGAAGGGGCGCCGAAGTTTATTACGTCTCCAGACCCATCTTCAGCTCAGACAGCCGCCATCTAGCTTTGGTGGTTCGCACCGGGGACAAAGGAAACTCGGTCATGGTGGGTGGCCAGGAAGGCAAGGTATACAGCAGCGTTTTTCCTTCAACACTGGTTTTCTCTTCTCCGAATTCTGTCTTCTACGTCGCGCTCCAAGAGAAAAGGCTGTACCGCGTCACGCAAACCATCGGAGAACCCTGATCCTTTAGCGACTTGTCGCCGGGGGCCGTGTTGCCCAATTCGTGCGACATTTCACCGTTCCCAGCCGGTCGAATTTTGAAATCCCAGTCACGATTTGAGTCGCAGACAAGAGTTCTGAAATCGTCCCCTACGGCGCGCCACTGATTTCCGAACTGCCAGCCGCTTGACCCCTGTCCAATCCGGTGATACAACCGCGCGCATTCCTCTCTCCAGACCGGCCGGCGCGGCGCAGGGACCCCGGGCGCGCCGGACGAAATCGAGAGACGACACTGAGGAGAAACCATGCACAAACGAAAGATCGCAGTGTTGGGGCTGGCCATGTTGTGGTGCGGCTCCGCGCTGGCCCAGCAGCAGCAGATGCAGCCGCTCACTTTCTGGTACGGCTATGCGGTGAAACCGGGCAAGGAAGAGGCGTTCATGGACCTGGTGAAGCAGATCGGCGCGCCGGTGCGCGACAAGCTCCTGGCCGAGGGCGCCATCCTCGCGTGGGGCATTGAGGCGCCCCTGCTGCGCGCAGGCGCCGAAGGCGACGGCATCACCCATCTGATCTGGTACGCCGTGCCGGACTGGGCGGCCATCGAGAAAGTGAACCGCGCCATGGCCGCGCAAATCGCCAGCGTTACCGCCGAAATGGCCAAGCCACCGGCCAAGGGCGCCAGGCCCAGCATGTCGTTGATCGAGAAGCAGCAAGATGCGCTGGACATGCCCAAGGGCCGCGACTGGGTCACGCGCGACCTGGTCTTTGGCGACGGCCCCGCGCCGCCCGCCGGAACGTTGCCGTTCACGCGCTACAACTTCAGCAAGGTGCGGCCCGGCAAGGGCGCCGACTACCGCGCTGCTTGGGAGAAGTACAACAAGCCCGTGTTCGACCGGCTGTTGCGCGACGGCGTCGTGCTGGCATACGGTCTGGCTGCCGAAGAAGTAAAGACCGACGGCAACTGGACGCACTTCGTGTGGTACGGCGTCAAGGGCATGGACGGCTTCGACAAGATTCGCGCCGCGTTCCAGGCCGACCGCGCCGCGCGCTCGGCGGAAGAGCGCGAGGCCATCGCCGCGCTCTTCGGCAGCCTCACCGACGCCGACGCCGCGCGCGGCTACGCCACTCGCTCGTTAATCTTCAAGGTGCAGGGCCAGTAGGGGCGGCTTTACGCCGCCGGTGTCTCGAATTGGCGATTGCCTGGCGATTAGAGGAGGGCTAACCCCGCCCTTACCTTGTTGCCGGATCCAGGCAGGATCGAACGTCCAGCGTGAGGTGCACCAACCCTTTTTGCAGGTCTCGGGAGACGGCGAGATCCGCGGCGGAAGCATCAGCGGGAAGAACCGCCGCAAAATCTTTGAGAATTTTGGAGGTTCCGGCCAGCCCGCCCGTGCCAGCCGCCCTCAACCGGGCCTTGATCTGGCTCTTCCACGGTTCGCGGACGCCGAGGACTTCCACAGTTCCCAGCGAGAATTGCGTGCCTTCGTAAAGACCGAGCGTGAGGATAATGAGGCGCTGTTCTTGATCAATGGTCACGTCCGGCCCGGCCGAGGAATCAATGTACCCGCGAGCGCTGTATAGCCGCTGCAAGTTTTCTAGGCCTTCGCGAACCTTACTCACGTCGAACACATCGAAATCTTCCATTCGAAATTGCCGGCGAAGTATGTCCACCGGGAAGACGGATTCGCGGTCTCCTTCCGCGCGAAAGCGCATCTCCTTCAGGCGGTATTGCGCGCCTTCCTCAATGAGCGCGGTGACCTTAATTCGCAGCGTCGCATCGACCAAGCCCAGTTCATTGGCTTCCATCGCGACTTTTGCCCGGAAGTAGCCCTGATCCTGCCACGCTCCCCGGATATGCGACTCCATCTCCGCCTTCCAATCGGAATCGGCGAAGTACACTCTCCGTTTCAGCCCTTCGACGACTTCGTCTTGCGCGGAGAGCGGCAGTTTGGTGGCGCCCCTCACCTCTACCACTTCCGGCATCACCCGCACGCGAATGGGCACAGGTGCGGCTGCCCCCAAATCCTGACGGACACCTTCCAGGAAGGTGGGATAGGGAAGGCACTGCTTGATTCTCGGGGGAATCTGGGCCAAGACCGCACCAGAAAGCCCAAACACTGCGCCCAGCAGGAGGAGGGATCGTCTCGCTGCCACCGACGTAACCATGAGGAAACTATAGACCCGTCATGGACAACAGGCAACCCCGACGCGACGGCGCAACTATCCGATGCGCATCACGTGCTTGCGCCGCTCGGCCCATTCCTCGCTGGAGAGCACCTGCGGGCCCACCTGGATCAGCCGCGGCAGCATGTGGAACACAGAGACGGGGCTCCACTTGGCCCCGGCGCGCGTGCGCAGGCCACGCTTGTTGAGCTCGTCGGCCACTTCGGGCAGCGAGCGGTCCTGGCCGATCATGTCGAGCATCAGCACGATAACGTCCTTCTCCATCGGCTCCTGCTCGAGGCTCAGGCAGTCGTTGGCGATGCGCAGGCCAAAGGGCACGTCTTCGCGGATGGTCCAGGTGCTGGTGGTGCGCTCGGGGACAGTGCGCTGCCACTCGACGGCCACCGGCTGCCAGCCCTCGGCGGCCTTGCTGCGGAGAAACTCGTCGGTCAACGGCCCGTGCAGCACTTCGCGTTTGCGTTCGATGCGCGCCATCTTGCCTCCATTGGTGCGACCACGCCGTCGCTCAGTTCTCGCGCTCGCCTTGCGCGACACACCCAGTCCTAATGGGATGGAGCAATCGCCATACCAAGCCTAAACCCCCTAACGCCAAGCTGCACAATAGATTAGCGACCTTGCTGCGCGCTGGCCGCGCCCGCTTTTGGGACTCATTGTGCGCTCGCGGGCAGTGCGTTGCCGCCAATTTCGTCGTGCCCAGCGACTGCTGAAGTGGACCGGCCAGGACGTCTGTCCCGCACGGTGCTGGTATTCTGGTAGCGTGGAACTGCGGCGGCCCGATCAATCGAATAGTCCGGCCGACGAGGGCTGGCGCGCGCTGGCGCGCATCACGTGGCTGATACCAGCCCTGGTGTTCGTACTGGTGAGCGCCGTGCTGGCGGTGCGCTGGCTGGAGAACCGCCGGCTCGAGCAACGCGCCCGCGAAGAAGCCGCGGATCGCGAGCGCGCGGAAGCTGTGGCCGCAGTGGAAGCGCTGGGCGGCGCCAGCTTCCAGATCCTGCACTTCTACGGCTACCCGGCGGCCATCCGCCGCGGCCAAAAGGCGCAATTGTGCTATGGCGTGTCCAACGCCAAGACGGTGCGCCTCGACCCGCCGGTGGCCAACGTGTGGCCCTCGTTCAACCGCTGCGCGGAGATCGCCCCCGTCAAGACCACCACCTACACCCTCACTGCGGAGGACGCGGACGGGCGCTCTGTCCTCGCCCGCGTGACCCTTCAGGTGCGCTGACCGTCGGCAGGGGCCGGCCAAAGCTGGCCCGACGCTGGGCAAGGTGAACGCTGCCTGTATGTGGCCGGGGCAAGGTGAAACTTGCCCTACATGCGCTCGGCCATCAGGCGGCGCAGGGTGTTCTCGATTTGCTCGAAGCTGCTGGCCAAGTCCCGCAGAACGGCGCCCAGTTCGTGTTCGTGTGCTGGAGGGAAGTCCCCGGATGGTAGGAGTGCGGCACGGCCCAGTGGCCCCATGTTCGGTTCGTCCAAGGCTGCTCCTCGGACTGGGTGGCTGGCTGGGCCGGGGGATTGTAGCAAAAAGACCCCTCTTCGCGCACGCAAAAAAAAAGGCGCGCTAGGGCCGCGCGGCGCGGGCTCCGCGGGCGGAACGGGCGGCGGCGACGAAGCGGCGGACGCGCTCCGGGTCCACGGGGTTTTCCATCACGCCGTCGCGCTTGAGGCTGGAGCCGACAATCACCCCGTCGGCGAATTCGAGGAACGCGGCGATGTTGCGCTCATCGGCGCCGCTGCCGATGAGGATTGGCTTGCGGGCCAACCGCCGCGCCTCGCGCAGGTCATCGGGGTCGGGCGCGTCGGCCGTCATTTTCCCGGAGACGATGAGCGCGTCCGCCCCGTAGAACTCCGTCCAGGAAATGTGCGTGGCCAGGTCAATCCCGGGAAACGCGACGGAGTGTTTCTTGTCCACGTCGGCGAACACGTGGATGTGCTCGGCGTCCAGCTCTTTGCGCCTGCGCAGCAGTTCGGCGGCGCAGCCGTGGTCGAACTCGCCGGTGTCCCATACCCGCGCGCCCGTGAAGATGCACACGCGGATGAACCTCGCGCCGGCGGCCAGGGCGATGGCCAGGCAGGTGACCCCGCCGTTGTGAATCACGTTGATTCCCACCGGCAGCTTGCCGCAGGCCTTCACCACTTCCGCGGCGGCCACCGCTTGCGCTGTAGCCGCTTCAAATTGCACCGCGGCCCCCACGCGAAAAGGCAGGTCCCACATGTTCTCGACGATCAGCCCGTCCACCCCGCCGGCCACCAGCGACTCTGCCTCGCGCAGCGCCTCCTCCACGATGCGCTTCATCCCGTGGCCGCGCGTGTCGCCCAGATAGCCCGGCGCGCCCGGCAGCGGCCACAGGTGCACCATGCCGATGACCGGCTTGGCCACGCTGAACAAATCTTCGAGCCGCTTCAGCCGTGGCGCGTCCATTTCTTTCTTCCACGCCGGCATCTCGGTCATGCGACCCCCGTAGGGGCCGGTCTTCAGACCGGCCCTATCCCACCCCTCGAAATCATGCGGCGCGGCCTTGGGGCACGCGGGCGGGCCTAAAGACCCGCCCCTGCAACCCGCTCCGCGCGCAGCATCCGAAGCAAGCGCGCGGCTAACTTCGGTTGCGCGGCGGTGCTTGCTTCCGTTTCCAGCAAACGGACCACCTCGGCTGGCCCGGGCATGTTTTCTCCGGCTCCCAGTGTGGCCGCCGCGGCGGCGCCCAGGGCGTTGGCCAGCAGCACCGCATCAGTGGTTTCCCAGCCGCGCAGCTTCCCGCACCAGTAGCCGGCCGCGAATGCGTCTCCGGCGCCGGTGCAGTCCACCGCCTCCACCGCGAAGGGCGGCATGGCCCACCAGCGCCCGCCTTGCAGGAACTGGCTGCCGCCTTCGCCCCGCTTCAGAACGACTTCGCGCGCGCCGCACTTGGCAATGGCCTCGACGGCGTTCGCGCCGCTTTCCTGCGTGAGCGCCTCCGCTTCCTCCAGGCTCACGAAGAGAGTGTCCACGTGGGGCGCAAGGGCGAGAATCTCCCGGCTTGCGTGGCGTGCCGGGTCGGGCCCTGCATCGAAAGACACGGGCACGCGCCGCCGCCGCGCTTCCGCGGCGATTTGCCCCGGCAGGTCTTGGGTGGCCCGGCTGAGCAGCGGGTAGCCGGTCATATGCGCCGCGCGAACGCCGTCCAGCCACTGCGCGGGGTGGCCCGCGGGCCGCGCGCCATTCGCCCCGCGGCTGCCGAGAATGGTGCGCTGCCCGCCGGGATCAATGGGAATGACGAAAACGCCGGTGACGCCGTCGCCGGGCGTAACCCACGGCGTGTCCACGCCCGCACGCTGGAGCGCCGCGAGCGCGAATTGCCCGAACTGGTCGCGGCCTACGCAGGTCACCAGCCGCGGGCGCAGGCCCCACTTGGCCAGCGTCACCGCCACATTGGCGCCCACGCCACCCAGGCGCAGTTCCAAGCCGGGCACAAGGTTGTCGCCACCGGGCGTGAGCGGGCGGCTCAGACGCGCCAGCACGTCCACATTGATGTCGCCGAGGATCAGGACTTCCGTGGCCGCGACGGTCATGGTTTTCCAGGGCGATTCTACCAACCGCCGTGCTACCCTGTCGCCCCGATGAGGAGCTACCGGCTGGCTTTCGTCGGTTTCGGCAATGTGGGCCGCGCGCTGGTGCGGCTGCTGCTGGACAAGACCGCGCAACTGCGCGAGGAGTACGGCGTCGAGTGGCGCATCACGGGCGTGGCTTCGCGGCGGATCGGTAGGATTGCGGACCTGAACGGATTGGATGCGCAAAGACTGCTGGCCCTGCCGCCAAGCCCGACGTCTGAATCGCCGGAGTTGCGCGATCTCAGCGGACAGGCTGCAAGCCTGTCCTACGAGGGCGTGCGGGAATGGTTGCGGGCGGCGAGGGCGGAGGCGCTCTTCGAGATGTCGTCGCTCAACCGGCACACCGGCGAACCGGCCACCGACCACCTGCGCGCGGCGCTCGAAGCGGGCGCGCACGCCATCAGCGCCAACAAGGGCCCGGTGGTGTACGCCTACGAAGAGTTGCGGGCGCTGGCGCGGCGCAGCGGGAAACGGTTTCTCTTCGAATCGGCGGTGATGGACGGCGCGCCGGTCTTCAACCTGTTCCGCGAAACGCTGCCGGTGGTCCACCTGCGCGGCTTCCACGGCCTGCTCAATTCCACTTCCAACGTGGTGCTCACGGAAATAGAAGCGGGCCGCAGCTTCGAGGAGGCGGTGCGCCGCGCGCAGGAAATTGGTGTGGCGGAAACCGATCCGAGCGACGACCTCGAGGGGTGGGACCCGGCGGTGAAGGTGGCGGCGCTGGTCACTGTGCTGATGGGCGTGCCGCTGCGCCCGCAGCAGGTGGAGCGCGTGGGCATCGCGTCGCTGGACCCCGCCGCGGTGCGCGCCGCCCGCGCCGCCGGCCGGCCCTACAAGCTTATCTGCCGCGCGCGGCGCGAGAGCAACTTCGTGCGCGCCAGCGTCCGCCCCGAACAACTTGAGTCAACCGACCCGCTGGCGCAAATGATGGGCACCACCTCCTGCCTGCACTTCGACCTCGACGTCTTCGGCCTCACGCTGATCGAACACAAGCCCGGCGTCGTCGCCACGGCATACGGGTTGCTCTCCGACTTCCTCCGCGCCGTTCACCACGAACCCAGATGAACGAGAAGGGAGCTCTCCTAGAGTCATAAACCTCGGATCAGGGTCTGAGCGCCTCGCGCGACGATGGCGCAAGGAACGAGCACGGCAGAAGCTTCTCCTGATGGATCAGGACGTAGTCCCGTGCCCTGAGCTTTCCTGGAATGAGGGCCCTAAGTTTCCAATTGCGAGGCTTATCTACGACCGAAGGCAACTTGACGAGAAGCTCGTACACTTGCCTGATTCCGTACCAGGCGGCAGCAACTTCCCGAAAGAGCTGCTCCTCGTTGTGCTTCCCAATAGTGTAATTGTTGTGGGGGCCCTTTACGGGCACTTGCCACAAACGCCCCCCTGTGCTCCGGACAAGCCGCGGGAACTCCGGGGCTTCCACTTGTTCAAAGCGAGCGTCTGCGTGAACGAAACTGAGCACGAACAGGCGCACCCCCGCGGCTGCCATGGATTCCTCAATTTCCCTTGTCCTTGCACGGCTTGCATGATCGAAACCGTGGTCCGTTATGAGAAGTATCGCGTCCCCGAGCCGCGGGCCGTCTAGGGCCCGAAACGCCCGGTCTATCGCATCGTTGATTGCCGTCAGGTGCTGTCCCTTGGGCCTAGCCTTGCGTCCCCCAACCAGGGAGTCCAACGCCCCGATCATCGCCTGCCTTCCTTCAGAGCCCTCGACCTGTTGGAAGACTTCCGTTCCGAAAACCAGGAGGGCAGTTGTCTGGTTATGAGGTGAGGCGATCAGGTCGCGTGTTATCCGGAGGACCAGTTGCCATTGCAAGGAGCTGGACGTCATGCTTCCGCTGGTGTCCAGCGCTACCACGACGCGCCGAGCTTCGTCTGAGAAACTAGCGGAGTTCACCTGGATTTTCTTCCCGCGAAACTCTGCCAGGAAGTTCTCCGGCTTCAGACCGGCGACTGCTTGCCCCTCCGGGCCAAGAACCGAGACCAACGTCCGGCGTTCGCAGGGGTCCGCTTGAGCCCAAGTTGCCGAAAGACAAGAAACCGAAGCAACGGCAAGCGTGATCAAACGCAGGACACTCATGTTCGGCATTGTAGCGATTGTACTCCAGTTGAAAATCGCGAAGCAGCTAGCTGCCAGAGGCGGGGACGCGCGAGGAGGTGCGCCACTTGGCCAGGAAGGCATCCAGCGCTTTTTCGATGCGCGTGGCGTGGTTGTGCTGAATGAGGTTGCGGACGGTCTGGAAGAAGCGTTGCGGGCGGCGCAGGTAGCTCAACGAGTAGAAGAGGAAGATGCCGAACAGTTTGTAGTACAGCAGGGCGCGGCCGCTGATTTTTTCAGCGAAGGAGTCGGCGAACTTGACGTCGCCCATGGCCGCCAGGTGGTAGTAGTAATCGTCGTTCAATTCCTTGATGCGGCCGGAGCGCTGCAAATCGTTGAACATCTCGCTGCCGGGGTAGGGGCAGAAGGTGGCGATGGTCACGTCGTCCACGCCCAGCCAGGCGACTTTGGCCAGGAAGCCGTAGGTGCGGAAGATGTCGCCCACGGTGTCCTGCGGGAAACCGAAGATCATGTTCAGCTTGATGGAGATGCCCTCGCGGATGGCGTCACGCATGGACTGGATCATCCGGTCGAGCTTCACTTTTTTCTTGATGATTTTCAGCACGCGGTCCGAGCCGCTCTCCGGCGCGTACACCAGGTTGCGGTGGCCCGACATGGCCAGCAGCGCACTCACCTCGCGGTCAATCGCTTCGGAGCGGGTGCCCGCGGGCAGTTGCCAGGTGATTTTCAAGTCGCGCCGCAGCAGCTCGTTGCAGAAAGCGACGATCCAGTCCTTGCGGATGATGGCGGTCAGGTCGTAGAAGTCGAAGTTAGCGGCGCGGTACTGCTTCGCGTAGGTCTCGATTTCGCTGGCCACGTCATGCGGGGTGCGCGCGTACCAGCGCGGCTGCCACATATTGGGGTTGGAGCAGAAGGTGCACTCGAAGGGGCAGCCGCGCGTGGCCATGATGGGCATGGAGCGGTCTGGTCCTACCCCGTAGCTCAGTCCGTTGGCCAGGTAATTCTCCATGGGCACCAGGTCCCAGGCGGGCCAGGGGATCTGGTCAATCGAGCGCAGGCGCTCGCGATGCTCGGTGCGGCGCAATTTGCCGTCGCGCAGGTAAACGATGCCGCGGACGAGGGCCGGCTCGGCGCTGGCGGACTCGAGCGCGCGGATCAGCTCGGACATGGTCTCTTCGCCTTCGCCCAGCACCGCGTAGTCAATCTCGGGGGCGTCGCGCAGGCTGTGTTCGGGGGCGGCGGTCATGTGCTCGCCGCCGGCGATGATCACCGCGCGCGGGAAACGCTCGCGCAGCAGCCGCGCCAGTTGCTTGGACACCGGCCATTCGTGCGAGAACATGCAGGAGAGGCCGATGTACTTGGTATCGGGAGGAAACGCGGCGACGATTTTGTGGAGACTCCAGCCGTAGGTCACCAGGTCGCGGCCGGTGATGGGATTGACTTCGTCCGGGCCCTCGCCGACGGGGTCCACGATGGTGACGTCGTGGCCCTGTTGGCGCAAGGATGCCGCAAGATATGCCGGGCCAATCGGCGGGCACAGCAGGCCGCTGCTGATGCTCCACTTGGGGACCACGACGGGCGAGCGAGTGATGGTGACTTTGGCCAGGCTCAACCTCCCTCGGACAAAGACGGGACCGGGGGTAAACCGCGTCCATTTTGTAGCAATCCTCTACCCACAAGGTGGGTTGGTTTCGCGGCCCCACCAGTCACTGTAAACGAATGATACATAATGTCTTATGTCCAGAGGACCAGGTTCTAGCGGTCCTTTCGGGCGTCCTTGCGGTTGCAATACTTTGCACATAATGTCAGCGTCCAGCCTGTGGCGCTTTGTCTGGCGCCGAGGCGGCCCCGAGCAATGCCTGCCGGGTGATTCCCACTACCAGTTCCGGCTGGTCGAGGTGGATCCAATGGCCCGAGCGCACGGCGACCAGGTGCCGTCCCCGGGAGGAAAGGGCGGCGACCTGGTCCTGTTGGCGGCGCCTCTCCGGAGAAGGGCCGCTGGCGGTGAGGACGAGGATGGGAATATCTCCGAGGGAATGGATAGCACTCACCGCGGCGGAAACGGCGGGCAACGCCTCGAGATGATCGGCCATGGCCGTGAAGCACCTGGGTTGCGACCACAGCGCGCGCAGCACGGGACGAATCTCCGGCGGGAGCTTCTTCACTTCACCGACGATGCGGCTGGCCACGCCCGCGCCTTCGCCGCTCACAAAACGCGCGAAGAGCCGTGGCCCGCGCGCCAAACCGAAGCCCAGCAGGGTGAGAAAAAAGCGCGTCAGGCCCACGCGGGCGATGCGCGCGCCGCGCCGCGCCAGGCGCGCGCCCCGGCGGAACATCCGGCGCTTCTCCGGCGGCATCGTGGGCGCCCACTCGCTGGGGTGGGGCGGGTCCAGCAGCACCAGGCCGGCGACATCGGCCGCGTGGCGCGCGGCGAACAGTTGCGCCAGCAACCCGCCGAACGAATGACCCACCAGCACATACGGCGGAGGAATCCGCGCGCGTTCCAGCAGCGCGCGCAAATCCCCCAGGATGCGCTCCGGCGTGCGGGGGCGCGGGCCGGGGTCGCTCCAGGCCAGCCCGGCGCGGTCGTAACTGGCCACGCGGGCGAACTTGGCCAGCTCCGCTTGCACCACGCGCCAGCTCGGGGAAGCCGCGGCAACGCCGGATTCGAGGATCACGGTCGGTCCGGATGCGGCGTGTTCCTCGCCGCTCACCAAGATGTGCAGCCGGTGGCCGCCCACGTCCACCAGGCGGCCGGGGGGAGGGAAGCGCCGGCGGTCCGCCGCCGCGCCGATGGCCTGGTACACCACTCCCAAGACGGCCACGGCGCCCAGTAGAAGCACAACTCCGATGAGAAAAGTCACTTTGGTTTCTCGGAATTCAGGAGGAGCCTAAAGCATGGCCGAAGCCCAGGTTGATTCTATGCGGAAAAAGGGCTTTGGCGCGAGAGGCCATCCCGCGGCGGCCTCCATCCAGCTCATGCCGCCTTTCGTCCGCAAGAGCGCCGGTTTCATCCGGTTGAATGTTCTCGCGTGAGCTGCCCGCGCGTAGCAGGGCGTGAGGGTGAGACGAGATGGTGAAGAGAGGCAGGGGAACATGAGAAGTCCATTTTCGCCCCGCCTGCCCCAGCAGAACACCCCGCGGGCGTTGTTCAGATCCGGGCAACCGGGCGGGGGACAGGGCTGGAGGCCTGGCCCACAGTCAGTAGCGGAAGAGGTAGGAGACTTTGACGAAGAGGCCGCGGCCGTCGTTGATGAAGGTGTTGCGGGTGCGCAGGATACTGCCGCCGGGGCCGAGGGTGAGCGAGGGGTCGAGGTTTTGCATGTTGGTGTTGTAGCCGAGATAGACGGCCGTACCGGGGTGCAGCAGGTAGGTGATCAGGAAGTCGGCGTTCAGTTTCTTGGTGCTGGGCAGGGAGCTGAAGCTCTGGTTGGCCAGCGTGGCCTGGTATTCCAGGATGAAGCGGATGGAGAGCTCGCGGTTGAACTGGTAGTTCCACTTGGAGCGCGCGATGTGGTTGTTGAACACGGCGGCGTCCACCCCGAGGGCGCGGAGGCGGGTGAGGATGTAGCGGTTCTCGATGCTCAATTGGGAAAGGGGCCGGAACGTAACCGACAAGAACGCAAAATGACTGCGGGCCGGCGCCGGCGGACCCACGGGCGGCTCGAAATTGACGCTGTGGCCCAGCCCGGTCTCGCCGCTCACGGTCAGCCACGGGAGGAACGCCGAGTAAAAGAAGAAGCCGCGCGCGCCAGTGTCGTAGCCGCGGCGCCCCGGGAGGGCGGGGAAATCCCCGGGCCGCAGCCATTCGCGGCCGATGTTGCCGAAGAGGCCGACTTCGGTCTGCCGGGCGAACGAAAAGAAGTAATTGGCGTTGAAGAACTCTTCGAGCTGGCTGCCCTGGTGGTCCCACAGGTTCAACTGGAAGGCGTTGACCCCGTGGCTAATCAGGAGCTTGCCCTCGGGGCGAAACTCGTAGTGGAAGAAATTGCTGAAGCGGCGCAGGTCGGTGCGGCGGAAGAAACCGCTTTGGGTGAGGAAACCCCCGCCGGTGTCCAGGTACAGGGTATTGGCGGAGAGCTTCCGTCCGGAGTAACCGGTCCAGAACTCGTAGGCGGGACCCGCCCGCGTACTGCCGTCGGTGAAACGGGTGCCGGAAGTCACCGCCTGCGCCTGGGTGGACCAGTTCTTGCCCCACTTGATGCGGGTGTCCACGCCGCCGGCGCGGTTGTAGGCATTGCGGAACTGACGCTCGCTGTACAGCAGGCCGATGGTAGAGTCCTTGCCGATGTCCCGGTTCACGCGCGCTATGCCGAAGTAGGCGCGGCGGCCGAAGTCGGGGTCCCCAGGGGGCACGCTGCGGCCGGGCGACTGATCGTCGGCAAACAAGAGGCCCAGCGCGTACTTTCCCACTTTGCCGGTCATGCGCGCGCCGAACTGCGGGTCGGCGATGCGCCTGGTAAACAGAAGGTTGATGGGCGTGTCGAAGAAGTTGGAGTTTTCCAGGAAGAAGGGGCGCTTCTCGGGGAAGAAGACCTCGAAGCGCTGGTTGACGGTCACCTGGGGGTTGTCCGATTCCACCTGGCTGAAGTCGGGGTTGACGGTCACATCCAGCACCAGCCGGTCCTTGACCACGAACTTGGCATCCAGCCCGCCGTCGAACTCGGACTTGCCCTGGAAAACGGGCATGGCCTGGTCGCGCTGGTCCAGCGCGCGGAACGAACGGAACACGCCGTAGGGAATGAACTGGATGTTGCGGCCGGGCGAAATCTTGCTCAGCCCGGTCATGTCGCCGCCCTGGTTGAGCAGGCCGCTCACCCGGCTGCTGACGTGCGGCCAATAGTGGCGCTCGCTCAGCCGGGGAATGCGGCGTTCCAGGATGATGCCCCAGTTCAATTGCGCCGGGTGGAAGCGCAGGCTGCGGAAGGGAATGGCCATGCGGACGATGTAGCCCTGCGGCGTCCGTCGGCCTTCGGAATGCCACAGCGTGTCGAAGGAGGTGTCGCCGCCCTGCCCTTCGGTGTGGATTCCGTCCGCCTGGATGCCCAGCGGATTGCAGAAGAAAAAGTAGGCCCGGCGGCGGTCCTGGAAGGTGTCCAGGATGATCTGGACCAGGTCGTCGGAGAAAATGGCCTCACGCCGAGTGAGGTTGGCGCGGATCCTGCGGGGTTCGCTGTCGAACGCGACAAAGATGACGTACAGGTTCTTGTCGTCGTAGCCCAGGTAGGCCACGGTGGTCTGCGTGGCAGGCTGGCCGTCCTTGGGCTCCTGCTGGATGAAGGTGTCCACCTTGGCCAGCTTGCCTTCCAGCCCGTTCCCGGGTTTCATGTCCAGGAAGTCTTCCAGGGTAGGGGCGCGGTCCAGGCGCGGGATGGAAACCGAAGCGGGAAGGGGAGGAACGGCCGGACGGGCAGGCTTCTCTCCCGCTGTGGCCGACAGGGCCAGGAGGCCCAGCGCCAGCCCTGTGATCATCCACTTGCGCAAGGACGGAGCTCCCATCTCCTGCTCTCTTAGACCGCAATGGCCCGTTGGAAGTTAGGAGGCAACGGTTCAGATTTTCGTTCGCGGCAACAAGATTCCGACCCATGGCTGCCGGACACTCGGCCCCTCGCAAGTGAATACTGGCGAGCGGAAGGCGGGTTACAGGGTTGTAGGACAGACCTCCAGGTCCGTGCGCTACTCACAAACTTGGAACTTGGGGGATGCGCAGAGGACAGACCTGGAGGTCTGTGCCACAAAACAAGCCCGCCCGGCAGGGAGGCCGGGCGGGGCGTGGAACTTTGATGCTGCGAAACTACTGTTGAGTGACGTTGAACCAGCGCACGCGCTGCGCCGACGAGGTGTAGGTGGCCGTGGAGAGCGCGGGCGGGTTAATGGTGGTGGACGGGAACCACGGCGGCCCGAAACCGGTGGCAAAGCGCCGGTCATAGAGGACGTTACGCGTGGTGGAGTTGATGTTCTTGATGTTGTTCTGGATGCGCCCGCCGATGATGTTCAGGGTGTTGATCTTGGCCCCGATGTTGGTCAGGCCGCCGGTGCCGCCCTGGGAAAGGGTGGCCATGCTGGCGTCAATTTCCAGCATGCCGTTGGCTTGGCCGTTGTTGAGCTGGATGTCGCCGGTGGCGGTGTAGATGCCGAACACCTGGCCCATATCGTTGCCGGGAATCAGCGTGCCGGCCGGGGAGCCGGGGCAGCAGGGGTCATTGGCGGTCTTGGTTACCGGGGGGGTCTTGTACAGCAGGTCGCCGGTCACGGTGATGTTGCTGGCGGCGGTGATGGTGACGGCCGCGCCGTCCTGGATGGCCGGGACGCCCTGGGCCGGTCCCTTGAGGTTGGTGATGGAGCCGTCCACATAGAGCATGGTCGCGGGGCGATTGGGGCTGCCGGCGTAGTCCATGAAGACGCCCTGCAGGGTGCGCGTGGTGGCGCCGGAGGTAATGACCGTGGTGTTGGTGGCCGTGTCTACGGTAATCGTGGTGGTGACGCCGCCCTGGACAATGGTAAAGCGCTGCCCGGTGGCGCCCACGGTGGAGAGGGTCACCGCGGCATTACCGGCCACGTGGATGCCGCCGCCGCTGACCACGCTCTGGCCCGTCACCGGGTCCACGGCATAGGGGACGTACACGCCCGAGGCCGGCGGAGCGCCTGACGAGGGATAGGCGGTGCCGTTAATGCGCTTCAGCTCCGCGTTCATTTCCGCCATGGTGACCGGGGCGGTGTTGGTGCCCATGCTGTCGAGCACGGCGCGCTTCTGGCTGAAGTCGTTCTGTGGCAGCGGCACCAGCGGGTTGTTGACGTTCATGCCCGCCTGGAAGTTGGGGTTGATGGTCTGCCCGCTTTTGGAGACCGGCGCGGTGGGGGATTGGGTGCACCCGCTGCCGCCGCTGAACTGGAAGCCCATGTTGCCGCCGGACTGCGACACTTGGTCGGTGAACACATAGGCGCCGGTGGTGCCGAAGGTCCAGCCGCCGTTGGTATGCACCGGGCCGGTGACCGTGCCGGGCACCAGGAAGCTGCCGCTGCACACGGTCTGGTTGTCCACGAAGAAGCCCCAGTTGGCGAAGCTCACCGTTTGGGGCGCCGAGGGCGAAACGGCCGCGTTCAGGGTCAGCGTCCCGGACTCATTCAGACGGATTTCCTCCGCGCCCTGCGAACGGCCCACCGTCTGGATGGTGTAGTTGTAGGTGTACGAATAGCCGGTGGGCACGCCGCCGGGGCCCGTGGAAGTCACCACCGGCTGCACCGGGTTGCTGATCAGCGCCAGTTGCAGGTTCTCCAGGCGGAACTGGGTGGGGTGCGAAGAGCCCGGGACGGCGGGGTCGTTGATATAGCTGTTGGCGCCATAGGTGGAAAGCACCGCGGAACGCACCCCCGCTTCCGAGCCGGGGGCGATGGGAGCGGTGCCGGCGGCGAAGCTGGCCGGCGCCAGGGCCATCAAGCGGTTCTCCACGTCGCGCCGGACGATGTTGAGTCCGGAGTCCGCCCCGTAGTAGGCGCCGCGGTTGTTGCGGTAGAAACTGTTGATGAAGAGGTCGGAGCTCACCGCCACCACCATCACCACGCCCATGCCCAGCAGCAGCACCAGCAGCAACAGGGCGATGGGGAGGGCGATGCCGCTCTCCGGCTGGCGGCCCCGGGTGGCCGCCCTGCGGGCCTGCGCGCGCAGGGAGTTTCTGGTCTTACGATCGTTGTTCATCTTCATTCTCCAAGGAGCCTGCCGGTTAGTCCTTCAGGCTCAGGTTCCGGGGATTCACCACCAGGGAGACGGGTTGAATCTGGTACGGGCCCTGGTCAAAGGGGTTGCGGTAGCGATAGCTGGGCTCGTTGTTGGGCCGGGTGCGCCCGATCAGTTGCAGGCGCACCGAGCGGATCAACGGGTAGTCGAAGCCATAGTTGGCGGCGTCGAAGTCGTACGCTTCGCTGCTGGTCAGCGTCACCTGGTTCCACAGGGAGACGCCAATCTTGAAGCCCACCACCTGGTCGGTGACCAGGTCGGTCTGCCCGCCGCGGGTGCGGGTGAGGCGGGGGTTGGTGGGGTCGGCGGCCACGTCCACCGCGTAGGTGATCGCGTCCAGCTTGATGAGCCAGTCCGTGCTGCAATAGCCGGACCCCAGGCGCGGGTTGGAGTTATTGGTGATATTCAGCGGGTCCGAGCCGCTGCCGTCAATCGCCGTAGTCGTGTGCTGGAACATGACTTTGCCCGCGGCCACCGTGGGCGCCGCGGTCAGCGTCACCACGGTCATCTGCGACCCGTCGGACTTCACCATCAGGATGATGTCGTTGGCGGCGAAGAGCGCCGCCGTTTGCGCCGCGGTGAGGCCGGCGGGGGGCAGGGAATAGGTGCTGCCGGTGGTGGTGGAGATGCAGCCGCCGGCGACGGTCTCCGGATGCAGCGGGGGCACGGCCTGGTTGGCCGCCACGATGTTCATGGTGTCAAAGCAACTGGCCTGGTAGGTCTGGGTGGCGGCGTCATAGCAGCCGCCGCCCGGGTTGCTGTTGATTACGGTAACGCCCACGGGCCAGTTGGGGACGTTGGCCCCGGGGAAGACGCCGGTCCCGGCGTTGGACATATCCATCTGCACTTGCCCCAGCGCATTGCGCATGTCCAGGCTGAGGGCCACGATGTCCTGTTCCTTGGTGAACAGGGCCTGGTGGCGCGTGAAGAGCTCGAAGGCCGCGCCAGCGACGATCGAGAAGATGGCCACCGCGATCATCATTTCCACCAGCGAGAAGCCCTTGCTGTTCGTGTTCGTTTTCATGGCCGCACCATAGTCATTTGGAATGTGGCCGGGCGCGTGCCGGTCATGGCGATGACGCGCACCGTAATGCGCTTCAAGCCGGGGATGGGCTGGTTGTCTTCGATCATCCAGCGGCGCTTGAAGGTCGGCTGGCCCGGGGGGTTGCCCGCGGAAACCGTCGTGGTCACGGTGCCGTCGGCGGCCACTTCGGTCTGCGTGAAGTTCGGCGAGCCGGACACCGGGTCCAGGCCGGTCCGCGTTTCCGAGAGCGTGCCCATGCCCGTGTTGATGAACACGTCGTCGAAGTAGTTGATGGTCGAGGTCACCAGGCCCACGGTTACGTTTTGCACCACGTCGTTGTTCAGGTCGCCCACCACCCCGCCGCCGGCGTTGACGTGCGCGTCGGCCGAAGGGTAGCGCGCCAGGTCTTCCAGCTTCTCCGAGCACAGCAAGGTGGCGATGCTCATGTCCTTCGATTCCACGGACGTGGTGAAGGTGCGCGACATCAGCATGGCCGCCGCCAGCAGGCCCACGCTCAGCACCACCACCGCCACCAGCGCTTCCACCAGGCTGAACCCGCGTTCCGTTTTGTCATTGAACTTGGACATGGCCCACCCTCGAAACGGTGATGGTCCGGGTATTGGCCGGATTCGTGCCATAGGAAATCTGGAAATTCAGCGCCCCCACGGTGGGCGTGACCGTGCCGTTGGGCAGGAACTCCATCCGAGTGTTGGCGCTGTAGGTCGCCAGCCCGCTGCCCACCTGCACCGGCGCGCCCACGTTGACAAAGGCCCCGCCCGCCACCGGCTGGCGCGAAATCTGATAACTGGCGTTGTTGGCCCCGCCGCTGAACAGGATGGCGTGGCGCAACCCGTCGCGGATGGCCTGGAAGCGGGTGGTCTGAATCGCCGATGTGGTGGTGGTCACCGCGCCGCGGAAGCGGATGCCTTCCAATGTGCCGCGCAGCATGGGCATGCTGATGGCCGCCATGATCATCACCACCGCCAGCACGATCACCAGCTCGACCATCGAAAAACCGCGCTGCCGCGCGCGCCAGTTGGCCGTCTTGAGTTCTGCTCTCTGCATTTCCATCTCCTGGGCTGAGATTCCCCGGGCGCAACCGCTCACGGATTCTGCACCAACCGACCCTCAGTTCCAATCGCTTTCCGGTGCGGCTGTGCCCATCCCAGAACTTCGCCTAAGTAAAATGCACACAGGCAACCACAACCCCTTGCCACAGTTAACAATCTTAAACTAAACGACTTGCAGGTACTTTTGGTTGGCCATCCGACCGCGGGAAGAGTACCCACCCGGGTAAAAAAGTTACATTCAGGGAGGGCTTGGGGAACAAAGTGACCCAGTCAGAGGGACTTCTCTTGGTTTGGCGCGCCGGGGAGCGCGGACGCCCGCGGCACGCCAGGGGCGGCTGCGGAGCACCGCAGCACCTTCAGCAGCGCGAAGAACTCCGCGCCCTTCACCAGCGCGCTCAACGAGCCGGTGCAGGTCGAGGACAGCGGGTCGGGCGCCTCGCGTTTGGAAGCGTTGATGGTCGGCTGCTGCGGCAAGTGTTTCGGCGCCATCGAAGACCTCTCTGGTGTTGGCCGCGCCGCGCGCGGGCTACTGCGGGGGTGGGAAGGCCACCGGCCAGAAGTCGAGCGCCGGTTGATCGAACTCCAGCGACACGTGGAAGCCGTCGGGAGTCTCCTGCGGCGCGCGCCGCACGGTGCAGGCCAGCTTCTTCCAGGTGCGCCGGTTCTCCATCTCGATGCGGGCGCCCGGCGGGAACGCCCGCGGGCACAGCACCAGCGCGCCGTGGTCATTGACGGAGACGGTCTGCGCGGCCACGCTCATCGGTTTCTGGTCGCGAACCTGGTAGTGCAGGGCCAGCGGGAAACGCAAGACCGCGCGCTGGCCCCGGCGGCGCTCCTCGGCCGGCGGGAGCTGCGGCTCCTTGACCCAGAAGTCCACGTTGGGCGCCAGCATCTCCACGGCCAGCTCCCAGCCTTCGCGCACTTGGCGGCCTTTCCACACCACGGTGCCGGTGACCGAGGCGAAGCGCGAGCCGTCGGTGATGTGCACGCGCTGCCCCAGGGGCAGGCTTTGCGGGAGCACCAGCTTGCACCCGTAGGCGCCCACGGTGCGCGTCTGGCCCTCGGCCTTGTGCGCCTGCCCGGCGGCGTCTTCCCACTCCACGGTGCGCGGCAGGCGGGCGTCGAAGCGGATGGCGCGGCGGGGTTCACGTTGCATCGGGGCGGGGATCAACACCGGTGAGGTCGTTTTCTGCCGGGACATACTCTCTCCCTCTGGCGCCCGGTGACGACGCCGGCTGCGGCGGTTGGCTCCCCCCGGCGTGACGTCTGTCGCCATGGCTTCCTCATCTTCGAGGACGGGCAGGCCACACCCTAGTCGCCGGCCTGGGGCCGCGCAATGGTACAGCGGGACAGGCCTCGCCCTGTCCTTACGCGAAAAAACGCAAGGCCCGGAAGGCCCCGGGCCCGCACCCGGTACTAGCGGACCTGCCCCAGTTTGCAGCGGCCCGATCCTGGTGCACTAGCCATTTGCAGTTGGCGATGCCCGGGTCGCACACCCAGGTGAGCGACATGGCCTTCTGCCGGTTGTAGATCGGCCGCACCGCGCCGTCGGTCGAGGCAATGGCAATGTCCGTGAACGTGGCCCAGACGACCCTGCCGCGCTACAACTGTCGTTCACGATCCCGCCCTTCGCCGAATCGTCTCCTTACCTTCGGTTGTCAAGGTCGTAGGGGACAAGTAAGGTCCCCACGATCGAGTCATACCCATCCTGCTCCAGGAAGGGCGCGAATTCCCACTCTAACAATGCCTTGTGAAAGGAAGTGGCAACCTCCCTGTCTCCTGAAGCGGGTTGGACACATCTTATTCTCCCCCTTGAATCAATAAGAACGTCGAGTATCAGTTGACCCTTAAAGTGCCCATGGGTGAATGGGAGGTACGGTACCAATGGAGTCTTTCGCATTATCCGCATCTCAAGTTCCTCAGGAGAGAGCCAGAGAACCCTTCCCTGTCGATCCTTCGCCACGGAGAACCGCCGTGAGCAGGGCAGCTTGCTCAGTCTCGCGCTTGCCGCACGTCCGCTGGGCTTGACGCTAACCTCGGCTCTGTGACCAGGTACGTCGCTATCCCGGGACTGGGCGAGAGTCAGTCGGTAGCCGTTCCCAAGAAAGAGTGTCACCGTCAAGCTGAACACGGTTACATGCATCAGTCGTCTGGCCTCTTGTGGCATCTGAGCTCCCTTTCTATTTCGGCTTCTTCTTCCCTAGTGCATTCTTCCTAGCTTCATCGGTGGCGCGTTCCGTGGCTCGGTCAGCGTCATTTTCGGCTTCGCCAGGGCTGGAATGAGCTGCCCGGTGCAATTTCCTACCAAAGTCGCCCAGGAAAATATGCCGCAACTCGTGATGCATGGTTGCGGTGATCTCCAATTGTGTCTGATCACCGTTAACGATAGCCCGTGTGTAGTTTCCCATAGAGAAGACGAAGCCCTCAAAATACTGCCCTCGATACTCAAAGAGAGTTCTCCCGGTGAACTGAGAGCTGGAGCCAACGGTCATACTTTCGGAAGCAAGTAATCCACCGTTCTGAAGCTGCGAGACACGGGCGGCTCTATATGTGTCTCTTGGTCCGAGTACATCCAGTCTGGCCATAGCGGTCTTGTCCTCAACAATCCCTTTCAACGCCTTAAAGTTCTCCGAGTCGCTCTTGTGATCCTTGTCTACCCTGACGCAATACGCGCCTTTATCGCAACCGTTCTTTCCATCCCCTTTGACCAAGCCGACGTGATCACGATCTTTCTCGCTAAGGCCTTCAACCATGCGGTCGAAGCAATCCTGAATTGTTCCTCCTGAGCAGTTTCCGATTTGAAGATCCTCCCCATTGGGATCTATGTAGCGAAGTGGGTTCGAGCGCGCATAGGAGTACTGATTCAAACGCTGTGGATCCACCAACCGGTCAGCTTTGACCCAAATAGGATCGGTTGATGTAAAGCGGGCTTGGGCGGAGGCGTAGAAGCGGGCGCCGAAGTAGTCGAGGCCGCTCTCGCCGTCGCGTTCCTTGCCGGTGAATTTGTAGTGGTTGGGCGAGACGGGGCCGCTACCGCTGGGCGGGTTCCACTCCTGGCCGTAGGGCAGGTAGGTGGCTTCCCACATGGGCGTGCCGTTCCAGCTCGATAGGAAGCGCGACGAGCCCAGATGATCCCCGTGGTAATACGTCGTGGTGGAGAAGTGC
>Ga0187893_10003553_pt1 | contig 31393 bp, 34 predicted proteins | sample MA1701074metaG_FD_139574 | JGI IMG/M metagenome (GOLD analysis project Ga0187893, IMG submission 139574) | White microbial mat communities from a basaltic lava cave in the Kipuka Kanohina Cave System on the Island of Hawaii, USA - MA170107-4 metaG ...
CGCGCTGCGTCACGCGGACGCCCGCGAGGCGCTCGGGCGGGTGTTGCGGCTGCAGCCGGACGGGATCGACGCGCTCGCGCTGCTCGCCGAGGTGGAGATCGCGGCGGAAAACCCCAGCGCCGCAGTCGCGGCGGCGCAGCGCGTGCTCAAGCTGCGGCCCGACTCCGCGCCGGCGTGCGTGCTGTTCGGTGCGGCATGCGCCGCCGCCGGCGGTCTGGCCGAAGCCGAAGCGGCGTTTCGCCGCGCGCTCGACCTGGCGCCGGGCGACGTCGACGCCACCGTTCATCTGGCGAACGCGTTGCGCGACCAGGGGCGGCCGGCCGAGGCCGAACCGCTGTATCTCGCCGCGCTCCGGAGCGCGCCGGGGGCCGCGGGGATCCTCGTCGAATTCGCCGCGGCGCTCCTCCGCATGGGACGGCTCGACGAGGCGGAGCAGGCGTATCGCGACGCCGTTTTCCGCCGGCGCGATCTCGAAGCCGGCTGGGTCAATCTGTTCGAGCTCGTTCGGCGCCGCGGCAACGTGGAGCGCCTGGGCGAGGTCGCCCGCGATGCGGTCGCGGCGCTGCCGCGCTCGCCCGAGGCGCGGGTGATGCAGGCGGTCGCGCTCGTCGCGCGCGGCGACGTCGCCGGCGCGGCGGCGATGCTCGAGCAGGCGCTCGCGTCGGGGATCGATTCGCTCCGGCTGCGCACCGCGCTCGGCAGCACGCTGCGCGCCGCCGGCAGGCTCGACGAGGCGGCGGCGGCCCTCGAGCAGGCGCTCGCCGCCGGACCGCGCGACGTCAACGCGCTCCTCGAGTCCGCCCTCACCGCGCGCCTGCGCGGCCGGCCCGAGGACGCGCTCGCGCTCGCGCGGCGCGCGGCCGAGACGGGCGGGCGCGACCTGCGGGCGCTCGCCTTCCACGGCACGTCGCTCCGCGACCTCGGGCGGTTCGGCGAGGCGGTCCGGGCGTACGAGGCGGCCCTCGCGCTCGCGCCTTCCGACCCGGACGTCCTGGTTGCCCTCGCGCAGGCGCTCCGCGGGGCGCTCCGGGTGGAAGAAGCGCGCCTGCGCTGCCGCGACGCGCTGTCGGTCGCGCCGACTCACGGCGAGGCCCTCGCGCTTCTCCGGCTGCTCGACCCTCCTGGCGCGTAACTCCCTGAGTTTTCAAGCGGCTGGGCGCTGTTGCGGATTCGCAACAGGCGGGTGGCAAAACACCCTGAAAACCGCCGTTCGCTTTGAGCTTGACACCCCCGCCGTGGAAAAATTGCAACGACTTCTCGACAAGGGGAGGTCGGGGTTCGGGCAAGGGGGGCTTCGGTGTCCCCAGCTAGCGGCGACACCGCAGCCTGCACCCTTCCGGGTTGTTTGAGCTTCTAGAGGAGAACCATCTCAATGCAAAAGAAAGTGATGGCAGTGGCTGTCGCGACGGCCCTCGCCGCTCCGGCGGCGGTGCTGGCGCAGGGCAGCAGCGTGCAGATCTACGGTGCGATCAGCATCGCAGGCGAGTACGCGCAGGCGAAGGGCGCGGACACGAACGGCGCGCCGGTGGCGGGCACGGGCGGGAGCTCGGTTCGCGGCGGCAACCTCGGTGGCGGCTATGTCGCCACCTCCAGCCTGCCGAACGTGAACGAGCCGGGCCGTACGCGAACTCAGGCCGCGGGCTCGAACTTCGGTCTGCGCGGGCGCGAGGATCTCGGCAACGGCCTGTACATGGGCTTCCAGGCCGAGGCGGCGATCGCGCTCGGTGGCATCACGCCGGCGAGCGGCCCGTCGAGCGGCACCTTCGCGTCGTGGCGGAACAGCGGTCTGTGGCTCGGCGGGCGCTGGGGCGAGGTCGGCCTCGGCATCTGGGATTCGCCGTTCAACATCAACCAGACCACCGGCGCAGGCCACGCGGCCTACGCGAACGCGTCGACGACGTTCGCGGCCGGCCTCCTCGGCGGCGGTCTGGCGGCGGGCGGTGCCGGGACGATTTCGGCGCAGGACCTCGGCCAGTGGTGCGGCAACAACTTCGGCCAGGGCAACGCGACCCAGACCAACAACTCGAACTGCTTCCAGTGGGCAGCCGCCTTCCACCGACGCGTCGGCAACTCGCTCTGGTATCAGTCGCCGACATGGGCCGGCTTCCGCGGGCGTGTGCAGTACGGCGCGACCTCGGGTTCGACCCCCAATGCGACCAACGACGGGGCGAACTTCCCGTCGCAGGTCAAGCCGTCGCTCTGGAGCGCTGGCGTGTCCTATACGCTGGGCGGGCTGTACGCGGGTGTGGGCTATGAGCAGCACAACGACTACTTCACTGCCGCCGTGCGCAGCCTCACGGGTGCGGGTGGTGGTGCGGCGACGGCCGGGTGTGCCGCGGGCTTTGCGCTCGGCGGCAACAGCGGCGGTGTCAGCGGCAGCTCGCCGACCTTCGCTTGCATCCCGGTTGGAACCGCATCGACCAACGGCATCAGCGGCGACGACTCGAACGCGTGGAACGTCAACCTGCGCTATACGTTCGGGTTCGGGCTGTCGATCGGCGGCTACTACGAGTGGGTGCGGTGGAAGATGAATTACGCCAACGCGCCCGCCGCCCAGGTCGGCAACCTTTCACGGGTGACCCGCAATGCCTGGCGTGTCGATGCGGCGTACCAGCTGGGCGCGCATACGTTCGGCCTGCAGTATGCGGGCGCGGGCGACGTGACCGGTACCGTCTCGAACGCCAGCTTCGACGGCAACAGCACGGGGGTGAACGGCTGGATTCTCGGCTACGCCTACAGCCTGTCGAAGCGGTCGAGCGTGTTTGCGTACGGGACGATCATCAGCAACGACTCGAACGCCCGCTTCAACGGCATCGTGTTCAACGGGATCGGCCCGAATGCGGGCGGCGATCCGCGGTACTTGGGCGTCGGCCTCCGCCACCTGTTCTAAGAACCGGCGGACCACGCTGCGCGATCGGGCGCCTTCGGGCGCCCGATTTTTTTTTTGCGCCGGGCGGTTCCGCGCTCGGCGGCTCGTCACGCCGCCCTCCCTGCCCGGCCTTCGCTCCGGAGCCGGAAGCGAGCGGCGTCGTCCGAGCTAGAATCGACGGCCTATGCAGGTCCCCGCACCCGTTCCGGCGCCCGGCACCGCGCCGGCGCTCCACCCCGACCTCGAGCGCGCGATCGCACGCTTCCGCGAGGCGCGTGCGCAGCCGCCGGAGACGTTCGCCCACTGGCCGGGCGTGCTCGAGCGGCCGACCTTCTTCGGCATCGAGTCGCTGCAGCGGCACCTCTCCAATCCCCTGCTGCAGCCGACCTGGCTCTCGCTCGTCTTTCGCGGCCAGCACGTCCCGCTCGAGCAGGCGTGCTGCTACAAGATCGTGCAGACGAAGCGGCTCGTGTTCATGGACAAGCGCTTCCTCGACGGCTACCTCGCCCAAGGCGCCTCGGTGGTGCTGGAGGGGCTGGACATCCTCGACCCCGCGATCAACGCGTTCGTCGGGCAGCTCGACCTCGGCTTTCCGCTCGCGTTCGCGAACTGCGTCGCCTTCTTCTCGCAGGCCGGCAACGAGGCCTACCGCGGCCACCTCGACGCCGACGACGTGCTGGTCATCCACCTCTCGGGCGAGAAGCGCTGGCGCTTGTTCGAGCGCCAGCAGACCCGCCGCGTGAACACCAACGATCTCACGCCCGAGCAGATGGGGCCGCAGATCGGCGAGCTCACGCTGCGGCCGGGCGACGTGCTGTACGTCCGCAACGCAGTGCCGCACGTCTGCGAGACGCTCGGCGACCACAGCCTGCATCTCTCGTTCGACCTCTGTGATCGCACGCCCACGGTCGAGTATCAGCTCCAGATGGGGATCGACCGCTACGCGCACGCGACGCGCCCGCCCTATACGAGCGCCCCGGAGGTCGCGGAAACCTTCGCCGGGCTGCTGCGCTCGCCGGATTTCCGCGCGGCGCTCGCGCAGCGCTCCGACGCGTTGCGCGGCGAGCTGCGCGCGTTCCGCGAGCGGATCGACGCCGCGGGGCGCGTGACCGCACTCTCCCGCTTCGCGCGGCGGCCGTGAGCCGGGACGCGACGGAACCGTGAATCTCGACGCGCTGATCATCGGCTTCGACCGGGGCCTGCGCACGCTCGCCGGCGCGCCGGTCGCCGCGCGGCCGATGCCGGGTGAGGAGGGCGGGGAAGGAACGGAAGGCACGGGGGGAACGGCGGGCACGGAGGACGGGAAGGGCGGGAAGGGCGGAAAGGGCGGCGCAGCGGCGCTGTCGCCCGGGGAGCGGCGGGAGGCCGCCGCCCTGATGCGGGTCAACCACTGCGGGGAGGTCTGCGCGCAGGCGCTGTACCAGGGCCAGGCGCTTGCCTCCGGGAACGCGGAGCTCAAGCGCGCGCTCGAGCAGGCGGCGCGCGAGGAGGAGGATCACCTCGCGTGGGCCGAGCAGCGCATCGCCGAGCTCGGCGGGCGCACGAGCCTGCTCAATCCGCTCTGGTACCTCGGATCGCTCGCGATCGGCTTCGCCGCCGGCAGGCTCGGCGACGAGTGGAACCTCGGCTTCCTCAAGGAGACCGAGCGCCAGGTCGAGCGCCACCTCCAGGGTCATCTGGAGCGGCTCAGCCCGAGCGACGCTCGGACGCGCGCGGTGGTCGCGGCGATGCAGCGCGACGAGGCGGGCCACGCCCGGACCGCCGAGATGCTCGGCGCGCGCGAGCTCCCGCGGCCGGCGAAGGAAGCGATGACCGCCGCGGCGAAGGTGATGACGACCCTGTCGTACCGGATCTGACGCGCGCGCCCGCGGCGGGAAGGAAGCAGGAATGACGGTGCGCGAGATGCGCGAGCTCACTGACTGGCGCGCGGACCCCGGGGCCCGAGCCCGGGCGGGCGCGCAGTCCGGGTCTCGGGCGGTCAACTTCCCCGTGGCCGGCTTCAGCCCGAGCCGCCGGGCGCGCGTCGTCAGGTTCCGGTCGAAGGTTGCGAACCCTGAACAGGCGGCGGAAAGGGCAAGGGGCAGGGCGTCGGAGAAGTCCAGGCCGCCGGCCGGGATCCAGGCGGGCGGGAAAACGAAACGGCCGCTCGACGAGCGGCCGTTTCGCCGGCAGGCTGCGGCCCGGATCAGAAGTTCAGGCGTATCTGCCCGCTGATGATCCAGACGTTGGCGTTGTAGCTCCCGACCAGCGCGCCCTTCGGGCTGTTGGGGAAGCCGGGCGGGATTGCCGATGCCGGCTCCTGGTTGGGCAGGTTGCTGTTCGCGTCCTTTACGAAGAGGTAGGCGAGGCCGAAATCGAACGCCATTTGCTTGGAGAGCGCCCATTGCGCGCCGGCGGCGAGCCAGGTGCGGTCCTGGTCGGGCAGTCGCGGCGTGCGGTACTGGTCCTGCACCGGCGTCGTGTCGTAGGCGATTCCGCCCCGCAGCTTCCATTCGCTGTTGAGCTGGTAGTTGACGCCGAGACCCGCGCGCCAGCTGTCCTTGAAGTTGAGCGGCGTGCTCGTGAGGCAGCAGGTCGCGCTTCCGCTGCGGTAGATCGAGAGATCCTGGATCGTGTTCCACCCGGTCCAGGTGTAGTCCACCAGGAACTGCCACCGGTCCATCGAGTGCGAGAACGCGACCGAGAAGCTGTCGGGCAGCTTGACGTCGGCGTTCACGCCGCTGTTCGGGAGCACGTTCGCGAGCGCGGCCGGACGGTCGGCGAAGCTCACGTCGCCCGAGAGGCCGAACTTGACGGTCGAGCGGTACGTGAGGCCGAGCCGCGTCGCCGGGCTGAAGTTGATCATGGCGCCGACGTTCCAGCCCCAGCCCCAGTCGTCCGCCTTGACCGTCGCGATGCCCTCGGTCCCCGGTGGCACGGCGGCGATCACGGCCCCGCTCCCGGTCGCGATGGCCGCGGCGCGGTAGGCCACCGAGTTCGAGAGCGTGGCGTCGAGGTACATCGCGCTCACCCCTGCGCCCAGAGAGAACGTCTCGTTCACCTTCCAGGCGACCGAGGGGTTGATGTTGATGGTCTTAACCTCCGACTCGATCGCATGGAAGCGGCCGACCCAGCCGTTGTCCCACTCGGTCTTCAGGCCGAACGGCGCGTTGATGCCAATGCCGAGCCAGAGCTGGTTCGGCATTACTTCCCACGACAGGTAGGCGTTCGGCACGAACGCCCAGTCGCCGGCATCGCCGCCGTTGCCGCCGAGCGGGTAGCCGAGGTTCTGGAGCGGCCCGGGCACCGGCGGCCCGAGTGTCGGGGGCGTCGAGCCGTTGTTCGAGAACTTCGCCTCCGGCTTGATGATGTTCAGCGCGCCGACGACCTGCCGGCCGCCGATCCGCGTCATGCCGGCCGGATTGAACCAGATCGTGCTCGCGTCCTCGGCCGCCGCCGCGGCCCCCGAGTACGCGTTGCCGAGCCCGCTCGCGTTCTGCTCGATCAGCGCGAACCCCGCCGCGCCCGCCTGGCCGGCGAACGCAGCGCCGATCGCTGCCGCCGCCGCCGTCGAAACGAATCCACGAAGGTTCATGCGGGTTCTCCTCCTCGTTCGTCTTTTCTTCGGGCGGCTGGGAACCACCCCCTTGGTCGCGCCAGTATAGGGAATGCGTTGTGCCGCTACAACGCAGTCGACCGGGCTCCGGGCGGAGTCGCGGGAGGGGCCGTGGTACGACCGCAACAGAACCCGGGTGGCGGGCTTAGCCCGCCTTCCGCGCCACCTCGTCGACCAGCTCGTAGTCGTGGGTCATCTCGGCCGTCTTCCCGAGCATCGCGGAGGCAGAGCAGTACTTCGTGTGGGAGAGCTTGATCGCACTCTCGACGAGTGAGCGCTTCAGATTGCGGCCCCGCACAACGAAGTGCATGTGGACGGACGTGAAGACCTTGGGGTCGGTGGCCGCGCGCTCGGCCTTGAGATCCACGCGACAGGCGGTGACGTCCTGGCCGCTGCGCCTGAGGATCACGACGACGTCGGAGGCCGTGCAGGCGCCCGTCCCCGCCAGGACGGTCTCCATCGGACGCGGGCCGGTGTTCCGGCCCCCGACCTCGGGTGCGCCGTCGATCAGGAAGGCGTGGCCGCTACCGGTCTCGGCGACGAACTGGACGCCGTCGGTCCACTTGATCGTGCACTCCATGGCGCTCCCGCTCCCGCAGTCTCGGCGGTGCGATTCTAGCGCCGTCGCCGGCGCAGGATTCCTTGAAGTGGCCGCTAACTCCATGGCGACTTCATGGGTTCTGCACTGCACCAAATTTTTCTTGCATCGCACAAGAGCGGCTGCGATAATGCATGCGCATTGAGTGAGCGGCGCCGTCAAGGGCCCGGCCACTCAAGGGTTTTCTCTCCTCCACCCTCCTCCTTTGGTGGATTTTGAGCAGCCGCACAGGCTGCTTTTTTTTGGTGCGGACCCCGCTACCGGGCCCCTCCAACCCCCTGCCAACCCGCTGATTTCTTTGACAGGGCGGGGATCCGGCCACTACAATCTCGCCCTTTCCCCGCAACCCGCCGCATTGACCCGCATTGACCCGCATTGACCCGCATTGACCCGCATTGACCCGCATTGACCCGCATTGACCCGCATTGACCATTTGCCCGAGCCGGAATGAAGACGTTCACCGCCAAACCCCACGAAGTCCGCCGCGACTGGTACCTCGTCGATGCGACCGACAAGGTGCTCGGCCGCCTCGCCGTCGAGCTCGCCCGGCGGCTCCGCGGCAAGCACAAGCCGGAATTCACGCCCCACGTCGACACCGGCGACTACATCGTGGTGGTCAATGCCGCGAAGCTCCGCGTGACCGGCCGGAAGGCCGAGCGCAAGACCTACTACCGCCACAGCGGCTACCCCGGCGGCCTCTACCAGACGAGCTTCGAGAAGCTGCACGCGAAATTCCCGACGCGCGCGCTGCAGCACGCGGTGAAGGGGATGCTGCCGAAGGGGCCGCTCGGGTACGCGATGGCGCGCAAGCTCAAGATCTACGCCGGCACCGAGCACCCGCACACGGCGCAGCAGCCGCAGGCCCTGGAGTTCACCCGATGATCGGCAAATACCACTACGGCACCGGCCGGCGGAAGAGCGCCGTCGCGCGGGTCTTCATCAAGCCCGGCAAGGGCGGCTTCGTCGTCAACGACAAGCCGGTCGACGAGTTCTTCGGCCGCGAGACCGGCCGGATGATCGTGCGCCAGCCGCTCGCGCTGACCAACCACCTGAGCACGTTCGACATCAAGGTGAACGTGGACGGCGGCGGGGAATCGGGCCAGGCGGGCGCGGTGCGGCACGGCCTCACGCGCGCGCTGATCGAGTACGACGCGGCACTCAAACCCGCGCTCTCGAAGGCGGGCCTGGTGACGCGCGATGCGCGCGAGGTGGAGCGAAAGAAGGTCGGCTTCCACAAGGCGCGCCGACGCAAGCAGTTCTCGAAGCGCTGATGCGAGGCGCGTAGGACGAACGAGAAGCCGCCTGGAAGGGCGGCTTTTTTGTCTCCGGCGGGAGTGTCGCCGGGCGGCGACACCGTACGAAGCGCGAGGGATGGCGAGGGCGGGCGAATGATCAAGGTCGGAATCGTCGGCGGCACCGGCTACACCGGCGTCGAGCTGCTGCGGCTCCTCGCGCAGCACCCCGAGGTCGAGCTCGCCGCGATCACCTCGCGCGGCGAGGCCGGCACGCGCGTCGACGACCTGTTCCCGTCGCTCCGCGGGCGCGTGGACCTCGCGTTCGTCGAGCCGGCGAAGGCGGCGCTCGAGCGCTGCGATGTCGTCTTCTTCGCCACGCCGCACGGCGTCGCGATGGGCGATGCGCGCCGGCTGGTCGACGCCGGGGCGAGGATCATCGACCTCGCCGCCGACTTCCGGCTGCAGGATCTCGCCGAGTGGAAGAAGTGGTACAAGGTCGACCACGCTGCGCCCGACCTCCTGCGCGAGGCGGTGTACGGTCTGCCGGAGGTGAACCGCGCGGCGATGCGGACGGCGCGCATCGTCGGCAACCCGGGCTGCTACGCGACCGCAGTGCAGCTCGGCCTTCTCCCGCTCGTCGAGTCCGAGTCGGTCGATCTCGATCACCTCGTCGCCGACGCGAAGTCGGGCGTGAGCGGCGCGGGCCGCAAGACCGAGCTGCCCCTCATGTTCAGCGAAGCCGCCGACAATTTTTCGGCCTACAACGTCGCCGGCCACCGGCACGTGCCGGAGATCCGCGCGACGTTCCAGCGGCTCGCCGGCCGCCCGGTGGGGATCGTCTTCGTGCCGCACCTCGTCCCGATGGTGCGCGGCATCTTCGCGACGCTCTACGCACGCATCACGCGCGAGGCCGACTTCCAGGCGATGTACGAGAAGCGCTACGCCGCCGAGCCGTTCGTCGACGTCCTCGCGCCCGGCCGCCATCCGGAGACGCGCTCGGTCCGGGCGTCGAACGTGTGCCGCATCGCGGTGCACCGTCCCGGCAACGGCGACACGCTGGTCGTGCTCGCGGTCATCGACAACCTGGTGAAGGGCGCCGCCGGCCAGGCGGTCCAGAACATGAACCTGATGTTCGGCCTCGACGAGTCGGCCGGGCTCGCCCAGCTCCCGGTCCTGCCCTGATGCCGTCGAGCCTGCGCGGGCTGCGCCGCCGCTGGGGGATCGCGGCACCGAAGCTCGCGGTGATCCCGCACGTCGCGTGGTACTGGCGCGCGCTGGCGGTGATCGCGGTGCTCTCGGTGTCGCTCGTGCTGGCGATGTGGATGTACGACGCCGGGCGGCGCATCGCCGGCTTCGACGCGACCGCGGCCGAGGGCGAGCTCGCGACCCTGCGCAACCGCGTGGCGGCGCTCGAGGACGAGCTGAAGCGGCTGCGCGCGACCAACGCCTCCGCCGACAGCCGCCTGCAGATCGAGAAGACGGCGCAGACGCAGCTCGCGAAGCAGCTCAAGGCGATCGAGGCGGAGAACGCGCGGCTGCGCGAGGACGCGTCGTTCTTCGAAGGGCTCGCCGCGCGCGGGTTCACCGAGGACCGGCTGTCGGTCCCGCGCTTCAAGGTCGAGCACGATGCCATGCCCGGCGAGTACCGCTACCGCGTGCTGGTGACCCAGGGCGGGCCGAAGGAGCGCGAGTTCAACGGCCGGCTGCAGTTCGTCGTCAACATGCAGCTCGGCGGGCGCGAGCTCGCCGTCCTCATCCCCGACGAGAAGGCCGACGAGGCGGCCTACCGGCTCACCTTCAAGCGCTTCTTCCGGGCGGAAGGCTCGTTTCGCGTCGACCCCAAGGCGACGGTCCGGTCGGTGCAGGTGAGGGTCATCGAGGCGGGCGCCACGCAGCCGCGCGCGACGCAGAACTACACGCTGTCCTGAAAGCGAAGGAGGTCCGCATGTTCGGAGCGAAATCCACCAAGCCGCAGACCCGCATCGACAGCCTGATCGGATCGGGCACGCGGATCGAGGGCAACATCGTCTTCGCCGGGGGCTTGCGCGTGGACGGCGAGATCCGCGGCGACGTGCGCGCGGCCGACGGCCAGGCGACCACGCTGGTGGTGAGCGAGCAGGCCCGGATCGAGGGCGAGATCCGCGTCGCCCACCTGGTCGTGAACGGCACGATCGTCGGGCCGGTGCACGCGACCGAGTTCCTCGAGCTGCAGCCGCGCTCGCGCGTGAGCGGCGACGTGCACTACAGCGCGCTCGAGATGCACCTCGGCGCGGTCGTCGAGGGGCGGCTCGTGCACGCGCCCTCGGCGGCGGAGGCGAAGCCGGTCGAGCTCAAGCTCGCGAAATCGGGCTGAGCGACGCGGGGGCGCGCGCACGGCGGACGCGCGCGCGGGGCGTCGCGGCCACCTGCATCACGGCCGCCCGAGATAGAAGTAGAAACTGCCGAACCCCGCGTCGGTGCGGCCGTAGCCGAGGTAGACCGGCCCGATCGGACTGTCCAGCCCGAGAAAGGCGGCTGCCGAGAGCAGCGTGCCGGTCTGGTTTCCGGGAATGAACGGCTGCCCGACCCGGCCCGCCTCGAGCGAGAGGCCGGCGTAGATCCCGGGCACCAGGGTGAAGCGCGCGAGCCGGTTGAAGTACACGAGCCGCCCGAAGGCGATCGACTGGCCGAGCAGGGCGCCGGTCCGGTAGCCCGACTGCTGCAGGAAGCCCCCCCAGTTGAACTGGTCGTAAACCGGGATCGGGTCCGTCCCGATCTTCCCGCCGACCTTGAACCCGAAGTTGAACGTGTGTTCGCCGAACGAGTGAGCGGCAGTGCCGTCGAGCGTCCACTTGGTGTAGCTCTGGGTCGCGCCGAGCGCGGTCGCCGAGCCGAAGACGTTGGCCGATGCGACATAGCCCGAGCGCGGGAAGTTGGCGTTGTCGAGCTGGTCGAAGAAGAGCCGCGCCCGGACCGCGCCCTGGTCGACCTTGTTCGGATCGGGCTCGAGGAACGACGGGCCGGTGTCGACGGATGCCCTGACCTGCCCCCGCAGCAGCCCGAGCCGCAGCTCGCCGTAGCGCGTGAACTGGCTGCCGACGTCGAAGCCGACGCGCTCGTAGGTCACGTCGTAGATGGCGAGGCGCTGATCGTCGTTGAAGATCGGGAACTGCCGGCGCTCGCCTTCGGCGTACGGCGCCACGAAGAAGTACTGCCGCACGTCGAGCGGCTGGTAGAACTCGGTGGAGAGCCGGTTCGTGCGGCCGACCTGGAAATCGGTGCGCCATTCCGCGCCGAGGCTGTTGATCCAGGTCCGGCGGTAGCTCGCGAGCAGGTTGTAGTACGCGTCGCCCGAGAAGTCGTTCGAGAGCCCCAGGCCGAAGCGCAGGTAGTTCGGTCCCCACGACTTCTCGATCGCGTCGACCGCGAGCACCCGCTTGCTCGTCTCCTCGATGACGCGGTAGTTCACGTGCTCGAAGTCGTCGCTGCCGTAGATGCGCTGCAGGTCGCGGTCGAGCGTGCCCTGGTCGATCGGCTGCCCCGGGCGGGTCTCCATGTCGGCCGCGAGCGCCGCCGGGTTCACGCGCGTGAGCCCGGGGAAGCGGATCTCGTCGATCGGGCGGAGGTCCGGCGCCGCGACGGTGAGCTGCCGCGCGCGGAGCGCCGCGTACTCGGCCGGCGGGAGGCTGAGCGCGGCGAGCCGGTCGGCCGCTTTGCGCGCCGCCGCCGCGCCGATCGGGACGGTCGCGAGCAGGTGGTCGAAATCGCCGGCGGAGAAGTTGCCGAGCTCGGGCAGGATCAGGATGTCGGCAGGCTTGAGCGAGGCGAGCGAGCGCTGCACGTTCTGCTCGGTGAGGATGTTGATCATCTGCCCGGTGACGCCGATGATCGAGGACAGCTCGTCGCGCGTCATGAGCGGCGTGCCGAGGTTGACCGCGATCACGACGTCGGCGCCCATCGCGCGCGCGACGTCGACCGGCAGGTTGTCGGTGAGCCCCCCGTCGACGAGCAGCCTGCCGTCGATCTCCACCGGGTCGATGAGCGCCGGCACCGACATGCTCGCCCGCATCACTTTGGCGAGCTCGCCCCGGCTGAAGACGACCGGTTTGCCGGTGACGAGGTCGGTCGCGACCGCGCGAAAGGGGATCGGCAGCTCGTCGAAGTCGCGGTAACCCTCAGCCTTGGCGAGCGAGCGGAGGACCGTCTCGAGCTGCACGCCGGAGACCACCCCTTTCGGCAGCAGGAGCCGGCCGTCGCGCACGCCGATCTCGGGGGCGAGGAGGCTCGTGAAATCGTCGGCCTTGCGGCGGATCGAGCGCTCCCGGCGGGGCGGTTTCTCGTGGAACAGCAGATCGGTGGACATCCTGCCGAGAACCCGCTCCATCTCGTCGGGCGTGATGCCGGTCGCGAAGGCGCCGCCGACGATCGAGCCCATGCTCGTGCCGGCGATGCAGTCGATGGGCACCCGCATCTCGTCCAGCACCTTGAGCACGCCGACGTGCGCGGCGCCGCGCGCGCCGCCGCCGGAGAGCACGAGGCAGACTCTCGGGCGCTTCGCCTCGGGCGACTGCGCGGCGGTAGCCTGCGCGGCGGCAGGCGGGGCGGCGGCGAGCGCCGCCGCGAAGCCGAACGCGACGAGCGCGCAAAGCGCCGCAGGACGGGGGCGGAAACGGGGGCGGAAACGGGAGCGGGAGCGCATCAGGCGGGTCCTTCTTTCACGGCGGGGAGGGCGGTCGGCCGGTGAGGTCCGGGTTCCCCTCCCCGGATGGGGTTATTCCCCGTCGATTTAAGCACTTGCGGGAATGGTCGATTGACCCCATCTCCCCTGCGGCCGATAATGCATCGATCCGAGCGAGGAACGCCCCATGAACGCCCCCCTAAACCCTCCCCTGAACCCTCCCCTGAACCCGCCGCCGGGCGCCGAGATGCCCGCGCCACTCGTCTTCACCGAAGCCGCGGCGAACAAGGTGAAGCAGCTGATCGACGAGGAGGGCAACCCGGAGCTGAAGCTCCGCGTGTTCGTGAGCGGCGGCGGCTGCTCCGGCTTCCAGTACGGCTTCACGTTCGACGAGGTCACGAATGAAGACGACACCGCGATGGTGAAGAACGGGGTGACGCTCCTCATCGACGCGATGAGCTACCAGTACCTGGTCGGCGCCGAGATCGACTACAGCGAGGGCGTCGAAGGCGCGCAGTTCGTGATCAAGAACCCGAATGCCACCAGCACCTGCGGCTGCGGATCGTCGTTCTCGGCCTAGCGCCGGTCGCACCGACGAAAAACGGGGGCCGCGGCCCCCGTTTCGTTTCCGGCGCGGTTATTTCTTCGCCGCCGGCGCTTTCGCGGCCGGCTTGGGGGCCGGCTCCACCGACAGCGCGAGCGCCTCGGTGTAGGTCACCTCGACCTGGTCGCCCTTCTTCACGACCTTGAAGTGGTCGGGGTTCTGCACCTCGAGGTCGACCACGTTCCCCTTCGGCCCCTTGAGCGTGATGGTCTTCTTCTTCGGGTCGACCGCGATCACGTCGGCGAGCGCCGTCACCTGCCGCGCCACCGCGCCGGCGGGCCGCTCGCCGGCCGGTGCGCGCACCGCGCCCTCCTTCGCGGTGCCTTCGCGGACGCCTCCCTTGGTCTTCATCAACTCGAGCGTGAGCGCCTGCACGTAGCGCGCGACGACGAAATCGCCGAGACGGATCTGGTCGAAGTTCTTCACTTCGTCGCCGGCGACGATGTCGACGACGCCGCCCTTCGGGCCCTTGAGCGTGACGGTGCGGGTCGCCTTGTCGAGCGCGACGACCTGGGCCGAGATCTCGGCGGCGCGGGCGATCGTGGCCTTGCCGGGTTCGGACGCGACGACCGCGGCGCCCGCGGCGGCGGGTTTCTGGGCGAATACGGGGGAGCCGAGCATCGCGATCGCGATGGCCGGAAGGAGAGCGAGCCTGCGCATGAAAACCTCCAGTCGGGCGCTGCCTGTCGGGGAACGCCGGGGCGTCGGCGCCCGGCGGGCCCGAATTATCGCCTGCGAAGCATCCGGAGGGGGTTGTATTCGAGCGTCGCCTCGCCGTCCTGCTTGACGACGCGGTTGCGCGTGCGCACGAGGCCGCGCCGGCCGTCGGAGGTCGCCCGCGCCTCGATCACCTCGCACTCGACCCGGATCGTGTCGCCGACGCAGGTCGGCCCGCGGACCTGCAACTCGGCCTCGAGGAACGCGAGCCCGGTGTGCTGCATCATCGGCAGCAGCAGCCCCTCGGCGAACGAGTAGACGAGCGCCGCGGGAACGACCCGCCCCTTGATCGCCATCTCCTCGCGGTTGGTCGCGCGCGTGAAGAGCTCCTCGGTGAGCCAGGTCAGGTTGACGAACGCGGCGAGGTCGGCCTCGACGATCGTCCGCTGCATCGTGCGGAACGTGTCGCCGACGGCGAGGTCGTCGAAGTGGAAGCCGGTGCCGAGGGTGCCTTTGTCGGTCATGGCGCGAGCGGGTTGATGTGCGTGATGCCCGCGAACCGCCGGAAGTCGTTGTCGGCCGACGCGATCGTGCAGCCGTGCTCCAGCGCGAGTGCCGCGAGGTGGGCGTCCGCAGTCAGGTTGCCCGCGGTGCCGCTCGCGTCGAGCAGGTTCTTCAGGATCGGCCAATGGTTCGTGCCGGGACCGATGGCGTCGACGAAGGGTTGCCGAAGCCAGGAGTCCACGAAGGCGACCGCGTCCGACGGCGACAACGGGCTGCGCATGATCCCGCTGCGCGTGGTGATCCGCAGGAACGCGAGTATCACGGTCCACGCGAACGCGACCGGCGTGTCGCCCGAGAGCGTCGCCTCGAGCCAGGGTCTCGCGCGGGCGTGCTGGGGCGAGTCGGCGTCGATCGCGTAGATCAGCAGGTTCGCGTCGACCAGGATCATTTGCGCAACTCGAGCTTGCGCGCCAGCTCCCCGTCCTCGAGCGTCGCCGCCAGCTCGAGCGCCTTCGTCAGATCCACACCGGGCAGGACACCGCCGAGCGCAACGGGCCTCAGCCGGTAGGGCCGTGCCCGCGGCGGCGCCGTCCGGGCGGCGAGGCCCGCTCGCAGGGTCTCGTTCAGCACCTGCTTGAACGGCTTGCCCGACTGATGGGCGAGCTCCTTCAGCACTCTTGCCAGATGGTCGTCGAGGGTGAGGGTTGTGCGCATGGGCCATGCTAGCATCAAGGCAGCATCGTCGCAAGCATCAAAGCATCAATGCATCAATGCATCCAATGCCGGCAAACCGCTACGCCGGATACACCGCCCCGAGCACCCGCAACCCCTGCGCCCCGGTGACCTCCGGCACGTTGCCCGGCCGTCCCGCCAGCGCCTCGCGCGCGAGCCAGGCGAACGCCATCGCCTCCACCCAGTCCGGATCCACGCCGAGCGCGGCCGTGCTCGTCACGCGCGCGCCCGGCAGCGCCGCGGCGAGCGTGCGCATGAGGTGCGCGTTCGACGCCCCGCCGCCGCACACGAAGAGCTCCTCGGCCCCGCCGCTCTGCTCCACCGCCTCGGCGATCGAGGTCGCGGTCAGCGCGGCGAGCGTCGCCTGCACGTCGGCCGGCGCGTGGCGCGCGGGGGCGAACTGGGCAAGCCACGCCGCGTTGAAGAGGTCGCGCCCGGTGCTCTTCGGCGGCGGCAGGCCGAAGTACGGCTCGGCGAGCATCGCGCGCAGCAGCTCATCGACGATCCGGCCCGAGGCCGCCCACACGCCGTCGCGGTCGAACGGCTCGCCGCGGCAGCGCGCCGCCCACAGGTCGAGGAGCACGTTGCCCGGCCCGGTGTCGAAGCCGCGCACCGGCTCGCCGGGGCAGAGGCGGGTGATGTTCGCGATCCCGCCGACGTTCGCGACCGCGCGGCGACGCTCCGCGGCGGCGAAGCACGCAGCGTGGAACGCCGGCACGAGCGGCGCGCCCTGTCCGCCGGCGGCGACGTCGCGGTTGCGGAAGTCGCACACGACCGGCCGCTCGGCGAGCTCGGCGAGGAGCGCGCCGTTCACGAGCTGCACCGTGTAGCCGAGATCCGGGCGGTGGCGCACGGTCTGGCCGTGGCAGCCGATCGCCAGGATTTCCGCGCAGTCGACGCCCGCTGCGGCGAGCAGCTCGCGCACGGCCTCGGCGTAGCGCTCGCTCAGGGTGTTGGCGAGCAGCGCCGCGCGGGCGAGCTCGTCCGGGCCCGGCGCGTTGAGCGCCAGCGCCTCGGCGCGGACCGGCTCGGGGAAGGGCGCGAAGCGGCTCGCGACGAGCCGGCCGGGCGCCCGGGAGAAATCGACCAGCGCGGCGTCGACGCCGTCGAGGCTGGTGCCGGACATCAGGCCGATGAAAAGCTCGGTCACTTCGGATTCCCCCGGCCGCCGCGGCGCCGCTGCCGTCTCGCGCCGCCGTCGATGAAGGGCGCGACGCGCGCGCGGACGCGACTCTAATCCAGCGCGGCGAATCCGGCGTGCGCGAGCAGCTCGAGCTGTGCGGCGAGCGGGCCGGCGGCCGCGCGGAACGCGCCCATCCGGCCCGGCGCTACCGGCTCGGCCGCGGGCATCGCGACCGTCAGCGGGTTGCGGTGCTCGTTGCCGACGCGGAACTCGTAGTGGAGGTGGGGCCCGGTCGCCCAGCCGGTCGCGCCGACGTAGCCGATCAAGTCCCCCTGCGCCACGCGCGCGCCCTTCTGGATGCCGCTCCCGAAGCCGCTGAGGTGAGCGTACGCGGTGGAGATGCCGCCGTAGTGCCGCACGACCACGAAGTTGCCGTAGCCGCCCTGCCTGCCTGCGAGCTCGACCACGCCGTCGCCGGTGGCCCGCACCCGCGTGCCGGCCGGCGCGCCGTAGTCGACGCCGTTGTGCGCGCGCCATTCCCTGAGGATCGGGTGGAGCCGCATCGAGAACCCCGAGGTCACGCGCGAGAACTCGAGCGGCGAGCGCAGGAAGGCCTTCCGCAGGTTCGCGCCGTCGGGCGCGTAGTACCCGCCCTTGCCGTCCTCGTCGGCGAACCACACCGCGCGGAGCACGCGCTTGCCGTTGACGAACTCCGCCGCCAGCACGCGGCCGGAGCGCAAGGGACGCCCCTGGTGATGGACCACCTCGTAGACGACGGTGAAGCGGTCGCCGCGGCGCAGATCGCGGTGGAAATCGATGTCGCCGGAGAACACGTCGGCGATCTGCACGGTGACGCTGTCGGGGAGCCCCGCCTCGTCGGCGGCGGCGAAGAGCGAGGAGCGGATCTCGCCCTTCTTGAGATAGACGCGGCGCACGAGCTCGGCCGGCTCGTCGACGACGGCGAAGCGCTCGCCGTCGCGCGCGAAGCCGAGCACCGCGGCCTCGCCGGCGACGAACCTGAGCTCGAGGAGCTGGCCGAGGTCGCTCGTGCGCGCGTGCACGGTCATGCCGGGGCGCAAGCTGCGGAACGGCTTCGCGCCGCCGTGCGACTGGAGCAGGGCCATCGTGTCGGCGCCGTCGACGCCGAGCCGGTTGAGGAGCGCGGCGAACGTGTCGCCGCGCTCGAACCGGGCCTCGTGCCAGTACGCCTGGACCGGCGCGGTCGACGGATCGGGGAGCGCGAGGGCGAGCGGGGCGACGACCGTTTCGCGTGCCACCACGTGCGCGCTGTCGCGCGCCGTGCCGAACGCCGCGACGCCGACGAGGAGCGCGGTCGCGCCGACGGCGAGCGCCGCCCGGCGCGTGTGCGCCGGGTCGCGCCCGCGGTGCGAGTGCGCTAAGATCTCCATCTTCCCCCGACCCCCAGAAACTTCCCTCATTCCTTTTATTATTCTTGGGCTTGCGCCGGGAAGTCTAACAAGCTTCTCAAGTCAAACCAAGCGACTTCTCACCGCTCCGTGACCGATATCGACCACCAGCTCGCGCTCATCCGGCGCGGGTGTGACGAGCTGCTCGTGGAGGAGGAGCTCGTCCGCAAGCTCCGGACCGGCCGCCGGCTGCGGGTGAAGCTCGGGCTCGACCCGACCGCCCCGGACCTGCACCTCGGGCACACCGTGGTCCTCAACAAGCTGAAGCATTTCCAGGATCTCGGCCACCACGTCCAGTTCCTGATCGGCGACTTCACCGGGATGATCGGCGACCCGTCCGGCCGGAACGCCACCCGGCCGCCCCTGCGTCCGGAGCAGATCCGGGAGAACGCGAAGACCTACGAGAAGCAGGTGTTCAAGATCCTCGACCCGGCGCAGACCGAGATCCTCTTCAACTCGACCTGGTCGCAGGCCCTCGGGGCCGAGGGGATGATCCGGCTCGCCGCGCGCTACACCGTGTCGCAGCTCCTCCAGCGCGACGATTTCGCGCAGCGCTTCGAGGCCGGGCAGCCGATCCACCTGCACGAGCTGCTCTACCCCCTGATGCAGGGCTACGACTCGGTGGCGATGAAGTCCGACGTCGAGCTCGGCGGCACCGACCAGAAGTTCAACCTGCTGGTCGGCCGCGAGCTGCAGAAGCAGTTCGGCCAGGAGAGCCAGGTCATCGTGACCACGCCGCTCCTCGAGGGGCTCGACGGCGTGCAGAAGATGTCGAAGTCGCTCGGCAACTACGTCGGCATCGACGAGCCGCCGCAGGAGATGTTCGGCAAGCTGATGTCGGTGTCGGACGAGCTGATGTGGCGCTACCTCGAGCTCCTGTCGTTCCGGCCGATGGCGGAGATCCGGCGCTGGCGGGGCGAGGTCGAGGGCGGCCGCAATCCGCGCGAGGTCAAGGTCGCGCTCGCGCAGGAGATCGTCGGGCGCTTCCACGGGAAGCCGGCCGCGGAGAAGGCGCTCGCCGACTTCGAGGCGCGCTTTCGCGACGGCGCGATGCCGGAGGAGATTCCGGCGGTCGCGCTGCCGGCGGGGCCGGACGGGCTCGCCATCACGCAGGTCCTCAAGCAGGCGGGGCTGACGCCGAGCACGTCCGAGGCGCTGCGCATGATCGACCAGGGCGGGGTGCGGATCGACGGCGAGCGGGCGAGCGACAAGGGCCGCAAACTCGGCCGCGGGACCTACGTGCTGCAGGTGGGCAAGCGGAAGTTCGCGCGCGTGACGCTCGCGTAGGCGCGATGCGGTGAGCGCGGCGGACCTCGCGCGGCTCGTCGCGCTCGCCGCGTGCTGGGGCCTCGCGTTCGTCTTCATCCGCGTCGCCGTGCCGCCGCTCGGTCCGGTCGCGCTCAGCGCGATCCGCACGCTGGGTGCCGGTTGCGTGCTGCTCCTCGTCGCGCACGCGATCGGTGTCGGGATCGGCTGGCGCACGCGCTGGCATCGCTTTGCCGCCTTCGGCGTCCTCAACTCTGCCATTCCGTTCGTGCTGATCGCCGCGGGCGAGCAGGCGATGACCGCGGCGTTCGCCGCGATCCTGGTCGCTACCGCACCGCTCTTTGGCGCGCTCGTCGCGGCGGTCTGGGCGGGCGAGCCGCTGACCCCGGGCCGGCTCGGCGGGCTCCTCCTCGGCGTCGCCGGCGTCGCGCTCCTCGTCGGCTGGATCCCGGCGGGCGCCGAGCTGCCGCCCGCGTGGGCGATCGCTGCGACGCTCGGCGCGGCGGCGTTCTTCGGGCTCGCCGCGAACTACGCCCGGCTGCGGACCGGCGACATCCCGCCGATGGCGACCGCCGCCGGCAGCCAACTCTGCGCCGGCGCGGTCCTCCTCCCGCTCGTCGCGGTGGTCCCGCCCGCGGCAAGCCCCGCGCCGCTCGAGTGGGCGAGCGCCGCCGGGCTCGCGCTCCTCTCCTCGGGGCTCGCGTTCGTCCTCTACTTCCGCCTGATCGCGAACGTCGGTCCGGTGAAGACGCTGACAGTGAACTTCCTCTCGCCGCTCTTCGGCGTAGCGGGCGGCGTGGCGCTGCTCGGCGAGCCGGTCACCGCGAACATGATCGCCGGCACCGCGGTGATCCTGGCCGGCACCGGGCTCGTGCTGCGGGCCGCGCGCTGAGCGCGGCCTGCCGGCGCAGCGCGCGCAGCCTGATCGCCGCCGCGAGCGCCCGGCGTTCCGGCGCGGTGCACGCCCGCGGTTCGGCGTTCATTAGGCTTGTATTTTAGAAGTGACCATTCTAATATACAAGGCATGTTCGAGCGGCTGGCGGCCGATTCCCTGCGCGACTCGGCCAACCGCTTTCCGGCCGTGGCGATCCTCGGCGCGCGGCAGGTCGGCAAGACGACGCTCGCGCGAGCGGCGTTTCCGGGGGGCGCCTACCGGGACCTCGAGGATCCACGCACCGCCGAGCGCTTTCGGGACGACCCGCGCTTCCAGCTCGACGCCGCCGGGAGCGCGCCCCTGATCCTCGACGAAGCCCAGACGGTTCCCGAGCTGTTTCCTGCGCTGCGCGGGGCGATCGACGCCCGGCGCACGGCGAACGGACGCTACGTCGTGCTCGGATCGGCGCAGCCGAGGCTGGTGCGCGGGATCGCCGAGTCGCTGGCGGGCCGGATCGCCGTGATCGAGCCCGATCCGCTCGCTGCCTGCGAGGCGGCGACCGGCGATCGCCCGTTCGACTGGCGCGCGCTGTGGCTGCGGGGCGGATTTCCGGACGCGCTGCGCGGGGACTTCCGGCAGTGGTGGGAAGCCTATCTGCGCATGCTGCTCGAGCGCGACCTGCCGCAGTACGGCGTTGCGGCGGATCCGCCGTTCATGCGCCGGCTGCTGACGATGCTCGCCCACCAGCACGGCGGAATCTTCAATGCGTCGGCCGTGGCCTCGTCGCTCGGCGTCACCTACCACACGATCCAGAGGCACGTCGATGTGCTGGAAGCGGTATTCCTCGTGCGCCGTCTCGCGCCCTACTTCCGCAACGTCGGCAAGCGGCTGGTGAAGGCGCCGAAGGTCTATCTCCGTGACTCGGGGCTGCTGCACCATCTCCTCCACATCGCCACCTTCGACGACCTCGCGAATCACCCGTCGCGGGGCGCGAGCTGGGAAGGCTTCGTGATCGAGGACATCGTGCGCCGCGAGCGTGTCGCCCGGCCGGCGACGCAGCCTTTCTTCTGGCGCACTGCGGCAGGTGCGGAGGTCGATCTCGTCCTCGAGCGCGGCGGCGAACGCGTTCCGATCGAAATCAAGGCGGGCCGCGGCGACGACGGGCGAACCGTGCGAACGCTGCGGGACGCGTTGCCCGACATCGGCGCGACGCGGGCGTGGATCGTCGATCAGGCGCCCGGGATCGAGCTGCTGGGCCCCGGCATCGCGCGCGCAGGTTTCGCCGAGGTCGGCGCCGGAACGCCCTGACCGGGCAGCCGGCGGCCCGTCTACGGCGCGACTACCTCCAGAACCCGGCGTGCACCGCCGCGGCCTCGTCCTCGAGCAGCGGCCCGGCGACCTCGATCGGGCGCTGGCCGCGCGCGAACACCTCGCGGCAGGGCAGGGCGAGCGTCGGGTTCTCGGGGTGGCGGCCGGTGAGCGCGAGGAGGCGCGCCTCGGCGAGGCCGTAGACCACGCGGCCGATGCCCGCCCAGTAGATCGCGCCGGCGCACATCGCGCACGGCTCGGCGCTCGAGTAGAGCGTCGCCGTCCGCAAGACCTCCGGCGGATGCGACGCGGAGGCCGTGCGCACCGCCTCGAGCTCGGCGTGGCCGGTCACATCGCCCTTTCCGGGTACGGCGCGGTTGGTCGCTTCGGCCAGCACCGCGCCGTCGGCGGCGGCGATCAGCGCGCCGAACGGATGGTTGCCGGCGGCCCGCGATCGCGCCGCGAGCGCGATCGCGCGGCGGAGGAGATCGAGATCGTTCGGACGCATGCCGGAGGGGAGCGGGGGCGGCCGCGCGACCGGGGGCGCGCGGCGCCCGGCGGTCCCCGGTCCTTCAGCCGTGCGCGTCCATCCCGCGCGTCGCCCAGCCGGTCATTCGCCGCTCGAGCACCGCGAACACCTGGTACATGACCGTCGCCATGACGCTGATCACGATGAGCCCGGCGAACATCAGCGGCACCCGCATCGTCGAGGCGGCGGCGAGCATGAGCTGGCCGATGCCGGAGTTGGAGGCGGCGAGCTCCGAGACCACCGAGCCCACGAACGCGAGCGTGATCGCGACCTTGAGCGAGGCGAAGAAGAGCGGCATCGAGCGCGGCAGGCCCACCTTCATCAGCACTTCCCTGCGCGACGCTCCCAGCGCGCGCAGCACGTCCTCCAGCTCCGGCTCGATCGTCGCGAGGCCGGTCGCGATGTTCACCGTGATCGGGAAGAAGCAGATCAGGAACGCAGTCAGCGTCGCCGGCACCACGCCGATGCCGAACCAGACCACCAGGATCGGCACGAACGCCGCCTTGGGGATCGCGTTGAACGCCACGAGCAGCGGGTAGAGGCCGTTGTACATGAAGCGCGACGACCCGATGACGAGCCCGAGCAGGACGCCGACGACGATGCCGAGCCCGAAGCCGACCATCGTGGTCCAGAACGTCGGCCAGGTGTTGTACATGATCGGGCCGAAGTTGTTGTAGAGCGCGAGGAAGGAAGCGCTCGCCGACGGCAGCACGAACTCGTCGATGCGGAAGATCCGGACGCTCAGCTCCCAGGCGAGGAGCAGCGCGCCGAGGAACAGCCACGGCGCCCAGCGGTCGATCGTGCGTCGCTTCGCGGCCATTTCGCGTCCTCCCGTTCAGGTCTTCCGCACGCGCCCGATGTGCTCGCGCAGCTCGTGCACGATCGCGGTGAAGCGGTCCTCGTAGGTGAGCTCGAGGTCGCGCGGGCGCGGGAGGTCGATCTCCCGCCGCGCGATGATGCGCCCGGGGCGCTTCGACATGCAGTACACGGTGTCGGCGAGGAACGTCGCCTCGCGCAGATCGTGGGTCACCAGCACCACGGTGAAGCGCTCGGCCTGCCACAGGTCGCGCAGCACGCACCACAGCTCCTCGCGGGTGAACGCGTCGAGCGCGCCGAACGGCTCGTCGAGCATGAGGAGCTTCGGCTGGTGGATGAGCGCGCGGCAGATCGAGGCGCGCTGCTGCATCCCGCCGGAGAGCTGCCACGGGAACCGGTCCTCGTTTCCCTGCAGGCCGACCGTCCGCAGGATGGCCCGCGCGCGCTCGGCGTACTCGCCGCGCTTCGCCTGGAAGCTCGACTTGTAGGGCTGGACGATCTCGAGCGGCAGCAGCACGTTGTCGAGCGTGGTGCGCCATGGCAGCAGGTTCGGCGCCTGGAACGCCATGCCGACCATCTTCAGCGGGCCGGCGACCTGCCGGCCGTCGACCGTCACGGTGCCTTGCGTGGGCGGCCGCAGGCCGGTGCAGAGCTTCATGAACGTCGACTTGCCGCAGCCCGACGGCCCGACGATGGCGATGAACTCGCCCTCGCGGATCGCGAGGGTGATGTCCTCGACCGCGTTGCCGCTCGTCTCGTCGTAGGCGAGATCGACGTGGTCGAAGTCGACGAACGCCTGCGCCATGCGCGTGCCTCTCCCCTCCGGCCGTAGAAAGGGCCCCGGCCCGGTCGGGGGAGGGGCCCGGTTCCCGCGGGCGCCGCCCGCTATTTCGTGAAGACCCGCCGCTCGGCCGGGCTCGGCAGGAAGGTCGAGTTGAAGATCGCGTCGGTGTCGGGCGTCGTCTTGAGGCCGAACGCGCTCACCACCTGCGCCACCGTTTCCTCGAGCCGGAGCTTGTTCACCGCGCCGATCCCGTTCGAGCGGAAGTTCGGCGTCGCGATCACCATGTCGATCGCGAGCTTCAGCCGGCGCTTCTCGAGCGCCTCGTCGATCAGCGGGTCGCGCTGCTTGACGTACTGGATCGCGCCGTCGGGGTCGGCGACCACGTCGCGGATGCCCTTCGTCAGCGCGCGCAGGAACCCGGCCACCGCCTGCGGATTCGCGTCGATGAACCGCTGGTTCGCGATGACCGTGTTGCTGTAGAGGTTGACCCCGTAGTCGGGGTACTTCAGCGCCACCACGTCCTCGTCCTTCACGCCGCGGGCGTTCAGATTGAGGAGGCTGGTGAAGTAGAAGCCGGTGATCGCGTCGACCTCGCCGCGGGCGAGCATCGTCTCGCGCAGCGGCGGGTCCATCGACTGCCACTTGATCTTCGACGCATCGAGGTTGTTCGCCTTGACGAAGATCGGGAACGCCTTGCGGCCGGCGTCGAACACCGGCGCGCCCATCGTCTTGCCGTTCAGGTCGGAAGGCTTGGTGATGCCCGACTTCTTGAGCGCGAGCACCGCCGCGGGCGAGTAGTCGTACAGCATGTACACTGCCTGCATCCGCGCCCCGGGAAGGCCCTGGTTCGCCGCCAGGAACTCGATCATCGCGGCGATGTCGGCGAAGCCCATGTCGTAGGCGCCGGAGGCGACGCGGGTCACGGTGCCGCCGGAGCCGTTGCCGGCGTCGACGACGACGTCCAGGCCCTCCTGCTTGAAGTAGCCCTTGGCGACCGGGAGGACGAAGAGCGCGGCGGGCCCCTCGAACCGCCAGTCGAGCTGGAAGCGGATGCGCGTGGCCTGCTGCGCGGTCGCGCCGGCGGCGAGCGCGGCGAGCGCGACACCGGCGATCGCGCGGATCGCGCCGCGGCGTGTGAACGGGAATGCGGTCATCGTCTGATTCCTCCTCGAGAAGCGCCCGGCAGCGGGTTCGAAAAGCGGGTTCGAAACAGGTTCGAAACGGGTCCAGGCCGCCATGGTCTGCAATGCGCGTGCCAGCTCGCGGCCCGATCCGGCGCCGACGATCTGAACACGAACGTGGTGCTTCCGCAAGGGGCGCCGCGGCGGGCGCCGGAGGCCCGCCGACAATCCGCTTTAGCTCTCCGGCAGAAGCCGCTGCCGCGAAGGAAGATCGCCGCACCGCCAGCGCTTGCTGCCGCACCCGCGGTCCACCGGAGCCCGCGTCGACTTCGCCGGCCGCGCGGGTCCGCGAGCCGGCGGAGAAAGTTCACTAGAATCCGGCGAGTGGACATCGTCACCGCAGGCGCAAGCGCCGGCGTCGCGCCGCCCGGCGCCGGGCGGCCGCCGGCGGTCGAGCTCGCCGCCGTCGCCAAGACCTATCCGAACGGCACGCGCGCGCTCGATCCGGTGGCGCTCGCGATCGCCGCGGGCGAGTTCGTCACCGTCCTCGGGCCGTCGGGCTGCGGCAAGTCGACGCTGCTCCGGATGATCGCCGGGCTCGCGGCCCCGTCCGCCGGCCGGATCCGCTGGTGGGGCGAGGGCTTCGACGCGGTCGGCCGGCCCGGCCGGTCGCTCGCGATGGTGTTCCAGGAGGCGACGCTCCTGCCCTGGTCGCGGGTGCGCGCGAACGTCCGGCTGCCGCTCGATCTCGCCCGCGCCGACCGCGCGTCCGCCGAGCGCGCGGTGGCCGATGCGCTCGCGCTCGTCGGGCTCGGCGAGGCGGCCGGCCACTATCCGCGCGAGCTCTCCGGCGGCATGCAGATGCGCGTCTCGATCGCGCGCGCGCTCGTCACCCGGCCCGATCTCCTGCTGATGGACGAGCCGTTCGGCGCGCTCGACGAGATCACCCGCGCGAAGCTCGACGGCGAGCTCGCCGAGCTCTGGCGCAGGCAGCGGCTCACCGTCGCGTTCGTCACCCACTCGATCTACGAGGCGGTGTTCCTCTCGACGCGGGTGCTCGTGATGTCGGCGCGCCCGGGGCGGATCGTGCACGAGGTCGCGATCGACGAGCCGTTCCCGCGCGACGACGCTTTCCGCGTATCGCAGCGCTTCGCGCAGGCGTGCCGGGCGCTGTCGGAAGCGCTCGCCGCGGCGAGCGGGCCGCAGTGACGGCGCCTGCCGGCGGCTCGCGCCTCGTCCGCATCGCGGCGCCGGCGATCGTCGCGGTCGCGGTGCTCGCCGCCTGGCAGGGCATCGTGCAGGTCTTCGAGCTGCCGAAGTACCTGGTGCCTGCGCCCGCCGACGTCGCCGCGACGCTGTTCGAGGACTGGGGGCTCCTCTGGCGCGCGGCGCTCATCACGCTGAAGATCGCGCTCGCCGGTCTCGCCTGCGCGATCGTCCTCGGCACGCTGATCGCGTTCGCGTTCGCGCAGAGCCGCCTCGTCGAGGCGAGCTTCTTTCCCTACGTCGTGCTGCTGCAGGTGACCCCGATCGTGGCGATCTCGCCGCTCATCGTGATCTGGGTCAAGGACACCGAGCTCGCGCTCATCGTGTGCGCCGCGATCGTCGCGCTGTTCCCGATCGTCGCCAACACGACGCTCGGCCTGCGCAGCGTGAACCCGGGCCTCGCCAGCCTGTTCCGCATGGCGCGCGCGAGCCGGCTGCAGACGCTCGTGCGGCTGCGGATCCCGAGCGCCGCGCCGTACTTCTTCGCCGGGCTGCGCATCTCGAGCGGGCTCGCGCTGATCGGCGCGGTCGTGGCGGAGTTCGTCGCCGGCACCGGCGGCCACGGCGCCGGGCTCGCCTACCAGATCCTCCAGGCCGGCTTCCAGCTCAAGATCCCGCGCCTCTTCGCCGCGCTCCTCCTGATCACCGTTGCCGGGGTGGTGCTCTTCCTCGCCATGGTGTGGCTCTCCCGCCTCGCGCTCGGGCGCTGGCACGAGAGCGAGCTCGCGCACGAGAGCTGAGGGGCCGGGGACGGGCGCGGGACCGCCGCGCCCGTTCTGCATAGAATCGCGGCCTCGAGCCGCCCCGCCGGAGTCCAGCCGATGCACCGCCGCTTCGCCGCCGTCCTCGCCTCGTTCGCACTCGCCGCCGGCGCGTCCGCGCAGGCGCCGCAGAAGCTCGCGTTCCTGACGAACTGGTTCGCGCAGGCCGAGCACGGCGGGTTCTACCAGGCGATCGCCGAGGGGATCTATCTCCGCCACGGGCTCGACGTCACCGTGCGCATGGGCGGCCCGCAGGTGAACGGCCTGCAGCTCCTGCTCGCCGGCCAGGCCGACCTCTTCATGGGCTATGACATCCAGGTGCTCCTCGCGCGCGCGGCGGACCTGCCGCTCGTCACCGTCGGGGCGACGTTCCAGAAGGACCCGGTGGTGCTGATCGCGCACCCGGACGTGAAGCGCATCGAGGAGCTGAAGGGGCGGCCGATCTACATCAGCTCGGCGAGCCACACCACGTTCTGGCCGTGGCTCGCGGCGCGCTACGGCTTCGCCGACGACCAGAAGCGGCCGTACTCGTTCTCGGTGCAGCCGTTCCTGGCGGACCGGCGCGCCGCGACCCAGGGCTACGCGACCTCGGAGCCGTTCGTCGTCGAGAAGGCGGGCGTAAAGCCCTCGGTCTTCCTGCTCGCCGACCTCGGCTACCCGCCGTACGCGCAGACCGTGGTGGCGACCGAAGCGTTCCTCGCGAAGAACGGCGACGCGGTGAAGCGGTTCGTGCGCGCGACCGCGGAGGGGTACCGGAGCTACCTCGCCAACCCGGCGCCCGCGAACGCGCTCATCCGCAAGGCGAACCCGGAGATGACCGAAGACCTGCTCGCGTTCGGGGTGAAGACGATCCGCGGCTACGGCCTCGTCGCCGGCGGCGACGCGGCGAAGCAGGGGATCCTAACGATGACCGACGAGCGCTGGCGCCAGACTTTCGATTTCATGGTGAGGGCCGGGCTGCTCAAGCCCGGGGTCGACTGGCGCAAGGCGTATTCGCTCGACTACGTCCGCGACGCGAGGATCCTGCCGTGAAGGGGTCCTACCGCCACGGCTCGCCGCGGCGCTCCTCGCGGTAGCGCTCGAACGGCACCGGGTCGCTGCGGATCTGTCCGGGGGTCGACTGCTCGACGGCCTGGTTCTGTACCCGGACGCCGTAGTACACGGCGCGCGCGAACTGGTCGGTCGAACAGCCCGCCGCGGCGAGCGCCGCCGCGATCACGATCATTCCCCGCATCATCGGCTGTCCGGGATTCACGTCCAGGTTCTCAATGCAATCGCCGGCGACCCTTGTCGCCCGACGGCGTCTGCACGGCGACCGAGCCCTGCCGGACCGAGCCGCCGGCGCTCGGCGCGGTGCGCGCGAAGAGCTCGTTCAGCAGCGCCACCACCTCGCCGATCTCCGAGTCGCCGAACTGGCGCGCGAGCGTGTGCGAGACGTCCTCGATCATCGCCTGCCGCTGCGCCTCGTGGATCGCCTCCGGCGTCGGGCCGACGAACACGATGCCGAACTCGTCCTCGCCGTCGTCGTGGTAGTAGCTCACCTCGATCTCGGCCGCGCGCTCGGTGTAGGAATTGAGGCCGGTGAGCGCGGCCTCGATCGTCTCGCGGAACGTGCGGCCGACGTCGCCGGTCCAGCACAGCTCGAGCACCCGCTCGCGCGGGTCGAACGCGATCCCCGGCTCGTCCTCGTACACCGAGTGCGCGTCGGCGAGCGAGTCCTCGTCGATGTACTCGAGCCAGGGCTTGAGCGCGGCCTCGATCTGGGCGGCGGTGACGCCGTGGCGGAGCGGGATGTTGCCGTGGACGTGGCATTCGATGCGCATGGGAACCCTTCGCTTTTCCGAACGGCACGTATTGTCCCCCGGTTCGCGGGGCGGCGTCAGCGCGGTGCCGGCGGCGCGGCCCGGTCGCGGTGCTCGCGGAGAAACGCGCGGAGAGTGTCGTTGAACGCCTCCGGCCGCTCGAGGTTGGAGAGGTGGCCGGCGCCCGCGATCACCGCGAGCCGGGCGCCGGGGATGCGCCGCGCCAGCGCCTGCGCCGTCGCCGGGGGATAGACCGCGTCCTCGTCGCTCGTCACCACCAGGGTCGGCACCGCGATGCGCTCGACCGGCGCGCCGCGATCGTCGCGCACCGAGGCTTCGAGCGTCTTGAGGTAAGCGTTCTTCCGCAGCGCGCCGAGGCTCGCGAGCAGCCGCTCGCGCGCCCGCGCGGGCGCGGCGCTGCCGAGGACGCCGCGCGCGAGCTCCGGCGCGAGCTCGTGCGGTGCCTTGCCCGCGAGGAACGGCCCGCGGCGCGCGCCGATGAACGCATCGACCGCCTCCGGCGCGAGCGCGTCGAAGCCGGCGTGAGTGTTCGCGAGGACGAGCGTCGCGACGCGCCCGGGATGCCGCAGGCACAGGTCGCGCGCGACCCGGCCGCCGAGCGAGAGCCCGACGAGATGCGCGCGCGCGGCGCCGAAGTGGTCGAGCACGCGGAGCACGTCGCCGGCGAGGTCCGCGAACGCGAGCGGCCCGTCGTCGTCGTCCGAGTCGCCGTAGCCGCGCGCATCCGGCGCGACGGCGGTGAACTCGGGCGCGAGCGCCGCGAGCTGGTCGTCCCAGTGCGAGCGGTTGCCGCCGATGCCGTGCAGGAGGACGACGAGCGGGCCCGCCCCGGCGACGCTGAGCGCGAGGCGCGGCGCCGGTCCGATCAGCAGGGTCATTCCGCGCGCGCGCCGGAGAGCTTCACCGCCCGGCCCCGCGCCTCGCGGTCGCGGACGAGGTAGACGGCGAACTCTTCCGGCGTGCTCGCGACGAGGTCGTAGCCTTTGGCGACGATCTCGCGCTCCCGGAACGCCGGCTCGTTGAGGATCGCCGCGACGTCGCGCCGGATGCGATCCACCGCCGTGCGCGGCGAGCCCGCCGGCACGAAGAGGCCGAACCAGGCGTGGGTCTCGACTTCCGGGTAGCCTTGCTCGGCGAAGGTCGCCACCTCCGGCACGAGCGGCGAGCGCGCCGGCCCGCCGATCGCGAGCGCCTTGAGCCGGCCGGCCTTCACGTGCGCCTGCGACGAGGCGATGCCCGAGAACGTGAGCTGGACCTCGCCCGCGATCGCGGCCGGCACCGCGAACGGGATGCCCTTGTAGGGGATGTGCACGATGTCGAGGCCGGCGCGGGCTTTGAGGGTCTCCGCGGCGAGGTGCGGCTGGCTGCCGGTGCCGTACGAGCCGTAGTTGAGCGTGCCCGGCTGCGCGCGCGCGAGCGCGACCAGCTCGGCGAGGTCCTTCGCCGGCACCGACGGGTGCGCGAGCAGGAGCTGCTGCAGCAGGATGAGCTGCGTGACCGGCGTGAAGTCGCGGTCGGCGTAGGGAAGCTGCGCGAAGAGGTGCGGGTTGATCGAGAAGGTCGCATCCGTCGTCAGCAGGATGGTGTGCGGGTCGGCGCCCGAGCGCGCGACGAGCTCGGTCGCCGGGATGGTGCTGCCGCCGGGCCGGTTCTCGACCACGACCGGGTGGCTCCAGCGCGGTCCCAGCCGTTCGGCGAGCTGGCGGGCCAGGACGTCGATGCCGCCGCCCGCCGGGTAGGCGACGACGATCCGCACCGTTCGGGTGGGGTAAGTCTGCGCGGCGGCGGCGAACGCGAACGAGGCCGCGAGGAAGGCGAGGAGGGCGCGGATCATGGCCGGATCATGGCCTTGTGTTGGCTTTGTGCCGGCCTTGTGCCGGCCTTGTGCCCAGGGAGCGCGCAAGTATAGTGTGCGCGGCCCCCGCTTCCGGAACCCGCCGATGCCCAGCCTGCGCCCGTTGCGCGGCCACGACCGCTACGACTACTCGCCGATCACGCGCCGGCCCGACTACGCCTGGCCGGAGGGCCGCCGGCTCGCCGTCTACCTCGGCTTCAACGTCGAGCACTTCGAGTTCGGGCAGGGCCTCGGCGCGAAGCTCGCGCCCGCGGGCGAGCCCGACGTGCTCAACTTCGCGTGGCGCGACTACGGCAACCGCGTCGGCGCGTGGCGCTGCCTCGAGCTCTTCGAGGAGCTCCGCCTGCCGGTCGGCGCGCTGATCAACACCGCGCTCTACGACTACTGCCCCGAGGTGATCGCCGCATTCAGGAAGCGCGGCGACGAGATCATCGGCCACGGGCACACGAACGCGGAGCGCCAGGGCGACCTGGCCGAGGCCGACGAGCGGGAGCTCATCCGCGCGTGCACCGAGCGGATCCGGCGCGAGGAGGGAAAGCCGCCGCAGGGGTGGCTCTCGCCGTGGATCTCGGAGAGCCACGCCACGCCGGACCTGCTCCGCGAGGCGGGCTACACCTACCTCCTCGACTGGTGCCACGACGATCAGCCGCAGCGCTTCCGCACGCGCGCGGGCGACCTGTGGTCGGTTCCCTATCCGCAGGAGCTGAACGACATCCCGGCGATCGTCGCGCGGCAGCACTCCGGCGAGGAGTTCGCCGACATGATCGTCGACGGCTACGAGGAGATGCTCGCGCAAGCGGCGCAGCAGCCGCTCGTGATGGGCATCGCGCTCCACCCTTACCTCGTCGGGCAGCCGCACCGCCTGCGGCACCTGCGGCGCGCGCTGCGCTACATCGTGCAGGGCGCCCGGGTGTGGTGGACGACGCCGGGGGCGATCCGGGACCACGCCGCGGCGGCCGGCGGGGCGGGCTGACCCGGCACGGCCGGTC
>Ga0187893_10003554_pt1 | contig 31388 bp, 21 predicted proteins | sample MA1701074metaG_FD_139574 | JGI IMG/M metagenome (GOLD analysis project Ga0187893, IMG submission 139574) | White microbial mat communities from a basaltic lava cave in the Kipuka Kanohina Cave System on the Island of Hawaii, USA - MA170107-4 metaG ...
GATGGCCACTTGGGGATGGTCCTTCCCGTAGCTCTTCTCGTCGATCGCGAGCGCCCGGCGCATCAGGGGCTCGGCCTCCGCCAGGCGGTTCGTGGCCTGAAGCAAGGAGGCCAGGTTGTTGAGTTGCGTCGCCACGTTCGGATGCTCTCTGCCGAGGCTTCCCTCAAAGATCGCGAGCGCCCGGCGCATCAGGGGCTCGGCGACGGCGTGCTCGGCCCGGTCGAGGTTGAACACGGAGAGGTTGCTCAGCGCCACCGCGTACGCCAGCGGCGAACCCGCCTCGGACTCCCAAGCCTCGGCTGCCTTGGCGTAGGCGGCCACCGCGTCGCACCTCGGCGCCAGCGCCAGCCAGTAGCCTTGCAGTTCCCACTTCCACCGCTCCTCCGCACGCATTCTCGTGAAGACGGTGAGTTCCGTCAGCAGCTCCTTCAGCCTGTCCCACTGCTCCGACCGCTCCAAGTGGCCGGGCAACTCGTCCAGCTTGCGCTCCGTCGGCTCCTCGACTCCCGCAAAGTAGTCGGCGAGCGCGCGGTGGCAGGCCGTCGCCGCCTTTGGCGTCGCGACGAAGCGGCTTCGCACCGCCTCCTTCGCGTAGTCGTGGAAAAACGTCAGCAGGCCGGAGCGGTTCGCGAGGACCGACTCGGCGGCGAGGAAGAGGGGAGTCCAGTAGAGGCGCGGCAGCGGGTCGCCGCGGCGGTTCAGCAGTTCGAGCAGCTCGGCCTCCGAGAGCCCACGCCGCGCGGCCCAGAGGAGGCTCATGCTCTTCTTGACTAGGTCGCGGTCGGCGGAGAAGACCTGCACCCAGCGGTCGAGGATCTGCTCGTAGAGCTCCTTCGGTCCCTTCGCCTTCAGGTAGCCGTCGATCCGCTCTCCGAGCCTCTCGTGCTCCCCGAACTGCCGCAACTCGTCGAGCATCGCGCGCAGGAAGAGCGGGTTGGCGCACTGGGGCTCGCCGACGATCCGCTCGACATGGGCCGCGCTCAGCCGACGGCTGTACTGCTTCAGGAACTCCGTGAGCAGTAGCCCTCTCTCCTTGACGTCGAGCGCGCGGACCGTGAGTTCCGTCCACTGACGTGCTTTGATCGCGTCGAAGCTCCGGCCCGGCAGCGTCGAGACTACAAGGCGGATGTTGGGGGGGAGCCGGGGGGGAAGCCAACCGAGGTCGGGGGCGTTCTCCCTCTCGTCGAGTTGGTTCAGCGCGTCGAGGATGAGGAGGACTCGGGCCGGGACCTTCAGCAGCCACTCGGGAAAGGCGTCCCGGACCTTGTCGGCCTGCGTCGGGATGTCGTCGCGCAGATCGAAGCGCCGCTTCAACTCAAGCATGATGCGGCGCATGATGCTCGGCGCGTCCGCGCTGTCGCGCGTGGCGCCGATGAAGTGGATGAGGGCGAACTCCTTGGGGTGCCTCTTGCGGTAGGCGAGGAACCAGTTGGCGAGCAGGGCAGACTTGCCGATGCCGGATTCGCCGAGGACGACGAGAGGCGGGTCGTCGCTTGCGACGTGACTGTCGAGGCGGTCGGTGTACTCCTTGCGGCCGATGTACACCTTCGCGCGGCTCTCGGCGAAGATCTCGTGGTCGCGCGCCTCGCGGTCGAGGTCGCTCGGTTTCGAGCCTTCGGGGAAGCGGGTGTCGATGACCCTCGTCAGGTCTTCGAGGACCTGGCCCCCGAGCCCCCCCACATCAGCGTAGTTTTCGAGGACGGGGAAGTCGCTGCGTCGGATTCTCTCCTTCAGCGCATTCAGCTTGGCGGCGTCCTCGGCGCTCGCGTCTGCGAATCCGAGGCGCTTGGACTCCTTCGGGTTGCGGAAGTAGAAGAAGGCGTGCTTCGACATGGCGGGGTCGTTGAGCACGCCGTGGAGGATCTCGAGTTCGGTGATGGACTTGCCACCCTTCAGGTGCTCCTTCAGCCAGGGCTCGCGGTCGAGGAGGTCCTGGCGCACCGCCGTCTTCTCGGCGAGCGTGCCGTAGTAGTGGCCGAGCAGGCCGATGAAGTAGGGGCGGCAGCGGCGGATCTCTTCGAGGCAGAGGGGGAGCACCTTGCCCTCGTTGCTCTCTTCCGGGGTGATCCCCCAGCGCAGGTCCACCTCGCCCCAGGTGACGCCGCGCGACTCGCAGAGCTTTCTGAGTTGCGGGAAGACGTGCGTGACGAGGTGGTCGCGCTCCGCCTTCATGTCGCGAAACGTCGACGAGACGAAGACGCGGATCTGGCGGTCGGGGGGAGCCATGGGGGCTACCCGTCGAAGGCGATCTTCTTCCCCGCTGCGCGTGCGAACTCGGGGTAGTGTCGGATGGAGTCGCGGTCCTTGTTCTGGTCCGCCTCGCTCAGCTTCGAGTAGGGGACGAGCGCGGGGTGCTCGCACTTGTCGGGATCCTTCTTGGGGCCGCGACGCCAGCCTTGAGACAGGTGCCAGTCCATCCAGCCGTCGTGCTCCGCCTTCGCGAGGAGGTCGAGCCGGTATGCGAGGTGCTGGCGGACGGCCTCCTCATCGGCGGGCGTCGCGGTGCCCTCCTCCAGATGGAGGCCCGCCATCGGGAGGATCTCCGCCATGCGGCGGGCGGCTGCGCGATTCGACTCCTGGAGGAAGGGCCTCAGCCCCGCGAACGGGAGCTCCTCGCCACTCTTCAGCCATCCCACGCGGAGGCCGAGTGCGGTGTAGGTCTCGTGGATGGCGATCGCCATCCGCTCGATCTCGTCCTTGGTCATCGGGAGCAGGCTCCTTCGGGGGGTTGCGGCTGCGGCGAAGCGCTGGAACTCCGTCGCATCGGTGTGCATGGCCAACTGGGCGTGGTTCAGGGCGGAAAGGCGAAGGGGACCGCTGTAGGATCCCTTGAAGGGTTCGAGGAGCTTCTCGAGGCTCCGCGAGCCGTGCGTGTAGCGCGACACCTGCAACAGGGCGGCGACCAGCTCCTCCTCGATCTCCAGGTTCGCGTCGACGTCGCTGCGGAGCTGGCCCCGGATCATCAGCGCGCGCCGGATCGGATAGGCGATGTCGTGCGCGCCCGCGCGCGGATTGGGACCGCAGATGTCGAGATAGGCGTCGAGCCGCCCCTTGAAGTCGGTGCCCTTCACCATCCTGAATGCCGGGGCGTCGGTCTGGCCGAAGGCGTCGTAGGTATCGCTCGTGCCGCCGGCGCAGATGAAGATGCACTTGCCGATCGGATGGTTGTGCCCCGCCTCTGCGAAGCAGCCATCCTGCATCGGAGCCAGCAGTTGCGGCAGCCACTCGTAGTTGCGCACGTCGAATTCGTCGAAGAAGGCGACGGGGAGCTTTCCCTCGAGCACCTTGTCGCGGATGCGGTGGAACGTGTGGACCAGCTCGGCGGGGGTGTGGATCTGCGAGAGGTTGCAGGTGATCATGTCGACGCTGCCGCCGAGCAGTTCGGACATCAGCTCGCCGACCGCGAAAGACTTCCCCGAGCCGGGCGGCCCGAAGACGCCGATCGAGAGCGGCCGCGCGGTCGCGCCGCCCTGCTGGTAGCGGCGGACGGCTTGGCGGAGGTTCCTGAGGCACTCGACCTCGCTGCGTTCGGCGCTCAAGAGCTTGCCGCCCACGAAGTGGGGCACGTTTCGGAGGGCGATGGGGCCATGCAGCATCGCCAGCCGTCCCATCTCGATCGCCGTCGTCGGGGTGCGCCGGGCGAGGTCGAGGATCGTCCATCCGGGCATCGGCTCATGCGGCAGCAGCGCCCACGAGTACCGATGGGCCGGATGCTTGATGATGCCCGCCAGACGCTGCGCCGGGAAGCCGTTCGGCTCGTCGCCCGCGGGGCCGTGCCCCCGTTCGCGGAGGTCGCGCATCGCCGAGAGCCCCCCTTCGATGGCGGCTCTCAGGTCCGGGTGGCCGCCGCCGAGCGCGAGTTGCGCGGCAACGGAGGCCGTCAGGCAGGAGATGAAACCGAAGGCACGTCCCTGCATGCGCAGGGCGTGGTCGCCCTCGATGGCGGACGTGTCGTAGACCAGACGGACCTTCGGGGAGCCCGGCGTCTCGAAGTCGATCCAGATTCCCCCCTCGGACTCGAAGGCCACGAGCAGGTGTCGGCAACGCCTCAAGGGGTTAAGCCGTCCGTCCGGGCGCATCTCGCGCAACAGGCCCTCGGCGGAGTTCTCCCACGAGAGACCCGAACCGATCCGGGCGCCGGCCTTTCGCAGGTCGCTTGCGGTCACCACGACCGCGAGCTTCTCGTGGTATTCGCCGCTCAGAAGGGTCCAGAGCGCACCACTGGCCACCGGCGCGGAGGAGCGCAGCACGATCGCATCGGCGCGGGAGAAGGCGAGACCCTGCCACCGCTCCTCGTCAGCGCGAAATCCCATGCCGCCCTCCGAGATCACGATGATCTGCGGCTCGTCGGGCAGGGATTCGGCAGCCTTCCACGCAGCCTGTGCGTTGCCGCGCGCCCCCTCCCCAAACCCCATCGCCTCCGCGACCCGCCAGAACTGTGCTGCCGCAGGGGCGGAGGACGGAAAGGGGCGCCAGGTTGCGTACGCCCGCCTCGCGGAGTCGGCTTCGGCTTGCCGGGCGTCGACTGCCAGGAGGACACTCCAAGCCTTGCCGGCGCCGGAGTCCAGCAGCGCGGCAAGCAGGCGGTGCACGAGCGCCGCGCCCCCGAGCTCGGTGCATGTGCGGACACCCGGTTGCGCGGCATCGCCATAGTGGTGGCGACGGCCCTCGTAGATGTGGTGATCGACGACGAAATCGCCGGTCACCAGGATGGCGGGCGATGCTCCCTGTCCGTCCATTCGCAGCCTCCTGACTTCGGTGCCGGACACCGGACCGGGCAGCATAGCAAATGCGAAGCGCGGCCGGGGGGGCTTGCGAGCGGATCGCCGGCGCGCACAGGGATGGTCGGCCTCCCGAGCCGCCGCGCGGGACGACCGCTGGTTACACTCTGGCCAACATGTGCAAGCGCCTCCCCCTCTTCGTCACGCTGCTCATCGTCGCAGCCCAAGCCCGGGCCGAGGAGCCCTGCCTCCGCCTCCCGCTCGCGGCCGCGGAGATCCCCGCCCCCCGCGTCTCCTGGTATGGCATCTACATGAACGGGCAGAAGGTCGGGTGGATGAGGGAGGAGTTCGGCAAGGGCGCCATGGGCTACTTCCTCGACCAGACCGGGAGGCTCAGCATGACCTCGATGGGGCAGACGATGGAGCTGGAACTCTCGTCGAGGGAGGAGTTCGACGGCAGCGCGCCCTTCGCGTTCCGCGGCGGGCGAAGCGTGATGAAGCAGGGCGAGGAGGCCCGGATCATCGAGGTCGCGCGCCGGGAGGGGAGCCTGTCGGCGGAGGTCTCGGAGGGGGGGGAGCGGCGCACGCACGAGGTCGCCGCCCTCGACTACACGCTCGCCGACCTGCTGACGCCGGAGCGGTGGGTGCGGACCCGGCCCGCCGCCGGCGCGACGGCGCGGGTGCGCACGTTCGACTTCGACGAACTGAAGCCGGACAGCGACCTGCTGACCATCGCCAAACGCCGGGAGTCCATCGTCGCCGGCGTCCGGGAGGTCTGGTACGAGGCGACGAGCCTCTCGGAGCTGAGCGGGGAGGAGTCCACCGTGAGGGTCGACGCGGAGGGGAAGCTCCTGTCGATCAAGTTCGCGGGGCTCTTCGAGGGGCGGCTCGAGACGGAGGAGATCGCGAAGCGGACGGAGATCAGCGCCGACCTCTTCGTCTTCGGCCTCGCGAAGCTCGACAAGCCGATCGGCGAGGCCCCGGCGGTGAGGCGCCTCGTCCTCGAGGTGGACGGCGCCGCGGCGGCGAAGATCCCCGCGGGGCCGCGGCAGGCGATCGCGCGCGAGGATGGGACGGGCGCGATCACGCTGACGCTGGGGGCCGAAGCGGCGCCGCCGGCGGCCGCGACGCCGAAGGAGATCGAAGATGCCCTCGCCGACACCGTCGCGAGCCCGATCCGGCTGCCGCAGGTGGAGGCGCTGGCGGCGCAGGCCGTCGGCGACGCCCAGACCCCGCGGGAGAAGGTCGAGCGTCTCGTGCGCTTCGTGGACAAGTACGTCGACGACGTCCTCTCCGCGCGGGAGTTGTCCGTGGTCGAGATCATCGCCGGCAAGCGGGGCGACTGCAGCGAGCACGCGGCGCTCTTCACCGCGCTTGCGCGGGCGGCCGGGATCCCGGCCCGCGAGGTAAGCGGCCTCATGTACATGGGCGACGACGCGAGGGCGTTCGGCGGCCACGCGTGGAACGAGGTCGTTCTCGACGGCCGCTGGATCGCGGTCGATCCCACCTGGAACCAGATCGACATCGACGCGACCCACATCACGCTGACGCGGGACGGGAAGGGCATGGCGTTTCTCGCGACGATGGGCAGGCTCGAGTTCCGCCTGCGCGCGGTCGAGCGCGCGAAGTGACGGCGGCTTGCGACCCGATCCCCCCCTCCGCGGGAGGGGCCCCGCTCACCGCGGGTGGATCCCCGCGACGACCTGCTTCCAGCCGGAGGGCTCCTTCAGGAACTCGACCTCGGCGTCGAACGCGAGGCGCTCGCCCTTCTTGCGCTCCTCCATGTGGTAGGTGCAGGGCCCGCTGAACTCGAGTTCGCCGGTGAACTTGACGAGCATCGACTCGATCCCGCCGTCGCTCTCCGAGGTGCGGCTCGCCTCCTCCAACTTCGTGATGCGCGCGTTCCCCTCGGCTTCGAGGTTGACGCTCTCCTGGAGCCGCTGCCGCGTCGCGGAGAAGTCCGGCCCCCCTCCGCCCCCGCAGGCGGCGAGGAAGGCGGCGACGAGGATCGCAGGTCGTTTCATTCGGGGAGTTCTACCACGGCCTCGCCCCGGGAGAATCCGACGCCGGGCCCCCCCGCGCCCCCCCCTCGGCCTTGCGGACCCTGCCCCGCACGCTCGCTCCGCTGCTCCCTCCGCCCCCCCGTATAATGCGCGCCCGGTATGGCACAGGAACTGGTCGGCGACTTCTCGGGGCGCGGCGTGCGCGTCGGCGTCGTGGTCTCCCGCTTCAACAGCGTCGTGACCGACCGCCTCGAGGCGGGGGCGCTCGACTGCCTCAGGCGGCACGGCGTCGCCGACGAGGACATCGTCATCGCGCGCGTTCCCGGCGCCTTCGAACTCGCCGGCGCGGCGCGGCTCCTGCTCTACGAGCGCAAGGTGGACGGCGTCGTCGGCCTCGGGTGCGTGATCCGCGGCGAGACGACCCACTACGACTACGTTTGCGACGCCGCCGTCGGCGGCCTCGCCGCGATCGCGCGGGAGACCGGCAGCCCGGTCGCGTGCGGCGTGCTGACGACCGACGATCTCGAGCAGGCACTGCAGCGCGCCGGAGGGAAGGCGGGGCACAAGGGCTTCGAGGCCGCGCAGGCGGTGCTCGAATCGATCTCGCTCGCGCGAAGGATCCGCCGGTGAGGAAGCGGACGCGCGCGCGCGAGCTCGCGCTGCAGATGCTCTACCAGGTGGACGCCCGGGGCCCGGAGTCGATCGAGGACCTCGACAGCTTCCTCCTGCGCGAGGAGCCCGAGGACGCCGAGGTGCGCGAGTTCGCGCGGGCTCTCGTCGTCGGCACGATCGAGGTGATGCCCTCCCTCGACGAGATCCTCGGCGCGGCGGCGGAGAACTGGCAGATCCGGCGCATGGCGACCGTGGACCGCAACATCCTCCGGATGGCGGTCTTCGAGATGCTGCACCGGCCCGACATCCCGGCGAAGGTCTCGATCAACGAGGCGATCGACATGGGCAAGCGCTTCTCCACGCAGCAGTCCGGCAGCTTCATCAACGGCATCCTCGACCGCGTCCGCCGCGACCGGAACCTCTGATGGGCCTCCTCGACCGGCTCCGCGACGGGCTGCGCAAGACCCGCGACGCGCTCGCGTCGGGCCTGCGGCGCGTGCTGCACGGCCGCCGGGTCGACGAGGACCTGCTCGACGAGATCGAGCAGGTCCTCATCTCCTCCGACGTCGGCGTCAGGACGACCGAGGCGCTGCTCGACGAGTTGCGGGAGAGCTGGAAGCGGAAGGAGGTCACCGAGGGCGAGCAGGTGGTGCCGTTCCTGAAGTCGCGACTGGCGGCGCGGCTCCAAGCGGCGGGAAGCGCGCTCAAGCTGCAAGCGAAGCCGCCCACCGTGATCCTGATCGTGGGCGTGAACGGTTCGGGGAAGACGACGTCGATCGCGAAGCTGGCCGGGTACCTGCGCGCGCGGGGCAAGAGCGTCGTGCTCGGCGCCGGCGACACCTTCCGCGCGGCCGCCGTCGAACAGCTCACGATCTGGAGCCAGAGGCTCGGCATCGAGATCGTCAAGCAGGCGACGGGGGCCGACCCCGCCGCGGTCGCCTTCGACGCCGCCGAGGCCGCGCGCGCGCGCGGCGCGGACGTGCTGATCGTCGACACCGCGGGGCGCCTGCACACGCAGGAGAACCTGATGCGCGAGCTCGAGAAGATCCGGCGCGTGCTCGGCAAGTGCATCCCCGGCGCGCCGCACGAGACGCTGCTCGTGCTCGACGCGACCACCGGCCAGAACGCGCTCATGCAGGCGCGCCGCTTCCACGACGCGGCGCCGGTCACCGGCATCTTCCTCGCGAAACTCGACGGCACCGCCCGCGGCGGCGCCGTGCTGTCGATCCGCGACGAACTCGCGCTGCCGGTCAAGTTCGTCGGCCTCGGCGAGAAGCAGGGCGACATCGCCCCGTTCGATCCGCAGGCGTTCGTCGAAGCGCTCTTCGCGTGACGGCCCGGGCGATCCTCCTCGTCCCGGTCCTCGGGGTGGTCGCCCTCTCCCCGCTCGCCTTCGACTTCCACGCGGTCAAGTACGTCGCCTTGATGAGCGGTTGCGCCATCGCCTTCGCGCTCTTGCTCTGGCGCGAGCGGAGGCTCGCCTGGACCGGCGCGTCGGCGGCCTTCTGGCTCTTCGTCGCGGTCCGCGCGGCCATGCTGCTCCGGTCGCCGCTCTCCGGCGAGTCGCTGCGGCATCTCGCGCTGCTCGTCGCGCTGGGGCTTCTCGCCCATGCGGCGAGCGCCCTGCGCAGCGAATTGCGCGGACCCGCCGCGTGGGTCCTGGGGGGGCTCGGGGGGGTCGCGGCGCTCTATGCGATCGCGCAGGCGCTCGGCCCCGCTCGACAGGCGCACTCGTTCTTCGCGAACCGGAACTTCGCCGGCGCCGGCCTTGCGATGCTGCTGCCGTGGGCGATGCGCACCCGGTGGCGTTGGCCGCTGCTCCTGCTCCTCCTGCTCGGCATCGCCGCGACGGAGAGCCGCGGCGGCGCCCTCGCCGGGGCGGTCGCGCTCGCGCTGACGATGCCGCGGTGGCGAAGGCCGCTGCTGCTCGGGCTGCCGGTCGCCGTCGTCGCGGGCGGGCTCCTCTGGGGACCCGGCAACACGATCGAGGTGCGAAAGGTCTGGTACCGCGCGGCGGTCGCGATGGGCCTCGACCATCCGCTCCAGGGCCTCGGCAGCGGCGGCTTCGCGCGGGAGTACCCGCCGGTCCGGCCGCGGATCGAGCACGCGATCTCCGGCGGGCGGACGGTCCATGCGGTCCACAACGACTACCTCGAGAGCTTCGCCGAGGGCGGCTTTCCCGCGCTGCTCACGCACCTGCTCTGGGTTGGGGCGACGCTCTTCGCGCTGCGCCGTTCCCCGGGCCCCTTCGCATCCTTCGCCGCGTTTTCGACCGCCTCTCTGGTGGATCTGCCGCTGCGCGATCCCTCGCTCTTGGCTCTCGCGCTTCTTGCGGCGGGCTTTGCCCTTCGCCAGAGGCGCGGGAGCCACCCTGGGGTAGGTGCGATCTGCCTTGGCGTGGTGGTGGCACTCTCGCCGATCGCTTGGCGGCACCTCCTAGCGGACTTGGCGTTGGCGAGAAGGCCGCCCGATCTGGCGGCGGTGCTCCGGTTCGAGCCGGACCACCCGGAGGGGCTGCTGGCGCGGGGGGAGCGGGGGGATCTGCTTCGCCTCTTGGAACTCGAACCCCACAACGCGAACGCACGGTACAACCTCGCGCGCTGGATGGGCGCCGGGGAGGCGATCGCGCACCACCGCGAGACGCTCCTTCGCCACGACCCCCACCACGCGCCGACGCGGTGCCACCTCGCCGAACTGGTGATGGCGGAGGATCCGCTGCAGGCGATCTCGATCCTCGACCTCGGGATCGAGGCCGATCCGCGCCCCTTCCGGCTGCACCTGCTGCTCGGGCGCGCGCGGCGCAGGCTCGGGAGCCTCGACCTCTCCCGGGCGGCGCTGGTCGAGGCGGAGCGGCGGGCGCCCCGGGAACCGGCGGTCTTCCGGGAGTGGCTCGACCTCTCGCTTCAGCAGGTGCACTCCGGCGGGGGGGCGACCGGAGAGATCGCGCGGGCGGTCTCGATGCTGTCCGCGGCGGAGGTGCGCGACCGGATCGCTGCGCTCTTCCGGCGCGCCGACGAGTACGAGGCGGCGCACCCGCGGCCGAGGGTGGAACGGGAGCCGGAGGAGGAGGCGCCCTCGCATCTGCGCCGCATCGAAGAGGCGCAGGCGCGCTGGAGGCGCGAGCGGCTCGCCGCCGTCGCGGCGCCGCTGCGGGAGGCGCTGCTGCTGTCGGAGGCCCTGGTGGCAAGCGACCCGGCGGCGGAGCACTTCCGCCTCGCCGCGCGGGCGGCGCGGGGGCTCGACCTGCTGCCGCAGGCGCGCCTTCACGACGCGACCGCCTACCTGCTCGACGCCCTCTCGGCGGTGCTCTGCGGAGAGGACCGGGCCGCGCGCGACCACCTCGCCAAGGCGCTGCTCGGGATGCCCGACCTCGCGGGACGGGAAGAGGTGCGCGCCGCGGTGCGCCTCTTCGCGCGGTCGAACCCGGGGCTGCGCGCGAAGCTCGCCGCGCTGTTCGCGGACCAGCCGGCACTGCAAGCGGCCTCGGCGGAGTGATAGGATCGCGGCGATGGCGTTCCAGCCGCTTCCCGGGTTTCGCGACTTCTATCCCGAGGAGATGGCGCTCCGGCGGCATGTCGAGCGCGCGTGGCACGCGGCGTCGCGCGCGGCGGGATTCGAGGAGATCGAGGGGCCGCCGCTCGAGTCCCTCGACCTCTTCCGCGCGAAGTCGGGCGGGGAGATCGTGGAGCAGATCTACGCCTTCACCGACAAGGGGGGGCGCGAGGTGGCGCTGCGAGCCGAGCTGACGCCGACGCTGGCCCGGATGGCGGGCGCACGCGCCGCGGCGCTGAAGAAGCCGGTCAAGTGGTACGCGACCCCGCAGCTCTTCCGCTACGAGCGGCAGCAGAAGGGGCGGCTGCGCGAGCACATCCAGTGGAACGTCGACATCCTCGGCGCGCCGGAGGTGGCGGCCGAGGCGGAGCTGCTCTCGGTCGCGCTCGACGCGCTGCGCCGTCTCGGCCTTACGGAGAAGGACGTCTACGTGCGCGCGAACCACCGCCGTCTCGCGGAGGCGAAGCTGCGGGAACTCGGCGTGACCGACTTCGAGCGGGCGCTGGTCGCCATCGACCGCGATCAGGTCGAGGATCCGCGGGTCCGCGCGTGGCTCGACGAGCCCTTCGAGGCCGACGCGGAGTTCGATGCATTCCTCGCCGCCTGCGACGACTACGGGATCGGCGCCTACGTCGAGCCCGACAAGAAGATCGTGCGCGGCCTCGCCTACTACACCGGCATCGTCTTCGAGATCTTCGATCGCGAGCGCACGTTGCGCGCGGTGGCCGGCGGCGGGCGATACGACCAGCTCGTCGAGAAGCTCGGCGGGCCCGCGATGCCGGCGCTCGGCTTCGGGATGGGCGACGTCGTGCTGACCGAGCTGATCCGGGAGAGGGGGCTCCTGCCCCCGCACCCCCCGAGGATCGACGCGATGGTGGTCCCGATCGGCGAGGAGATGAGCGGTCCGGCCCGACAGGTCGCGCGGAGGCTGCGCGCGGCGGGACTGCGGGCGGAGACGCCCTTTGTGGCCGAGAGGCCGGGCAAGGCGATCAAGGCCGCGGTCGGCGCCGGCGCGCGTCGCGTCTACCTCGTCGGCCCCGACGAGTGGAGAGACGGGGCGGTCAAGGTGAAGGAGCTCGCCACCGGCGACGAACGCACGGTGAAGGTCGGGGCCTTGCCGTGAGCGGGCCGCCGCGCGTGCCGCTCGGGCGCCTCGAGACGCCGATCGAGCCGCTGGACCGGCTCTCGGAGCGCTGGGGCGGGCCGCGCATCTTCGTCAAGCGCGACGACCTGACCGGGATGGCCCTGAGCGGGAACAAGGTCAGGAAGCTCGAGTTCTGCCTCGGGGAGGCGCTGGCGCTCGGCTTGAGGCGCGTGCTGACCTGCGGCGGCGTGCAGAGCAACCACTGCCGCGCCACGGCGATCGCCTGCGCGCGCCTCGGGCTCGAGTGCGTGCTCTACCTGCGCACCGAGGAGATGCAGCCGAAGCCGGAGGGGAACCTGCTGCTCGACCTGATCGCCGGGGCGGAGGTGCGCTACGTGACGCGGCAGGAGTACCGCGCACTCGGGCCGACCGACGAGGGCTACTGGATCCCGGAGGGGGCGAGCAACGAGGTCGGGCTCTGGGGCTACCGCGCCGCGGGGGAGGAGTTGCGCGGGAGGAGGTTCGACGCCCTCGTGCACGCGGTCGGGTCGGGGGGCACGACCGCCGGGCTCATCGCCGCGCGCCTCGAGACGCCGATCATCGGCGTCTGCGTCTGCAACGACAGCGAGTTCTTCCACGGGAGGATCGATGCCGTCCTCGCGCGCGCCGTCGAGCGCTGGCCGGAACTCGGCCCGCTCCCCCCCTCCCGCGAGGGGGCCGAGATCCTCGACGGCTTTGTCGGCTACGGCTATGCGCAGGGCAGCGCCGACGAGTGGGCGCTTCTGCGCGAAGTCGCCGAGACGGAGGGCCTGCTGCTCGATCCGGTCTACACCGTGAAGGCGATGGCCGGCCTGCGGCAGGCGATCCGCGACCGGCGCTTCACCCGAGGGCAGGAGGTCCTCTTCCTGCACACCGGGGGGCTCTTCTCGCTCTTCTCCGCGGCCCAGGGCGGGTTCATCGGCGAGGGGGGGGTGGCGTAGCCTCGGACTCCCGGGCCTCGAGCAGCGTCCGGTACTCCGCCTCCAGCGAATCGAGCAGCGCGCCGTCGCGGAGCGGCAGCACGTCCCAGGTGTAGGTCTCGATCTCGAAGCAGGAGGTCGCGCCGGTTGCGCGGGCGTGGCGGAAGGCGGCGAGCATCCCGGCGCGCGTCGTCCGCAGGCCGCCGACCTCGTCGCGGTGGATCGGGACATGGAAGTGGCACCGCAGCGGCCCGGCGATGTCGGCGCCGGCGATGTCGGGGCGCGCCTCGCCGGCGGCGTTCGCGACCTGGTGCAGATAGCGCGGCTCGTCGAAGGGAGCCAGCGCCGCGGCATCCGGCGCCTCGAGCGCCGAGCTGAGCTGGATCTTCGCGATCGGGATCCCCGCCCCCCGGTAGAGGTCGATCGCCCGGGCCGGCTCCTCCCAGCGCACGGCGTGGTGGCAGGTGTCGAGGCAGACGCCGAGGTAGGCCTGCGCCAGATCCTCGGCGCCGCGCCCGTACTTCGCGCGGCAGGCGGGGAGCAGCGTCTGCCGCCAGTAGGCGACGGTCTCCTCCGCCGTCTCGAGCAGGCAAAGAGGTTCGGGCTCGAGCGCGAGCCGCACGCGGACCCCGGACTTGCGCTCGACCCCTTGCAGCATCGACACCATCTCCAGCAGCCGCCCGGTGACCGCGTTGATCGAGGGGCGGAAGGCGCGGAAGCTGAGCGGCAGCGTCGAGACCGAGACCTCCGCGCGCGGCCGGTTCATCGCGGCGAGGGCGACCGCCGCGCGCAGCGAGTAGACCGCACGGGCGGCGTCGCTCCAGTCGGGACGGTAGACCCGCTCCTTGACCCGGCCCGCATGGAAGTCGCCGTACGGAAAGGCGTTGACGGTCACCGCGACGAGCCCCTCGCGGTCGAGCAGGTCCTTCAACTCGCCCGCCCGCGTCTCCGTCTCCTCGGCGGCGCGCGCGGCGAGGCGCAGGCCGACGGCGAAGTCGCCCTTCACGGCGAGCCGCGCCTTCAGCGGCACGACGAAGTCGCGCAGCGCCGCGAGAACGTCGTCGAGCCCCTCGCCCGGATGGACGTTCATCGAGTAGCAGAGCGCACTCCCGTCGAGGAACATCCCCCGACGGTATGACGCCCCCGCGGCCCCCGCAAGTTCCCCCCCCAAATGACGAGCGCGGGGGAGCCCTCCGGCCCCCCCGCGCCCTCGCGGAGCGCCGCCCCCGCTAGCCCTCGGAGAGGGCCGCCGCGATGAGGCAGCCGCGCACGACCGACGTCATCGCGTCCTCCGCGCGACGGACGCCCGCGATCTGCAGCGGGAAGTCGATCTTCTGCAGCTCCTCGGCGAAGACCTCGACGAAGCCGCCGATCAGGCTCGTGCCCCCCGCCACCACGACCTCGATCGGGTCGGTGAACTGCGGGACGTCGCGGGCGAGCTGGAAGCGCTGCTTCAGGTTCTGCAGCACGTAGCTGATCAGGTTGCGGTAGTAGAGCACCACCGCCTCCTCCTCGCGCGTCCGCGGCGACATCAGGTTGACGTCGCTCTCCTTGATGGCCGTCGCGCGGGTGCGCGGGATGCCCATGACCTTCGCGACGTGGCCGTCGATCCAGTCGCCGCCGCGGGCGACGCTGAACTTGACCGCCGGGATCGTCTTGTACGCGACGCAGACGTTGAACATGCCGCCGCCGCAGGAGACGCCGATGCCGGTGAAGTCGTGGTCGGCGAGCTCGCTGTAGACGATCGCGTGCGCCTCGTTCATCGAGTGCGGCGTGTAGCCGAGCTTCTTGACGATGTTGGCGGCGATGCCCTCGTGGTAGACCGTGTCGTTCTCGCGGTCGATGGACGGCGCCGGGATGCAGAAGTAGCAGGGCTCGCCCTCGACCTGCGGTTCGCCGAGGAGCCGCTCGATGATGAAGCGGATCATCGGGATCGCGTCCTGCTCGTTCGGCGACATGAAGCCGTCGCACATCGGGCGGCGCACCTCCTGGCCGAACATGTTCGCCAGGTTGAACGACGCGTCCCCGAGCACGTAGAGCTTGTCGCGGAACGAGACGTACGGCACGTTCAGCCGCGTCAGCATGTCCCGGTTGCTGCCGAACTCCGACGGGATCTGGAGGAACGCGTTGCGCTCGCGCTTGACCACGATCTCGCCGCTCGCGTCCTGCATCGCGGAGAGCAGGTTCGCCGTGCCGACGTCGAGGCCGCGCCCGAGGGCCGCGCTGGTGGACTTGGTGCCGCCCTTCGCGGGGGCCGCCGCGGCTCCCTGCTTTGCGGGAGCGGCGCCGGTCGTGGCCGACGGGGCAGGCTGGTTGAAGCGGACGGTCTTGGTGTCTCCGGACATCGCCTTCATCTCCGGAAATCCCTCAGGGATTTCCTCATTGCCTATGGGTATGGGGTGCCTATCGGCCTGTTTCGGGCCGCTTCCGTTAATCGCTCTTGTGGGCCGGGGAGCTCTGCCGCACCGCTTTGAGACGCTCCATGGCGCCGCTCACCGGCTTCTTCGACGGCGGAGCCGCGGGCTCGCCCTCCGCGGACTCTTCGGGGGGGGCCTCGGGGGCCGGGGCGCCCGAGCGCATCGCCTTGAGCCGCGCGAGGTTGCCGCCGATGCCCGCCTTGCTCGTCTTCACCTCGACGTCGAGTTGCTCGAGGTTGGTGTGCATCTCCTCGTCCATGTCGAAGACGCGGTCGATCAGCACGTCGGTCGCCTCGACCGCGATGTCGATCGGCTTCGCGGTGGCCGCGGCCATCGTCTTCGCGATCTGGTCGATCGTCTTGTCGAGCGTCGCGCTGAAGCGCTCCTCCATCGCGGTCGAGTTGACGGTCTCGCGCTGGGCGAGCTGCGTCAGCAGCGCCTGGACCGTGGACTCGTCCACGCGCGAGGCGCGCTCGTCGAGGGTGCGGAGGAAGCTCTTCATCTCGGCGAGCTCGCCCCGCAGCGCGGAGACGCCTTGCGACTCCCCCGCCTGCTGCCGCGCCGCGTCGAGCTCGGCCCGCAGCGTGTCGCGCTCCCCGGTCAGGCGGTGGACCTCGAGCTCCTTGGCCTGCAGCGCCTCCTTCATCCGTTCGAGGAGTTCGCCGTCCTTGCGGCTCCGCTCGGCGAGGCCGTGCAGCTCCTGCCCCTGCGCGTCGAGGGTGCGCCGCGCCTCGGTGCGGGCGGTCTCGAGGTCCGCGGTGCAGCGCGCCCGGATCGACTCGATGTCGCCCTCCAGCTCCGCGATCGCCTGCTCCGACTCGACCCGCGCCCCTTCGAGGGCGTCGCGCTCCCGCTCGACCTGGAGCTTCTCCTGGCGCGCCGCTTCCGCCTGCGCGGTGATGCGGACGATGTTCTCGTCGTAGTTCTGGATCGTCGCCTTCGACTTCGCGAGGCGGCCCTCGAGATCGCTGACGAGCTGCGCCTGGCTGCCCTGCTGCTGCGAGAACGAGGCGAGGCGCCCCTGGTACTCCGCGAGCATCTTCGCTTCGCGCGCGCTCTGCTCGGAGCGGTCCTTGTCGAGGCGCCCTTGCAGCGCGTCGCGCTCCCGCTCGAGCCGCTCGACCTTCGCCTTGTGCTCGGCGAGGAGTTCGCGCTGCTCGCGGACGATCGCGTCCTGGTCGTTCTGGAGCTTCAGCACGCGGTCGAACTGGGTCTTCGTCTCGTGGACGATGCGGTCCCGGTCGCGCTTGCTCAGCTCGCCGACCTCGCGATCGACGATGTCGCCGACGATCGCCTTGATGATCTCGAGGATCTTCCCGCCGGAGACGACGCGGACGTGGCGCTTGCCCTGGGCCTGAAGCTGCTCGAGGGAGCGGCGCTCGGTGTTCGCCTCGATGGCCGCCCGCACGCTGTTCAGGGCCTCTTTCCTCATGGAGACCCTTTCGGCCTTTTCGGGGCCGGATCTGTTGCGTGATTTCGCCCGGGCCCTAAGTCGCGTGGCCTCTTGGACTTAGGCGCGAACGGTCCAAGTGTCCCCCTCGTGCAGCAGCTCCATCAGATCCCCGGCCCGCTTCGCCCGCGCCCTTTCGATCTGGCCCATGACGCCGCGCTCGTACGACGGAAGTTGCTGGCTCAGGAAGACGCCGACCGGCGTCGGGAAGCTCTCCTTGTCCATCCGCGAGAGCAGGTAGGCGAGGGAGCGGTCGCTCTCGTCGTGGAGGAGCAGGTCGGACTCGGTCACTCCCTGCTCGCCCACCGTGACGACCTCGGGCTTGAGGCCGCGCAGCCGCAGTCCGCGCGCCCGGTCCTTGCCGAAGCGCATCGGCTTGCCGTGCTCGAGCGGCAGCACGCTCTCCTCCTTCGTGTCGCGGTTGGTCACCTTGTCGAAGACGCCGTCGTTGAAGATCACGCAGTTCTGCAGGATCTCGACGAAGCAGGAGCCTTCGTGCTTCGCGGCGCGCATCATCGTCGCCTTCAGGTGCTCGCCGGCGACATCGACCGTGCGCGCGACGAAGGTCGCCTCGGCCGCGAGCGCCACCGAGATCGGGTTGATCGGCCGGTCCACGGTGCCCATCGGCGTCGAATAGGTCGTCTTGCCGAACGCCGAGGTCGGCGACGCCTGACCCTTCGTCAGCCCGTAGATCTCGTTGTTGAAGCAGAGGATCTTGAGGCTCACGTTGCGGCGCAGCGCGTGCAGCAGGTGGTTGCCGCCGATGCTGAGCATGTCGCCGTCGCCGCCGACGACCCAGACGGACAGCTCGGGGCGCGAGAGCTTGAGGCCGGTCGCGATCGCCGGCGCGCGGCCGTGGATCGTGTGGAAGCCGTACGCCTCGACGTAGTAGGGGAAGCGCGCCGCGCAGCCGATCCCGCTCACGACGACGATGTCCTCCCGGGCGATCCCCATCTCCGCAAACGCCTGCTGCATGCTGTTCAGGATCGCGTAGTCGCCGCAACCGGGGCACCAGCGCACCTGCTGGTCGCTGACGAAGTCCTTCTTGGTGAGCGTCGGGGTCGCGGGGGTCATGCGGAGAGCTCCTCGATGCGCGCGAGCAGCTCGCGCACCTTGAACGGCTGGCCTTCGACCTTGTTGATGCCGATCGCATCGACGAGGTACTTCGCGCGGAGCAGCATCCGGAGCTGGCCTCCGTTGAGCTCCGCGACGGCGACCTGGTCGTAGCTTCCGAGCACCTGGCCGAGGTTCTTCGGGAAGGGGTTCAGGTAGCGGAGGTGGATCTGCGCGACGGAGAGGCCCGCGCGCTGCGCGCGCCGCACCGCCGAGTGGATCGAGCCGAAGGTGCCGCCCCAGCCGACCATCAGCAGCCTCCCGCGCTCCGGCCCGAAGACCGGCACGTCCGGCACGTCGGCAACGACCCTCTCGACCTTCTCGGCGCGGAGCTTCGTCATCCGTTGATGGTTCGCCGGGTCATACGAGATGTTCCCCGTGAGGTGCTGCTTCTCGAGGCCGCCGATGCGGTGCTCAAGGCCCGGCGTGCCCGGCTTGACCCACGGGCGCGCCAGCGTCGACTCGTCGCGGCCGTACGCGTGAAACCCCTCCTTCTCCGTCCGATAGCGGATCGGCACCTCGGGAAGCGAAGCGAAGGAGTCGGGCAGGCGCCAGGGCTCGCTGCCGTTGGCGATGTAGCCGTCGGAGAGGAGCATGACCGGCACCATGTACTTCGTCGCGATGCGGACCGCCTCGAACGCCATCTCGAAGCAGTCCGCCGGGCTCTGCGGCGCGAGCACCGGCACGGGCGCCTCGCCGTTGCGCCCGAGGACCGCCTGCCAGAGGTCGGCCTGCTCGGTCTTCGTCGGCATGCCGGTGCTCGGGCCGGCGCGCTGGACGTTGATGATGACGAGCGGGAGTTCCACCATCACGGCGAGGCCGATCCCCTCGCCCTTCAGCGCGATGCCGGGCCCGCTGCTGCCGGTGATCCCGATGTTGCCGCCGAACGAGGCGCCGATGGCCGACGTGACCGCGGCGATCTCGTCCTCCGCCTGGAAGGTGATGACGCCGAAGTTCTTGTACCGCGCGAGAGCGTGCAGGATGTTGCTCGCGGGCGTGATCGGGTAGGAGCCGTAGAAGATCGGGACCTGCGCACGCACGCTCGCCGCGACGAGCCCGAGCGCCAGCGCGTCGTTCCCCATGATGTTCCGGTAGGTGCCCGGAGTCTGCGGCGCCGGAGGCACCTCGAAGCGGACCTGGAACTCCTCGCTCGCGTCGCAGTAGGCGTAGCCGGCCTTCATCGCGGTGCGGTTCGCCTTCGCGATCTCCGGCAGCTTCTTTCCCCACTTCTGCTCGATCCAGTCGAGGGTGTTCTCGATGGGCCGGCTGTAGAGCCAGTACATCATCCCGAGCGCGAAGAAGTTCTTGCAGCGCCGCTTCTCCTTCACGGAGAGATCGACATCCTTCAGGTTGCTCTCGGTGTAGCTGGTCAGCGGCACCGCGTAGACCTTGAAGGCCGAGAGCGACCCGTCCTCCAGCGGGCTCTTCGCGTACCCCGCCTTCTGGAGGTTGCGGGCGTCGAAGGCGTCCGTGTCGACGATGACCATGCAGCCCGCCGTCAGGTCCTTCAGGTTCACCTTCAGCGCGGCCGGGTTCATCGCCACGAGCACGTCCGGCTGGTCGCCCGGCGTGAAGATCTCGTTGCTCGCGAAGTGGACCTGGAAGCCGGAGACTCCCGGCAGCGTCCCGGCGGGCGCCCGGATCTCCGCCGGGTAGTCCGGAAAGGTCGCCAGGTCGTTCCCGAGGATCGCCGTCGTGTTCGTGAACTGGTCCCCGGTGATCTGCATTCCGTCGCCGCTGTCGCCGGCGAACCGGACCGTCACCGTTTCGAGGGTATCGAGCTGTTTTGTGGCCATGGAGGGGAAATGGCATCGTAGCGCGACCGACCCCCCGGACAAGGATTCACTGCCCCTAGAATGGTCCCATGCGCACGCTCTGCGGCCTCCTCCTCCTCGCCGCGCTGGCGCTTGCCGGCGAACCCCGGATCCTCGGCCACGAGGTGACGCTGACGCTCGATCCGGAGGCGGGGACCTTTGAGAGCATCGACCGCGTCTTGGTGGAGGGGCCGGGCCGGCTGAGCATCCCGCGCCTGCCCGGCGTGACCGTCGAAGGGGCGGACCGGGACCTCGACGCCCTGGAGCAGGAGGTGGTGCTCCGCTTCGCCGGCACCCTCCCGAACGCCATCGAGAAGGCGGCGGCGCCGACCTGGGTCGCCGGGGACCGGACCGCGGGCATCGTCAGCCCGAAGGGGAGCTACCTCGTGGGGGGCTTCTACGCCCCCTCCCCGGACCCCACCCCGTTCCGCGTCACCGTGAGGGTGCCGCTGCCGCACCGCGCCGTCTCCCAAGGTCGCCGCCTCTCCGAAAGCGAGCGGGAGGGCGTCCACGAGGCGGTCTACGGGAGCGCGACGCCGATGGACGGGCTCGTCGTGGTGACCGGGCCGTGGAAGGTGCAGGAGCGCGAGATCGACGGCGTCTCCTGCCGCACCTATCTCTACGCGGAGGACGAGAGGCACGCCGCGCTGCTCTTCTCGACGCTCGCGCACGAGGTGCCGCGCTTCCAGCGCACCTTCGCGATGGCGGTCCCGGAGGGTCGCTTCGATGTCGTCGAGAACTTCTTCGCCACCGGCTACGGCTTTCCGAACTTCACGCTGCTCGGCGACACGGTGATCCGCTACGTCTGCGCGAAGACGACCGGCCCCCTCCTTCCGAGCGGATATCTCGACCACGAACTGGTCCACTGCTGGCTCGGCAACCACCTCCTCGTCGACTACGCCAAAGGCAACTGGTGCGAAGCCCTCACCACCTACTTCGCCAACTACGGGTCGGCGGCAGGGGGGGGCCCGTCGCCCGCTGCGCGGGCTATGGGCACCGAGGGGGGGAGCGAAGCGAAGTCCTCACCGGAGGACCCGGGGCGGGAGTACCGGGCGAAGGTCTCCCGCTCCTTCTCGCTGCGCGTGACTCCGGCCAACGACTACCCGCTGCGCGCCTTCCAGGCGAAGAGCCACGCCTTCGAGAACGACATCGGCTACGGCAAGGGGTCGATGGTCTTCGCGATGCTTGCGCGCGAGATCGGCGAGGAGGCGTTCCTCGTCGCGGTGCGCCATGCCGTCGCGACGCGCGGCGGCAGGAAACTCGGCTGGGACGACCTCGTCACGGCGCTCTCGGAGGGGGCGGGACGAGACCTGAAGGAGTGGTTCGAGCCCTGGCTGGCGCGCACCGGCGCGCCGATCCTCTCGTTCGGCGATCTGCGCGCGACCGGCGCCCGCCTCGTCGGGACGATCCTCCAGGAGCAGCCGGGGCCCGCCTACGCGCTCACGGTGCCGATTCGCGTGCGGACGGCAGAGGGCATCGAGGAGCACCTCGTGCCGGTCGCGTCGAAGGAGTGCATCTTCTCGCTGCCGACGCCCCTGCCGGTCTTCTCGCTCTCCCTCGACCCCGACCATCGCCTCTTCCGTGCGACACCGCGAGCGCGCGTCGCCCCCTGCCTCGAGGCGGTGCTGACCGCGGGCAGGCGGGTGGGCTTCGGCGATCCGGCCCTGCTCGGACGGCTCGGGATCGAAGTCGTCGAGCCTTCGCTGCCGCTCGACGCGGCGGTCCTCTCGATCGGCGCGGCGCCGGAGGAGATCCTCGCGGTCGCACGGGCGCAGGATCCCACCTTCCGGCGCGGCGACGGATTCTTCGAGATGCGCGGTGTGCGCTATGGCGAGCCCGGGGACGGCATCCTGATCTCGGCCTCCCGCCCCCAAGCCCCCGAGTTTCCCGTCACGCTCTTCCTCGGCAACGGCGAAGCGGCCTTCGCCCGCACCGCCTACCTCCCCTACTATTCGAGCGACGGATGGGTGGTCTTCCGGCAGGGGCAGCCGGTCGCCCGCGGCGCCTTCGATGGGGATCGCGCCGCGCACGCCGACATCGGTCCGGCGCGGACCGGCGAGCCCGAGACGATCGCCGCGATGCTGCTGCTGCTCGCCGACCCGGTCCACGAGGGGCGGCGCGCGGGGAGCAACGCCTCCTACCTCCTCGCGAACACGCTGCGCGGCGAACTCTTCCGGCGCGGGTTGAAGGTCGTGGCGTGGCCGCCGGTGCTCGTGCCGCTGGCGAAGTGCGAGGAGATGCGGCTCCGGCTCGGCGGCGAGACCCTCGACGACGCCTGCTTTCCCTTCCATCGGTCGTCGATGCGCGCGGAGGCAACCCCCTTCATCCGCGTCGTCGAGCACCCGGCCGAGGAGGTCAAGGGCGCCCTCGTGCTGCTGCCCGAGGGCGCGGGCGAGGAGGTGGCGTTGCGCTATGCGGAGGAGGGGGCGGCGGTCGTCGCGGTGGCCTCCTCCGACGAGGCGCTGACCGCCCGCGGCGAGGAGGCCGCGTGGGAGGGGGCGCTGCCGCCGGCCATCGCCGAGCGGATCGCCAAGCGGGGGCTCGACCCGGAGCTGGCGCTCGCGGGCATGGTCTCCCGCTCGGCCGGCCGCCTCCTCCCCTGCCCCTACGTATACGTCAAGGCCTCGGTCGCGCAACGGCTGCGCGACTCGCAGGGGGGCGGAGACCTTGCGATGAGGCTCATGCGCAGCGAGACCTCGACCTCCAACCTCCTGGGGGTCTTCGGGGAGGGGCGGGAGCCGGGCGTGCTGCTTTCGGCGCACTGGGACGGGGTCGTCGGCGCCGCCGCGTCGGACAACGCGGCCGGCGTCGCGGTCGTGCTGTGGGTCGCGGAACAGCTCCGGCGCGACTTCGAGGCGGGCCGGCTGAAGCGGCCCGTCGTGATCTGCCTCTTCGGCGGCGAGGAGGCGGGACTGCTCGGGTCGCGGCAGTTCGCGAAGGCGGTGCTCTCTCCGAACTGTCCGATCGGCCGGCCCGCCCTCGCGATCAACGTGGATGGCATCGGCAACGGCGGCTCGGACGAGGTCTTCCTGATCGGCCGCTCCCATCATCCGGCGCTGCTCGCCGCGTTCGAGGGGTCTCTCGGCGACGCGGGGCTCGTGCTCGGCAAGGACATCGACGCCTACGCGTTCCGGCAGGGCTCCGACCACTGGCCGCTGCACGAGTCCGGGATTCCCGCGGTGACGGTCTACAACGCCCACTACCGCACGATGAACACGGCCCGCGACACCCTCGAGAGGATCGATGTCGGGAACGTGAGGCGGGTCGCCTCCGCCGTCTACCGGACCGTGCGGCGGCTCGCCTCCGAGTAGGGGGCCTACTCCCGGACCGTCATCACCGGACAGCGCGCCTTGCGCACGATCCGGGCGGCGACGCTGCCGAGGAAGAGGTCCTCGAGGCCGCCGCGGCCGTGGGTCCCCATCACGATCAGTTGGGCCTTGTGGCGCTTCTCGGCGGCGAGGATGCGCGGCGCGGGGCGGCCGTCCGCGAGTTCGGTGACGAATTTGCGTCCCGGATAGCGGGCGACGCTCTCCCGCAGAAGCTCCTCCGCATTCTCCCGGATGCGCTCAAGCCCCTCGGTGTTCACGAAGGCGCCAAAGGCGCTCTCGAAGTGGAGCGGCAGCGGCTCGAGCACGTGCAGCAGGATGGTCGTGCCCCCCTCCCGTGTCATCTCCACGCCGTACCGGAGCACGGTGGCCGACAGGTCCGAGAAGTCGAGCGGGACGAGCACCCTCTCGAAGGTGGGCATCCGCTGCCTAGGATACCCGCCGGGGGCGTAGAATGCGGCTTCGATGACCACGGCGCCGCAGCGGGCAGCCTCGAACGTCCCGGAGGCGATCCAGATCCCCGGCGCCGAGGACCGCCACGCCGTCCGGCGGGAGTCCTTCCTGCTCCTGCTCTGCGCCGCCTTCGCCGGCACGGTCTTCCTGCTCTGGTCCCTGGTGCGGTCGAGCCTGCTCGAGGGCTACTCGCCCGAGGCGCGCCGGCCCATCGAGGATCTCAAGGATCTCCTCGGCCCCTTCCTGACCGCCTATGTCGCCGCGCGCCTCTACAGCGCGACGGTGCGCCGCTACGAGCGGCAGTTGCAGCGCCAACGCCTGCTGCTCGCGCACATCCTCGATACCTCCGCCGACGGCATCATCACCCTCGACGCCGAGGACCGCATCTCGACGTGGAACCGCGGCGCCGAGCAGATCTTCGGCTACCTCGCCCACGAGGCGCTCGGCCGGCACATCTCGCTGCTCTACCCGCCGGAGACCGACACGCCGCGCGTGCTCGCGTCGCTCCGCGAGAGGCTCGACCGCGACGGCGTGCTCCCGACCCGCTTCGGCGAGCGGATCACCCGCGACGGCCGACGCATCCGGACCGAGGTCTCCACGACCGCGCTCCGGGACGCGCGGGGCCGCTACGCCGGACGCGCGTCGATCTTCCGCGACGTCACCGAGCGCGACCGCGACCGGCAGGAGCTCGCGCGGCGCGAGAGCCTCGCCGCGATCGGCGAGATGGCCGCCGCGGTCGCCCACGAGATCAAGAACCCCCTCGCCGGGATCGGAGGCGCGGTCAAGGTCATCGGCCGCGCCTTCCCGGAGGGCGACTCGCGCCATGAGGTCGTGACCGAGGTCCAGAACCAGGTGCGGCGCCTCGACGACGCGATCCGGGATCTCCTCACCTTCGCGCGCCCCACGGTGCCGCGCTATGCGGTCTTCCCGCTGCGGGAGGTCGTCGCGCGCATCGTCCGCGTGCTGGCCGAGGAGCCGCACATCCGCAACCACAACGTCGAAATCGACTGCCCGGAGACGCTGAGGATCCGCGCCGATCCCCAGCTCCTCGAGAACATCCTCGTCAACCTGATGCTCAACGCGGGGCAGGCCCTCGGCACGCGGCGGGGCAGGATCGTCGTGCGCGGGGCGGAGGATGCCGACTTCACGCGGCTCTCCGTCGAGGACGACGGCCCGGGCATCCCGGAGGAGGTCCTCTCGAGCCTCTTCAAGCCCTTCTTCACGACGCGGGCGCGCGGCACCGGCCTCGGCCTGACGATCGTGAGGAAGTTCGTCGAGACGATGGGCGGCCGCATCGAGGTGCGGACGCGCCCCGGCGAGGGCACGGCGTTCACGCTGCTCCTCCCCCGCCCGGCACGGGAGGCTTCACCGTGACCCGCGACCGCGTGCTCGTCGTCGATGACGAGAAGCTGATCCGGTTCACGCTCCGGGAGAGCCTCGCGGAGGAGGGTTACGTCGTCCACGAGGCGGGCGACCTCGCCGAGGCGGTCACCGTCTGCGAACGCCACCGCATCGACTGCGCGATCCTCGACCACCGGCTGCCCGACGGCGACGGCTTCGCGCTGATGACGACGATCCAGGAGTTGCACCCCGGCGTGCCGGTGATCCTGATGACCGCCTACTCGACGATCCAGAAGGCGGTGGAGGCGATCCGGCGCGGCGCGTTCACGTACGTGAACAAGCCCTTCGAGACCGACGAGATGCTGCTCAACGTCCGCAAGGCGCTCGAGACGACGCGGCTGCGGCGGGAGGTCAGCGCGCTGCGCAAGCAGCAGGCGGAGTCGGGCCTCGCCGCCGTCATCGGCGAGAGCCACGCGATGCGCGACATCGTCGCCCTGATGAAGAAGCTCGCCGCCAGCCGGGCGAACACGGTGCTGCTGCTCGGGGAGAGCGGCACCGGCAAGGGGCTGCTCGCGCGCGCGCTGCACGACGCCTCCGACCGCAAGGAGAAGCCCTTCCTGACGATCACCTGCACGGCGATCCCGGAGACGCTGCTCGAGAGCGAGCTCTTCGGCCACGAGCGCGGCGCGTTCACCGACGCGAAGAGCGCGAAGCCGGGCCTGCTCGAGGTCGCCGACGGCGGGACCGTCTTCCTCGACGAGATCGGCGACATGCCGCAGAGCCTGCAAGCGAAGCTGCTGACCGTCCTCGAGGACCGGACCTTCAAGCGCCTCGGCGGCGTCAACGAACTGCAGGTGGACGTGCGCGTCGTCGCCGCGACGAACACCGATCTCGATGCGCGCGTACGCGAGGGCCTCTTCCGCACCGACCTCTTCTACCGGCTGAACACCTTCCCGATCCGCATCCCGCCGCTGCGCGAGCGCCGCGAGGACATCCTCCCGATCGCCCGATTCTTCGTCGACCGGTTCAACCGCGAGTTCAACCGCAAGATCGAGAGCATCTCCGCGGAGGCGACCGAGGCGCTGCAGCGCCATCCCTGGCCCGGCAACGTCCGCGAACTGCGCAACGCCGTCGAGCGCGCGATGATCCTCGGCGCCGGGCCGACGCTGCTGCCGCGGGACTTCGCGTTTGCGCTCGAACCGAGGGTCGAAGTCGAGCCGCGCGGGCCGGGCGCCTTCCGCCTGCCCGAGGAGGGCCTCGACATGGAGGCGCTCGAACGCGACCTCGTCCGGCAGGCGCTCGAGATGTCGGGGGGCAACCAGAGCCGGGCGGCGCACCTGCTCGGCATGACCCGCGACCAGATCCGCTACCGCATCGAGAAGTACGGCGGAAGGCCGTAGCCGCTACCTCCCGCTCTCGGCGCCGGGATGGCGGATCACGATGCGGAGCCGGCGGTTCGGGGGGGCCCGGGGGGGTTCCCCGGACCCCTCCCCCTTCGGCTTGGCGCCGAGAATCGCACCGCGGATCTTGGGGCCACTGTCCAAGAGCTCGAGCCAGGTCCGGATCGCCTCCGCCGAACCCGCATCCGTCTCGACCTCGAAGTCGAGAGCCTCTCGCCGCACGGATCCGGCGAATGCGCGCGCGACAAGGCCGCCGATCCGCTCGGCCTCCTCGGCGCCACCGACCTGGACTCCTACCTCGTCGAGCCCGGCTCCGCGGTTCGCCGCGCCGGCGCGCCGGCGGCCGGCCGCCACGATGTGCGTGCGCAGGGCCTCCGCATCGAGTTCATGCAACGCGGCCAGGTAGGCGGCGCGCCGGACCGCGTCCGAGGGGGCGTGACCCTCCTCGACGGCCTTCAGCGAGGGCGGCGGGAGGGTCGCGGCCGCCTCGGCGACGGCGGCGGGCGAGGGGGGGTCGGGGTCGGGGTCGGGAGGAGGCGCACTCTCGTGCTCGGCACCTCCCCGCGGCCAGAGCAGCGCGACCAGCAGAGCCGCGGCGAGGGGGGCGAGCCCCCAGAGCAGCGCGGCGCGGCGCGGGAAGAGGCGCGCCCGGAGCTCCGCCGCGCGCTCCGCCGGTAGCACTCCGTCAAGCAGCCTCGAGAGCTCCTCGCGGAGTGAGAGGCGTTCCTTCATCGTCGCGGCTCCGCGAGAGAGGGCCATATCCCCTCGGCGGGCAGCGGACGCGCCCGCTGGAGGCGGCAGCGCACGGAGCCCACCGGGATGCCGGGGGCCGGGGCGAGGTCGTCGTGGGAGAGGTCGGCGAACCCGCAAGGCGCGAGGAGTCCGCGCCCCTCCATGGACGATCGCCGCGCCGTCGGGCTCCCCCCCCCGTGCCCGGGGCCCGGCCCCCTCGCAGGCGCCTCCCCCGTCGTCACTTCCCACGCTTGAAGAGCGCGCCGATCCTCCCGAGGATCCCCTGCGGCTCGGCCGCCTCGCCTTCGACGTCGAGGACCGAGACGGCGATGACCGTGACGTTGTCGGGGGCGCCGTGCGCGCGGGCGGCGCGGACGAGATCCTCGCAGAGCTTTCCCGGGTCGACCGCGAGCCGGACGATCTCCTCGATCTCCTTCGCCTTGACGCAGCCGTGGAGGCCGTCGCTCGCGAGCAGGACGACGTCGCCTTCGGCGACGGCCCCCTCGGTGTAGTCGACCTTGACCTCCGCTTCGGCGCCGATCGCGCGGAGGATGATGTTCTTGCCCCCTTGCAGCTGTTCGGCGTCCTCGGTGCTGATCACGCCGTCGTCGACAAGGGTGTCGATCAGCGAGTGCGCCTTCGTCATCTGGTGAAGGCGGCCTTCCAGCCGGACGTAGCGGTACCCCTTGCTGTCCCCCACCTGGAAGAAGCCGACGCGACCGCGGTGCAGGTAGGCGGCGGTCAGCGTGGTCCCCATGCCGCGCTGCTGCGGGTTCGCCTGCGCCTGGTCGAAGATCGCGAGGTTCGCGCTGCCGATCCCCTTCATCAGGGTCGAGCGGCACTCCTCGTCGCCGGTCTCGGCGCTGATCGCGGCGGCCGCGAGGGCCAGCGCCTCGACGGCCATGCGGCTCGCCACCTCGCCCGCCAGCGCTCCTCCCATGCCGTCCGCCACCGCGAGCAGGAGCCCCTCCTCGCGCGGCTCCGCCGACCCCTCGCACGAGGGGGGAGCCGGCACGTACCTCTTGCGGCTCGCAAGGTCGAGCACGAGGAAGGAGTCCTCGTTGTTCTGCCGAACAAGCCCTACGTCCGTCAACGCGGCAAAAGCGATCTTCATCCTGCGAGGACCATGATTCCAGGCCTCCCCGCGGGCACCACAATGCCGCGGGGAAACGTCGAATCGTAGCCCGGTCCACGATCCCGGGCAAGATCGCGCCCTATAATCGGGCCGTGCGACTCCTCGCCCCCGCCCTCCTCCCCCTCCTGCTCTCGGCCGCCCGTGCCGACGTCGTCGTAACCCTGCTCGGCGACGAGGCGCCGCTGCGCGGCATCTCGCTCGGCGCCGACCAGAACGGGGTCTCGATCCACTCGGCCGACGGGCAGGTCAGCCGGGTCGCCGCCGGCAGGGTCATCGAGGTCGCGACGGTGCCCCCCCCGGCGGCGCCATCGGGCGGAGCGTGGCCCTTCGAGATCGAATTGACCGACGGCAGTCGCCTGCGGGGGTCGATCGAGAACGGCCCCGACGAGGGGACCCTTCGCGTCCGCAGCGCGATGCTCCGCGGGACCGACGGCTACGTCGACCTGCTGATCGAGCAGGTGCGCGCGGTGCGGCGGGTGACGGGCGCCGACGTGCCCGGCACCTCCCGGCTGGTCCGCATCGCCGACCGGGACGCCGCCTACCGCCTGTCCGGCGCGCGCATCGAGGGGTTCGTCGCCCGGTTCCTCGCGACCCACGTCGAAGTCGAGCGCGAAGGGAGCGCCCGGCGCGAGATCCCGTACGGCGACCTAGCCGCCCTCTTCGTCGACAACCCGGAGGTGCCGCGCCCGGAGGAACTCTACGTCGTCGCGCGCCTCGCGGACGGCAGCGCCCTCGTGCTGCGGCAGGACTTCCGGGTCGCCGCCGGGGTCTTGAGCGGCACCCTCCCCTCGGGCCCGCTGCTCCGGGTCTCCGTCGCCCACCTGGTGGCGCTCTCCTTCCAGGGGAAGAGCTTCGTCTATCTGAGCGACCTCCCTCCCCTGTCGATCCGGCGCGAGCCCTTCTTCCCGCTGCCCGAGGGTCCGGCGAGCGCGGCGCTGCTCGATTTCGTCTGCCCGGTCCGTTTCGACCGCAGCCCCGACGACCGTCCGATCACGGTGGAGGGGCGCCGCTACTTCAAGGGCATCGGTGCGCGCCCGCGCACCGAACTCCGCTACGACGTGCAGGGCAAGTACGCGCGCTTCGAGGCGGAGTGCGGCATCGACGACGAGGTGCTCGGCCCGGGCTACGGGCGCGGGGCGGGAGAGGGAAGCGTCGTCTTCACCGTCATCGGCGACGAGCGCAAGCTCCTCGAGACTCCGCCGGTGCATGGCGGCAAGCCGGCCCGCAAGATCCGCGTCGACATCACCGGAGTCAGGACGCTGACCCTCGTCGTCGGCCTCGTGCCGCCCGAGCAGATGCCCAAGGGGGAGGCCGACTCTCCCGAACTGGACAACGCGGTATGGGCCCGGCCGCTGCTGATCCGCTGACCTCGCTGGTCGAGCAGTTCGGCCGCCTCGCGGAGGTGCGGTTCGCGTCGCCGGAGCGTCTCCCGCTGGCGATCCCGGTGCTGCTGGTCCTGCTCGCTGCGCCTTGGATCCGAGGGGGGCTCGGGGGGCGGCTTCTGCCGCTGCTGCTGCGGCTCCTGCTTGCGGGGCTCCTCTTCGCGGTGATTCTCGAACCGGTGGTGGAGGGCAGCGAGTCGGTCCCCGGCGGAGTGCTCGTGCTGGCCGACGGCTCGCCGTCGGTCGGCGAGGGAGGTCTCGCCGTGGCGCGGGAGTACCTCGCGGGTTCGCCCGGGCCCTTCGCGCTCTCGACCTTCGGCGCGCGCGCCCACGGCGCGGGGGGGCCGCTCGTCGCGGAGAGCGCCGACGGCAGCGACATCGCCGCCGCCCTGCGCCTCGCCGCGGCGCGGGCGGGCGCCGATCGTCCGCTCCGCGTGGCACTGCTCAGCGACGGGCGGCCCACCGCATCCGGCACCGACGAGGCGGCGGCGGCGCTGCGGCGCCAGGGAGTCGCCCTTTTCACGGTAGCGCTGCCGGGGGCCCCCGAGCCCCCCCCTTCCTTGCGCCTGCCTTGGTTGCGCCAGCGAGACCGGCGCCTCGCCGACGATCCGGTCTCGCTCGAGGCGGCCGTCGAGGCGGCCGCCGCCACCCGCGCCCGGATCACCCTCCACCTCGACGGCGAGCCGGTCGCGGCGCGCGTGGTCGACCTCGAGGCCGGCAGCAACGCGGTGCGCTTCGAGGATCTGCCGCTCGCTCCCGGGCGCTACTTCGCACAGGCCCTCGCCGACGGCGACGCGACGCCCGACGACAACGTCGCCGGCGTCGTCGTGGAGGTGCCCGGCGTGCCGCGCGTGCTCTGCCTCGGCGACTCCGCGCGCGACCGCCTGCTGGGGCTCGCGCTCGCCGCGCAGGGGATGCGGGTGGTGACCGCCGCGGCCGGCGACGCGTGGGGCCTTGCGGACTGCGATCTCGCGATCGTGTTGCCGGACGCGCCCGCGGAGGGGCTCGAGGCGCGCGCCCAGGCGCTCTCGGAGTTCGTCGCCCATCGCGGGGGCGGCCTGCTCTTCGTCGGCGGCCTCGAAGGGGAGGGGCTCGCCCGGCTGGCCGGCACGCCGCTCTCGCTGCTGCTGCCGGTCGAGGTGGATCCGCGGCCGCCGCCGGCGCCTCCCGCGCCGCCCCCGCCGGAGCCGACAGCCGAACCGAGGATCGAGGTCGTCGAGGAGAAGAGGCAGGCCTACCCGATCTCGCTCTGTCTCGTTGTCGACCGTTCCGGGAGCATGCGCGGCGAGAAGCTGAAGCAGGCGGTGGAGGCGGCGGTCGCGGCGGCGGAGACGCTGACCCCCGAGGACCGCGTCAGCGTGGTGGCCTTCGGCGACGATGCGCAGGTCGTCGTCGCGCCGCTGGCCGGGGGCGACGCGTCGCCGGTGCGTCGCGAGCTGTCGGGGCTTGTCGCGACCGGCAGGACCGCGATGTTCGAGGCGCTGTCGATCGCCGCGACGCTGCTCGACCGGGAGCGCGCGCCGATCCGCCACCTGCTGCTCGTCAGCGACGGCGTGCCGACCGACACCGGACAGTTCCGCTCGCTGGCCGAGGGGATGGCGGAGCGGCGGATCACGCTGTCGACGATCGGGGTCGGCTTCGAGATCGACGCGGGCTTTCTCGGCAATCTGGCGAAGTGGGGCCGCGGCCGCTACGCGAGTGCGCTGCACGCCTACGAGATCCCGCAGGTGGTCACGCAGGACGCGAAGCGGATCGTCGCGGAACGGGACCAGCGCGGGCGCCCCACCGACGCCGCCCCGCCGCCGCCCCCTGTGCCCCCCCCCGAACCGCCCCCCCCCCCCCCCCCCCCCCCCCCCCCCGAGCCCCCCCCGCCCCCCCCCTCCCCCCTCGTCCC
>Ga0187893_10003555_pt1 | contig 31386 bp, 29 predicted proteins | sample MA1701074metaG_FD_139574 | JGI IMG/M metagenome (GOLD analysis project Ga0187893, IMG submission 139574) | White microbial mat communities from a basaltic lava cave in the Kipuka Kanohina Cave System on the Island of Hawaii, USA - MA170107-4 metaG ...
CCCAAACCCCACGACCTCCTCACCACGCCGCGAGCCGAAGCCCGCAACGAACTACTCACCGGAGAGCGCAAGAAATCGTCATAAATCCATGGAAAACAAGCGGCAGTGCCATTCACTCCCGACTCCTTTTCCACCTTCATTTCGATCATCATGCGCCCACGCGACGCTGAACAACTAGGGTGCCAACCGTAAGTGTCAGCAGACCGAGGACAAGCAGCCCCCACTCGGACATCGTCGGAACGCAAATGCCATCCAAACATGACCCCGAACAGTCCTGAGGACAATCGCAGCACGTCTCGCCGCAGCGACAAGTCCCATCGCCGCAAAACCCACCGCAATCCGACGGGCAACTGCAAGTATTCTCACCGCCCCCGCAGCATCCGTCACCACAGAATGTTGCACCGCAATCCGACGGGCAAGTGCAACGATTCTCGCCGCTTTCGCAGGTCCCGTTTCCGCAGCACGTCGTGCAATCCGCGGGACACGTGCACGAGTTCTCGTCGCCAGAACAACAGCCGTCTCCACAGAACGCTGTAGAGCAGTCCGGCGCGCAGGTGCATGGGCTCTCCGATGGCGCACAACACAGTCCGTCCGCGCACGCCGGGGCCCCGCAGTCTTGGGGACAGGTACAACGTGTTTCCGCGCCGCAACATTGATCGTCCCCGCAGAATGGGGCGCCGCAGTCTGTCGGACACGTACAGGGGGTTTCCGGTCCGTTGCACACGGTATCCCCGCAGGCCCATGGCTCGGCGCCGCACTGGAAAAGCGCCGCTCCCGAGAGGCTGGAAATGGAGACCGTGCCGTTGGGCTGGGGCGTACCGTCTGGATCGAACAGAAAACGGGAAATCCCTCCGTCGGCAAAATGCCGAGCGATGAACAACTCGGGGGTCCCCGCGAACGCCAATCCAGCGGGATCCAACACGGAGAAACTGCCGTTGACCTGCGCGGACCACTGTTGGTCGAACAAGACTCGATGAACCCTGTCGCCGTACAGGTCCGAAACGAAGAGCTCGCCGGCCGGGCTGAACGCCGACATGAACGGGAACGAAGCTTGCGACAGCGTGATGTGGCCGTTGAAGATGGCGGCGCGAGTGTCGGGATCAAAGCGGAATCGCTTGACAGTCTGTCCTTGGCCCGTGGCGAACAACTCACCGTCTGACGAAAAACTTACGCCGACAAAGTTTGTACTGAGCCCCGGTACCGTGATCGTTCCGTTTGGAATCGCAACGCCGCTGGCATCAAACACGAACCTGGAGATCCTGCGCGGAAAGTAATTGGCCGCAAACAGTTCGCCCCAGGGGCTAAAGGCCAGCCCGTGCACGCCATCGAGGCCGTTACCAGTGATGATACCGTTTGCGGAGAAGGATCCAGTGCAATCTTCGATTAGAAACCGCGAGATACTCCCCGCACCCGAGAGCCCGTGGCGATTCCCAACGAAGAGTTCGCCTGTAGGGCTGAACGCGACCCCTGCCGGGTCGCTAAGCTGGACAGAAGGAATGTCGGGTAGCGCGGTGAGAGGTCCGGAACCGTCGAACGTGAAGCGATGGACGGGACCCCATTGGGATGGCGGCGGAGTGTCCTGTCGTGTGGACGTGACGACGAGTACGAATTCGCCGGCTTGCAAGCGAACGGCGACCGTCCAGAGAAAAAGGAGCGCGAGGCCGAATCTCAGGTACATGTTTGTCTCTCCATTGAACCGACCTTTCCCATTTGACTACGCTCGCGGGCTAACCGGACCATTCTAAATCCAGCGACCTCCAATCCGCAAGGCTTTTCCACGCGGTTTGGCCGGTTCTTGCGGCGTTTGACCATCCGGCTTAACCGCTGGTCCAGCGGCACTTTACCGGGAGCCTCTTCCGGCTCGCCTTGAGACATACTGCCCCCGCCGGCCCCTGCTGCATCACAACCTCCGCAGCTTGCCGCTGCCTCATCCCCGTTGAACCAACGGCGGCGGCACACCAAACCGCTGGATACGATCCAGGATCGCGGCCAACAACTCCCGTGGGACGGCCACCTCGGCCAACTGGCGTACTTGGCGTGCCGGACCCCATTTGGCTCCGATTTTGATCAACGTCTCGCGAAGCGTAGTGAGCGACCAGTGCTTGATCGGATTCGGCAGCGCTAGTCGCCGAAAGAGGTCGCCCAGATTGTACCCGAGTGCAAGGTGCCGACATGCTGCACGCCGTGCGCAATTTTGGCGAAGGCTCTCTTGCCCGTTGAGCCTCCATTACAGGACGTTCAATGTCGCGCCACAATCGTCCGGTTTGCGAATCGTATACTGAGAATTGGGGAATATGAGCGACACCAGACAGAAGTCAGGTTGGGGATGGTACGTCTTCGCCTTCGTGGCGTTCCTGTGCGTTCGCGGCTGCATAAAGGACAGTCGCGACAACGAGTTGACGTACACTCGGTCACATTACTCGCAGCCGTACAGCGGGTACCACCATTCGGCTTACATTGGCACTCATCCGTTTGTCGCGGAAAATGGATCGCGTTACGGCGCGCTAAGCGAGTACACCGGCCAGCCGAAAACTGTCTACGTGAACGGCTACTACCGGAGCAATGGGACATACGTTCGTAGCCATTATCGAAGTCCACCTCGTTAAATGGAGAAAAGGCCGATGAGACGTCTTGACCTCGGGCGGCATGAGCCACAACCACTCACGCTCTTTCGCTATCTCAAACCAAACCCGTTCGAATCTTATTTTTGCAGCGGATCAGGTGACCCGGATTGCGAATGCTACGAGGAGGACAAGGGCGCTAAGGTGGGCGCGTACTGCAAACCCATCACCAGGCCCGGCCGGTACCTGCGAGAGATTCTGTTTCTGTGCGATTCATGTCGCAAGCGTCTCGAAGGCGCTCGAGAAATCAAGATTGTGCCGGACTGCGGATAGCGTACTCGAATCCCACTTGTTCGAGGGTAACTCTTCAGCCGCCTGCAGTCAACCCGTCGAGGCAATGAAACAATGTAAAATCGGCAATTTGCGCCCTGGATTGTTTTCCGTTAATTCGAGGGTGTGGCACGGAAGTCGACGGCTCCCAAGGTCGATCCGCTTTTGCAGGCGGCGCTGCGCGGCGATTTGAATAACGCGCAAGTTGTTCACTTTTCTGGACAAGCCCGAAGTGCCCTTCGACAACAACTTGGCGGAGCGCGCCATCCGCCCCGCCGTCATCCTGCGGAATAACAGCCAATCCAACCGCTCCGAATCCGGGGCCGCGACGTAGGCCGTTCTCATGAGCATTTACCAAACGCTCAAACTCCGCGGCCTCGACCCCACGAAAACCATCACCGCCGCCCTGCGAACCTACCCCCAAACCGGCGAATGGCCGCCCTTACCCGGCCAGCATCTTGCAAACGGCTGAAGAGTTACGAAAAAAGCACAACTGCAGCAGCGCCGTCGCCATTCTCGCAGCCTTCCGACCAGGACGAGGAACATTATTCGCCGAGTAGTTTTTGAATCGAGCGTTCCGCGCTCTGTGCGACGAAGATGGCAAAGCGCTCCCATCGACCCGTGTTGGCTTCGTCAAGCAACGCCAGGTATTCGACGCGGCCACGTCAATAATGACGTGCGGATATCCTAGATGCAGAAGCAGAAAATTCATCATGAGCCGTGCCGACCGGCCGTTGCCGAAGGGATGAATCGCCACCACGTTGTAGTGAAGCTCCGCCGACTGAATCACGGGATGCACGCCGGAGCGGTTTGCCAGCTCCAGCATCTTCGGAATCAGTTCGGCGAACTTGTGACCACCTGGGGGCACGAAGTGAGTTCCCGTGATGAGCACGCGTTCGGAGCGGAACCGCCCCGCGTCGCGTTCCACCGCGTAGCGGAGTGGAAGGATATCCACGCGCAAGAGCACCTCCGCGACCAATGAAGAGATTGCGTCGAAAATGAAAAGCGGTTCTGTGCGGGCTTGCTGCATGCGCAAATCGTCAGTCGGGCCGATTACCCTACCGGCACAACCAGCGCCTTGATCGAGCGCCCGGCGGCCAGGGCATCCAGCGCCTCATTCACGCACGATAGCGGGTATCGTTCCAATTGCAGTGTCGACCAATGTGCCGCCGCACGCGGAACACGAAGCATCTCAACCGCCCGGTGAAAATGGGAATAATCGCTGCCCCAGCAGCCGCGAATGTCGAGGTGCTTCTTGTTCATGTCCAAATGCGGGTTGAGTGAGATTTCTCCGTGGTCCGTGTACTGCCCCACAACGACAACACGCCCCGCGTCGCGGGTAAAGCGCATGGCCTCGACCACGGCTGAAGGGGCACCGGTACATTCGATCGTCACATCCGGCCCTCGTCCTCCCGTGAGCGACCGCACCCATTCGAGGCGTTCCTGAGGCGAATGTTTCTGAAAGTCGAGCGTCGCATCCGCGCCCATTTTCTTCGCCGCCGCCAAGCGAACCTCGGGCGCGCCGATGCAAAGCACCTTGGCGGCACCGCGAAGCAGCGAACATGCGATCACCGACAGACCGACCGGCCCTGATCCGAGCACCAGCACCGTATCGGCCAGGGCGATGTCCGCCCGCTCCACGGCATGAAAGGCTGTCGGCAGCGAACACCCCCCGGCCATGTAGAGTTCGCTCGGTACTCCATCCATTCGAATGCAGCGAACACCCGGCTTGAGGTAGATGATTTCCGCCCATCCACCGCAAAGGCCGTCGGCGACCCCGTAGGTGATCCCGTACACCTTGCGTCGTGGGCAGCGCGTGGAAGCCTTGGCGACCAGGCAGTACCAGCATTGATGACAGGTCAGGTGGACATCGAGAAATGTAACGCGGTCCCCTTCCTGGAACGCCTGGCCGTGAATGTCCAAAAGCCGGCCGCGAATCTTTTCCAGAAACCCCACCGACACGTGGCCGGGAATAATCGGATACGGCACTCCGGCAAGCCGCCCATCCCGAAGGTGGACATCGGTGCCGCAAACCTCGCTGAATTCGACGCGCACGAGTGCCGAATCCGGTTCCAGTTCGGGCAGGCGCAACGCCCTGATTTCCGCCGGTCGGCCCGGAGAAGGAAATACAGCGGCCGCACACTCACCGTGACGACTCTTCGAGGCTGCGGGGTTGAGCGTCATGACTTCTGATTGTAGCCTTTCCCCTCGTGGAGGGAACGGCTGTACTGGTTCTGATGCTCCTTGTCGGATTCGGGTGCTCCTGGATTTGTCTTCGCCGCTTGAAAAAACGGGAATCGATCGCCGATCCCGTGGAAGGCCATCGGCCATGGAGAGCGGTCGGCGCGGGCATCTGCCTCCTGGTGGCGGTTATGTTTCCCGCAGGGGTCTTGCTCCTGGATTCGAAATCCCATCCTCTGATTTTTCTTGCGTACTGGGCCATCATTCTCCTGTTGATCGGTTGGCTTTGCATGTTGGCCGTGCTGGACGTATGGTACACGCGAACGCTCGTGGCTCGAATGCGAAATGAACGAGAGCAGCGGCTTCGGTCGGAGTCGTCTTCGAGCAAAGACGAGAACGGGGAATGAACGAATTGCGCCATGCGACGGTCGAGACGGTGCCGCATTCTGAATCGGCGCGGGGGCGACCATTGACGCCCCAACGGACGAAGTGCATCGATATGTTCCTACTATTGTCGACATGGTTTGGAGGAATCGTGTTAACGGGCTGCACGCCGACGGGACCCAACGAACTCGAAAAACTCGGCTCGGTCGATATGGTGATTAAGGAGGCCCCGTTCAGGCTTTGGATCGCGGACGAGTTTGAGGAGTTGCAAAAGGGGTTGATGTTCGTGACCGCGGAACAGATGGCGCCGCTGGGTGACGGCACGAATCGCGGGATGATCTTTGTATTCGATCATGAGCAAACCAGCAGCTTCTGGATGAAAAACACGATCATTCCCCTGGATATCGCCTATCTCGATCGCAACGGAACGGTGGTCGGCACGCACACGATGGCGCCGTTGGACGAACGGTACAACCAATACCCGCCGACGGCGGCGTACAAATATGCGATTGAAGTCACCGCCGGCCGCTGGTCGCAGCTTGGCGTGGTCAACGGCGACGCCCTCGCCGTGCCCCCATTGGTCTTGAAACGGAAGCCATAAAACCGTTCTCTAGCTCCGCCGCGCTATCCCGCGTCTTTCATCGCCTCCGCGATTTCAAGCAGCTTCGTAAAGGTATTCCAGTTTCGTCCCGTCCAGGCGACGTTCAACGACCTCTCGATGGCCGCCAGCGGCAGCTTGGACTGCCCCATACCCTTGGGAAAATAGATGTACGCTTCGCGGCCCGCGAAGTGCATTTCTTCCGGATCGGACTTGATCTCATGGATCAACTTCCTCCTGCCCGCGCTCGGATGCCTGTCAAGAAACATGACCTGCAACTTGTTGCTCTCGATTTCCCTTCGCGAAGCAAACGGGTTCCCGGCAATTACTTTTCGCATTTCCGAGATCGTCCGAACGATGACCTTGGGGCGAAAGCCCACGACTCGCTCGATGGTGCTCTCCACCTTCCCGGCAAAGTTCGCCAAGTCGGGTTTTCGGATTCTGACCACGACATTACCACTTTGGATGTAGGTCTTTGCGTCCGGGAACCCCAGATCGGCATACATCAAACGCAGCGACTCCATCGAAATCTTGTGACGGCCCCCGACGTTGATACCCCTCAATAAGGTGATCGCGACCGTCAAGCTCATGGCCGGCTCTTTCGCTCCGAGTATCTGGCCGTCGAACCGTTCATTTCAATCGCCTTCCGGCGGCCGAGCAATCGCGAAGTTGCCGAAGCCGTCGATCGCGCGTTTCTTCCCTCTTGGCGCTCATGACCCACCACGAGGCCTTTTTTCGGTAGCTGGGCGGTTGAGCCTCGAAGAAACTCCATGCCTTCCGGGTTTCTTGGAGGGCTTTGAGCCTGGTCTCGTCCAATCCGACGGCGCTTTGCTCATATGAATAGACCTTGGAGTTCGATTCCTCTCGTGCGGCGAACGCCGCCCGACCGGCGGCGGTCATTTTTCCGGCGGTTTCCAGCTTTTCGACCATGGCGATGTTCACCGTGCTCCATCGGCTGCCCCGTTTCCGCGGGGTGAATCGGATCACGTAGCGGTCGTCGTCGAGTCGTTTGCGGACGCCGTCGATCCAACCGAAACAAACTGCCTCCGCGACGGCCTCGGGCCAGGTGATGCTCGGCCTGCCAGTGGATCTCTTATGGAATCCGAACTGGACTTCGATGGAAGTCGCGTGGTTCTTCCGCAGCCAATCCCGGAATCCAGGCGGGGTCTCAAAGAACCAAGGTGTTTCTCCCATTTGGGGGGTCCAGGTTGCGAACCGATCATCACCTTCCAAGGCCCCGTTGAATACAAACAAACACACACCCTGTCGACCTGCGGGTTGACCTGGCCCCGACAAATCGCCGGCGTGAACAACCGACTTTGTTAATTGACGGTTCAGATCGGTCAGCGAGGAATTAACTCAAATCGAATTGACAGAATTCGAGCAGCTTGGCGATCATGATATGCGGTGTTGAACCGATCTTTTGAAACAACGCCGTTTCGGCTCGATTGGGCTCCCGAACATCCGATTGGGAGGATGATTTGGCCCCTTTTTCGGCCCGTCATAGAAAAGTTTCTTGCGTTATCCCGATTGAACGGAATCTACGCGGACGCACTAACGAATAATTCCAACAGTTTGTTTGTTGAACGGGTGCTGTCGGCCATGGACGTCACGTTTCTCCGGTCCGGCGTCTCTCAAACTCGAATACCCGCCATCGGACCCCTAATCACAATCGCCAATCACCCGTTCGGGGGGGTGGAGGGGCTTGTTCTGGCGGCAGTGCTTCTGCAAGTCCGGTCGGACGTGAGAATCCTGGGCAACTACTTTCTCGAGCGCATACCGGCCTTGAGGGAGTTCATCATTCCTGTGGACCCGTTTGGGGGTCCTGGCTCCCAAAGGCGAAACCTGGCACCCTTGAGAAGGGCCCTCCGATGGCTCGAGTCAGGAGGGGCATTGGCCACCTTTCCGTCCGGTGAAGTGTCGCATTTGGATTTGCGGCTGAGGTGTGTTTGCGATCCATCATGGAGCGAAACGATTGCTCGATTGGCCCGGATTTCCAAGTCAGCGGTGCTGCCGGTCTTTTTTGAAGGACGAAACGGTGCGGCCTTTCAATTGGCGGGATTGCTTCACAGCCGGTTGCGTACAGCCATGTTGCCCCGCGAACTCGTCAAGATGTGTCACCGAAGGATCCAACTCCGCATCGGTCAGGTCATTCCGCCGAATCGATTGGATCGGATCGGAGATGCCCGCCAGGCCACGGAGTACCTGCGGTTTAGGACGTATGCCCTCAAGCGGCTCGAAAACCGGACCAATGAGCCCTTCGGCTTGCCCGACTCCAACCCTCCCGTTGACCCCATCGCAGCACCGAGGCCTCGGAGCGAGTTGGAACGCGAAGTCCAGGCCCTCTCGGATCGCCGGTTGCTATTTGCCGGTCCCCTTTCCGTCTATTGCACCACTGCGTCGGAGATCCCAACGGTCCTTCATGAGATCGGAAGACTTCGGGAGCTGACTTTTCGACCCGTCGGCGAAGGTACCGGCCGGTCGGTGGACCTCGATCGATTCGATTCTTACTACGATCATTTATTCGTTTGGCATGATGAGCGCCACGAGATCATCGGCGCCTACCGAATCGGCAAGACGGACAAGATCATTGCAAGTCATGGATTGAAAGGACTTTACACGCACTCGCTATTCAAGTTTAAGCGAGCGCTCTTGAATCAGGTCGGCCCGGCCTTGGAACTTGGCCGGTCGTTCGTCCTGTCCGAGTTTCAACGCTCCTTCTTGCCGCTCATGCTTCTATGGAAGGGAATCGGATGCTTGGTACGCGATGAGCCGCGTTATCGGATGCTGTTTGGAGCGGTCAGCATCAGTGACCAATACGACTCGATGACCAAGCAGCTCATGATCGCTTTCTTGAAAGCCAACTTCGGGCACATGGAGCTTGCCCGGCTAGTTCGTCCCCAGAATCCTCCCAGTTTGACACCATCCGGGTCGCTCGCCCGAAGGGGTATGGTCAAGGTGGTCCAGTCTCTTGACGAGTTTGACCAACTTGTTCGGGAAATCGAGTCGAGCGAAAGAGGGTTGCCAGTCCTTTTGCGACAATACTTGAAGCTGAACGGAAGGTTGTTGGGTTTCAATGTCGATCCGGAGTTCGGCAACGCTCTGGACGGTCTGATTCTTGTCGATTTGATACAGACTCCCGTTGCGATCTTGGCCCGCTACCTCGGGGCCGATGGGGCAAAGTCGCTCTTCGACTACCACGGTGTTCACGTACCCCATGTGGAAACCGCCGAGCCGGCAAGGGACGCCGGCTGATCGCGGTCGGCAAGGGCCGGTTATCAGCCTTGGTGACTTCGCCGAAAGAATCGCCGGACGGCATGGGTTCGAACTCGGCACCCGAAGGGTCGCATCGGATGACCGGGCAGCCCGGCGATCGAACTGGAGGTCGGGTCATCCGAGGCGGTCGGGCCGCAAACCGGCCGACCTTTGTTGCCGGCCAACAAAGCTCGGCGCCGGAAGTGTCCGATGAGCAGGAAGAAAAATCGAACGGCTTTGCAAAAGTTTCGTCAAGAATCTTGATTGCTCGGCCGCATCGAGCTATACTATAGGTTGGCTGGACGATTCGCCGGCTTCACGGTTCGGCGGCCGCCCGGCCGATCAGCACAAAGAAGCTTCCACTCGCTGCGGCACCCTTTGACCGCGCCAATAACATCGGGGTGCCGCACGCCTTTTATAGAGGCACATTTTTTCTAGAAAGTGACACCGATTGGCACCGACTGCGCCGGCTCATCGCGCTGCGAGACTGGCGAATCGACCCGCGGATCGTCGCGAGATCCTGGAAGCGGGCTGCCATTTCGTGGAATTCATCCTCACCGTCGTGCCAACATTACAAATGCAGCACCGACGTGCCCTCGACGACCTTCGCCAAACCATCACCGCCCACCGCGTCGCAACCCCGATTCCCACCCTGTGCCCAACGGGGGCGTGAAGTGTTACCCAGATCGTGTGTACTTCGGTAATTGACGACGTGTCGCAAGGCGAAATAACCGCCGAGGATAATCTCGGCGGCTTCTGCCCGGCCAGTAAGCCCTTCCGGGATTCTCTCCGCGATCGGATCGATCGTGGCCGGCCGGCGGGGCACGGGTGTTGCAGGGCCGGATTCCGGGGCCGTCGAGGAAGGAGGAACGATCGATTTCTGGATGCGTTCGTTGTCGCGTCCCGGAATCGGCTTTTCCGAATCGCCGTTCACCGTGTAAGTCCTTCGCAGTCGCGCTCTACGCCACTTGCACTCCCACCGCGTTGAGTTCGACACTGACCCGCGTGGAGACACCCGGCTCCTGCATGGTGATTCCGTATAGCCGATCGGCCGTGTTCATGGTCCACTTCGAGTGCGTGATGATGATAAACTGCGTTTCCTTCTGAAACTCCTTGACGATGGCGTTGAACCGCTGATTGTTGGCCTCATCCAGAGCGGCGTCCACTTCGTCCAGGATCGTAAACGGCGCGGGTTTCGTCTTGAAGATGCTCATCAGCAGGGCGATGGCGGTCATGGATTTCTCACCGCCGGACATCAGCCCGATGCTCTGCAATTCCTTTCCCGGCGGCTGGGCGACGATCTCGATGCCGCATTCCAGCAGGTTTTCTGGGTCTTCGAGAAGGATGTCGGCCCGACCTCCGCCGAACAACCTGCGAAACAGCGCCCGAAAATGTTCGCGAATCTGCTCCAGCGTCGCGCGGAACTGATCACGCGATTCGGAATTCAGTTTCTCGATCAATTGCTCGAGCTGCCGCTGAGAGTCCGTCAGATCGTCTCTCTGTTTGGAGAGAAATCCGTGTCGTTCCTCCAATTCCTGGAGCTCCTGCAGGGCATCAAGGTTGACGTTTCCCAGCCGCTCCATTTTCCCGCGAAGTTCGGCCATTTCCGTTTCGACCAGTGTCCAATCCTGGTCCTGGTATTCGTATTGTGCATATCGTTGCGAAAGATCGAGTCCCAGTTCGTCCCGAATCCGCTGGACCAGATCATCACGTCGCACGTTGATCTCCGCCAGCGACATCTCATGGCGGTGGAGCATGGCCTCCGCCTCGGAGAGTTGGCTTCGGGCCGCGCGGACCGCCTGGTGCAGATTCTCCACCTCAACGCGGAAGCCCTCTCGCTGCCGGCGCAGTTCGGTCGCCGCCGCATCCAGTTCGGAAACGCGGGCGCCCAGCGCCGCCACCAGTTCGCGGGCTCGTTCGGAGGCGGCTTCGGATTCCGCGATGCGGGCGCGGCATTGCTCAAGCTCCGCTCGCAATGCCGACACGGCACCTTCGAGTTCCAGGTTTTCCCGACGAAGAGCGGCACCGGTCTCCGTCGCGGCGATTCGCTTCTCCGTCAATTGGCCGACCAGCACGCGGGTGTCCGTCACCTGTTCCTGCAAGCGCCGCCGGCCCGCAACCACATCGTCGATCCGCGCCTGATGCCGCTCGATGCCTTCCTCGCGGTGCTTGCTCTCTTGTTCCAACTCCTCCAACGATCGGTTTCCCTGTTCCGATTTGAGCAGAACATCCTTCATCTGCTCTTCCAGGAATTCCACCTCCCGGGCGATCAGCGGCCGCTCCCGGGATAGCCTTTCGATCGCCTCGCGCACGTTGTCCTGCGCCGCTCCGGCCTCGACTCGGGACGTTTTCAACTCGTAGACCGCCGTGCGCAACTGCTGTTGAACGTCATCGAGGTGGCTCATCTCGGCGTCGGTGCGGTTCAACTGGTCACCCAGCCTATCAATGCTTTCGGCCACCCGAGCCGATTGAACTTCGATGTCCTTCAGTTCACTTCGGCGCACGATCAATCCGGCGGCCGACGAGGCCGGGCCGAAGCCTACTCTTCCATCCGGCTCGACGATCTCTCCCGAAACGGTGATGAACCGGTGCCCATGCACATCGTCGCGAGCGAACCGCAACGCGGCGGCCAGGTCCTCCACGACGATCGTTTTGGCAAACAAGTGCTTCGCCAGGGCTTCCGCCTCAGGCGAAAAACGAACTTGTTCGATCATTCGCCCGACAACGCCCTCGCGCTCCGAAAAATCGCGTTCGTTGATCACGGGTGCCAATCGGTCAAGGCAAAATGCGGCGACGCGCCCGGGCAGTTCGCCGAGGCCCTCCAGAAACGCCAAAAAACTCGGCGTGTGCTCCACGACCAAGTATTGATCCGCATCGCCCAGGACGCATTCCACCAATCGGGCGTATTGAACGTCGGCCTCGAACACATCCGCCACGAGGGCCAGGATTCCATGCCGCCCGCCCTCCGCCTCCGTCGCGGCCTTGGCCTCGAACACGCGCCGCGGACCCGCTCCGATCCCTTCCATCCGTCTTTCAAGATCTTGCAAAACATCCCGCCGAGATTGGATGGCGCTGCGCCGCTCCTTGGCCAGAGCCAATTCGTCCACCAGGTTCTGGCGAAGCTCGTGAACCCGTGCCGCCTCGGCCTTCTTGTCGTCGAGCGATCTACCCTGTTCATCAATCAGATTGTCGATGTTCCGGATGCGCCCCTCGATTTCCGCACGTTGAGCCATCAAGGTCTGCGTCTCACCAAGGATCTGCTCATCCCTGGAGGAGAGCCGCCCCTTCTGATCGACCAGGGACTCACGCTGTGTGTTCAGCCGGATGATTTCGTTGTGCACCTGAGCGCTTCGCCGCAACAACTCGATGATTCCGGCCTTTTCGTCCTCCAGCTCGGCCTGAGCCTGGGCCAGTTGGCGGGCCTGGGCGCGATCCTGCTCATTCAGTTCGTCAATCATCCCGTGCAGGTCTCGCGTGCGAATCTCGAGCGCCGCCGCCGACTGCTCCACGTCGGCCAGTTCGAGCCGCAATGACGAAAGCCGTTCTTCACCGGTATGGAGCCGCTCGATCAGCGTGGCGGACAATGCAGTTTGTTCGTCAAACCTGCGTCCGGCGGTGGCAATGCGTTCTTCCTGCGCCGCCAGATCGGCCCGAGCTTGGACGAGGGACGCGTCGGCCTGGCCGATTTGTTCCGCGAGGCGGTCCAAGTGAACGGTCCGCTCGGACGTGTCGGCCTCGTGCCCATGGATGGAGGATCGTAGCGAGGCAATGTGGTCCTGCTCGGCCTCGACCTCGCGCTGAAGCACCACCAATCCTTGCGTGAATCGGTGATACTCGGCCATGGCGAACGAAGACTTCAACTCCTTGAGTCTTGCGTCATATTCCAGATAGTTGCGGGCCTTTCCGGCCTGAAGCTTCACGCTGCGCAGCCGCTTTTCGAGCTCGTCGATGATGTCCGCCGCCCGCAGCAGGTTTTGTTGCGTGCGCTCGAGCTTTCTTTCCGCTTCCTTTTTGCGAGCCTTGTAGCGGCTGATGCCCGCGGCCTCTTCGAAAATAACCCGCCGGTCCACGGGATTGCTCTTGAGCAGCGTGTCCACTTTCCCTTGTTCAATGACGGAATACGCCTCCACTCCCACGCCAGTGTCGAGAAACAATTCTCGAATGTCCTTCAGTCGCGAGGCCTGATGATTGAGCAGGTATTCGCTTTCACCCGATCGATACAGCTTGCGGCTGACCGCGATTTCGTCCAGGTCCAAGCCCAGCCGGCGATCGTTGTTGTCGAAAATGAGCTCGACTTGTGCCAAGCTGCTGCCGCGGCGCGTGCTCGATCCGCTGAAGATCATGTCGAGCATCTGCCGCCCGCGGAGCGAATGGGCGGACTGTTCCCCCAGGACCCACTTGAACGCGTCCACGACGTTGCTCTTTCCGCAGCCGTTGGGACCCACGACACACGTCACTCCGCGGCCGAACTCAAAATCCATCCGGTCGCAGAAACTCTTGAACCCGCTGATCGCGATGCGTTTCAGAAACATGAAACTTCTACCTCCGTGTAGCTGCCACCGCCGCCATCCGTGACGGCCGTTGCGAGCCCGCTCGGAAAAAAAAGGGGCGTTCGCCAAGACAGCCTTGTATGATAGGAGAAGGCAGGGGTGAATCAAGGGAGGCCGGCGCCAAAACGCCGGGGGCTTTCTCGCGCCGGCCTCGCGTCTGTAAGATACGGGCCTCCATGCCCAGGCTGAAGAAAACAAGTCGTCCCCGTCCGTCGCGGCCCGACCCGGAGCCGAGCGTACCCCTTTCACGGTCAACATCGCCGAAGAACGTCGCCCCGGAAATCGATTATCGGGTACTTTTCGAACTGGCCTGCGACCCCATCTTTATTTCGGATCCACAAGGTCGATACCTGGAAGCCAACCGCGCTGCGACCGAACTCACCGGTTACTCGAGGACCGAACTCCTCCGCAAGCACGTCGGCGATCTCGCCCCGCCGGAAGAAGCGGAGGATGCCAAACGGCAAGTGGATCTATTGCGACGCACCGGCCGCAGCAGTCGCGTCGGAACGATTGTGCGAAAAGACGGTGCGCGGCTCACGGTCGAGTGCCACAACACCGACATGGGCAACCAAACCTATCTGGGAATGGTTCGTGACATTTCCAACCGGTTGGCGGTCGAGCGTGCCTTGCAGCAATCCAACGCCGAATACACTTCTCTCGTCGGCTTGTGTCCGGACGCTGTGATTTCCGCCGACGACGACATGCGCATAACCCTCTGGAATCCCGCGGCGGAGGCCATGTTCGGCTACACTCGGGGGGAGGCGCTGGGGCGGCGGGTCCGCGATCTGATTCCCCAACGCCATTGGGAACGGGCATCGCGCGCCTGGCAGACCCATTTTCGGCCCGACCCTCCGCAACGATTCGCAAGACTCATTGTCACCGAGGCGCTGCGAAAAGATGGGACCGAAGTTCCCGTCGAGCTTTCCGTCGGCGTCGGGGACCACGCCGGCCGGCGCGCTTTCACCGCGGTGGCCCGGGACATCACGGCTCAGCAACATGTTCTCGATCGATTGAACGACGTGCTCCAAAGGCTTCAGTTCCACGTGGATCGCATGCCGCTGGCCTACATCGTCTGGGACAAGGACTTTCGGGTCATCGAATGGAACCCGGCCGCGGAGCGGGTTTTCGGATACGCTCGCCCGGACGCGATCGGCCGGGCGGCATGGGACCTCGTGCCCGACGACGCCCGCTCGGCGGTCGAAAAGATTTGGGAAGACTTGCAGGGGGGTGATACGTCGAGCCACTCCGTCAACGACAATGTCCGCAAGGATGGGACGCGGATCACCTGTGAATGGTTCAACACGCCCCTTCGTGACCCCACCGGAAGAATCGTCGCCGTGGCGTCCATGGCCATGGACATCTCCGAACGGGAGCTGCGCGAAGTTCAGAGGCGCAACAATCAAAAGCTCGAAGTTTTGGGCGTCATGGCCAGCGGCATCGCCCACGATTTTAACAGCCTGCTGATGGTGATTGTGGGCAACGCCGAACTGTTGCGATCCTTGAAGGGGCTGCCGTTGCGGGCCCAGGATCACATCGCAATGATCGAACAATCCGGCTTACGGGCCAGCAACCTCATCAAGCACATGCTCGCCTACGCACGCACCGGACGCCACAATCCTCAGTTCACCGACGTCAACCAGGTGATTCGAGAGGCGGAGCCGTTCATACGATCATCGATCGGCACGAATCATGAGATTGTGTTCCAACCCGCTGAGAATCTCCCCGGCGTGCTCATCGACCGCGGCCAGGTCGAACAGGTGCTCCTGCAACTTTGTCTCAACGCCAAACAGGCGATGAAGGACGGCGGAACCATCACGATCCAAACGCGTCGCGCGGAATTGATCGCGCCGCAATTGAGCCGATGCATCCCTCACGACGCACCTCCGGGCTCCTACCTTGAATTGACCGTCCTCGATACCGGATGCGGGATGTCGGAATCGACTCTATCGCGGGCTTTCGACCCCTTTTTTACCACGAAGACCGACGGGCACGGGTTGGGATTGGCCGCCGCGCTGGGAATCCTCCGCCAGCATCGGGCGGTGGCCTTGGTCGAGTCCAGGGAAGGCCAGGGGACCCGAATGCATTTGTACTTCCCAATGGCTGCCGAAACTTCTCCCGAATGGATGGTGAAACGTCTCGACACAGGATCCAAGTCGCCGCCAAAGAGTTTTCATGAGCAGGCCGGTCGATGATGAACGATTTCCGCTTGCGTTGCCGAAACGTTGCAGACGGTGCACGATCGGCTAAGATGGGTCGCGATGGGCTGCGAGATCGCCTCGTTTGGCGGATTTCCCTGGCCCTATGGCCGTGAGGTATGCAGGGTTGGCGGCGGCGTGCGCCGGGGGACGGGTTGCGACTTGCAACCCGGCGTCCGCGGTCAAACAAGATCTTCAGGAGCTTATTCCATGCGTTCACTGATTCGCTTACTGGTTCTAGGTGTTTTGACGGCGTTCAGCGGTTTATCGGCGGCCTTCGCGGCGGACCCGATTCGAATAGGGCACTTGGCGAGCATCACCGGTGCGGAAGCGAGCTTTGGGATCAGCACCGATCGGGGCATCGCGATCGCGGTGGAGGAGCGAAACGCCGCGGGCGGCGTGTTGGGCAGGCCGATTGAGGTGGCGGTGGTCGACACGCAGTCCAAGAATCAGGAGGTCAACAACTGCATGACGAAGCTGATTCAGCAGGACAAGGTGGTGGCCGTGGTCGGCGAAATCGCCAGCAGCAACACCATCGCCGCGGCACCGGCGGCTCAGCGCTACAAGGTTCCCTTGGTCACTCCCGGATCGACGAACCCGGAGGTCACGAAGAAAGGCGATTACGTCTTTCGAGTATGCTTCACCGACGATTATCAGGGGCGGGTGATCGCCCGTTTTGCCTACAAGCGCCTCAACGCGAAAAACGCCGCCGTCGTCACCGATCTGGCCGCTTCGTACAGCATCAATTTGTCCAAAATCATCAAGGAAGAGTTCGAGATTCTGGGCGGCAAAGTGGTGTCCGAGGTCAGCTACAAGAAGTCGGACAGCGATTACAACGCACAAGTGAATCAGGCCTTGCAAGCCAAGCCCGATGTGCTCGTGCTAACGGGCTACTACACCAACGTCGGCAACATCGTGAAAGTCGCCCGAAGCGCGGGCTTTAAGGGGCCCATCGTTGGCGGTGACGGTTGGGATTCCGACACCCTTTATCAGATCGGCGGAAAGGCTCTGGACAACACCTACTTCACCAATCACTACACGCCGGATGACCCCAATCCGAAGATTCAGCAGTTCATCAAGAAATATCAAAGCATGCACGGCACGGTGCCGGACGCCATGGCCGTCCTCGGTTACGATGCCGCCGGCGTGGTCATGGAAGCGATTCAAAGGGCGGGAAGCGCTGAAGGTCCCAAGATCCGCGACGCGCTGGCCGCAACCAAGGGCTTTCCCGGACTCAGCGGCAGCATCACCATCGACGAAAACCGAAACGCCAGGAAAGGCATCGTCATCGTCGGAATCAAGGACGCGAAACAGTTTTTGAAAGAAGCCTGGAAGGATGAGAATTGACCGGTCCGCCGGGTTCCCGGTTTCTTCCGGCGAGGAATGCCGCTCCTCGTTCGATTCCCGCGGTTTTTCCATTGAATTGACATGCTCGCAGAATCCGGCTTCTGGAATTCGCTTCAATCTTGGGTCGATTGGCTGATTCCCCAGTCCATCGCCGGACTGACGTTGGGCGGGGTCTACGCGCTGATCGCGCTGGGCTATTCGCTCGTGTACGGCGTTCTGAAACTCATCAACTTCGCCCACGGCGACGTGTACATGGTCGGCGCCGTGATGGCCTTCTGGACCGCGGGGATTCTCGGCTGGTCGGGAAACACGGACGACCAGGTCTCGATGGGGTTCGTCGTCCTGATGCTGGCCGTGGCGGTGGGCGGCTGCGGAATCCTCGGATACGGCATCGAGCGCTTTGCGTATCGGCCCCTGCGGAACGCACCGCGGCTGAACTCGCTCATCACGGCCATTGGCGTTTCATTTCTGTTGTCCAACACGTTTCAGTTGCAAATTGTCTTCGGGGCCAGCCCGCGCACCTTTCCCTCCACCCGGCTGCCCACGGCCACCAGGATCTTCGGCTACGAAATCCGATATGAGCAGTTGCTCATCTTGGGGGGTACGGCATTGTTCCTGCTGGTGTGCAGATGGATCATCCTCAAGACGAAACTGGGTCTAGGGATTCGTGCGACCAGCTTCCATCATGACCATGCTCGGCTCATGGGGGTCAGCGTAAACGGGATCACCGCGTTCACGTTTGTTCTCGGCTCCGGGCTCGCCGCTGTCGCCGGGGTATTCGTCGGACTCTATCAGCATCAGATCGACCCTTTGATGGGGGTCAACGCCGGGTTGAAGGCGTTTACCGCCGCCGTCGTCGGGGGAATCGGGAACTTGTCCGGCGCCGTTCTCGGCGGTTTGATCATGGGCCTCTCCGAGGCGTACATCGCCGGGAGTTCCTATTCCGATTATCGCGATGCCTTTGCCTTCGGGCTGCTGATTCTGATTCTTCTCTTCCGGCCGGGCGGTTTGATGGGATCTGTCGCACCCGAAAAGGTGTAACCGTTGATTGCCCGACAGCTCAAAAACCTGGCTTTCGTTCTTGTCGCTGTCGCCGTGCCCCTGCTTGCCAAACTGATTGCCGATCGCGCCGGAGTCTCCGAGTACAACCAGAACATACTCTTCAAGATGGGGCAGAACATCACCCTGGCCGTGGGGTTAAGCCTGATCATCGGCTTCGCCGGCCAGTTCTCGCTCGGTCACGCGGGCCTGATGGCGGTCGGCGCGTTTTTTTCCGGAATGTTCTCTGCTCGAGTTCTGGCACGCTGGGCAACGGCGGTGGATCCGGTATTTTTTGACGCCGACACCGCGGCGGCGGAGGCTCTTCGCTACCTCTTTCTACTTCCGACCTTGGGCTTCGGAATGTGGGCGGCGCTCTTGGCGGCGTTGGCGGTGGGGATTCCTTCGCTTCGCCTTCGCGGCGACTATTTGGCGATTGCCACCCTGGGGTTCGGAGAGATCACCTATAACCTGCTTTTGATCTACATACTCAACCATTATTCTGATACAGCGTTCTACTTCCACGAAGTCGGCTTCATGAATCGCACCGCCAACATGGCCACGGCATGGGCGTTGGCACTCTTGTCCATTCTGGTCGTCCGAAACCTGGTGAGTTCGACGACCGGGCGCGCCTTGCCGGCCATCCGCGAGGATGAGATCGCCGCCTCGGCCGTGGGAATCCGGACGACCAAGTACAAGCTCCTCGCGTTTGTCACCGGCTCGGTGCTGGCCGGCGCAGCCGGAGTACTGGAAGCGCACCAGATCACCATTGTGAATCCCGCAAGTTATCGCTTCGACCGGTCGATCGAAGTGATTGTTCCCGTGGTGCTGGGCGGATCGGGCAGTTTGACGGGATGCGTGCTGGCCGCCGCTGTTTTCACGTATCTGCTCGAACGTCTTCGCGATCTTCCCGCCGGAGCCCAGCAGTATCGCACGATTGTCTACGCGGCGGTCCTGATTCTGATCATGATACTCCGCCCGCAGGGCCTGATGGGCCGCTGGGAATTGGTGGACATCGTACGTTGGCTCGGCAGACGATTCCGAACCCGGAAGTCCGGCTCTCCGCCCGTCGAAGCACGCGCTTCGTCCGAATGGGGGGGAAATACTCAGAGTGCGAATTTGGCCGAGAGCGGCGGCGCGACACTCGAATGCCGGGCACTGACCATCCGTTTCGGGGGGCTGATTGCGGTCAACAACTTCAACCTCTTACTCGGCCGGCGCGAGATTGTCGGGCTCATCGGTCCCAACGGCGCCGGGAAGACCACCTGCTTCAACATGATCACGGGCGTGTATCGCCCGACGACGGGGGACGTGCGACTGGGAGACCAGTCGCTGGTGGGATTGGGACCCGCCAGGATCAACGGGCGGGGCATCGCCCGGACGTTTCAAAATATCCGCCTTTTTGACGATCTGAGCGTGCTGGACAACGTTCGCATTGCTCTGCACACGCGCCTCAAAACGGGAATCCCGGCGGCGATTCTACGCACGCCTTCGTTCTATCGAGAGGAGGAGCTGGCTCGCGCGGAAGCGATACGCTTGTTGTTGCTGTTCGGGCTGGAACGCTTCGCGGACGAGATCGCCGGCAGCCTGCCCTACGGCGCTCAGCGCCGGCTCGAGATTGCCCGGGCCTTGGCGACCCGTCCCAAGGTCCTTTGCCTCGACGAACCCGCCGCGGGCATGAACCCGGCCGAAAAACACGATCTCATGGAACTGATCAAGCACATTCGTGACCAGTTCCAATTGACGATCTTGTTGATCGAGCACGACATGCGCGTGGTCATGGGAGTCTGCGAACGCATTACCGTCCTCGATCACGGCGAGACCATCGCCGTGGGAGCCCCTGAGGAAATCCGCAACAACCCCAAGGTAATTGAGGCCTATCTCGGCGAGCCGGCGAAGTGATGGGCGATGGCAGGTAATCCTCGCCGTTCATACCTGCGCTGAATTGCCGTTTCTAACCGCGTCGAGTAAACCTCGGAAACTGGGACTGCGTTGGGCGATCGTCTTCGCATCTAGCTTACTTGCGATTTCCGCTGAGATCACTGCGGTGTAGACGCGATCGCCCAACAGATTCCTGAGATGGAGCTTGGGGTTCTGGATTTCATCCGGTGCGATGCCAACGTTCCCCAAAGCTCGTCGAAGGTAGCCCTTGAGTCCGGTGTGGTCGGCGAAGTACCAAGCTTCGAGATGCCATTGGGCGCACGCGAACTGCAAGGCCGCAACGATCCCCAAAGCGAGACGCGTGGGAAGTTGGTTGCGAAACGGACTCAACACTTGTTCGGGGTCGTTTCCGTCGGCATCCACGAGCACAACAAACTTGTCCGGCTTTTGATCCACTGGGGCCGAATACCAGGAGGCTTTTGCAAGCCTGTCGGCCATCTCAACGTTGAGGGCCTTGTGTCCATCAGGCCGGCGCACCTCGACGATGGAGATACCTTCCGCCCGGAGGTGGCCGAGCAGATGGGGCAGGGAGCGTCGCTCGGTTTCCCCCGAGGCAATGACGACGACGCGTTTCATCGTCCCGCTAACCCCCGAATCCTTTGGTTTCGTAAAACTCTCCGAGTCCGAAGCCCGAAGCCTCCAACGCCTGCCGAATCCCGTCGATGTTGGTCTCGCGCGCGACGTGCGTTCCGTTTTGGTCGGCCCGCCGCACGATACAGATCACTCCAGGATCTTTCAAAAAATCGAGCAGGATGGGCGAGTGAGTTGTCACCAGGATCTGTACGCGATCCCGCGCCTTCAGAAGGTACTCGGCGAAGGCCCCAAGCGCCGTGGGGTGCACGTGGTTTTCAGGTTCCTCGATGCCCACTAGGCTGCTGCCGGCCCCTTCGAAAAGGGCGGTCATCAGTGCCAACATCCGCAAGGTGCCGCTTGATGTTCCGATCTGGTGCACCAGATGCCGGAGTCCCGGCTCTTCCTGGGCAAAGTAGTAACGACCTTCGGATTCCCTCGGTTCCAATGCCGTGGGCAGTCCCAAAACAGATTGTGTCGCTGAAACGATTTGGTAGAAAATGCCGGACGAAGATTGCCGCAGATCGTACAGCCGCTCGGCCAGATTCCGGCCGTATGCGTCAAGCCGTGACATCTCCAGTCCGGCCCAGCTTCGTCGAAGCGAGAATGGGCTTGGATCGAAGAAGCCCCATCCGCCCACAAATTCGGCGATCTGCCGCGCCGGGAACGTTTCATCTGCGGATGCGGCAGCAAGCGCGCAGGCGGTTGCATTCTGCTTCAATTTCACTCTTTGCTTTTCGCCGGACCACCACCACCCCGTCCCGTTATCCGCGGAAAGCAACGTGATAGGGGGAGAGCCGGGGGGTAGTTCAGACACTTCCTCTTGGATCGAAAAGTCGTAGCCGTCTCGGCGGCTTACACGAACCGACCACTCGTAAACGTGGTCGTCGCCCTTAATCTGCGCGGCAAGATCGATTTGTTGCGCGTCTTCGCCTTTCCAGGCCAGGTGCACGATGCCGCCACGATTGGATACCGGCTCTTTGAAATCTCGATACTGGATCCCTTCCTGCAGAAAGCGAAGCGCGTCAAGGATGCTACTTTTCCCTGAAGCGTTCGTTCCGATGAAGACGTTAAGATCCTCAAGGGCGATATCTACATCGCGCAAGCTTCGGTAGCGCTGTGCTTTGAGACTGAAGAGCTTCATTCTATCGGTCGATTGGCCCACCTTATCCCCCCAAATACGCCTTCTTCACGTCGTCGCGTTCGGCGAGTTCCTTGGCCGGGCCTTCCAGGGCGATCGTACCCGTTTCCAGGCAATACGCGTAATGGGCCACGTGGAGTGCCATGTGCGCGTTCTGTTCGACCAGCAGAATGGTCGTTCCCTCGCGGTTGATCCGCGAGATGGTTTCAAAGATCTGTTGAACCAACCGCGGGGCAAGTCCCAACGAGGGCTCGTCGAGGAGGAGCAACGTCGGACGGGCCATGAGCCCGCGGGCTATAGCGAGCATCTGTTGTTCCCCGCCGGACAACGTTCCTGCGGTTTGACGAATTCGCTCGCGCATACGCGGGAAGAGAGTGAGGACCTTTTCGAGGTCCTTTTCGATCTCGATCGGGTCGCGGCGCAGATAGGCGCCGAGGCGAAGATTCTCGTTCACCGTCAGGTTTGCAAAAATGCCCCGCCCTTCCGGTACGTGGACAACTCCTCGGCGGACGACTTCGTGCGGTGCCAGCCGGACAAGATCAACCTCGGTGTCGGCGGTTCCGTTGCCGTGGTAGTGGACCGCGCCCAAACGTGGCCGCAGAAGTCCGCTGACCGTTCGGAGCAGCGTGGTCTTCCCGGCTCCGTTGGCCCCGATGAGGGTCACGATGTGCCCGCGTTCCACACGCAACGACACCCCGCGCAGGGCCGAGATGGCCCCGTACGAGACCGAGAGATTCTCAATCCCCAGCATCATGGTTCGAGTGTAGAGGGCATGGGAAGGATTTGCCAAGAGCCGGGTGCGGCCAAAGGCCGGCATTGACGAGTCACGAGTGACAAGTGACGAAAGACGAAGGGGCCTTCCCCTTCGGGATTTCGCGTTGCCGGCCGGGCAGAGACCAAACGCGTGAAGTACGAGAAGGAAGTCGCGAATTGACGAACGGCTCATCGCTTGTACGATAGCGCGGGCATTTGGGAAAGCATTCGACGCAGGAGCACCAAACCTCGTGGATGATCAAAAACGGTTGGAGAAGCTGATCGAAGTTCCCCATGCCTGCATTTCGATCGCCACTCACGAGGAGGGGTATGCCCTGGCGCTGGTTCGCGAGGCGGCGCTTTCGCTGGGAAAAGGACTTTGGGAATGGTCGGTCATTCGCGGGGTTCGCGACGGACTGGTTTCGGGAGACGAGGCCGCCAAGGACACCGAAAATCCCGCCGCGGCGCTGTATCACCTGATGGGGTTGAAGGGCGACGCGGCGAAATGCCTGTGCGTCATGCTCGACCTTGGCGGACATCTCCGCGACGAGCGGACGTTGCGGGTTCTCCGCGAATTGCTGGCTCAGTTTGATCGCGCCGGGCGGCAAATGGTCCTCATCGACCATCGCCAGGATTTGCCGGAAGTCATTTTGGCCACTGCCCGCCGATTCGAGCCGTCTCTTCCGAACGAAGCGGAACTCGAGAAGCAAGTCGTCGAGCTCCTTCGCCTGATTCACCTTCAAAATCCTATCGAGGTGGACATTACCCGAGGCGGCTTGAAGACGGTGGTGCGCAACCTACGCGGACTGACCCGCCGTCAGGCGGAACAGGTGATTCTGGAGACGATCCGCGAGGACCGGCGGCTTGGGGCGGACGACATCGCCTCGGTTCTGGCTCACAAGCGGCAGTTGCTGCACCGCGACGGGATTCTCGAATACGTGCAGGCGCCGGGGGACCTCGCAGAAATCGGCGGGCTTCGACGCCTGAAAAGCTGGCTGCGATTGCGACGGGACGTATTGACGGAGAAAGCGGTCAAGTTCGGCCTGTCGGCGCCGCGCGGCGTACTTCTTCTTGGGATTCAGGGGGCGGGAAAGAGCCTTTGCGCCAAGGCGATTGCCACGGGGTGGCAGCGGCCGCTACTGCGCCTGGACCCGGGTGCGCTCTACGACCGCTATGTCGGCGAATCCGAGCGAAGGCTTCGCGATGCCCTCCGACAGTCGGAAGCGATGGCGCCGATCGTCCTTTGGATCGACGAAATTGAAAAGGCCTTCGCCTCCGCGGCCAGTCGCAGCACCGACGGAGGGCTCTCGCAACGGATGTTCGGCACTCTCCTGACCTGGATGCAGGAACACACCGCGCCGGTGTTTCTTGTGGCCACAGCCAACGATATCGAGGCCCTGCCGCCCGAGTTGCTCCGCAAGGGCCGGTTCGACGAGATCTTTTTCGTGGACCTGCCCGACGAAGCGACCCGCGCAACGATCTTTCAAATTCACCTCAAGAAACGCGGGAGAGACCCTCAACATTTTGATGTGGATCGGCTGGCGAGCACCGCTCAAGGTTTCAGCGGCTCAGAGATTGAACAGGCGGTGTTGTCCGGGATGCACCTGGCGTTTGGCGAGGCGAAACCCCTGAACACGGAATTCATCCTTCAGGCCGTGCGTGAATCGCCGCCTCTTTCGGTCACGTTGGCGGAGAGGCTGGATGCGATGCGCCGCTGGGCCACGAGTCGCTGCGTTCCGGCGGATTGAGTTTGCAAGCGCGTTTCACGTGAAACAAGAGAGCAAGAGGCACGAAGGTCGGGTGGCCCATCCATCCCGGCGCGCCGGGTTTGGGGCACCCGAGCGCGCGCGAGGCCGGCGCTCGTCAAAACGGCCAGAGGTTAATCGTTGTTCCCCAGCCTTTAATCACGACGACGGCCAACCCGCCGATCGCCCATAGGCCCAGGCACATTCCCCCCAGGGCGATCAGACCCACACAGATGCCTCCACAGGAGACGGCTCCAAAAGACACTCCGCCAATGGCGATCAATCCGCGAGCGATACCGCCTATCGCGATCACGCCTACCGGAACGCCGCCCAGCGCGATGACTCCGCGCGGCTGATCACCGATCGCCACAAAACCGACGGGTGCACCGTATCGTTCTCCCCCGTGCGGACCAACGGCAATGGCCACAAGGGGCAACCCAAACAGTTTCGTTTCCGATGTGTAGCGCCGTCCTCGGCCGAAAAACCTGGCTCGGACCAGAACATCGACAATTGGTTTTCCGCACTCCGGGCATTTGGAGGATTCGGTCAAGCCGGTCAGCGTGTACCCGCAATTCACGCAATACGGAGCATCGTCAGGCCGATCCACTTCCGAAGTCTAACCACGTGTCAGGCATCGTCAATTCGGCAAGGCCGGCAGCGCGCTCGCCACGTCACCGCACGCAAAGATCGCGGGGTTGGATGCGCCACCCATCTGAAGTCCACCGACCGTTTCCTGATGGCCGCGGCGCAGAAGGGGCATAGCACACACCCGCTCAACCTCAAGCCGATGCGCCGCTGTAGCGACGGAGGCCGATTCGCCAGAATATCGAAGACGCGATGAGCGCCACGATGGCTGCGACGACCGCCAAAGAAACGTTTCCTGTCTGGGCCTTGCCGACAAGAGCGGCCGATGGAAACGTGGTGAGGAACGCGAGAGGGATCAGATAGGTCAATCCGCGGCGCATCCATGGGCGGTAGATGTCCACGGGGTATCGGCCGGCCTCGAAGACGTTCCAGAAGACGACTTCGATGTTCGTGATCCGCGTGAACCAGAACGCGCACGTGGCCAGGATCAGCCAGAAGGAATAGATGATGGCGACGCCGGCACTCAGCAGCACGACGAAGCCGACGATGGTCATGGCGCCCACGCTTTGACCGAGTTTGCCGCAGGCGTACGCAGTCAAGCCGATTCCCAGGGCGATATCGACCAAACGCCAGACAACGACATTGCGAAAGCTCGCGTAGAACTGGTTGTTAAGCGGCGTCAGCAAGAGAAAATCAAGCGTGCCCTCGCGGATATCTTCCATGACCCGGCGCATGTTGGGGGCGATGAACAGGGTGATGGCGCCGATCATGATCCGATAGACGCCGAGGAGGGCGAGCAGCTGGTAGGCATTCCACCCCGCCAGCGAACGAGTGTTGGAGAAGATGATCCAGATGCCGACGAGTTCAGCGCCCATGTGCGCCAGGGCGACGACGAGATGGACGAGAAAGTCGGTGCGATACGCAGCCGTGTCCTGAATGCACACGCGGGCGAACACGGCGATCAGTTTCAAATGCCGCATCATTTCGTCACCCGCGACTCTGCGCTTTGCCCATTGCCGATTTCCAATTCTGTAACTCTTCAGCCGCCTGCAGTCAACCCGTCGAGACAATGTTAGAATGAGCAATGAGCGCCCTGAATCGTTTTCCGTTAATTCGAGGGTGTGCCACGGAAGTTGACGGACCCCAAGGTCGATCCGCTTTTGCAGGCGGCGCGGCGCGGCGACTTGAATGACGCGCAGGCGCCTCCTCAAGCATCGTGACTCGGCTGCGGATAGAGATCGCCGTACAGGCGGCAGAAGCCGCAGCCCTGCGCCCCCGGCCAGAAGCTGCCTTGCAGTTCATACCCGCCGCTTCCGGTGAGTGTGCCCGCGTCGGATTGCCCGATCGTGCCGGCGAGCCTGTAGTCGCCGCCGGTGACGGTCCCGCCGCCGGAATCGATGGTGCTCTTCTTGATGACATACCCGCCGCCGCTCTGGCCAAACGCCGAAACGCCGAAAACGATCATTGCCGGTGCCAGTTTCCGCGTTTCCGCGTTTTGGAGTTTCGGCGTTTCCCTTCGTGTCTCCGTGCCTATGTGCCTTCGTGCCTCGAGTTTCATTGTCCATCTCCTTTTTGTGCGGCAAGAGCCCCGACCAATCGCTTCAGGCCTTCCATTTCGGATTTGAGACTCGAAATTTCGGATTTGAACTCCGCGTTCTCAACCTGAAGCATCTCGATCTCGCAATCTTTTTCCTGCACGATCTGGTGCAATCCCTGAATGGCCGCCAGGGCGACGCCGTCGGCGTCGATGGTGGTGATGTAGCGTTCATCATGACCAAGGCCGAAGGCCACGCGGAAATCTTGCGCGACGGGACCGATGTGTTGAACCGAATCCGCTTCGCCCTTGTATTGCCAGGAGGTAATGGGCATGGCGGCGAGCTTCGCGAGGATCGATCGCGGATCGATCGCCGTGAAGTTTTTCTTGGAATTACGGTCGGAGCCGTTGGTCCAGACGCCGCCAGCCGTGACATGTGCGCCATTGCCGTTTGTCGCATCCGTGCCAACGTGCAGAGGATGCAAGGGGCTAGAGGTGCTCAATCCAACGTTGCCGCTGGAGTCAATCACTAACCGGTCGACGATACCAATGGGAGTATTGTCCTCGATGCCAAATTTTCTTGTTCCCCGCGTTGAGCCTGTACCAGTGGCGAAGATCACCCACTGGTTGGGAGTCGAACTCGTGTTGTTGAGGATAATGCCAGCCTCAGGAGTATTGTTTTCACATGTGTGACCTTTAGCTTTAGCGATACCGTTGACCTCCAGTTTTTCTTGCGGAGTCGTTGTCCCGATTCCGACGTTGCCCGCATTGAACCAAGACGTCGCGCTGGTACTCCCGCCGCCGAGCTTGATGACCGATGTTCCTCGACTTCCATCCGTTGTTGGTGTGTCGACGAAGAAATCCGGGTTAATCGAGTCACCTTGGAAATGAACACCGAAGTTGACGAACAGGCCGAACGTATTGAAGAAGCTCCCATTTGTCCAACGAATCGCAGGTCCATTGATGGGAAGGCTCGCCTCGTAGCGCAGGAACAAACCGGTTGCTGTTGCCACTCCGGGATTAGCGGATGTACTATCGAAAAAACCGTCGCTGGCGTGAACGGGTCCGCTCACGTCCAGTTTCTGTCCGGGATTCGTCGTTCCGATACCGACGTTGCCGGTGGCGGTGTCGGGGAACACCTCCGGCATCGCTAGGGCGTGCGGGGCGGGTTTGAGCTCCTGTCGCGGCGCCAGCGTTGTGGCCACGGCGTCTCCTGGGCATTGCACGGAAATCTCCAACCAGCGGGCCGTGCCGTCTATCCCGGCCGCTCCGAAGTCGAGGGTCACGGGGAACAGCCCCTCCGTCACCAGAACGCCGGTCAGCGCCTGCGGTGAGTTGCCCTTCTGATTCCCGCCCGCCGGCGCATCCCAAAGCCCGAACGCAAAGTCGCAATGCGGCGGCGGCGACGTGACCGGCGTCCCGTCTTTGACGAGCCGCCCCTGATACGTGAATGCGGTTCCGATGTCCGCGGCGGTCGCCGCGCAGCCGATCAAAGCGCAGCCGCTAACGGCCAGCGCCCATCGAATGGACGACGCTTGCATGGTTAGCCTCCTCTCAAATGGGATTGGGGAAGAGAATCGGGGCGACTCGCACCCGAGCCCCTTCCTCGATTGTTGAGCACGATCCTAGCAAGCCCGGCCCGATGCAGCAATGATTTTTTTCTTCCGTTTGCTCCGTTTACCTCATTATTCGTTACGCGTAACTCTTCAGCCGCCTGCAATCAACCCGTCGAGGCATTGTTGAAAGGGGCAATTTTCGCCCTGGATCGTTTTCCATTAATTCGAAAAGTGTGCCACGGAACTCGACGGTCCCTAAAAGGTTGGAGGCGTTGCGGACGAGCGTCCATCGCGGAGCCCCCTATGGCCAGGCGAACCGGCGGGAGCGGATGGCGTCGCGCTTGGGACTTGAGTCAACCCTCCGCCCTCGTGGACGCCCGCGAACCCCAAAATAAGACTCCCGCCCCTTTTCCACCCACGACCTCCTCACCACGCCGCGAGCCGAAGCCCGCGCCGTACTACTCACCGGAGGGCGCAAGAAATCGTCATAAATCCATGGAAAACAAGCGGCAGTGCCATTCAATCCTGACACTTTTTATTGTCCGGCAAAATCAAGCCCGTGGTCCATCGCATCTTTCCTCTCAAGGATGCCGCCGACGCCCATCGATTCATCGAATTACGCGCCGTCATCGGAATGGTCGTTCTTATCCCGTGACCGGAAAGGGATTGAGAGTCGACCAGAAGTCGGATCTCTAAGACGCGCTTACCAAGGCGCTCTGGAAAACGATTTGAATCCGCGGACGACCTTTAGATATCCGAAGTGCGCGAACTTCCAAACTGAATCTTCGCGGCCGTCAATACTAAGAGCCCGAGGATGAGCACACCCCAATGCGAAAGCGCGGGTATCGGTTCTATGCACGCGTCTACAGCGCATATTCCTTGATTGCATCGCTGAAAACAGCAATCGTTGTCAGTTGAGCACAAATCTCCTTCGCCACCGCAGTTAACGGCTTCTCTTTGGTCCGCGTTAATGCCGCCAGGGCAATCTGCCAAAGACAGATTCGCGGGACAATACGGCGGAATGCTCAAAGGACAGCTCGCCGGGCAAGGATTACTGATCGTACTTCCATCGCAGCAGTAACCGTTTGACGGGGGTCCATCGCAGCTTTCGAACGTGGGGTGAATGGCGTCCGAGGGGGTCGCATTCTCGAAATCAATGTAGTAACCAGGGCAGGCCACGGTATCCGAAGGGGAATTGACCACAATAGGGTCCTCGCTCGGCCCATCGACAGGCGTGTCACCCAGGCAGTCATATTCGGGATATACGCCTCCACACCCGAATGGTTCACATTCGGAAAGCGCCGCCGGGATGTCGTGACCGGAGACGCTTTCATGCAGCCCGTCAGGATCGGTCGGCGTCTGGCCGGCTGGGAGAAGGCGAATTTCCCAAGGCGTTTTACCAGACAGCGTCGACAATATGACTTCGTCGGCCAAGTTTCCGGTACCGGCTGCATTAAGCACGCCTCCCCCTGAGACGATGAATCGGCCCAGTTTGGTCTGTGGGTGTTCGAATTGGAACAGGTCGTTCAAATAAACGGAGGTCGTCGGGAAATGCGACGCCGACATCTTAATCTCATAGTTGCCGCTGCAGCAGAGCTTGTACCTCGCCTTGAGAAAGACAAACGGAGCGTCGAAGCCGAGTAAGGCCCACACGGCAGCCCGGGCTGGATTGCCGATCCGTGCGTAAATCTGTGCCTTCCAGACAATGCATTCGTCCCCAGGAGTCGTACGGTCGATCCAAGCCTCATTCACCGGTGACGCTATGGGAGCGGTCATTGGCTCGCCGCTGATAAATGCGAGGCCGAACGTTCCAGGTATCTTCGTAAATCCATGGCTCCGATTCAGCTTTGCGTCCGTGTAATCCGAGATGAGTCCCGTCGGCGCAGGGTTTCGATTGACCAGATTCCCTGTGGAATCGCAGACGAGCGTGAACTGATCCATGTTGATAAACCCCCGGTATTCTTCGGTATTCCGGAAGTCGTTCCACGGAATCCCGGGGCGCCAGACACCGCGAATGTACTCATTCCCATTGCCTTTAAAGTGCCAAGGTGGCTCTGCATTGGATGATTTTTGCAGACCGTCCAGGTGTGCCTTCGCATTGGCGGCATAGACGGCGGCCTGCGCCGGGTTGTTGAGCGAGAGGTTGCCAAAGGTCGTCAACACCGGTTCCGTGAGAAAATAGTCGTCGAACGCGCCGCCGGCGCCGCTGCCGCCGACGGCAAAGTCGCGGATATGGTTGACCATCTTGAACTTCGGACCTTGAACCAAGAATTTCTGCTGTGGCGGTGGGGCAGCCCCTATCGAAGTCGGAAGCGCGAGAACCAGACCGAGTGCAACGGTTGAAGGATCGGCAATTCGCATTCGCATCGGCGCTTTCATATTCATGTTGGTCATACTTGGCCATATCCTGACTCTTGCCAGGGACATCTCTCCTCACCGTAATTGGCGCGCAACGACTTACGCAGCCTTTTCTTCTGTTTAGACTCTCGCGCTTCTTAAACCCTCTTGGCTACCTTCTGTACCAGGTCTGTCTTGCACGACGATTGCCGCAAAAAACGGCCTCGCATTCTCTTACTCGTGGGCCACGCGAGATTCTTACACAAAAAAATCAGAACCACCCCCCAAGAACGAACTCCACATTCAAGGAATGCCAGTTTGAGCGAATTGTAACTCTTCAGCCGCCTGCAGTCAACCTGTCGAGGCACTGTTAAAATGGGCAATTTGCGCCCTGGATCGTTTTCCGTTCATTCGAGGGTGTGGCACGGAAGTCGACGGACCCAAAGGAGTTTGAAGGCGTTGCGGACGAGCGTCCATCGCGGGGCACCCTACGGCCAGGCGAACTGGCGGGAGCGGATGGCGTCGCGCTTGGGACTTGAGTCAACCCTCCGCCCTCGTGGACGCCCGCGAACCCCAAAATAAGACTCCCGACCCCTTTTCCACCTCCCGTCCTCGGGGACGCCCGCGAACCCCAAAATAAGACTCCCGCCCCCTTTTCTACCCCCTTCTTGCTCCCCCGGCATATGCCGGATTCATCAACCCCAACGCCGGCTCAACAAGATTGTGCCGCCTCCCAGTAAAAGCAGCGCCAGAACCGCAATGCCCCACTCGGAAACCGCGGGAAC
>Ga0187893_10003557_pt1 | contig 31383 bp, 29 predicted proteins | sample MA1701074metaG_FD_139574 | JGI IMG/M metagenome (GOLD analysis project Ga0187893, IMG submission 139574) | White microbial mat communities from a basaltic lava cave in the Kipuka Kanohina Cave System on the Island of Hawaii, USA - MA170107-4 metaG ...
ACGCCGACGTCGCGCCAGGCCTGGCGGACGACCACCGCGGTCTGCTCGCGCACCGGGTTGCCACGGTCGATGTCGATCGCAATCCGCAGCGGCGCGCCGCCCTTGCGCCGGATGCCGTCGGGCCCCTTGGCCCAGCCGGCCTCCTCCAGCAACCGCTCGGCCAGGGTCTTGTTGTAGGGGAACTGGTGCACCTTGTCCGTGTACGCCCACCCGACCAGTGGGTTGATGGGCCCGGTGGCCAGCCGTCCCTTCCCCAGGTAGATCTTGTCGAGAATGATCTTGCGATCCACGGCGTGCGTCAGCGCCTGGCGGACCTTGCGATCCGTGAACGGCTCGATCTTGTTGTTGAAACCGACAAACGTGTAGTTGACCTGCGGCGCATCAACGATCGCTACGTTCGGCATCCGCTGGACCAGGGGCACCTGGTGCGGTTCGATGATCATCAGGTCGAGCTGGCCCGTCTGCAGCTGCGCGAGCTGCTGCTCGATGTCGGCGACGACCCGGAAGACGATCGCGTCCAGCTTCGGGCGACCCAGGAAGTAGCGGTCGTAGGCAACGAGCCGCACGTGCGACCCCAGCACGACTTCACCGAAACGGAACGGTCCGGTGCCGATTGGGTTGCGCAGGAAGTCGACGGGGTTCCGGATCTGGTCGATCGTGTAGCGGCCGAGGATGTGCTCCGGCAGGATGTTCGCCAGATACCCCAGCATCACCGGCAATGTGGCAAACGACGACCGCGTGACGATCCGGACGGTGTAGTCGTCCACGATGTCCACGCGGGTGATCTCGCCGATGTTGGCGCGCTGGAAGAACGGCACCTGGGGGTTGAGCCACAGTCGCTCGATCGTAAACTTCACGTCGCGGGCGGTGAAGGGCGCTCCGTCGTGCCACGTGACGTTTCGGCGCAGGTTGAACGTCCAGGTGAGCCGGTCGTCGGCGAGCGTCCACCGTTCGGCCAGGTCGCCGACCGGCGCCAGCGTCTTGGCATCGTACTTCACGAGGGTGCTGAAGAGCACTTTGTTCACCAGGATGTTGGGCAACCCGCCGGTGACCGGCCACATGCGGGCGTTGTCGATCATCGGCAGGGTGAACGTCCCCCCGGGCGCCTGGGCCGCGGCCCGCAGCGACGGGCCGACCGTGAGGAGCAGGACCCAGGCGGCCAGCAGGGCGGCCACCCGAATCCCCAAAGGCATCGAGTGCGTGCGCATCGTGTCCACCTCCGTGGGGATCACTTTCGCGGTCGACCCAGCGCCGCCTCCATCGCCTCCGCGGCCGTCGCCAGCCCGGCCACCACCCCATTGCGACGGCGGATCAGGCCTGTGTGCAGCAGCCGGGCCCGATGACTCTCGGGCGCCAGGGCGGCCAGGTCGCGGGCATCCTGCAGCGACGGCAGTGGCCGCTGCGGGGTCGCGGGGTCGTGATCGAACGGGTGGCCGCCGGTGTAGCCTACCTGCACAAGCGCCCGCACGGCGGCGCGCTGCGCGCAGCAAAGGCTTGCGGTCGTCAGTCCGCCGGCCCCGCCGTCTCCATCTGTGGCGAACCGCGCCACCGCGGCATCGAAGGGGCCGGCGATCACTTCGAGCCGTGCCAGCGCATCGGTGACCGGTGTCAGATCGAAACGGCCACCGGCTTCGCGTGAGAGTTCCGCGACGACCTCCTTCAGCTCAGCGACAGCGTCGCCAACCCGCAACGGCACCACCGGTGCCGTTGCGAACTTGTAGGCCGCGAGCAAGTAGATGCGGGTATCGAGGTGCAGCACCTGGGCATCCACCTTGTCGATGGTGTCGGACTCGGTGTGCCACCACCATCCGAACCCAGATCCGCCGACGGCCCAGCGTTGTCCCTTCGGACGCACTGACAGTCCCATGAAGAGCGACGGCACACCCGCGCCCCAGAAGGACTGATCACCGGCCCGCACCGGGCGCTCCCAATCGGCGGACTGCCCGGTGAGGCTCTTGATCAGATCCGTCCCGAAGGCCGCGGCGTCGGCGGTAGCCGTGATCAGCGAGTAGTCGGTGGCGCCCGCCACGCCCGGCGAGTCGCAGTTGATGTGCAGCACGCAGTGATCATGGAGCGCCTGCCACTCCTGATCGGCGTACCAGGTGGAACCCGCGTAGCGGCCGGTCGAGTGCCCCGGCCAGAACGCGCACCGCACCCCGCGCTGCAGCCGGTCACGCTGCCCCCACAGCAGGCGCGCGACTTCCATCGTGAGCACATTCCCGGTCGCGTTGTCCGTGGCGCCCAGATACCAGGAATCCACGTGTCCGGAGAACAGCACGAACTCAGGTGTGCGGCCGGGAATGGTCACGACCGGTAGCGTGACGCGGCGCCAGGCGGTGTCGGTGTGGCTGTGAAGTTTCAGCGTGACCGGGCCACGCCCCAGCGCAGCCTGTAGCGCCTCACCACTCGCCTTGGTCACGCCGAGGACTGGGATGCGAGGAAACGCGCCCGCGGCCTCCGGCGTCGGCGCGCCCCACACCGGCGAGACGATGCCCTCGTGTATGGCATCTTCATCACTCGGCCACATGTGCACATAGGCGACGGCGCCCTGTTCCTGCGCGGCCTGCATGTTGCGCCGGCTGCCGGCCTCAGACAGGACGATCTTGCCCGCGACGGGCGCGCTCTCCAGGCGGCGGTGCGTCTCGGTGTCGCGGAAGAGGTCGCGGCCGCCCTCCACATAGACGACGTCGGCCGTGATCCCCTCTGATGGGGTGTTCGCGGAAAACGCCCGCGTTTTGGCAGGGATCTCGTTGGGAAGCCCGGCGCCATTCACCACGCTGATCGCGCCGGCCATGGGGTAGCTGAGATACGCGTCGAAGGCGTGGACCTCCAACGGCACGCCCTCGGCCCGCAGCGAGGACGCGATGTACTCCATCGCGCGGCGCTCGCCCTCGGTGCCGGACGTCCGGTCGATCCCGCACAGGAACTCGAGATCGCGCCACATGCGTGCGGGCGTGATGGCGTCCAGTACCGCCTGTTCGGCGGACGACGGGAACGCTGGCCCGGCCGCGGCGGTCTGCTTCACTCTCGACCCACGACGCGCTCGAGGGTGGGACCCGCTGCCCGCGCGGCGCTGGGGTAGGCGATCTTCGAATGCGTCAGACCGGATCCGACGAGCATCTCGGCCGTTCGCACCGAGACGCGGACCGCGTTGACGACCGGGGCGGGCACCGCGGCCGCGAGCGCGTCACCAAAGACGTGGCTCATGCTCGCGCAGGCCAGCACCAGCGTGTCGGCACCGTCCTCCTCGAGGCACCGGCGCGCGACGGCGAGGAGCTTCGCAAGGGTCTCCGGCCCGCCGGCCCGCAGGGCCATGACCGAGCAGTTGACCGGCCGGACCGCGACACACCGCTCGCCCAGGCCGACATGGCGGATCAGGGTCCAGGTGGGGCGCACTGTGCTGTCGAGCGGCGAGAGGACGGCGAATGAGTAGCCCAGCATGGCCGCCGTGTGAAAGGCCGCCTGGCCGGGGCCGATGACCGGGATCTGGACCTGCTCGCGGGCGGCGTCCACGCCGGGGTCACCGACACAGCCGGTGAGGACCGCGTCGTACCCACGGCGCTCTGCCTCGATGCACGCCTCGACCGTCCATGGGGCGAGGAGGGCCTCATCGTACAGCGACTCGATCGTTTCGGGGCGGGTGGTGGATGCCGCGAAGTCGGTCAAACACTCGATGCGCACACCCGGACTCGCGGCATCTTGCAGGTACCGGCGGCGCTCTTCTCCGCCCAGATAGCAGAGGCGCATGGACATCCCTCCTGGATCGTCTGTTTGTTCGCCCGGCTCCTCGGCGCTACCTGCGTGCGGATGCCGGTAGGTTGACGGCCAAAAACCCCGGTTGCTACACTACGTTCGCGTGCCGGGGTAGCTCAGGTGGTAGAGCGGAGGCCTGAAGAGCCTCGCGTCGGCGGTTCAACTCCGTCCCCCGGCACCAGATTCCCCAGGAACAGAACCGACTGCCAGGGATTGCCACGATGAATCCCGTCACCCGGCCGATCCGAACCTACCCACTCACGGCCTTCACCATTCTTGCCTGTCTCTTTGGGTGGGTGTTGTTCATCGCGTCGGCGCTGGGGGCCGACGTTTCGCCGGACGGCATGCCGCTCGGGCCAATCATAGCCGCCGCGATCGTTGCAGTCAGTATGGGGCGGCCAGAGGTGAAGGCATGGGGACGCCAGCTCGTGACCCTCCGCACCTCGCCGGGCTGGTACGTTCTCGCGGGCGTCGCTCCAGCAGCACTCATGATCGCGGCGGTGCTGGTCAACTCCGCCTTCGGCGCGCCGCTTCCTTCACCAACCCAACTCGCCGCGTGGACCGACCTGCCGGGCAATTTCGTGGCCATCCTGATCTTCATCGGCATTGGCGAGGAGGCGGGGTGGATGGCTTTCGCGGCCTCACGGCCGCTGAGCCGACACACCTTCACGCGGTGCTGAACACCGTGGGCGCCCATTTCTTCTTCCGGATGGTGCAGGGGGAAGACCAGGCGAGGCTCGGCCTGCTGATGACCATAGTTTACGTGCTCGTGGCAGCAGCAGTGCTTCTGGTGGACCGCCGTCGTCTGGATCGTAGTGATAGGCTTTAGTCCGTAATCGCAATGCCCGCGGCACCACAGACGTCGGCAATTCCGCCGTAGTTTCGTACCGCACGACCCACTGCCTCCATGATTCCTCGTGTCGACGCACGTTCCGACCGCACGCGGAGTTGACACAAAGCAATGGTTAGTCTATGCTAACGGTTAGCTATGACTTACCAATCGCTCGACCCTTATCAGGCCATGGAGGCGCTTGCCGTCTCCACCAGGCGTGCCATCCTGGAACGGCTGCGCCACCGCCCGTTGCCGGTTGGTGAGCTGGCAAGGGGCCTCCCGGTGAGCCGGCCGGCCGTCTCTCAACACCTCAAGGTGCTCAAGGCGGCAGGATTGGTGCGGGAGCGACGTGACGGCGCGCGGCACCTGTATGCGATCAACCCCGACGGCCTGGCGGCGCTCCGGGCCTACGTGGAGAGCTTCTGGCAGGACGCGCTCAAGGAACTGAAAGCCATCGCGGAACGGCCGAGGAGGAAGAGGAGATGAGCAAGACCGTGCTCGCACCCGTGCACGTGTCCATTACGATCGCGCGCAAGCCGGAGGAGGTCTTCCGGGCGTTTACCCAGGAGATGGCGCGGTGGTGGCCGCTACGGACGCACTCGGTGGCCGCGGACACGTTTGAGGGGAAGGTGCGCGCCGAGACGGTCGTGTTCGAAGGCCGGATCGGCGGGCGCATCTACGAGCGCCTGGAGGATGGGCGGGAGGCTGACTGGGGTCAGGTGCTGGTCTGGGAGCCGCCGCACCGCGTGGCCTTCTCGTGGAAGCCCAATCTCAACCCAGGGCCCTCTACCGAGGTCGAAGTAACGTTCACCCCCGAAGCGTCTGGCACACGTGTCGATCTGGAGCATCGTGGCTGGGAACGGCTGGATGACAAGGGGCCGCGTTCGAGAGAGATGTACGAAACGGGCTGGCCGGGTGTGCTCGAACGGTTCGCGGGGTACGCTGGCGGCGCATAGGGCCCTGCACGCCCGACGAGCGGAGGCTACGCCGTCGCCGGGGCCTGCGCTGACACGGCAACCTCATGCGTGATCGTAGCCGTCTGCCTGAGCATCGCCGAGACCGAGCAGTACTTCTCCACTGACAAAGATACTGCGCGGTCGACGTGCGGACGCTGGAGTCCGTCGCCCCATGCCGCATACTGAACATGAATCTTCGTGAACACCCGGGGATGCTCTTCGGCCCGCTCGGCCGTTACAGTGATCGTCAGTCCTTCCAATGGCGCCCGCATCTTCCGCAGCGTTTCGACCACGTCTGAGCCTGTGCAGCCGGCGAGTGCCATGAGCACCGTCTCCATGGGGCTCGGTCCCGCGCCCGTGCCGCCCGACTCGCGTCGGGCGTCCAGAGCCAGCGTGGCGCCGCTCTGTGAGCGGCCGTCGAATCGCTTGGGCGGAATCCATCGGATCTGCACATCCATTTGCCAGGCCTCCAGCGCTCGTCTAGGGCTTCCCGCCTGCGGCACACACCCGCATGACACGGGAAACGATTCCGCGGCCGTCGTAGTATTCCTCATCCAGCATGCTCTACGACGTCATCGTGGCCGGCGCCGGTCCGGCCGGGAGCACGACTGCCCGCGAATGCGCCGCGCGCGGACTGTCGGTGCTCCTGCTCGAGAAGGCTGCCTTTCCGCGCGACAAGCCGTGTGGCGGCGGCGTCAGCATGCGCGCTGCCCGATTGCTGCCGTTCGACCTCACCCCTGTTGTCGAGCGCACCGCGTACGGCGTGCGGTTCAGCCTGCGGCAGTCGCGGGGTTTCGTGCGTTCGTCGTCGGTGCCCTTGACCTTCATTACGCAACGCGCGGCGCTGGATACCTTCCTCGCCGACCAGGCGGTGCGCGCTGGCACCATCCTGCGCCAGCGGACACCGGTTCGGGCGGTGGAATCCCGTGGCACGCACGTCGTCGTGCACGCTGGCCACGAGACGTTTGAAGGCCGCACGCTGGTCGCTGCCGACGGGGCCAACGGCCCGACGGCCCGGCTGGCTGGGGTGCCGATCATGCGGCGGTTGGGGATTGCCTATGAGACGAACGTGCGGCCCGCCGGGCTGGGGGCGCAGTGGCAGACGATGATCGGCCTGGATCTCGGCAGCCCGCCGGGCGGATATGGCTGGATGTTTCCCCGCGGCGACCACGTCAACATCGGCGTCGGCGGATGGCTGCACACCGCGGCGAGCCTGCGCCCGCTCCTCGACCGCTTGATCCGGTTCTACGGTTTCGATCCTTCTACGATGTGGGGCGTTCGCGGCTACCATCTGCCCATGCGCCGGAGTGAGGCCCCGCTCGTCTGGGGGAACGTCTTGCTGACGGGTGACGCAGCCGGACTCCTCGATCCCCTGACCGGTGAGGGCATACACGCAGCGATCTGCAGCGGTCGAGCCGCGGCCGCCCACCTCGCCGGTTACCTCGACGGCGCGGCCCCAGACCTGCAGGGATACGCCCGGGAGCTGGCCGCCGAGTTGCTGCCCGATCTGCACGTGGCCGCGCGTCTGCACGCCACCATTGACCGCACGCCCGGAGCCTTCTTCGCCGGTCTGCGCCTTGTGCCGCCCGCCTGGGGGTTGATCTGCCGCATTCTGCGCGGCGACCAGACGTACATCGGCGTGGTCCGGCGCGTTCCGGGGCTGCTCGCCGCCCGCCGCTACCTGAGATCCTCGCGCGGCAGGATGGCGCGGCCCGCCACCACGTCCCACAGCCCGCGGTAGGTCAGGCGCACGTACGGCAGCGAGTCAAAACCAAAGAACAGCAGCGTGTACGCGATGTCCTCGTGCGGGTGCCCCCGTTCCCGCAGGAGGCGCGTGAGTGTGTCCAGGGCGTCGGCGATTTCCCCCAACGGTCGTGGCGACATCCAGCCGCCCAGCGGGAGCGGGAGTTCGAAGATGACCGTCCCATCTTCGACAACGACGACGCCCCCACCGAGGTCGAGCACGCGTGAAGCCGCCGCGGTCATGTCCTCGGGTCTTCGCCCAATGGTGATGATGCCGGTTCCGGATGAATAGCTCGATGCCAGCCCGCCCAGCTCGTCCGCGAATCCGGACAGGAGCGTGCGACAGCGCCACGCGCCCGCAGGATCGATCAGCGCAAGACGCAGCACGCCACGCGGCGGTCGCAGGCCGTCCAACGGAATGTCGCGCCGCGCGGTGATCACGCCGTTCTCCAAGTGCATCGCCGGCACCGGCGAGGTCAGGCCGTCGAGGGTGAACAGCGAGGGATCCGGCCGCCACCGGCTGGTCGTGAGCGGTCGCATCCACCGCTCCCACGGCAATGAGGGAATGGGAGTGACCAGGCGTCCGTCACGCGCGGCCTCTCGGCCCCCCGCCATGACGACCTCCGGCCTGGGATGGGCAGGGCTCTCGAGCACGAGGAGATCCGCGCGCCGGCCCGGTGCGATCCCGCCGATCTCTTCATCCAGCGCGTAGTACGTGGCCGGGTTAATCGTGGCCATCTGATACGCCGCCATGGTATCGACACCCTCGGCCATCGCGCGGGCGACCAGGTAGTCCATGTAGCCGTGCTGGCGCACGAACACGGCCGTGGGCCCATCGGGGGTCAGCATCAGCCGACCGGAGAACGCTCGGCTTCCGGTGGCGATCGGGGCCAGCGCGGGCAGATCGGCCCGCAGTTCCCCGTGGCGCAGCATCACGTACAGACCGGCCCGCAGCCGCGCCAGCGCCTGGTCTGCCGTGATGGCCTCGTGATCCGACGAGAACCCCGCGGCCGCCAGCACCTGGAGACGATCGGCCGAGGCGCCCGGCGCGTGGCCCTCGACGCGCCGGCCCGCGGCCAGCCCCAGGGCGATCCGCGCGAGCAGGCTCTCGTCGCCAGCGTGCACGGCCGGCCACCGCGTGACTTCGCCGACCGTGCGCACGTCCTCGCGCTCGAGGAGCGCGGCCAGCCGCTCGTCGGTGATCAGCGTCCGCTCCTCGGGGCTGTGCGCCTGCGCGTGAAGCCGGAGGAACCAATAGTAGTGCACGGCCAGGCCCGATAGCGCGTCAAATGCTTCGACCGCGAGGTCGGGGTGCATCATCATCAAGAGGAAGATCGTGTCACCGACGATCGCGGTGGTGCCCAGCGGCAGCGCGTGCCGTGCTAGTTCCACCGGGGTGAACATGGCCTGTGGATGGGCGTGGGGATCGACGTATCCTGGCGCCACCACGCGCCCTCGTGCGTCCACCACGGTCGTTGATGGTCCAATCTGCAGCGGGCGATCGCCGACGTAGGCGATCCGGCTCCCGGCGACGGCCACCGTGGCTGGGTACAGCTCGCCGGAGTAGACGTTCATCACGGTGCCGCCGGTGATCAGCAGATCGGGCGGCGCCTCTCCACGGGCCACCGCCGTCAGCGCGCGGGTCTCGTCAATGGTGCGAAAGGTGCGCTTCACGGCGCCCATTCTATCATGGGGGCGAGAATGAGAAGCCGGGACCCGGTGGCGGGTGAAGGCGACGCCTGCGGAGAATGGTGGAGCGTCCGCCCCGGTTCGTGAGGAGGAGTTTCGCATGTTGCTGACGGCTGAGAAGCTGTTCGTCGGCGGCCGCTGGGTTGATGGCGGTGCGCCGCTGGCGGTCCACAACAAGTACACCGGTACGGTCATCGCCAGGGTACCCACCGCGCGGCCTGAGGACGTGGATGCTGCGATCGCCGCCGCGGTCGAGGCCGCACCGGTGATGGCGGTGCTCCCCGCGCACCGGCGCAGCGAGATGCTCCTGAAGACCGCGGCGCTGCTGCAGACGCACCGCGACGAGATCGCCCGCACCATCGCCGCGGAAGCCGGCAAGGCGATGAAGTTCTCGCGCGTGGAGGTGGATCGCGCCATCTCGACGTTCACCTTCGCGGCCGAAGAGGCCAAGCGCATTCACGGGGAGACGGTCCCGATGGATGCCACCCCGACCGGGGAGGGGTACTTCGGCTTCTACCTCCGGCGCCCGGTCGGCGTCGTCGCCGCCATCAGCCCGTTCAACTTCCCGCTGAACCTGGTGGCCCACAAAGTCGCGCCGGCGATCGCCGCGGGCAACAGCGTGGTCCTCAAGCCGGCGAGCTCGACACCGCTCACCGCCCTGGCGCTGTGCCGCTTGCTGGCCGAGGCGGGGGTGCCCGCGGGCGGCATCAACCTGATCGTGGGCCCCGGCGGCATCGTGGGCAACCAACTCGTCGCTGATCCCCGCGTGGCCAAGGTGACGTTCACCGGGAGCCCGGAGGTCGGCCGGCAGATCACGGCGCGCGCCGGGATCAAGAAGATCACGCTGGAGCTCGGCAATACCTCGCCGGTCATCATCGCGCCCGATGCCGACCTCGATCTGGCGGCAAAGCGCTGTGCGCTGGGTGCCTACGCGAACTCGGGACAGGTCTGTATCTCGGTCCAGCGCATCTATGCCGACCGCACGGTCTACGAGCCGCTGACGGATCGCTTCGTCCAGGCCACCGAAGCGATGGTCGTGGGCGACCCGCTCGACGAACGTGTGGACGTCGGGCCGATGATCGACCTGCGCGAAGCCGAACGCATCGAGGGTTGGGTCAACGAGGCGCGGGCCGGCGGCGCCGAGGTCTTGACCGGCGGCCGCCGCGAAGGACCCGTCTACCTGCCGACGGTCCTGACGCGCGTGCAGCCCGGGATGAAAGTCGTCGCGCAAGAAGCCTTTGCGCCCGTGGCTTCGGTAATCGAATACGATGACTTCGAGACGGCGCTCCGAGCGGCGGATCGAACGGAATACGGGCTGCAGGCCTCGGTGTTCACCCGCGACATCGGGCGGGTCTTTCAGGCGATCCGTCACCTGAACTTCGGCGGCGTGATGATCAACGAGTCGCCGATGATGCGCGTGGATCACATGCCCTATGGCGGCAACCGGCAGAGCGGGATCGGCCGCGAGGGAGTACGGTTTGCGATCGACGAGATGACAAACATCCAGATGGTGGTGATTCGCACCTAAGTGGGGGTGACCATGTCCTCGACAGAGTCCGCGCCGTTGTGGAAGGCCGCACTGGCTGAACTCATCGGTACGTTTACCCTCATCTTCATCGGCGCCGGGTCCATCCTGGCGGATACCCTCACCGGCGGGAAGGTGGGCCTGACGGGCATCGCGCTGGCCCACGGCATCGCGATCGCGACGATGGTCTCAGCCGCGGGGCATCTCTCGGGGGGTCACTTCAATCCCGCCGTGACCGGGGCGTTCGTCGCGACCGGCCGGCTCCCGGCCGGCACGGGTCTGGCGTACGTGGCGGCCCAGCTTGTCGGTGGGCTCGTCGGCGCCTTCTTCCTGATGGCGGCATTTCCTGAGGCGGTACGCAAGACCGCGATGCTCGGCGTGCCCGCGCTGGCAGCGGGCGTGAGTTCCGGCACGGGCATCGTCATCGAGGCGATCCTGACGTTCTTCCTCGTCTTTGTAATCTTTGGCACCGCGGTCGATGCACGCGGACCGCGCGCTGCCGGGGGGCTGTTCATTGGGCTGGTCATCGTCATGGACATTCTGGCCGGGGGCGCGTTGACCGGCGCGGCGATGAACCCGGCGCGGGCGTTTGGCCCGGCCTTCTTCGCAGGTGCGTGGACGAATCAGGCCGTGTACTGGATCGGTCCGCTGCTCGGCGGTGTCGCCGCCGGCTGGCTGTATCACAGCGTCTACAAGGCGGCCTAGAGAGAGGTGGGGGGTCGTGGAGGTGAACTACTGCGGACACTCGACGTTCTGCCTGACCTCAGGCGGGGTGACGATCACGATCGACCCGTTCAACGATGACATCGGTTACCCCAAGCCGGTGGTGTCGCCGGCCGCCGTGGTCATCAGCCACGAACACTTCGATCACAACAACGTCGGTCTGGTGGGGGGCAAGCCACGGGTCGTGCGTGGGCTGGCCGATGAGGGCAAGGACTGGGCGAAGGTCGATGAGCGCGTCGGGCCGTTTCACGTGACCGGTGTCCCCACCACCTATCACGACAACGAAGAGGGGAAAGCACGCGGCAAGAACACGGTGACGGCTTACGAGGTCGAGGGGCTGCGGGTCGTCCACTTGGGCGACCTCGGCCACTTGCTCAGCGACGAGCAGGTGCGGGCGATCGGGACTGTCGACGTGCTGTTCGTGCCGGTCGGCGGGTTCTACACAATCGGGCCGGCCGAAGCCGATCAGGTGATCGCCCAGTTGAAGCCACGGGTCGTCATCCCGATGCACTTCAAGACCAAGGTCAATGAATCGTGGCCGATCGGGACCCTGGACGACTACCTGAAAGGGAAGACGGCCAAGCGAGTGGGCGCCTCGGCGACGATCACCAAGGCGGCGCTCCCGGCCAAGCAGGAGCTGTGGGTGCTGACCGTCGTGTAAAGCCGTCTAGCTCCGGGCCGTCAGGTACTCCAGCAGCGTCCGCACACCGAACCCCGACGCCCCTCGAGATTGAATCGGGGTCGTCCCCTCTTCCCCCGACAGGTAGGCGACCGGCGCGATGTCCAGATGCGCCCAGGGCACGCCGCCGGTGAACTCTCGGATCACGATCGCGCCTTTCTGCGCACCGCCGCCGCGCGTGCCGGAGTTCTTGATGTCGGCCACGTCGCTGCGCATCGCCTGCCGGTACTCCTCGTAGAGCGGGAAGGGGACCAGCCGCTCACCCACGCGGCCGGCGGCCGCGACCAGCCGCTCGACCAACGCCGTGTCACTGCCCATCGCCGCCGCCGCGTACGGTCCCAGCGCCACCGAGGCGGCACCGGTCAGCGTGGCCAGGTCAATGATCTCATCCGGCTTGCCAGCGGCCAGGTGCGCGACCGTGTCGGCCAGGATCAACCGGCCTTCGGCGTCCGTGTTCGTGATCTCGATGGTGGTACCATTCATCGCCGTGATGATGTCGCCCGGCCGCATCGACCGGCTGCCCACCGCGTTCTCCACCGCCGCGATCGCCGCGGTCACCCGTACCTGCGGCGTGAGCAGCGGCAGCGCGCGCATCGTTGCCAGCACGGCCGCGGCGCCGGCCATGTCGGTCTTCATCGTGAGCATACCGTCGGCCGGCTTGATGTCCACGCCGCCCGTGTCGAAGGTGACGCCTTTGCCCGCGAGCGCGATGGTGCGCCGTGGCTTGGACGGCACGTAGTCGATGATGATGACCCGCGGCGTGTGCGCGCTCGCGCCACCCACGGCGAGGATCACTTCCATGGCACGCTTCTTGAGGTCCTGGGGACCCCACACCTGAACCTTCAGCTTGGTCCCACGTGTCACGCGGCGCGCCTCAGCCGCGAGCGCCTCGGGGGTCATGACGTTCGCGGGCTCGTTTACCAGGTCGCGCGCGTAGTTCACCGCATCGGCGATGACCTGCCCGCGCCGACGGCCGCCTTCCACCGCGGTGGCCTCCGCGCGGTTGGCGGCGAGCAGATCCACGTTCACGTCGTGGCCCTTGTCCTTTTTGTACTTCGCGAACGTGTAGGTGCCGAGCAGCGCCCCCTCCGTCCGAATGGCCGCGATGACCGCCGGCTCGTACTCCTTCAGCGCAAAGGGCGGGAACGCGAGCCGGTTCAAATGGCGGTCCTGCGCCGCGCGCGCCACCGCACCCGAGGCGATCCGCAGCCGGTCGAGCGTGAACCCGGCCCGATCCCCCAACCCAACGGCCGCGATCCGCGCGGCCGGGAGCCGCCCGTGCGTGTACAGCACGAGGACTTTGCCGACCTCGGCGGTGAACCGCTCTTCCTGCAGCGCCCGGGCCAGGTGGCCGCCCAGCGCCTGGTCGATCTTGGCGGCGATCCCCTCGAGCCGCGCCGGCGCGCTGAAGACGCCAACGGTCAGCACGTCGCAGCGGTGCGTGGTGGGATCGGCAACGGTTACACGGACTGTCACAGGGTGTCCTCCTTCAAGGTGTGTACGGCACGTTCCCCGCGCCCATCACAAGCAGGGGTGTGCGGCATGCAAGTCCGCGTCCGTCACCGGACGCGGGTCGCCTCACGCGTGAGCGGTACCTGCTGACCCACGCCCGCGGCGGTTGCCCGCCGGTAGAGCAGCTCCATGGTCACAACATCCTCCAGCGCAATACCTTGCGATTCGAACAGCGTGATGTCATCGTCCCGTCGGCGTCCCGGCTGCTTTCCGGCGACGATCGCGCCGAGCTCGACCGCGCGATCCCAGACCGCCTCCCCCGCGGCGGCTGCGGCGATCAGATCGCCGCACTCGATCCTGGCCTGATCCAGGGCATCGACGGCGATCACGCCTGCGCGTCGGACCGTTTCCAGGTCGATCTCCTGCCGTCCCGCGGCGTTAGATCCGATGGCGTTGATGTGCATCCCGGGCCGGAGCCACTCGCCCCGCAGCACCGGCTCGCGCGCGGACGTCGCGGTCACGACGACGTCCACATCGTCCACCGCTTCCTCCGCGCTGTCCACGGCGACGACCTCCGTTCCCAACTCCTCCACCATCTCCGCGGCGAACACCTCACGTCGCTCCTCCGAGCGGCTGAAGACCTTGACGAGCGCCACCGGCCGTACGCATGCAACGGCGGTCACCTGACTTCGCGCCTGCCAGCCCGCGCCGATGATCCCGAGCGTCCCGGCGTTGGCGCGCGCCAGGGACTGCGTGGCCACCCCGCTGGCCGCACCCGTGCGGATCTGGCCCAGCCGGTCGGCCTCGACGACCATCACCGCCTCGCCGTCTTCGAGACGATAGAGGACGGCGAGGAATCGCGCGCCGCGTGGGGTCGCCGCGTACGACTTCAACCCCATCACGCCCAGGGTCGGTGCCGCGGCATGCATCACATGGAGCGTGCCCGACGACGTGATCGACCGGCTCCGCGGCGCGTTGATCGCCGCGCCGTCGCCGAGCAGGCGGAAGCCCTGCTCGACGGCCGCGATGACGTCACGCATCGGCAGGAGCGCACTCACCTCGGCTTCGCGAAGCCACAGCGCCATTCGGTTCTTCACATTTGGCCAGGTCAGGGAGCCAGCGGGCACAAGGCCAGGGTTCAATGTTCCCCAACATGAGAATCGCTTCCTCCAGGGTCCCCTGCGGTTCGGGAACAGAGGGCCGAACTGGGGGTGGAGGTGAGGCGCCCGTGAGGACGAAACTTTCCCGTTGAGGTGCAGCCGGCGGAAACTAGGCCGCGCCTCATCCAAACACATGTTCGATATCCCGGCGACCAGACTCAACGCACTCTCAGCCCTACGGCGGGACCTCCACGCCCACCCAGAGCTCTCCTTTCAGGAGACCAGGACCGCAGAAGTGGTCGCGGCGCGCCTGCACCAGGCCGGCCTCTCGGTGCGCACGGGGGTCGCTCGGACCGGCGTCGTCGGGGTGCTGCGAGGGGGGCGACCCGGCCGGGTGGTCATGATTCGCGCGGACATCGACGCCCTCCCGATCCACGAGGAGACCGAGGCGCCCTATCGGAGTCGGCAGCCCGGCGTGATGCACGCCTGCGGCCATGATGGGCACACCGCGGTCGCTGTGATTCTGGCTGAGACCATGGCCGGGCGTCGCGCCGACCTGCCGGGCACCGTCGTCTTCGCGTTTCAGCCGGCCGAGGAGATCGCGCAAGGCGCCCTGCCCATGATCGAGGAAGGCGTGATGGACCAGCCCAGGGTCGACGCGGTGGTCGGCTTCCACCTGCTCAACGGCGCGCCTGCGGGCCTCGTCCACCTGCGCTCAGGACCGGCGATGGCCTCAATGGACGAGATCATGATTGTCATCGAAGGACAGGGCGGCCACGGCGCGGTGCCGCACCGCGCCGTCGATCCGATCGTGGCGGCCGCGCACGTGGTCACGGCGCTGCAGACGGTGGTGAGCCGCGAGACGTCGCCCCTGGACGCCGTCGTGGTGACGATCGGCACTATCCAGGGCGGCACCGCCTTCAATATCATTCCCGATCGCGTGGAGATGCGCGGGACGGTTCGAGCCTTCACGGAGGAGAACCGTGAGCACACCCTGCGGCGTATCGAGGAGATCGCCACCGCGACCGCGGCGGCGCACCGTGCGCGCGCCGCGGTGACGCATCGGTTCGGGTGCCCGCCCGTCGTCAACGATCCGGACGTGACCGCGATCGTCCGGCAGGTGGCCGCGCAGGTCGTGGGGTCAGAGCGCGTCCGCGAGGCAGAGCTGTGGACCGCCAGCGACGACATGGCCTACTTCCTGCGGCGTGCGCCCGGCTGTTACTTCATGGTGGGCTCTCAAAACGTCGATCGTGGGCTCACCGCCGGGCATCACAACGCCCGGTTCGACTTCGACGAGGAGGCATTGACCGTCGCGGCCCGCGTGATGGGTGGTGCGGCCGTACGCCTGCTCGAGCCACTGCGGTCGGAGGTGTGACGTGGCATCGCGCCTGATCATGTACACGCTGAGCGATTGACCCACCTGTGTCCGGGTGAGGCGTGTCCTCACCCAACGCAAAGTCGACTTTGAAGAGATTGCCGTGGACGATGACCCGGCGCTGCAGGAGCGCGTCGTGGAGATCAGCCGGCAGAATACGGTGCCGATATTCGTGCACCCCGACGGCCGGGTCGAGGTTGGGTTCGAAGGCGAAACGGGCTGACACCTCTAACCCGGGCCGGGCGCCCGGGCAGAGACCGGCAAGACGGTCACCAGGAACGCTTCCAAGGCGCGCGGGGCCGGGATTCCGGCGCTGAGGAAGGACAGCCAGCTGGCGCGGACTTCGTCGATGGTCCGCTCGGCCACAAGCGTCGCGAGTGCCGGCTCGGTCCACGGCAACGCGTCCACGCGCAGCGCGGCCTCATCGCAGTAGTCCATCGCCGTGTCCAGGAACTCCCTCAGCGCGCGGCCGGCCAGCTCGGGAATCGCCGGTGGCTCTCCATACCGGTCGTCGTAGGCCGCGGCGAGCACGGTGATCAGCGCGCTCATTGCGCCGAGCGCCCGCGCGCTGTCCCACCGCGCCTGGATGTTGTCGGCGGCCACGCCGGTGGCGGCGGCGCTGACCTGCACGGCTTCGGTGCTGGCCGCGGCCAGCGCGGTCCGGATCACCCCACGCAGCAGGTCGGCCGCGTCGGGGCGCGCGGCGGCGCGGGTCAGGATCGCGGTTGCGGCCTCGCGCGCCTTTTGGCCGTGGACCGGCGTGGTGATGCGGGGCATCGTCACCAGGCGGGCGAACAGGTCGCGGACGATGAACGGCAGCAGGGCGGGGCGCTCGTAGCGCGTCGGGTCAGCGATGGCGTGCGCGGCGAGGCGCTCGCGCTGCCGGGCGGCGAGCGGGCCGGAGGCTTCGACCGCGATCCGGAGCGGTATGAACACAAGCACGGCCCACACCACCAGGGCGAAACCGGCGCGGGCGGCACCGTACCCGAGCCCGACCATGAGCAGTACCGTGGCCGCATAGCCCAGCGCGCACGCGGCGAGGAGCCACCGGGCCAATGCGCTCCGCGCCGAGCCGTCGGCGAGCTGACTGAACAGCAGGCGGTAGTTCACCCTCGCCGAGTTCGACGGCCGGGCCGATCCGGCCTCCGGGAACGAATCGCGGATCGGGCCACGTTATGGAGGGGAGTACGCGTCACTGAGAACCATTTTGTGAGGGAGGAATCGGTGTGATCCGGCCATGGGTGGCCCTCATCGTGCTCATCCTGCAGGCCCCGACGCTTTTGCCGGCGGGCGCCTTTCGCATCGAGCCAGGTGAAAGCCGGGTCGAGTTCGTGATGCGCGACAACCGCGGCGGCTTTGTCGGCAGCACCGACCGCGTGGACGGCACCGCCACCGTGCGCCCCGGCGAGGGCGACACGTTCACTGCGGCCGTGGAGGCGCGCATCGATGCCCGGACGCTTGTGACCGGCAACGGTATGCGCGACGGACAGATGCGCCGGGACTTCCTGCGGACCGACCAGCACCCGTTCATCACCTTCAGAGGGGCGGTGACACTGCGAGATCGGCCGACCGCGGGGACGATGCGCGCCGTCCTCCGAGGCAGCCTGACCATCCGCGACACGACGCGAGACGTCGAGGTACCCCTCGAAGTCGTCGCGCTGGCGGAGGAGTACCGCGCGAGCGGTGAGGTGACGATCCGGCTGACGGAGTTCGGGATCGCGATCCCGCGCTTCCTGATCTTTGTCGCCGAGGATCCCGTGGTCGTGCGTCTCCGCATCCGGCTCAAGCGCGCCGGATAACCCGGCATCCCCCGCCGGGGGAAAGCGCCCGACCCCGTCGAACTCTCGCTGTATGGAAGAGGCCCTGGCGTACGCGCGCGAGCACCGCGCGCGGTTCGTGTCCAGCCTGCTCGAGCTCGTTCGAATCCCCAGCGTGAGCACCGCTCCTGACCGGGCCCCCGACGTCACCCGGGCCGCGGAGTGGTTGGCGGCACACATGCAATCGCTGGGTCTCGCCGCACGCGTCGAGCCCACCGCGCGCCATCCCATCGTACGCGCCGATTGGGTCAAGGCGCCCGGGCGGCCGACGATCTTGTGCTACGGTCACTTCGACGTCCAACCGGCCGAGCCGGTCGAGCTGTGGCGCCGCCCGCCGTTCGACCCAGTCGTGGAAGACGGCGTCCTCTACGCGCGCGGGGCGTCCGACGACAAAGGCCAGCTGCTGATCCACGTCGCCGCGATCGAATCTATCCTGCGCACGGCGGGTCGGCTCCCCGTCAATGTGAAGTTCCTCTTGGAGGGCGAGGAGGAGATCGGCAGTCCCTCGCTGGCCACCTACGTGCCGCGCCACCACCGCGCCCTTGCCGCCGACGCGGCCCTGGTCAGCGACGGCTCACTCTTTGCCCCCGGCCAGCCCACGCTGACGACGGGCCTGCGCGGCATGCTGTACACCGAGATCGAGGTCCACGGCGCCCGTCGCGACCTGCACTCGGGCCAATACGGTGGCGCCGCGCCCAACGCGGTCGCGGCGGCGGCGGGCATCGTCGCCGCGCTCAAAGACCGCCATGGCCGCATCCGGGTCCCCGGGTTCTACACGCGGGTGCAGGCTCCGACCGCCGACGAGCACGCGGCCTGGTCTCGACTCCCCTTCCAGGAGGGTACATACCTCCAGGAGCTCGGCACGGAGGTCGCACCTGGCGAGCGGGGGTACTCGCTGCTGGATCGCCTCTGGGCCCGGCCGACGCTGGACGTGCACGGGATCGCCGGGGGGTTTATCGGCGAGGGGATGAAGACCGTCATTCCCGCCCGTGCCGTCGCGAAAGTGAGCATGCGCCTGGTGCCCGATCAGCGGCCGGACCGCGTCTTCAAACAGTTTGTACGATTCGTGCAGCGCGTGGCGCCGCCGGGTGTGCGTGTCGAGGTGCGCCGGTTGGGAGGCGCCCCGCCCGTACTGGTGTCCCCAGAGGCGCCCGCTGTGCGGGCCGCCGCGCGGGCGCTACAGCAGGTCTACGGGGCCGCGCCGGTGTACACCCGCGAGGGCGGCAGCATCCCGGTCGTCGCGGCGTTCTCTCAGGCCCTGCGGATTCCTACGGTGCTCATGGGATTCGGCCTGAAGGACGACAATCTGCACGCGCCCAACGAGAAGTTCGCGCTCGTCAACCTCCACAAGGGGATCGAGACCGTGATCCGGTTCCTCCACCACGTCGGTGAGTAGTACCGATCTGCAGGCCATCGAGGACGCCCGGCGCGCGGGCCCGATGACCTACCCGGCGGCGTACCGGGTGGTGGCCGGCGTGGCGGGAGTGGCGGGACTCGCCGTCGTCGCCGTCGCCTCGCTCGAGCTGCTCCAGACGTCCTGGAACTACCTCCTACTGTTTGGCACCATGTCGGCGTTCTCGTCGGTCATCATTTTCCGGCTGCCCATGCGGATCAGCTTTAACCCGCAGAGTGCGATCTTGCTGGCCGCGCTGTACCTCTTTGGCTGGCGTGTGCCAGTATTGCTCACCGTCTTGAGCCTGGTGATCTTCTGGGTGCGCGTGCAGCGTCCGTTCTGGCGCGCCTCGTTCGACCTAGGCAACATCATCGCCAGCATCCTGGTGGCGTCCACCCTGGCGCCGGTGGGCATGACGCCGATCACGAGCGATGTCGCCACGCGCTTCTTCGGCGCCGGGATCGCTTACGCCCTGACCAACACCATCCTGACCTTGATCGGGCGGGCCGTCGAGACCGGCGAGCGCATGTTTCTCCGAATGGACACGCTGATTCGAGCGTTCCTGCTTTCGGTCAGCATGACCCCGGTCGGGTTCATTATCGCCATCCTCTTCGGGGCCTATGGCGACGTCGGCGCGCTGCTCGGCTTCACGTCGTGGCTGCTCGCGAGCATCGCCCTGAAGGGCAACTACGAATCGCGTGAGGCGCAGGCCCGGCTGGCCGAGGCCAACCGGAAGCTGGAGGACGCACTGGTGGCGCTCGAGCGCCTCTCCATTACCGACCCACTGACGGGCCTGTACAACCGCCGGCACTTCCAGATCCGGCTGGACGAGGAGTTCAGGCGCGAGGCGCGTGACGCCACGCCGTTCAGCCTGGTCCTCTTCGACCTGGTGGGGTTCAAGGCCGTCAACGACACGCATGGCCACCTGATCGGCGACGTCGTCCTCCAACAGTTCGCGCGGCTGCTCGACGGGGCGATCCGGCCAGGCGACCTGGTGTTTCGGTTTGGCGGCGACGAGTTCGCCATGATCCTCCCCCGCACCGCCCGGCCTGAGGCCGAGGCCGCGGCCAAGCGCCTGGCAGGCCTGGTCGAACAGACCCCATTCGTGGTAGGATTCCGTCGCCTGCAGCTGGGCCTCGATGCCGGGATCGCCACCGCGCCGGCCGACGGCAGCGACGCCGACCACCTGATCGGCGCGGCCGACACCGCCATGTACCGCGCCCGCAACAGCCGCAGGACCAACACCACCAAGGCGGGCGGCTGAGCGCGCGACGCCTTCGCGCGCCACCTCGTCCCAAAGGGGGGTCTGTCTATGCTCGAGGGATTGATCGCCTCCGTTCAGGCCATCGTCGTGGAGTACGGTGCCCTTGGGGTATTTCTCGCGACGTTGATCGAAGAGATCGTCGTGCCGGTGCCTTCTCCCCTCGTGCCGCTTGCGGCCGGCTTCTTTCTCCTGCCGGCGCAGACATCGGTCGTCGCGGCCACACTCAAGGGCGCGGCGACGATTGCGCTCCCGGTGGCGGTGGGCATCGGCATCGGATCCTCGGCAGTCTACGGCATCGGCTATTACGGCGGCAAGCCGACCATCGAGCGCTGGCAACGAAGGCTGGGTGTGAGCTGGCAGGACATCGAGAGTGCTGAGAGGCGGTTCAGGCGGGGCGGCCGCGACGAGATTGTGCTCCTCATCCTCAGGATCTTGCCTGTCGTGCCCGGTGTGGCGGTGTCCGGCCTGTGCGGCATCATCCGCTATCCGTATCTCCCCTTTGCGCTTGTCACCCTCCTCGGAGCGTTCATCCGTGCCCTCGTGCTCGCCATCGTCGGCTGGCAGGTGGGCGAGCTTTACGGGGTCTATGCCAAGGCCCTCACGCGATTCGAGAACTACGTCTTCCTCGGCCTGGTGGTGGCCGCCGTCCTCGCCTTCGGCGGCCTGCGCATGATCAACCGCAAGCGAGCGCGACGCGAGCCATCCCGCTGACTCCGGACCCGCGGGGCGTTGCGTGGCGCCAGGCCAACCTGCTAGGATGCTTGGTGCGTTACAAGCGTTTGCACGGGCGCCAAGGCAAGATTCGCACCGTCGATTAAGGAGGGATCAGTCTTCGTGCGTAGAGTCCTGGCGCTAGCCGTCTCACTGGCGTTGATTGGAGCGGCCGCCTTCTCAGCGGCCGCCGCTCCCGCGGTTACCCCGCAGCGTGGCGGGGTTGCGATCATCGGTCACGGCACCGACGCCGTCATCCTGGACAGTGCGCTAGCCACCGACGCCCCGACCTTCACCATCCTGGAGCACATGGTTGAAACGCTCTTCGAGTTGACGGCAGAGGGCAAGGTGCGGCCGCGGCTCGCGCTGTCGCAGTCGGTCGCGGCGGACGGGAAGACCTGGACCTTCCGGCTCAGGCAGGGTGTCAGGTTCCACGACGGCACCCCGTTTGACGCGGAGGCGGCCAAGTTCAACCTGGATCGCGTCTTGGACACCGCGACCCGTTCCCCGTGGCGCTTCTTGATCAGCCGGATCACGGCCGTTTCGGTGGTCGACGCTTCGACGATCCGCGTGGTCACCGACGCGCCGTTTGCGCCGCTGCTGGCCCACCTGACGCACGGTGGCATGGGGATGCAGAGTCCCGCGGCCATCCGGCGGTTGGGCGTAGACTACGGGCGCCAGCCGGTGGGTACGGGCGTGTTCAAGTTCAAAGAGTGGGTGCGCGGTGACCGCGTTGTCGTCACGCGCAACGACGACTTCTATGGCGACAAGGCGTTCCTCGATGACGTGCAGTTCCGGGTCATCCCTGATGACGGCGCGCGCCTGGCGGCGCTGGAGGCCGGCTCGATTCACGTGGCCGTCCGTGTTCCGCCACGCGAGATCGAGCGCCTCAAGACCAGCAGCACGCTCAGCGTCGAGGTCTCCACCAGCCTGCGGACGATCTACGTGGCTTTCAACGTGACGCGTCCGCCGTTTACCGACCGACGCCTCCGACAAGCGCTGAACTACGCGGTGAACAAGCGGGCGATCGTCGCCTCCGCACTGGCCGGCACCGCCCGGGTCTCCGACGCGCCGATCGCGCCCAACGTCGAGGGGTACTCGGCCATCGCGGGGTACGATTGGGACCTCGAACGGGCCGAGGCGCTGCTGCGGGAGGCGGGGTACAGTCGGGCCCGGCCGTTGCGGGCCGTCTTCCACCATCCCAGCGGACGCTACATCCGCGACGCCGAGATCGCGGCCAGCATCCAGGGACTCGCCCGGCGGGCCGGGATCGAGCTCGAGCTCCGTACGCTGGAGTTTGGTGCATACATCGCGTTGACAGCCCGCCCGCAGGCGCAAAACGACATCCAGATGTACATGCTCGGCTGGGGGACCGTCACCGGCGACGCCGACTACGGGCTCTACGCGCTGTTCCACTCTTCACAATTCCCGCCGGTCGGGTTCAATCGCGGCTTTTATAAGAATGACCGAGTGGACGTACTGCTCGACCGAGGCCGTGTGACCATCGACCAGAGCGAGCGGGATAAGATCTACGCCGAGGCGATGAAGATCATCACCGACGACGCTGCGTGGCTGTTCCTGCACAGCGAGTCGCAGGTCACCGGTGTCAGAGGCACCGCGCAGGGCGTGATCATTCATCCCGCGGAGCGCGTCATGTTCACACGCGCGTGGCTTCGGCGCTAGCCTCCGCGCGCTCATAGCGTGAGCAGAGGGGGAGAGGAGGCCGTCCTTTCCCCCTCTTGCGTCGGCGACCATGTGGGCCTATATCGCGAAGCGGCTCCTCCTGGCCATCCCGGTCATCCTCGGCGTGGCGTTTGTGGTCTTTGCCATGGTGCGTATCGTGCCGGGCGACCCGGCCCAGGTCATCGCCGGGGAAGCGGCCACAAAAGAGTTTGTTGAGGCCGTCCGCAAGGATCTCGGTCTCGACCGGCCGCTGCTCGAACAGTTCGTGTCGTTTGTCGGCAACCTACTGCGCGGTGATTTTGGCCGCTCCGTGCGCTCGCGAGCCCCGGTCGTGCTCGAAGTCCGCGCACGCCTGCCCAATACCATCAGCCTGACGCTCGCCGGAATGCTGGTGGCGATCACGGTGGGCGTCACCGCCGGCGTCGTTTCCGCGGTGCGGCCCTACTCCCTGGTCGATACGTCGGTGATGCTGGTCGCGCTGGCCGGACTCTCCATGCCCGTCTTCTGGTCGGGCTTGATGTTGATCCTGGTGTTTGCGGTCTGGTTGGGCTGGCTCCCCGCGGTCGGGACCGGCACGCCGGCACACCTGATTCTCCCGGCCGTGACCCTGGGCATGGCGACTGCGGCCATCATTGCACGGATGACCCGGTCCAGCATGCTGGAGGTGCTGCGCTCGGACTACATCCGTACCGCGCGGGCCAAGGGTCTGGCGGAGCCCTCGGTGGTCAGCCGGCACGCGTTCCGCAACGCCCTCATCCCGGTCATCACCGTAGTTGGCCTGCAGATGGGGACGCTGCTCTCTGGTGCGGTCCTCACGGAGAGTGTGTTCGCGTGGCCCGGGATTGGTCGCCTCCTCGTGGAGGGGATCCTGACCCGCGACTACCCGATCGTGCAGGCCGCGGTCCTCGTTGTGGCGATGGCGTTCGTGTTGGTCAACCTGTTCGTGGACGTCCTGTATGCTATCGCGGATCCGCGGATTCACTATGATTAGACCCGGCGCCTCCCGCCCCTCGTTTGGCGCACCAGCAGGCGCGTAGAGCGATGGCCACTGCCGAGTCGCTGGCTCCGGCCACCGTGGCCGCCCCCTCGCGGACGAGGGCCCGGATGGCGTGGAACCAGCTTCGGCGCAACCGGGCGGGGCTCATCGGGATGGCGATCCTGGCGCTGTTCCTGGTCGCCGGGGTCTTTGCGGGCGCGCTCGCGCCGAGCGACCCGTACGAGATCGAGCTCGAAGCCGGGTTGAAGAAGCCCAGCCCGACTCACTGGCTGGGCCAGGATGAGCTTGGCCGGGACCTGCTCAGCCGGATCATCTATGGCGCGCGGCTGTCGCTGGTCATCGGCGCCATCGCGGTGATCATCGGCGTAGGCTTTGGCGTGCCGCTGGGGGCCCTGTCGGGCTACTTTGGCGGCTGGTTCGATCTACTGCTGCAACGTCTGATCGACATCATGCTCGCCTTTCCTGGTGTCCTGCTGGCGATTGTCCTGGTCGCCATCCTGGGCGTCGGCCTGCCGCAGGTAATGGTCGCAGTGGGTATCGTCTCGATCCCCACGTACACCCGGCTGGTGCGCGGGCAAGTGCTCGCGATGCGCTCGCAGGAGTTCGTCGACGCAGCCAGGGCGCTGGGCGCGACGAGTAGCCGTATCATCTGGCGGCACGTGCTGCCCAACGCCCTGGCCGTCATCATCGTGCAGTCGACGCTGCAGTTCGCATCCGCGATTCTGTCGGCTGCCGCGTTGGGGTTTCTGGGGCTGGGCGCGCAGCCGCCGGCCGCCGAATGGGGTTCGATGCTCAGCAACGCCCGGCAGTACATCCGATTGGCCCCTCACAGTGTGATGTACCCTGGCGCGGCGATCATGCTCACCGTGCTGGGCTTCAACCTGCTCGGCGACGCCATTCGCGACGCGCTGGATCCACGCATGCGTGTCTAATGTCCGCGCCGCGCGCGTCTGATGCGCGTCGCGCCGGGATCGTGCATGCGTTGACACCCTGAACGTCGAACCCTACCATAGGATTTTGTGCGGGGCGATTGTGCAGGGAGACTCGTGCAGGCGCGGTGCGTCTGCGATGGGGAGGTGGGAGGTGGAACCGGTCGGGCACCACTATATTGCCGAAGCGTCTGGCTGCAATGCCGAGATCATCGGCAAGGTCGAAGCCGTCGAGCAGATTCTTGTCCGCGCCGCTGCCGTGGCGAACGTGACCGTCTGGTCGATCTCCTTCCATCGATTCACCCCCCACGGCGTCTCGGGCGTCATCGTCATCTCCGAATCGCACCTCTCGGTCCACACGTGGCCGGAGTCCGGGTACGTCGCCCTGGACATCTTCACGTGCGGCGACGACGCGAAACCTGAAGCCGCCGTCGAGTACGCGCTCAAGGAGTTCGGCGCCGCCAACGTGCACATCACCGAGGTCACCCGCGGCCTAGAGGAAGGGGACCGGGTCTTCTTCCACAGCATCGTGACGTGGGAGGAGACCCTGCCGACGCGCGACGGGCAGAAACGGGCGAAGCCCGCCAAGCGTCCGCGGCAAGCCTCGCGCCGCGCGCGCACGCCTTGAGCGGCCGCGCCGCCGCGGTCGTGGTTCTGGTTGCCGGCGCCGCGCTGGCGGCAGTCGCCGCGCCGGCCGGCCCGGGTCGGTGGGAAGCCAGGGCCCCAATGCTCTCGGAGCGGACGGAGGTCGCCGGCGCCACGCTTGGGGGCCGTATCTATGTCGTCGGCGGCTTCGTGCCCGGGGGCGTGACCGGCGCCCTCGAAGAGTACGATATTGCCGCCAACACCTGGCGGCCGCGCTCGCCGCTCCCGCTCGCCGTTCATCACGCCGCCATGGTCGTCGTCGGTTCCCGTCTGTTCGTGCTCGGCGGCTACGTGGGTTGGGCGCCCATCAACGCCGTCTGGGAGTACGATCCGGTCGCCGACGCCTGGACCCCTCGGGCGCCGATGGGCGTGGCGCGGGGCGCCCTCGCCGCCGCCGTCGCCGGGGGGCGCATCTACGCGTTCTCCGGCATGGCCCCGGGTGGTGACACGCCCATCACCGAGGAGTACGATCCGGCGACCAACGTCTGGCGGCGCGGCGCCGCCATCCCGACCCCACGTAATCATCATGCCGCGGTGACCGTTGGGGGACGGATCTACACGTTTGTCGGTCGCTCCGGCGGGCGCAACGTGAACGTGACGGAGATCTACGACCCCGCTGCCGATGCCTGGACGGCCGGCGCCCCGATTCCGACCGCGCGCAGCGGCATCGGCGCCGCCGCGGTCGCCGGGCGCATCTTTGTGTTCGGCGGCGAGTTGGGCCGGCCCACCACGTACCCGGAGAACGAGATGTACGATCCGGCGACAAACACGTGGGCCGCGCGCGCACCGATGCCCACGCCGCGCCACGGCATCACCGCGGTGACCGTGGGGAATCGCATCCACGTCATCTCAGGTGGCCCGCGCCCCGGCGGTGCGTTCAGCAACGCGAACGAGGTGTTCGTGCCAGACGAAGGGCGTTAACTGATCCTGGCGCTCATGCGATGAGCGACGCCGTGGTGCATTCCGAAGGCCTCCGGCACCCTGGGACGCCGTCGCCCTCACCCCGACCCATCTGGTCACGTCTGATCGTCATGTCGTTCGCACACTTCACCAACGATCTCTACGCGGCGTTCCTGTCGCCCCTGCTCCCGCTGGTGGTCACGAAGTTTGGACTGTCGCTGGCGCTGGCCGGCTTGACCGGGACGGTCTTCAACACGACCGCGGCCTTCACGCAGCCGTTCTTTGGCGTGGCCGCCGACCGGATCAACCGGCCGCTATTTACGATCCTCGGGCCGCTGATGACCGTGGTGGGCATGGGTCTGGTCGGTCTGGCCCCGTCGTACCCGGTGATGCTGGCGATCCTCTTTGTCACGGGCGTCGGGACGGCTTCGTTCCACCCCCAGACGTTCGCGCTCGCCGGCTCAGTGAGTGGGCCTCGCCGGGGCGCCGGGTTGTCGGTGTTTGTGGCGGGCGGCGAGCTGGGGTATGCGCTTGGTCCTCTGTACGTCGCGGCGATCGTCGGCGTCCTGGGTCTGCAGGGCACGGTGGCCGCGGCGCTACCCGGCCTGATCGCCTGCCTGGTCCTGTGGCGGCTGGCGGGCTCGTGGGAGACGGTCCGGCATGCGCCGAGCGGGGCCCTGAGCGGCGAGCTCAGGCAACACGGCCGGCACCTCGCGTTGATCTGGCTGATCAGCGCCATCCGGAGTATCATCACCATCTCGTTCATTCTCTTCCTGCCGCTGCTGCTGCGAGAGCGGAGGCAGTCGTTGGTCCTCGGCGCAACCGCGGTGTTCTTGTTCGGCGGCATCGGCACCGTCGGTGGGCTCACGGGCGGCGTGCTGTCGGATCGGATCGGCCGGCGCGCCGTCCTGGCGATCTCGCTCATCCTGAGCGCGCCGCTGCTGTGGGTCTTCATCTCCACGCGGAGCGGCTGGGGCTTCCTGGCGCTCGCCCTGGGGGGCATGGCTATGTATCTCTCTGCGCCCATCAACGTCGCGATGGCGCAGGAGATCATGCCGCGCCGCTCCAGCTTGGTCAGCAGCCTGGTCACGGGGATGGCGTGGGGCATGGCTGGGCTGTCGCTGACGCTGATCGGCGCAATCGCCGATCGGGTAGGCCTCGTGCAAACGCTCACCGGGGTGCTGGGACTGTCGCTGGTAGGGCTGGTGGCCGTCTGGTTGCTGCCGCGTCAGGAGCCGCTCGTGCACGTCAGCGGCTTTAGGCGCCACTGACGGGTGTGACGACGCAGGTGGTCGTTCGCGTCACACCCTCTGTTTCCTGGAACCGCGAAACGATCAAGCGGCCGAGCGTGTCCATGCTTTCCGTCTCGACGTAGGCGATGATATCGGTCGGCCCCGTGACGGCGTGGGCCATCTTGACGCCCGGGGTTTTCTGGATCTGTCCCAGCGCTTCGGAGAGCTTGCCCGGCAGAATCCGAATCAGTACATACGCGTGGACCATCACAGTGTCCCCCGGCGCCTCGTGCCTCTAGGGCCCGAGCGTCATCAGCATGTCCACGAGCAGGTTGCCGGCCAACTGCAGCAGCAGGATCGCCACGATCGGCGACAGATCCAGGCCGCCGACCGGCGGCATGAGCCGGCGGATCGGATCAAGGATGGGAGACGTGACCTGTGCCAGGACCCGGTGCGCGGCGCGCCCGGCCGGATGGCTCATGCCGAGGCCAGGGACCCAGGTCAGCAGTACGCGGACGATGATGAGCGTCGAGAGAATCTTGATGATGCCGTCAAGGAGTGCGGCAAGCTCCAGCATCAGGGCCCCCGTGCGAACGGTGCCACCTATCAGTAAGTGTAGCACGGCCACGACGCCGCATGACAGAAGGAGAGAGTACCCCGGGACCGCGAACAGCATCGCCGATGTCTTCAGGACGGCACTTCCTCCAGATTCCCGGCCCCACAAACGTCCCTGACCGCGTGTTGCGGGCCATGGATCGTCCCGTGCCTGATCATCGCGGCTCCGAGCTGCCGGCGCTCGTCGGCGATGCCGTCGATGGGCTGCGACGGGTCTTTCAGTCCACGCGTGGGGAGATCGTCCTCTTCCCCGGGTCGGGGACGGGTGGGTCGGAAGCGTCGATCGTGAACACGCTGAGTCCCGGCGACCGCGTGCTGGCGTTCAACGCCGGCTTCTTCAGCCATCTCTACGCGGAGTGCGCACGGCGTCTGGGGATGGCGGTCGACGAGGTCGAGGTGCCGTGGAATCGCGGCGTGCCCGCGGATCTGATTTACGAGCGACTCTCAGCCGACACCACGCGCGACTATCGCGCGGTCCTGGTCGTCCACAATGAGACTTCCACCGGGGTGACGTCACCGATTGCCGCGATCCGAGAGGCGATGAACGCGGCCAAGCACCCCGCGCTCCTGCTGGTTGACGTCGTCAGTGCCCTGGGGAGCATCGACGTTCGCTTCGACGAGTGGGGCGTCGATGTCGCGGTCGCCGGCTCCCAGAAGGGCCTGATGCTCCCGCCGGGTCTGGCGATCTTGTGCGTCGGAGAGCGGGCAATCGCCGCGGGTGCGCGCGCGTCGAGCCCTCGCTACTTCTATGACTGGCGACCCGTCCTGGAGGAGATGCGCCGGGGCTACTTCACCTACACCCCCGCCACCCTGATGCTCTACGGGCTGCAAGAGGCCCTGCGCATGCTGCTGGACGAGGGGCTGCCTCAGGTGTTCGCGCGCCACGCGCGGCTGGCGGAGGCCGTGCGCCGTGCGGTCAACGCCTGGAGCCTACCGATCTTCTGCGAGGATCCCAGCGCGTACTCCAACACATTGACCACGGTGGTCACCCCGGACGGCGCCAACGCCGAGACCGTGCTGCGGGCCGCAGAGCGCCTCAACTTGTCGCTGGGCGCGGGTCTGGGACGCCTCAAGGGCCGCGCGTTCCGCATCGGCCATCTGGGCGCGCTGGGCGACCTGGAGGTTCTGGCCACGATTGGCGGCGTTGAGATGGCCCTGCGGATGGCCGGGGTCTCGGTGCCGTTGGGTGCGGGGCTCGTGGCGGCCCAGGACTCCCTCATGACCCATCACATGGCGGCCACGCCCACCACGCCGCGCTGATGACCGTCGCGGAGTTTGGAGCCGACGGGCTCGCGCGCGCGCTCGCGCAGGCCCTCCGGGGCGAGGTCCGCTTCGATCAGTTCTCTCGCGTGCTCTACAGCACCGACGCCAGCATCTACCAGGTCCTGCCGATCGGCGTCGTCGTGCCGCGTGACGCCGACGATATCGCCGCGACGCTCCGACTGTGCGCCGATGCCGGCGTGCCGGTGCTCCCGCGGGGCGCCGGCACCAGCTTGGCCGGCCAGAGCGTCGGCCGCGCGGTGGTGCTCGACTGCTCCAAGTACATGGATCGAATCCTGGAGATCGATCCCGGTGCCGGGCGGGCGCGGGTACAGCCCGGCGTGGTGCAGGACGTCCTGAATGGGGCACTGGCGCCGCACGGCTTCCGCCTGGGTCCGGACACGGCGACCAGCAACCGCGCCACCCTCGGCGGCATGATCGGCAACAACTCCTGCGGCGCGCGGTCGATCGTGTACGGGAAGATGGTCGATCACGTGCGGACGCTGCACGTGCTCCTCTCCGACGGGACGGCGCTGGCGGTCGGTCCGCTGGACGAGAACGCGCTGGCCGCCAGACGGGCCGAATCGTCACGCGAGGGACGCCTCTATCGAGCCGTGCTCGACACCGCGGAGGCGCACCGCGACGAGATCGACCGCCGCTATCCCAAGATCCTGAGACGTGTCGCGGGCTACAACCTGCCCGAGATGTTCCTGCGGCCGTTCAATCTTGCGCGGATGATCATCGGATCAGAAGGGACACTCGGCGTCGTCACCGAGGCCACCGTGAGGATCGTGCCGCGGCCCGCGCACGCCGTGGTCGGGGTCGTGCACTTTCGAGACCTCCTCGAGGCGCTGGAGGCGACGCAGGTCATCTTGCAGCACGGCCCCTCTGCCATTGAGTTGATCGACAAGATGGTGCTCGACATGACACGCGCGCAGGTCGAGTACGCGCGTCGGATCACGTTTGTCGAAGGCGATCCGGCCGCGCTGCTGATCGCCGAGTTCGCCGGCGAGAGTCGCGAGGATGTGTTGGAGCGGCTTGGGGCGATGGAGAAGGCGCTCGCCGGCGCCCGGATGGGGTACGCGGTCGTGCGGGCGACCGACTTTCCCTCGCAGGACAATATCTGGCGAATCCGCAAGGCCGGTCAGGGGTTGCTGCAAGGGGTGAAGGGGGACGCTAAGCCGATCACGTTCGTCGAGGACACGGCGGTACCGACGGAGCGACTGGCGCCGTACATCGCCCGGTTTCAGCAGATCCTGGCCCGTCACGGGGTGCGGGCCGCGATCTACGCGCACGCCAGCGTTGGCTGCCTGCACGTGCGGCCGCTCATCAACCTCAAGGACGCCCCCCAGGTCGAGACCATGCGGGCGATCGCCGAAGCGGTGGGCGAGCTCGTCGTCGAGTTCGGCGGGGTCATGAGCGGCGAGCACGGCGATGGGATGGTCCGTGGCTGGTTCCTGGAGCGCTTTTTTGGCCCGACGATCTACCAGGCGTTCCGCAAGGTCAAGGCGGCGTTTGATCCGCAGGGGCTGATGAACCCCGGCAAGATTGTGGACGCGCCGGCGATGACCGAGAACCTGCGCTTTGGCGCTGCGTATCGCACGACCCCGCTGAAGGCGCACTTTGACTGGAGCCGCGACGGTGGGATGGCCGCCGCCGTCGAGCTGTGCAGCGGCGTCGGCGCCTGCCGCAAGACGATCGACGCCACCATGTGTCCGTCGTACATGGTCACACGCGAGGAAGAACACTCGACGCGTGGCCGCGCCAATCTGCTGCGTGCTGTACTCTCGGGTGTGCTGCCATCCGAAGAACTAACAGGTCGGCGCCTCTTTGAGGCGCTGGACCTGTGCCTGGAGTGCAAGGGTTGCAAGGCCGAGTGCCCGGCGAACGTGGACATGGCCAAACTGAAGTACGAGTTCCTGGCGCGCTACCACGAGGTGCACGGTTACCCGCTCCGCTCGCGTCTGTTTGGCAACATCCACACCCTCAACCGGCTGGGCACGCGCCTGGCGCCCCTGTCCACCTGGGTCACGCAGTCGGCTCCCGCGCGGTGGATGCTCGAACGGGTCGCCGGCATCGACCGCCGCCGGCCCCTGCCGCCGTTCGCCCG
>Ga0187893_10003558_pt1 | contig 31366 bp, 26 predicted proteins | sample MA1701074metaG_FD_139574 | JGI IMG/M metagenome (GOLD analysis project Ga0187893, IMG submission 139574) | White microbial mat communities from a basaltic lava cave in the Kipuka Kanohina Cave System on the Island of Hawaii, USA - MA170107-4 metaG ...
AGCAGGCCGACGATCATGGTGGTGGAGACGTTGAGCCGGCCTTCCGTTTCCCATTGCACGTCGAGTTGTCGGATCAGCCGGTGCAGTATCCACGGCAATAGCAGTACCTTGAGGACGAAGGTCAGCGCAGCCGAGTAGTAGAGGTGGGTCTGCCCGGTGCTGGCGGCGACGATCAGCGTCGACATCGCAAGCGCCAACCCCTGCAGCGTGAAAAGCTGGACGAGCGCCACCGTGCGGCGCTGCGCGAGCATGCTGAACGACAACAGCAGCAGCACCGCCGCGCAGAGGTTGATCAATTGCGATGCGAAGGAAGCGGAGAGCACGCTAGTTGCCGTCATTCCGGCGAAAGCCGGAATCCAGTGTCTTGTATCCGTCCGAAAGTCGCTGGATTCCGGCTCGCGCTCGCATTCGCTCGCTTGGCCGGAATGACAAACCGGTCATCCTCTTAGCTCCCCAGCAGCAGGTGCACCAGCATCCCGAGCACCGCGAACAGAAAGGCCGTGGCGAGGAATTCCGGCGCGCGGAAGATGCGGACTTTCGCGCTCACCGTTTCGATCAGAGCGAGGCCCGCTCCCGCCATCAGCAGCTTTAGCGCGAGGACCGGCACGCCGAACATCAGCTCGACGACGCCCGCGTCACCGCGCGCCATGCCCCATGGAAGGAAAAGCGCAAAGCCGATCGCGGCGTAGTTGAAGAGCTTTAGCGCGGACGCCCACTCCATCAGCGCGAGATGCCGCGCCGAGTACTCGAGCAGCATCGCCTCGTGAATCATTGTCAGTTCGAGGTGAGTCGCCGGGTTGTCGATCGGAATGCGCCCGTTCTCCGCGAGCAACACGAGCAGGAATGCAACGGCCGCGAAACCGAGGCTCGGATACAGCACGAGTTCCCGGCCGACCAGGGCTTCCGCGATCGCCGCGAGCGACGTGCTCGCCGAGATCAGCGACGCCGTGAAGATCACCATCAGCAGCGCCGGCTCGGCGAGAAAGCCGATCATCATCGCGCGCCGCGCGCCGAGCGTGCCGAAGGCGGTGCCGATGTCCATCGCCGCGAGCGACATGAAGACGCGGGCGGTCGCGAAGAGCCCGACCAGCGCGATCGCATCCGCCACCGTCGCGCTCGGCAAGGCGGTACCCAGCGAAGGGATAATCGCGGCGGCCAGCGCCATCGATCCGAACACGACGTACGGCGCGGCGCGAAACAGCCACGACGCGTTCTCTGCGATGACCGCGTCCTTGTGAAAGAGCTTTTCCAGGTTGCGGTACGGCAGCCAGATGCTCGGCGCGCTGCGGTTCTGCAACCAGGCGCGACACTGGTTCACCCAGCCGAGAAAGAGCGGCGCGGCGAGCAGCGCGAGCACGAGCTCCAGCAGCTGGTTGAGGATTGCGGCGAACGTCATCGCGCAGCGCCTATAGAACAAGAACCAGCAGCACGAGCAAGGTCGCGAAGCTGTAGAGCAGATAGGTTGCGATCCGTCCGCGCTGCAGCCACGTGACGGCGCCCGCCAGCCACTGCACGCCATGGGCGAGTGGCAGGTGCGCCTTGACCCAGAACGGGTCCTCGATTTCCACCGCGTACTTCGGTTCGCGATCGAAGGGCGAGGGCAGCGATCGCTTGATGAGAATGAGGGGCTCGAAGATGTGACGAATCGGTTGCCCGAATCCTTCCGCGCTGTCCTGCATGCGCGGATCGAGCCGCCCGAAGCCGCAATCCCACGGCGCGCCGCGCCGGACGCGGGCGTGATAGAGATGTCTGACAAGAAGGCTCGTGCACAGCACGGCGAGCGCGATTCCGGCGAATAACACGAGCGGGCTGTAAGACGCGCGCTCTTCAGAGATCGGCGACAGCAGCCACCACGACTCGAGACGCTCGCCCAGAGTCACCGCGAACAGCTGTTGACCGACCACATCGAGGAAGCGCAGCACCGGAACCGGCAGCACGCCGAGCAGCACGCATGCAAGCGCGAACCAGCCGAGGCCAAGCCGTTCCAGCAAGCCCGCATCGTGCGCCCCAATAAGCGATGCCTCGCGCGGCTGGCCGAGAAAGATAACGCCGTAGAACTTCACCATCACGTAGCCGGACAGCGCGGCAATGAGCGCAAGCAGCCCTGCGCCGAGCGGAACGAGCATATCGATGAAGGGCTGCGGCACCTCGGCGGTGAAGAGAAAGACCTGCAGCAGCAGCCACTCCCCGACGAAGCCGTTCAGCGGCGGAAGCCCCGCGATGGCGAGCGTGCCGACGAGCGCGAGTCCGGCCACCCACGGCATGTTGCGAATCAGCCCACCCAGCTTGCCGAGGTTGCGTTCACCCGTTGCGTGCAGCACGGAGCCGGTCGCGAGGAAGAGCAGGCTCTTGAAGCACGCGTGATTGATGCAGTGATACAGCGTCGCGAGCAACGCGATCGCCGCGAGCAGATCGAGGCCGAAACCGCGAAACATCAGCGCGAGGCCGACGCCGCTGAATGCAATGCCGATGTTCTCGATCGACGAGTAGGCGAGCAGGCGCTTCATGTCGGCCTGCACCGCGGCAAACACGACGCCGAAGAGCGCGGTCGCGAGCCCGAGTGCAAGCGTTGCCAGCCCCCACCACCACTGCGGCTGCTCAATGAGGTCAAAGACGACCCGAAGCACGCCATATACCGCCATCTTCAGCATCACGCCGGAGAGCAGCGCCGACACCGGTGAAGGCGCGGCCGGATGTGCTTGCGGAAGCCACACGTGCAGCGGCAGCAGTCCGGCCTTCGCGCCGAAACCGATCAGCGCCAGAAAGAAGGCCGCGGTCGCCCACGCCGCTGACGGCTGCGCGCCACGCATCGCGTCGAACGTGAACTGCCAGCTTCCCCCTTGCAGCACGCCAAAGCACAACAGGATCGCGATCGCTCCGAGATGCGCGATAAGAAAGTAGAGAAAGCCCGCGCGGCGAATCGCCTCTACTCGATGCTGTGTGACGACGAGGAAGTACGAGGACAGTGCCATCGACTCCCACGCGACCATGAACGCGTAAGCGTCGTCGGCCACGAGCACGGCGGCCATGCTCGCGAGGAAAACGTGGTACTGCAGGCCGAGGAGACCCGGCGCCGTGCCCGGCCCCTCGCGGAAATACCCCGACGCGAACAAAGAAATGCCGAAGCTCGCACCGCCGAGCAGCGCGAGAAACACGGAGGACAGCGCATCCTGCCGCACATGCATCGGCAGATCCGGCAGACCGATGGCGAGCACCCGCGCCTGCGCGGGCTCAGCGATGCCGGCAACGGCGTTTGCGAGCAACGCAAGGCCGACCAGCGCGCCGAGCGGAAAAACGACGCGCGCCACGAAGGCGGTGTTGCGGGGTGCGATCAGACCCAGGAGGCCCAGCGCCAACCAGGCGCCGGCAAGGATCAGCGTGACATCGAGGGGCGAGTGTGGGCTCATCGCGGGGCGCGATGATCGCATGCGCTTTCTGTCGTTCCCGCCCCTGCCTAATGCCTGCTGGGGCAAGCTCCAGCGGGAATCCAGTGTCGTTGCGGCTGTCGGTTCCGATTTTCGACGTTTCGGCGCTGATTCCAGAACCTGTGGGCAATCCGTGGGTGCACACGCCGGAAGCTGCGTTCCATGCCGGCAATGACGCCGGACCTAACCGGGAGCACAGCGATGAAATCACTTTCTTCGATTCTTACCGCCGTCGTCGCGATCGTCGCAGCGACGCTGTCCCCGGCGGTTTCGGCAGAAAAAGCGGCAAACCCACATTCGCAGATCGACGCGCCCGGCATTCCCGGCAGGATCGCCGAGCTCGAAAAGGCGTTCTGGGTATGCGACCACGCGGGGACCACGCAGGGTGTCGATATGCATCTGGCTGCGACCTGCGCCTCTATTACCGATGAGCTGAAGCGCGTGAAGTTCGGCCAGGACTTCGAAAAACTTGTCGACTGGTGGCGACTCAACAAAGCAGCGGAGCACCGGGCGCTGGATCGCGCGAGCAACGCTCAGACAAACAAGGAACGCGACAGCGCCGTACGGCCTGCCGGATCAATCTAAGCGACGAAGAAAGTCGTGCGACGAAGATCCCCCCGCTTCGCGATCGTGTTGCATGGTTGCGCACGATCGCGAAGCGCCGATTCACTCGCGATCGACCCATCCGATGTTGTTGAAGTGCCGGTAGAACAACTCGCGTGACAGCGCGAGGACGCCGTTCTTGTTGAGTTCGACCGGTTGCCGCTCGCCGGTCTCCCACTGGCCTTCCGCATATCCATCGCGCGCTTCGGTTGCGACTCCATGCGGATTGCGAAGTACAACGTGTTCTGAGCGCATGGTGCCCAGAACGGCGTACGCGTGGTTCGGCCAGAGACCTGTTTTCTCCCAGACCTGCTTATCGGTAACGCCGATATCTTCCTTCGTCCAGGCCATGACGGACCGACTCATCACGCCGGACGGTGTGCCGAGTTTGCCGTCGCGCGAGAAAATCTCAGCGCCGGGCGGCGTATCCAGGAGTTCCGCCCGCACCCGGCCGCCCATTAGCGCCTGGCACGCACGCGGCGGCGTGGCGCCGCGATCGATGGACTGGTAGTCGGCAGGAGTCGGTTCGCTGTTATCCGCTTCCGCGGCGCGCGCGTTCACTACGTAGGCCTTTTCGATCAGACTGGGCCAGGATTCTCCCGAGGCGGATCTCGCGTAGCGAGGCGTCTTCTTCGCCGCAATCGGAATGCGACCCGAAACCCCGACGCGGCGACTCTCTGCGCCCCTTTTATCGAAGAACTGCCAGTCGAATACGCGTTGTACCGGCGGGTCGAATCCGCTCGAACCCAGGCGCGTTGTCCAAAACACGGGACTGGCCCAGGCCAAGGCGATCATCGCGGAAATCAGATAGCAGTCTCCTACCGCTCCCTGAATGGGATCCAGGTAGGAAGTGCCATCGATGGTCAGCCGACCGGAGTCCTCGAACCAGGTACGCGCCGATTCTCCGGGTGCCGGAGCCGAGCTTCCGGACGCAGCAAACTTCGCATCGGTCAGCGGCACAAGGTAGGGAAGTACACGTTGAACCTGGTCGGCGGCAAATCCGGTTGCTGCCCTCCTGAGCGGCGCAAGGTCCATAACTTCCGCCGTTGACATCGGCCGGTCGACCGCTTCGACGAGCTGCTGAAACAAACCGACCGCATCGGCCAGGGTTCTTCGCTTCTCCTTCACCTGGAACGCTTCGCGCAGGAATTCATCGGCGCGCTTGCCGTCCGTGTGAAAGACGGGTGCGATCTCCGGCCGGTCGGCCAACAGTTGCGCTATCGCGTACGGATTGGGCGCCCATTTCATCGGGCTTCTCACACGGCGTATGGTCGCCGTTCTAGCCGCCGCCCTCCTAGTCTGTAATGGGTTTTCGCCCGCCCGGGTTGCGCTCCAGAAACTGGATCGCCGCGGTTAGCGCCTCTCTCAAGTCGCCGATCTCCGCAGCTTTCTGCGTCGGCTTTTGCGCGTCATCGACGGCGCTCAGCGCGTTCCTCAGTTTTGTCCGCAGTTCATCGTTGGTTAACGGCATGGCTGATCTCCTCGCCTGTGCTGTTGGTGGCGGCTGCGATCAGGCAGCCGGGCTCGATGCGCTTCTGGAAGCCTCGGCGGCGTAAGCCTGGTCGCGAATATGGTCCGACTCGGCCGAGGGTGCAAGACCCAGCAGCAGCGACAGCATCTCGCGCAGCCGGCGGTAAACGCGCACGGCTTCCGTGTTCCGACCCTGGCGCAGATGCGCACGCATCAGCGCTCGCGCGAGATCTTCCGAGGTCGAATCCAACGCGAACGCCTTTTCCAGCGCCTGGATCAGAAGCGCATCGGCGCTGCCTGCGAGCATCGCGTCGGCGGAAAGCAACGTGTTGCGCACCGCCGCTGTGATCGCTTCCCGGCCAGCCAGCAGCCAGGGCGGACCTTCTTTGTCCGCCAGATAAGGACCGCCGTAGTGCTCGAGGACAGCCGCGATGCTGCTTGCCGCTTCGCTGATCGACGCCGGCCTGCGCGCTGCGTGCTGATCACGTTGCGTGCGCGCGCGCGAGAGTGACTGCCGCAGCGGTTTGATGTCGGTCCAGACCGTCGTTGGCGACAATCGCAAGCGCCCTTCGTTCGCAAGAACCGTGTCGTCGCGACCCAGAAGCCGGCGCAGTCGGCCGATGGTCATGTCGAGCGATTTGCGCGCGTTGCCCGCCTCCGCGTCGGGCCACAGTCGTTCGGCGATCCACCCCTTCTCGGCCGAATCGCGTCCCAGCGCCTGACAGGTCACCAGCAGCTTCAACAGTTCGAGCGGCTTGTCTTGCGTCTTGTGCGAAGGCTGGTAACGCTCGCCCTGAATGTGGAGGCAGAACCCGCCCAGCGTTCTGACGTGCACCGGCCACGGCCAGTGCGGTCCTGCCAGCGGCGGAGGCGCGAGCTGCTTCAGCGCGATCACGCGACGCACGAACTCGGTCTCGATGTCGCCGGCCAGCGCCGCCGCGCAGATTCGCGCGAGCGGCCCGCGTGCCCGATCCAGCAGATTGACGAACTCGATCTGTCGGGCGCTTTGCAGACCTGCGCGCAGCAGTCGCAGATCGACTGCGCCGTCGAGCAGAAAGCACAGACAGTTTTCGATGGCGATAAGCCCTTCGCGTGGTTCCACGTCCAGGCGCCTGACGAGCTCAACCGCTTCGACCAGCCGGTCGTTGGCCGCCAACGCATAAGTCAGATCGATCTCGAACATGCGCAGATTCGCGCCGGTAAAACCCGCGGCCGGCGCCATGCGCATCGCTTCTTCAGCCCAGCGCAGGCCCTCATTCGAGCGTCCCTGCAGCAACAGCAGGCGCGCCCGCAGGCGGGCGTACTCGGCTCGCTCGGCCGGCGCCGCTTTCACTGCGGCCGCCTCCAGCTGTTGCAACTCATCGGCGGCGCGCGGCAAGTCCTGCGTCTTCATCCAGTGATCTGCGAAAGCGAGTCCGAGCTCGAAAAATAGCCGCGACGACTGTGACCGCTCCGCCAGCGGTCGCGCTTCATTCAGATACGCGAGCGAGCGCGCCGAGTCGCCGGCGACCAGTACGCATAAGCGGCGGTAACAAGCCACCGCGCCCGGTGCAGCGCACTGCCGGCGGATGCGTCCACCAGAGATCGGGTGGCGATGCTCGCCACCTGCGCCAATTCATCCTGCTTGAAGACGTTTCCGTGTTGAATCACGAGGCGCGCGGCCTGCACGCGCTGATCGTCCGACAGCCACGCCGACGGCGCCTCGAGCAGCACCCGCAGGCGGCCGACCAGCGCATCGGGATCGATCTGCGGCGGGTAGCGGCAGCGGACGAATGCGGCGCACATGATGCCCATGATCAGGCTGCCTTCGAATCGATCGACGACCGCGATCGGCGTATCGCCGCCGGCATCGCTGTGGCAGGCAAGCCACCGGTCGAGCTCGCGCAGATCGCCCCACTCGACCTCGAACGCGGTCACGACGCTGGCCACGGCGAGTCTCATGCCGGACAAGTCGCCCGCCGCTTCGAACGCTGAATACGCATACCCGAACCAGATCCGCGCCTGTTCTTCGTCGATCGGCAGCAGTGCCTGCCCGGTCCAGAAGCAAAGCCACGCATTGCTCCGGACCTCCGGCAGCGGCAACTTTGCGATTGCGCTCATCAGCAGATCGGCTTGTCCGTGCGCCGCATGGTCTTCGGCGAGTTGTTGCATAACGCCGATCGCGCGCGCCGTCGATCCGATTTCGACCAGCAGCGCGAAGGCGGCTTCGCTCTGGTCATGCCCGATCAGCGCAGTCGCGGTCCGCTCCGCCAACGCGAATGCCTCGGGTTGGCCGAGACGCTCGCGGACCAACGCCTGCATTGCCTGCCGTACCAGACCGTGCGCTTCGAACACTTCGGTCGGCCGGGCGCCGACCCGGCGCAGCAAGCCGCTTTCAACCAGCGCATCGAGTTGCTGCCCGGCCTCGCTTCCGGCCAGCGTTGCGGCGATCGGCCGCGTCAGTTGCGTGACGAAGGCCGTCTTCAGCAGCAACTCGCGACGCGGTGGCGGCATGCGTTCGATTAGCCGGGATAGAAGATGCGAGTGAATCCGTTCAACCGTTTCGATGGCGAGCGCACTGCGCGGATCCGTACCGCGCAGCAACTCACAGGCGAGCACCAGCGCGCCGGCGTGACCGCCGGTGAGCGCGGCAATGTGTTCGCTCTGCGCCGCGTCGATCCGCAGCGCGGCGGTCATCGCCTTGCATTCGTCGATGTTGAAACGCAGATCGGCATCGTTCATCAGCGCCAGGCGCCGCGCCGCGATCGCGTCGAAGAACGCAGTGGGCGGGGTCGCTTCTGAAACGAGGAGAAGTTCAATCCGCTTGCCTGCCAGCCCTATCAGCTCGGCCAGCGACGACAGCATCGAGCCGGCCGTCAGCCGGTGCATGTCGTCAAGCACGATCAGCGCGGCTTCGTCGAGCTGTGCTGCAAGCGCGCTGAAGAAGCCTCGCGCAAACATCGGTTGCCGATCGTGATCGCCGGCTGAGAACCCCGGCAGTGCATCGGTCAACTGCAATTGCGCGCCGACCGCGCCGGCGAACTCTTCATAAAAAATCGCCGGATCGTTGTCGCGCTCGTCCAGTCGATACCAGGCAAACGGCTTGACGCGACTGCGTGCATAGCTGATGGCCAGCGTCGATTTGCCGGTACCGGACGCGGCCTGCAACCACTTGGCAACTGCCGGCATCCGCGCGAGCGCGCTGACCAGCCGCGGGCGCTCGATCACACCTTCGAGCGACGGCGCGCTCGTCTTGATCGCGGCTGGATGGTGGGGCTCGCGCATGGCTTGAGCAAACGCCCGTGCACGCTACGGCGTTGCGCCGCCGCCCGTCAAGTTGCCAGCGCCATTGAGCCTCGCAACTTCCGCAACGACCCGGCTGACCGTAACGAAGACGCGGTAGCCGCTGGTCGAACCCTCGGCATCTGAACAGCGATGTTCGAACCTGTGGGCAATCCGTGGGCGCCTGCGCCTGAAGATGCAATCACCGCATGCAGGCGCAGGTCTTACCAAAGACGTATCGCCTGCAAAGAGCGGCCACCGTTGATCCCAGGAGAAACTTCATGAAAACTGCACACGCTATTGCGATCGTTGCTTCGCTGACCGTTGCCGGCGCTTCTCAAGCGGAGGGACCCGCTCCATTTTCTGACTGGCCCGAGGCTGTGTCGTCCACCCTCACACGCGCTCAGGTCGTCGCTGATCTGCGCGAGGCGCAGCGCCTCGGGCAGATAAGCCATGGCGAGATCGCCGTGCAGACGGCGACGCCCGAGCAGTCCACCAGGTCACGCGCTCAGGTCGTCGCTGAACTGCGCGAGGCGCAGCGCCTCGGGCTGATGAGCCATGGCGAGATCGAGGTGCCGACCGCAACGCCCGAGCAGGAACAGCAGATCGCCGATGCCGGGCGCCGTGCCGCCGAGCGCGAGCGTCTGGCCACGAAGTAAGCGCCGCAATCTGAATCACGCGCCGCGGCCGCGCTGAAGTTTCAGCAGGGCGCCGGCGCGGGGTCCGGCGAGAAACCGCATCCACGGCGAGTTGTTGTGCGTATACGGCTCACCGCGCCGCTTTCCGCTTTCGCCGTGACCTCATTCGCGCTGCGCTTCACCGCATTCCTTGTCGCGTCTTGCCTGGCCCTTCAGGGCTTTGCGATCGCGATGGAGCGCATGTCGCGCGCGGGGCACTTTCACGTTGATCACGCGCAAGACCATGACCATGACCACGCGGACGGGGACCACGGTCATGATCACGACGGCGGTCACCACCACCACTCGGCAATCGAGCACCACTCGCACGACGCCGATGAGGAGGGGGTGGTTTGCGTCGAAGACGAATCCTCTGACGCGGACCAGACAAACCTGCTGAAGCGCATCTGTCTCGACCAGGAGTCGCTGGTCGAATCATTCGCCACGCAACGCGCCGTGCAGCGCGCCGCGCTCAACTGCGCCCGCGCGTCCTGCGCGTTGCGGTCGCACGTGGCCGATCTCCCCGAGCGTCCCCCGCGTTCATCGCCGCTCTGAGTTTCCCGTAAGGGCGACACGGCGACCGCATTCCGACCGGCCTCCCGGTGGCCGGTGCTGCGCGTTGCCGTGCGCCCCCGACTCAACGCGCTGCTGCGACCGCGTGTTCAGCGACGCCATTCGGAAGACGACGATGAAGGTCGGAAGACGAGGCACCATGGCCGGTGCCGTCGCAGCGGCGTGCGCCGCCGCCGCGCCGGCGTGGGCGGGTGGGGAGCAGGTGCTGGAGCGCGTAGTGATCCAGGGATTGACGGTCAGTGAAGTGGGCGAGGCCGATTCCGCCAATGTCGGCACGGTGACGAAAAAGCAACTCGAAGCACGCACGGTCTATCGACCGGGCGAATTGCTCGAAGCCACTCCGGGCCTCATCGTCAGCCAGCACAGCGGCGAGGGCAAGGCGAACCAGTTCTATCTGCGCGGCTTCAACCTCGATCACGGCACCGACCTGCGCACCACCGTCGACGGCATGCTGGTGAATCAGCGCAGCCACAGCCACGGCCAGGGCTGGACCGACCTTAACTTTCTGATCCCCGAGCTCGCCACCGGCCTGCGCTACAAGAAGGGGCCGTACTACGCAGCCGAAGGCGACTTTTCTTCTGCCGGCGCGGTCGACATCAGTTACGCCGACCAGCTGCCCGCGGGTATTGCGAGCGCGGGCTTCGGCGAGAACGGTTATCAACGCGTGCTGCTGGCCGACTCGCCCGGACTTGGCGCCGGCCGGCTGCTCTACGCGATCGAGGCATTTCACAACGACGGGCCGTGGACGCGACCCGATGACTATCGCAAGGTGAACGGCGTGCTGCGCTATTCGCGCGGCGACCGCGCGAACGGCTGGAGCATCACCGGCATGGGCTACGACGCGAAGTGGAACGCCACTGACCAGATCCCTCAGCGCGCGGTGCAAAGCAGGCAGCTCGGGCGCTTTGACACGATCGACCCGACCGATGGCGGCCGCGCGTACCGCTACAGCCTGTCCAGCGCCTGGCGCAACACCACCGAGACCAGCGCGACCGAAGTCAACGCCTATGTCGCTTCGCTGCTGCTCGATCTGTTCTCGAACTTCACCTACTTCCTCGACAACCCGGTCGATGGCGACCAGTTTGCGCAGCCCGACCGGCGCACGATGAGCGCGCTCAACGCCAGCCATGCGTGGCAGACGAAGCTCTTTGGGCGCGCCGGCGAAAACCGGATCGGCGTGCAGTTCCAGAACGACAACATCTACAACGGCTTGCTCAACACGAGAGCTCGGGAAACGATTTCGACGACGCGGCGCGATCACATCGTCGAGAGCAGCATCGGCCTGTGGGCACAGAACGCCACGTCGTGGACGCCGGCGTTTCGTACCGTGGCCGGGCTGCGTGCAGATCACTATCGATTCGACGTGCGCAGCGACCAGGACGTCAATTCGGGAACGGCCAGCGACACGATCGTCAGTCCCAAACTGGGTCTTATCTTTGGACCTTTCGCCGCGACCGAGCTGTACGTGAACGCCGGCGGCGGCTTTCACAGCAATGACGCGCGCGGCACGGTCATCCGCAGCGACCCGAAGACCGGCGACTCCGTGGATAGAGTGACGCCGCTCGTACGCTCGAAGGGGTTCGAACTCGGCGCGCGCACCTCACCCATCAGGAGGCTGCAAACCTCGCTGTCGCTATATCGCCTCGACTTCAATTCGGAACTCGTATTCGTCGGCGACGCCGGCACGACCGAGGCCGGCCGGCCCAGCCGGCGCACCGGCTTCGAGCTAGCGAACTACTACAAGTTGAACAACTGGCTGACGATCGACGCCGACATCGCCTACGCGAAAGCGCGCTTTCGCGACGCCGCCCTCGAAGGCGACCGCATCCCCGGCGCGGTTGAAGGTGTGGCCTCGATGGCGCTGGCGGTCGATAACCTGGGCTCATGGTTCGGCGCTGCGCAGTTGCGCTACTTCGGCCCGCGCCCGCTGATCGAAGACAACTCGGTGCGATCGAAGAGCACCGCGCTGATCAACGGTCGCGTCGGCGTCAAGATCAGTCCGAAAGTGCGTGTCGAGCTGGAGGGATTCAACCTGACTGATCGCAAGGTCTCCGCGATTGACTACTTCTACACCTCACGACTGCCCGGCGAGCCGGTCGAGGGCGTGGCCGACATTCACTTCCACCCGATCGAATCGCGTTCGTTCCGGGTCACGCTCAGTGCGATTTTTTAGTCGGACGATGGCTCGTTCAGCAACAGCACCACGACTCGCGTGTGGTCGTGTGCACAGGCCTCGACGGCGGACGCGAGCATCTCCAGCTCGCCACGGCCGGCGGTGGTGATGTGCGCCAGACAGGGCTGCGCGCCGCCGTCCTGCAAAGCCGCTTGCAGCAGGGCGCGCAGCTGTCGCGATCGAATGCGCGCCGGTGAGTTGGCCCTCATCGAGCTTGACGTGGATCGTCCGCGCCAGCATCGCGGCCGCCGCTGTATTGGCTCGCAGAAGCTTGCCGCGTTCGTTGACGATCGCGATGCCGATGCTGAGCCAGTTCAAGCTGGCCAGCATGGCAGGGCGCCATCGGACGACGTCGTTCGCGATTCGGCCTGACGCGGGAAACATCGAGGTCATGCGTTCTGATTCGTGCCGGCTCATGTGCGTCGCTCCAGTGATCGAACCGGAGCCAGCATACGAATGGAGCCGTTATGCGCGCGTTATGGTCCCTCGATCAAGTTGCAGGCGTCGACGCATGCGGCGTACCGTTGATGAAAGATTCACGGGGGGCGCGTGATGCGTGAACGCAACCACTGGGGCTGGGGCTTTACCGATCGGTTCCCCGACGACGCATCGCGCCGCGCGCTCGCGCAGCAGATCGGTGCGCTGCTTGGTGTTCCGCCGCCCGCGCTGTTGCCGCTGCCGCCCGCGGACGACCTTCGAATGCCGCCGACTCGCGTGGCTGTACCCGCCGCGCTGGCGGGCTTCGCGCGCGCAGACGACGACGCGTCGCGCGCGCGCTGTACATACGGCCGGGGTTACCTGGATCAGTGGCGCGGGTTTCGCGGTGACTTCGCCGCCGCACCCGATGTGGTGGCGCGGCCGCGCGACGCCGGCCAGATCGAGCGCGTGCTCGAGTGGGCCGGGCGTGAGCGGCTGTGGATCGTGCCGTTCGGCGGAGGAACCAGTGTCGTGCGCGGCGTCGAGGCGATCGGCGGGCGCGAGGTCGCCGGCGTGATCGCGCTAGACGTCGGCGCGCTCGATCGCGTGCTCGAGGTCGATGCAGTGTCGCGCGCCGCACGTGTGCAGGCCGGAGTGCTCGGACCGGCGCTCGAGGCGCAGCTCGAGCCGCATGGCCTGTCGCTTAGATTCTTCCCGCAGAGCTTCGAACTGTCGTCGCTGGGCGGGTGGATCGCGACCCGCGCGGGCGGCCACTACGCGACACTGCACACGCATATTGACGACCTGGTCGAGAGCGTCACGATGCTGACCCCGCGCGGCGCGTGGCGCTCGCGCCGGTTGCCCGCCTCGGGCGCGGGGCCGTCGCCGGATCGGCTGATCCTCGGCAGCGAAGGCGCGTTCGGTGTTATCACCGAGGCATGGCTGCGCGTCGTTCCGCGGCCGCGCTGGCGGGCCAGTGCCGGCGCGCGCTTCCACGACTGGAGCGCCGCGGTGGCGGCGGTGCGCGCGATCGCACAGTCCGGGCTGCACCCGGCCAACTGCCGGCTGCTCGACAAACGCGAGGCGCAACTCAACCTGGTCGCGGGCGGCGGCGAGCATGTGCTGCTGCTTGGATTTGAATCGGCGGATCACCCGGTCGGCGCGTGGATCGAGCGCGCGTTGCAACTCGCGGCCGGCGAGGGCGGCAAGATCTCGCCGCCGGTGCTGCGCGACGACGGCGCGAACGAACGCGCAACCGAAGCCGGCTCGTGGCGCGACGCGTTCCTGTTTGCGCCGTATCTGCAGTCGGCGCTGATCTCGCTGGGCATCGTCGCCGACACCTTCGAAACGGCATGCACCTGGGATCGCTTCGACACGCTGCACGCCGAGGTGAACGAGCGCGTGCGCGGCGCGCTGGCGCAGTACGCCGGTGGCGGCGTGCTTACCTGCCGCTTCACCCATGTCTACGCTGACGGCCCGGCGCCGTACTACACGTTCATCGCGCCGGGGCGCGGGCGACGAACCCGAGCAATGGCAAGCGATCCGCTCCGCCGCAGGCGACGCGGTGCTGTCGGCCGGCGGCACGATCACCCACCATCACGCGGTGGGCCGGTTGCACCGGCCCTGGTTCGAGCGCGAGGCGCCGCCGCTGCATCTGGCAGCGCTGCGTGCGATCAAGCGCGAGCTGGATCCCGCCGGCATCATGAACCCGGGTGCCCTCCTCGCTTGACGCCGCGGGCCCAACAACGCGGCTACGACGGTTCCGGCCAGGCTTCACGAGCCTCAGCGTTGCTGATACGCCTGCTTCAAGACCTTGATGTCCAGCTTGGTCATCTTGAGCATGGCCGCCATCACGCGTTTCGATTTCGCGGCATCCTTGTCTTGCAACATCGTGCCCAGGACAGTGGGAATGATCTGCCAGGACACTCCGAATCTGTCCTTGAGCCAGCCGCATTGTTGTGTTTCGCCACCCTGGGAGAGCTTGGTCCACAGCTCATCGACTTCTTGCTGCGTCTCGCAGTTAACGAAGAACGAGATGGCTGGTGAAAACGTGAACATCGGGCCGCCGTTCAAGGCCATGAACTCCTGGCCGTCGAGCTGCAATGTCGCGGACATCACCGTTCCCTTCGGTCCGGGTCCGGCTTCTCCATAAGCATCACGTTTCCTACCCGTTTCCTTTCGTATGGCGTTTGCGGGTTGAAGGGCGCACGCATTTTCATGCACGAATCCGCGGACGCTCGTCTAGCTGGTCGAACGGGACGAGGGCAAATCGACATCGGTGGTGCCCTCGTTGCGTCGGCGTCTGCGACTAGCTGATGGTGCTCGCCGTCGCCGCCCTTGGCTGCGCGCCAAAGCGAACCCTAACGGATTCATAACGCCTCCGCCGCTACAAAGCAATTGCAAACGAAGCGGAGGTGGCCTGACGATGAACTGCCAGCCACCGAAACTCACGACCGGTCTGTCGGTGCTCAAGGGCAGCTGGGCATGCCGGCTGGCCGCAGACGCGTCCACCAGCGCGAACTGGACGTTGCGAGCGATCGAATAGCCCACCCGAATCCGTTAGCCAACCTGAGTCTTTCCACCATCGATGTGCAGCTCTACGAGGAGGTTCGCCATGAAAACCACTGTTATCCGCTCGCGTTATGCCGCTCTTGCCCACGCGCCGCTGGCAGCGGCGATGGTGGTCGCGTTATCCGCCTGCATGAGCCCGCCGGTGCTGCCGGCCGCCGCACCCGCCGCCGCACCGCCGGCCGCGGCCACGGCGGGCGCTCCGGCGACCGCGAGCACGTTGTCCTACGGCACCGTCACATCGCAGGTGCAGAAGGGCAAAACGACGCAGACCGACCTGCTGCAGACCTTCGGCGGCCCCAACATCGCCACCACCGATCGCGACGGCTCCGAGACCTGGGTGTACGAGCGCACCGCGACGCAGACCGACGTGCAAGCCAACACGCAGGCCGCGCAAGGCACGGCGAGCCTGGGCGCGTTCTTCAAATACATCGACCTGCAGGCGTCGGGATCGGTTGGCCGCAGCGCATCCGCATCGAGCACGTCGTCATCGGTGCGCTCGCTGACCGTGATCGTTAAGTTCGCCGCCGACAAGACGGTCGCCGACTACTCGGTTCGCGCCAGCACCTTCTGAAAGAGGTGATCAGATGAAACGTCGAGCCTTTCTGTTTTCCGGGATCGCCCTGCTGTCCGGCTGCGGCGCGGTGGGTATGGGTCGCGGTGGTGGTGACATGGGCGGTTTCGCAGAGATGATGCGCAAGCAGCAGGAGCAGGCAATGCAGGGCATGGAGAACATCGGTGCGAAGCAGAAGCTGATGCAGGACCTGATGAACAACCCGGACTTGCCGGCCTGGCATGCGCAGCGCGAAAAAATGGCGCTCGCCGTCGGCGACCGCACTTTCGACAAGAGCTTCGAACGCGTGTTCGACGGGATGACGGTCGCCCTGGCGACGCTCGGCAGCAGGGTCAACAACATGGAGCGCGTGTCGGGTTACATCACGGCTTCGATCCCGGACCTCGGCCCCGCCAAGACGCAGGCGATGCAGAAGGACGGTATGCGCCAGTACGCGGTCGCCAAGGGATACCCGCCGACTCTGGTCGACCAGAGCGGCGGCGCTTTCGACTTCGACGTCGGCGGCACCTCCAATATGATGGCGCGCAGCATGTCGGGTCTCACGCTGTCGCTGGTGAGGCAGAGCGCGAAGCAGACCAAGGTCAAGCTGCGTTTCGACAACGTGTACTACCCGGAGCTGGTGAACGAGTACTACAAGACGGTCTGGGCCGCGGTCGACAAGCAGATGTTCCTGGACCAGTCGCTGGATTGAATAGAGCGGTTCCGTGGGCCGCTTTGAGAGCGCAGCAGGGGGCCGCAGCACCGGCCACGCGCGCCCATGGATGAGACTGCGGGAATGCATGGCCGACACCGGTGTGGCCCCCATCGAGCCGAACGCAAGCACGTTGGTGCAGCTTCTCGGTCCTCCGCAACTGCTGACCGCGGACGGGCGCAGGCTCGCACTGGAACGGCGCGATGCCGCGGTGCTGGCCTATCTCGCGATAGAGGGCGACACGCCGCGCGCCCGCCTGCTCGAGCTGCTGTGGCCGGATTCCGAACCCGAGGCCGCGCGTAACACGCTGCGGCAGCGGCTGTTCCAGCTGAAGAAGCGCGCCGGCGTCGAACTCGCCGCGGGCGGTGAAGTGCTCGCGCTGGCCAACGCGGTGGCCTCCGATGTCGGTGCAGCGTCGTCGTCGATCGCCCCTCTGCTCGAAAGCCAGGACTACAGCGACTGCCCCCACTTCTCAGCATGGCTCACCGCGCAGCGTGAGCGTCTTACGAACGCGCGGCGCGACGCGCTGATCGCGCAAGCGGAGGGCGCGGAGCGCGATGGCCGCCTCGCGCATGCGATCGGTGTCGCCGAACAACTGATTGCGCTCGATCCCGTGCATGAACACGGGCACCGCCGGCTGATGCGGCTGCACTACCTGCGCGGCGATCGCGCGGCGGCGCTAGCAGCGTTTGATCGCTGCGAGCGTGTGCTCAAGCACGACGTCAGCGCGAAGCCGGGCGACGAAACGCTGGAGCTGCTGAAGACGATCGAAGCGAGCGGCGCGCTGACCGTAGCGCCCAAACGCGCACCAATCCCGGCGTCGATCCTGCGGCCGCCGCGATTGATCGGCCGCGAGCGGGAGCTCGGCGCGATGCGAATGGCGTGGACGTCGGGCCGCGCGTTCCTGCTGCTCGGTGAAGCCGGCGTGGGTAAGACGCGGCTGCTGGCAGAGCTCGCCGCCGAGACCCCGGGCGCAGTCCACGTACAGGCAAGACCCGGAGATTCCGGCATCCCGTACGCCTCGCTCGCACGCTTGCTGCGCGCGCTGATCGAGCGGGTCCCGGCGGTGATCGAGGCCGCACCGCGGTACGAACTGGCGCGCGTGCTGCCGGAGCTTGGCGAAGTTGCCGCCGGCGTGCGCGAGGGACAGCGGCTGACACTGCGGGCCATCGACGCCGTGGTGAGAGCGGCGGCCGGCTACGACGTCGCGGCGTTGCTGGTCGATGACTTGCACTATGCAGACGATGCCAGTCTGGAAATGCTCGGTGCGCTCGGACTGGTGGACCCCGCCGGCGATGTGCGTTGGGGATACGCGCAGCGGCCCAGCGAAGGTGGTGCAGCGGCGCAGAAGATGCATGACACCTTATCGGACGCCAGGCGCCTGGAGACGGTCACGCTGCCGGCGCTGGAAGAGGGCCAGATGGTCGAACTGATCGAGTCTCTCGGCCTGCCCGAACTCAAAGGAAGCAAGGTCGCGCCGATGCTGATGCGCCACACCGGCGGCAATCCGCTGTTTGCACTCGAGACGCTCAAGCAGCTGAGTCTGACCGGACCGACCAAGGCATCCGAATTGCCGCGCCCCGCCAGCGTCGGGCAGTTGATCGAGCGGCGGCTGCGGCAGCTTTCGCAACCGGCCACCGCGCTGGCGCGCGTCGCGGCCGTGGCCGGCATGGATTTTTCGGTTCGCGTGGCGGAAGCGGTAACCGGCGCGAGCGCACTTGAGCTGGCCGATGCATGGCAGGAGCTCGAGGCGGCCAATGTCCTGCGCGGCGACGCGTTCGCACACGATCTGGTCTACGAAGCGGCACTGGCGACCGTGCCGCAATCGATTACACGCCATCTGCATCGGTCGATCGCGCAGTGGTTGCAGGCCAACGGAGGCCAGTCCGCGCGCATCGCCTGGCACTTCACCAGCTCCGGTTCGCCGGCGCTGGCCGCCGAACACTGGATGCTGTCGGCGCATGCGGCGCAGGCCGCGCTGCGCTTCGTCGAGGCGACTGACGCGTTCGAACGCGCGGCGCATGGTTTCAGCGCGGGTGGCCGCGCGCAACTTGCCTTCGACGCGGCGTATGCAATGCGGCAAGCGAGCTTCGAAGTGGATCTGTCCGAACGCTCCAGCACCGCGCTCGAACTGCTGGAACGTTTTGCGTCCACCCCTGCGCAGCGCGCGCGTGCCCACAACGAACGCGCCGTCACGCGCCTCCATCAGGGCGATCTGCCGGGCACCGAACAGAGCGCGCTGGCAGGCCTGCGCGAACTCGGCGGCGCCAACGAACCGATGTTGCGGGCCGAGCTGCGCCGCAACTTGGCAGCGACTTATGCGTGGCGCAACGAAACGCATGCGGCGCTGAACGAGCTGCGCTCGATCCAGCACGACGTCGAGCGGCTCGGCTCGCCGCTGCAGAAGTTCGAGTTCTGGGAGTCGCTCGCGATCGTCCTCGATCACGTCGACCAGAGCGATGAGTCCGAGCGCACGCACCGGCGCGCGATCGAGGCCGCTGTCGAGATCGGCAACTTGCCCGGAGCGGCGCAGTCAGCGCTCAACCTGGCGGTGTGCCTGCACGACGCGGGCCGTCTGCAGGAAGCGTTGGCGCCGCTCGAACGCGCACGCGGCATGCTGGCAGCGGTGCAGTCGGAACGGCTTTCTTACTCGAGCCTGAACCTTAACTACGGTTTCGTGTTGCGTGGGCTCGGCGAGTACACGGGCGCTCTCGAACACTTGCAAGCTGCGATCGAAAACTGTCGCGCCCAAACGCCGGGGTGGCTGCCGCTGGTGATGGCAAATCGTGCCCTGCTGTTCCTGCATCTGGGGCAGTTCGCGCGCGCGCGGCAGGATCTCGAGGCAGCCCTCCCGGATGACGCCTCGCCGCTGTGGGCGCGCTGCAAATGGGCGACCGTGCACGCCGCGGTGTCGCATGCCCTCGGGCAACGCCCCGCCAACGATCTCGATACGCTGATCGCGCTGCAACCCACCAGCGGCAGGGGCGTCACGCGCTGGCGACTGCTGCGCGCCCGCCTCGAGCACGAGACCGATGCCGAGGCGACGGAGCGTGGGCTCGCCCTGCTTGGCGAGATTACGCGGGCGGGACGCACCGGGCTCGCGATCAGCGTCGGCGCGCAGCTCGCGCCGCGCCTGGCCTCACTCGGCAGGGCCGAGGAAGCGCGCACGCTGGCGCGGCAAACGCTGGAACTAATGCGCTCTCATCATCCGGACGACGCGTACCGCGGCGACGTCTGGTTGCAGTGCTGCCGCGTTCTGCGTGAGGACTTTGACACTGAGCTGCCGCATGCCGTGCAGTGGATAGAGGAAACCGCGCGCCTGCGGGTGCCGGCAGAGTTTCGCGACTCGTTTCTCAATCGCAATTCGTCCAACCGGGAACTGATCCGTGCGGCGTCGCGGCGGCGGCCCGCGCTGCGCTGAATGTGAAACTGCCGTTGGTGGCGCATCGTCGCCGTTGCCCAGTGCGGCCGTGGGCCGCCCGCGGGAGACAATTTGCGATCGGCTGCCTGCTCCCTCAGGGTTCCGAACTCGCGCTCCCTCCCTCGATCACACGCCTGAGATCCAGCACGTCAATGAAGTCAAAGACCGGGCCGCTGGAATTCCGTTCAAGTTTCCTGCAGGCGAATTCTGCGCATCGCGAACTTGTGCGAATCCAGCGCCATGGAATCGCGGTACTGGGTCAAAGGGCGGCGCCGCGCTCGCTGCGTCCAACCCGCAATGAGCAGACATAACGTTTGCATAACGGCCGATTCGTACGCTAGCTCCAGTTCCATCACCGGAGCGGCGCAGATGAACTCGCAAGAATCCAACCATACAAACGATGTCACCCGGTCGCACCCGGCCATGCTCGCTGCCTTGAATTGGCCGAGCATCGGTATCGCGGTCGTCGACGAACACGGCGCGCTGCTGCGAGCCAATCCGGCGGCGGCGGCAGAATTGGCGCGGGCGATCCACGTCAAGCTCGACTATGGCCGGCTCGCAGGCGCGCACTCGATCGCGACCCAACAGCTGCACGCGCTGCTGCAGGCGGCGGTGCAGAACGGCAGTGCACAGCCGTGCATGGCGCGCATCGCCACTGCCGGCTGCGGGGAGTTGGAGCTGCTCGCCTGCCCCGTCGAAGGTTTTTCGCGCGACAGCACGCGGTGCGTGGTGGTGTTGCTGAACGAACCACAGCGTGCACCTGCAGCGGCGAAGATCGCAGCGCGCCCTGCCGGTCGGATCGCGACCATGGCGCACTGTTCGTACACAGACGCTGCGTTGCCTTTCGATCTCGATCAGACGATAGCGTCCGCGAAGCCGACACCCGTGATGCGCTCCTTGTCGGCGCACGAGGCATAGCGCTACGCACAATATCGTCCGGCTGGAAACTCGAGAACGGCCGCGCCCAGACGCCCGGGTGGTTCACTTCATCAGGGCTCGGAACCCGCCTCAAGCACGCGCCTGAGATTCTCCAGCGCGCGGCGCGACTGACGCACCAGGATCCAGCGCGTCAGCGTGCGATCGAGCCATCGCCACGGCGCGCGCGTTGAGCGGTAGCACAGTGTGCGCCGAAACCGGCAACCAGCCCCATCGGCCTGAAGCCGATAGGCGATGCGCGCTTCACCCATCGGCGTGGCGGTTTCGATGTCCCAGCGCACGCCGGGTTCGCACACGACAACGCGCCAGCGCGCGTCGAATGTCCGGCCCGCGGCGCGGATGTGTTCGAGCACCGTTTCACCCTCGACCAGTGGTCGATCCGGCACGTCGTCCACGCCCGCGGTGGCCGGATGCCATTGCGGCCAGCGTGCGGCATTGGTGGCGAACGCAAACACCTCGGTGCTGGAACGCGCAATAAGGACTTCCGTTTCGATCATCGGCATGCGGCCACCTGGTCAGAATGCCGGATCGTGCCGGCGGGTCTGCCTGCTGTACGCATGGAAACGGCGCACGGATGTTCAGCGCGGCACCGTCCTGTTCCACTCGGCGCTCGGCCTGCTGTCGGTGGAAACCGAGAGCCACCAGCCCGAGCGTGACTTGCTCGCGGGTTGTCGTTGTATTGAGGTCGCCAGGGCTGATGCTGAGCGCACGGTGGCCACGCGCCAGAGGCAGCATCGCCGGATTTGCGTGCGGCTTGCATGCACAATGCGCGCTGGCGGCCATACCTCGGCCGGTAACAGATCCAGCGCAAGGGGCGACCGCGGCGTGGCCCGACTCCCATGATTGCAAAGACCAGATATACCCGCGTCGCCGCTGCCGGGATCTTGCTGCTCGCCGTATCGCTCGCGTTGGCGGGCCAGATCCATGGTGTTCGCCAAGGCTCGCCCGGCAGCGAGAAGAGCCGCCCGTCGCGCCCCGGATCGACCCTGGCGGGCGAATCGCCGAATCCGAACATGCCGCGCCCGATCCACGCCTATGACACCGTGTTCCTGGAAGAGATGACGTGGCTGGAGGTGCGCGACGCGCTGCGCGCCGGCAAGAAGACCGTGATCGTCGCCACCGGCGGCATCGAGATGAACGGACCGTATCTTGCGCTGGGCAAACACAACGTCGTGTTGCGCGCGACCACACAGGCGATCGCGCGCCGCCTCGGCGATGCGCTCGTAGCGCCGATCGTCGCTTTCGTGCCGGAGGGCAACATCGAGCCACCCAGTGGGCACATGCGCTATCCGGGAACAATCTCGCTCACTGAGCGGACGTTCAAGGCGCTGCTAACGGACATTGCGCTCAGCCTGCGGGCGCACGGTTTCGAGCACGTCGTGCTGATCGGTGATTCCGGGGGCAACCAGGCAGGCATGCAGCAAACGGCCAGCGAGCTGACGGCGAAGTGGCGCGACGGCCGTACGCGTATCCACTTCATCGCTGAGTACCACGACTATCCGGGCCTGTCGAAGTACATGCAGACGTTGGGAGTCAACGAAGTAGACGAAGGGCATCACGACGACTTCGCCATTACCTCCGAGATGATGGTGGTGGATCCGCAGACCGTTCGCTATGCCGAGCGCGTGAAGGCTGGCAAGGCGTCCATCAACGGGGTATCGCTCGCGCCGATCGAGCGCACGGTCGAACTCGGTAAACAGGCGGTCGCTTGGCGCGCCGACAAGACCGTGAACGCGATTCGCAAAGCACGCGGGTACTAGTCCAGACAGAAACTTCATTTGAGCGAACGGATCGTTAGCTCCTGCCCTCAACGACGAGCCTGTGCCTTCCTAACTTGTATTAATGATCGCCGTGCACAACCGCACACTCGCCGCGCCGGCTGCACCTGCAAAGGGCAGGCCGAAAGTCACCAATCTGGTTGCCGGCATCATGTGTACCTTCCATGTCACCGGAATCGGGCCCTAAAGCTGCGAGCCTGGGAATCTCAACAGCGATGGCACGCTCCGTGCGTAGTGAATAGAGCGGGTTATTGCAGGATAGGACAACCTAAGACAAGCGCGGGACAAAACCCGAAAGCGGGGCGTATTTGATGAACGCGTCCAGGTTCTTTCCATTCCTGCGCTGGTGGCCGCTGGTCAACCGCGAGACGCTGCGTCGCGATGCGCTCGCCGGGCTGATCGGCGCCGTCGTCGTGCTGCCCCAAGGCGTGGCGTTCGCCACGCTCGCCGGCTTGCCGCCCGAATACGGTCTGTACTGCGCGATGGTGCCCGCCATCGTCGCCGCGCTGTTCGGCTCGTCGTGGCACACCGTCACCGGGCCGACGACCGCGGTGTCGCTGGTGGTCTTCGCCACGATCGCGCCGCTCGCCGAACCCGGGTCCGCGCAGTACATCAACCTTGTGCTGACGGTGTCGTTCATGTGTGGCGTGGCGATGCTCGCGATGGGCATCCTGCGATTCGGTACGTTGGTGAACTTCATCTCGAATACGGTGGTGGTCGGCTTCACCGCCGGCGCCGGCCTGCTGATCCTCGCCAGTCAGCTGCATAGTTTCTTCGGCATCGAGATCCCGCGCGGGAGCTCGTTTGTGACCACGCTCGGGACGTTGGCGCTCAAGCTTATCGACGCGCAACCGCTGGTCGTCCTCGTCGGCCTCGTAACGCTCGGCACCGGCTTACTCGCACGGCGCTTCGCTCCGAAAGTGCCGTACATGATCGTGGCGATGATGGTGGGCTCGGTCGCCGCCTTCTTGCTGAACACCTTTCTTGGCGAGGCGCGCACCGGCGTGCGCACGCTCGGCGCGCTGCCGAGCGCCCTGCCGGCCCTCTCGGCGCCGGAGTTCTCAGCCGACACGATGAAGCGCCTCGCCGGCGTGGCGGTCGCCGTGACCGTGCTCTCGCTGACCGAAGCGATGGCTATCGCACGCGCCATCGCGCTGCGGTCCGGCCAGCGCATCGATGGCAACCAGGAGTTCATCGGGCAGGGCCTGGCTAACATCGCCGCGAGCTTGTTCTCAGGTTATCCGTGTTCGGCTTCGTTCAACCGCTCGGGCCTGAACCACCAAGCCGGCGCGCGTACCCCATTGTCGGCAGTGTTCGCAGCCGTGCTGCTGGCGGTCATCCTGTTTGGCGTCGCGCCGCTCGTGGCGTATCTGCCGATCGCGTCGATGGCCGCGATTCTGTTCCTGGTCGCATGGGGACTGATCGACTTCAGCAGCATTCGCACGATCCTGCGCGCGAGCCGCCCGGAAACGATCCTGCTGGCGTTGACCTTCGCCGCCACGCTGCTGATGGATCTGGAAATGGCGATCCTGCTCGGCGTGACGCTGTCGCTGATGCTCTATCTGAATCGCACGTCGCACCCGACCCTGCGCAGCCTGGTGCCGGATCCGCGCCACGCCAGCCGCAAGATGACGGAAGTCGAAGACGGGCTGCGCGAGTGCCCGCAGCTCAAAATCCTGCGCGTCGAGGGCTCGATCTACTTCGGTGCCGTGAACCACGTCGACAGCCACTTCGACACGCTGCGCCGGGTGAGCGCCGAGCAGAAGCATCTGCTGCTGATGGCGAAGAGCATCAACTTCGTCGATGTCGCCGGCGCCGAGTTGCTCGCCACCGAAGCACGCCGGCGAAAGGCGATGGGCGGGCGCTTGTACTTCTACTCGCTGCGCCGGCCGGTCGAGGATGTGCTCAAGCGGAGCGGCTTCATGGAGGAGATCGGCACGGAGAACGTGTTCCGCGGTAAGCATGAAGCGATCAGTGGTGTGTTCGCGCAACTGGATCGATCGATCTGCGAGCGCTGCACGGCGCGTATCTTTCACGAGTGTCAGTGCCTGCCGCGGTCCGGGGAGCTATCTCCGGCGGGCTCATCGCCCGCCTAACGCACTTGTATTAGTGCGTCGGCGTCACAACCGCACACGCGCCGCGCGCGCTGCACCTGCGAAGTGCAGGTCCCTAGCGACCCATGTGGTGGCCGCCACCGCGTGCCGCTTTCCAAGTCACTGAAATCCAGCCGTAAAGCCGCAAGGCCGCGAATCGCGACGTAGATGGCACGCCTCGTGCGTGGTGGTTAGACCGGGTTATTGCAGGATGGAACAACCCAAGACAAGCGCGGGACAAGCAAGGAGGACTCAAATGGTTGCAAGAATTTGGGTCGTGGCGATGGCGATCGCCGCGTTCAGCGGTACGGCAGCGGCAGAAAAGATCCGGGTGGCGGTCGGTCACCAAAGCATGTGCACCGACACCTATACCGGCGGGATCATCGTGAAGGAGCTCAAGCTCCTCGAGAAGTACCTGCCGAGGACCGGCAAATACCAAGGCGCGGAGTACGAGATCGAATGGAAGGACTACGCCTCCGGCCCACCGATCACCAACATGATGCTCGCGAACAAGCTCGATTTCGGCGTCATGGGGGATTTTCCGCTGCTTGTCAATGGCTCGAAGTTTCAAGAGACCGAGAGCCTGCGCAGCCAACTCGTGATGATGACTGGCTATAACCTGCACGGCTCGGGCAATGCCATCGTCGTGCCGGTGAAGTCGAACATCTTCAGCTTCGCGGACTTCAAGAACAAAGCGCTTTCGACGCCGGTGGGCAGCGCCTCATGGGGCATGCTGATCAAGGCGATGCAGGACTTCGGCATGAAGCCCGACGACATCGAGGTCAAGAATCAGAGCCCACCGGTGGGCGCGGCCAACATCGCCGAGGCGAAGATCGACGGCCACGCCGACTTCTGTCCGTGGTCGGAGATCATGGAATTCCGCGGCACCGGTCGCAAGGTCTACGACGGCAGCGAAGCCGGCGTGCCTTACCTCCACGGCGTGGCGGTACGAAAGGACTATGCGGAGAAATACCCCGAGATCGTCGTCGCGTTCGTGAAGGCGGTCGTCGAGGCCGGCAAATGGGTCGAAGAAAACCCGCTGCGCGCCGCCGAAACGCTCGAGAAATGGACCGGCGTCGAAAAGGAGGTGCAATACCTTTACTTCAGCCGCGGCGGCGTCCTGACGCTCGACCCCACGATCAAGCCCAAGTGGGTGAGCACGCTCAAGTACGACCACCAGGTGCTCGCGAAATGGAACAAGGTGCCGCCGCTCGACGTCGACAAGTGGATCGACGACAAGTACGTGCGCCAGGGGTTCAAGGAGCTCGGCCTCGACTACGCGAAGCAGGCGGCGATTGAAGTCAATCCGAAGGAAGTCGTGAAGTCCTTGCCCGCCGCCGAGCTCTGGCACACGCGCACCGGGGTGGCGTCGTTCGGCTCAATCACTGAGATGCTGAAGGCGGTGAAAGAAGCCGAAGCCGTCCACCAGAAGATCAACGCCACGTACGTCTACGACCAGGTGACCGGGGTCAAGATCTTCGGCAAGGTCGCCTACTACTCGCAAGACGCGAGCGGCAACCTCGTGGCATTCATGCGCAAGACTGACGCCGACGCTCACGCTGCGAAGACGAAGGGCAAGGTCGCGACCTACGCCGAAGCGCTCGCGAGCGTCAAGCTTGCCGAGGCGCAGCCGGCGAAGGTCGCGTCCGCAGCGAAATGACGGGCACCGAACCGGCGGCCCATGGCCGCCGGGATCTGCTGCGGATGAGGCTGCAGCGTTACCTCATCCGGCTCGCCGCGGTGCTGCTGGCGCTCGTGGCGTGGCACCTCGCCTCGACGACGAAGCTCAACTTCATCATCAACTTCCAGAATATCCCGCCGCCGCTCGTCGTCGGAGTCGCCCTGCTCGATCAGCTCGCCTCGTCGAAGTTCTATGTGCACATCATCGTCAGCATCAAGCGCATTCTGATCGCCTTCTCGCTCGCAGCAGTGCTCGGCATCCCGATCGGCATTCTGATGGGGCGCTCGCGCGTGGCGGAGGACTTCATCGTGCCGTACATCGAGTTGCTGCGGCCGATTCCGGCCGTCGCCTGGATTCCGCTCGCCATCCTGCTCTGGCCGACCGAGGAGTCGAGCATCATCTTCATCACCTGCCTCGGCGCGTTTTTCCCGATCGTGCTCAATACGATCCACGGCGTCGAGCAGACACCGGAAGTGCTGGTGCGCGCGGCGCAATCGCTTGGGGCAGGCAAGGCGAGCATCTTCCGCCACGTGGTGCTGCCCGGTGCGTTGCCATCGATCACCACCGGCCTGGCGATCGGCATGGGCGTGGCGTGGTTTTCGCTGCTCGCGGGCGAGATCATCAGCGGCCAGTACGGCATCGGCTATTTCACCTGGGCGTCGTACACCTTGGTGCAGTACCCGCAGATCATTATCGGGATGATCACGATCGGGCTGCTCGGCACGCTTTCAACGGCGGTGGTGCGCAAATCAGCGCAGCCTTTCCTGCGCTGGCAGGTAAAGCGGAGTTGACACCGAAGCGGAGCTGAGACCTCAATGCGTGCGCTACTCGAAGCGATCCGCAAGCGCCCGCTCGCGTGGCTCGCGTTCGCGCTCGGGTTCATCGCTGTCTATCACGCGCTGCTGCTCGGCGCGATGGTCGCGCGCTTTGGAAGCTGGCCGAACTACGCCACCGCCTATGACTTCGTCGAGGGGTATCGGCTGACCTTCGCCGGCACACCGTCGGTTCGAGACGCGCTCTCGATCGCGCTCACCGAACCATGGTTCGACATCGGCTACCTCAGCCCGCAGTGGGGGATCGCCGAGTGGAGCCTGATGATCCTGCCGGCGAAGCTCGCGATGATTGTGCTGCTCGGGCTGCTGCTCGCGACTTTCGCCGTGCTTGCGCTTGTTTCGCGCGGCGTCGCCTGTACCACCGCGGCCGGCCTGGGTGCCGGACTCGTGGGCATGGCCAACGCGACCTTGTTCTGGGTCGTCTGCTGTGCGACGCCCACCTGGGTGATCGCGCTTGCAATGCTGGGAATGAGCCCGTCGCTCGCGCTGGCGATCGAACCTTTCGGGCATGTGCTGACGATCGGTGGGCTCGCGCTTCTCGGCTGCGCGATCACCACGCAACTGCGGCGTATCGCCGCTCGGCCTGCGACTTCGCTTTCCATCTCGGAGCCTATGGCATGGGTGCCGTCAGCGTCCTGAAGAAGAACGTGCTCGAGCCGGTGGCGCCGGAAGGAGCAGCCGAACTTGCGGTCGGCCGCGGTCGCATCGCGATCGGATCCGTGAGCGTGGTGTTCGGCTTTGGCGAATCGGGCCACCTCGCCGTGGACCGCGTGACGCTGGACGTTGCACCCGGTCAGTTCGTCTGCCTGCTCGGTCCTTCCGGCTGCGGCAAGTCCACGCTGCTCAACTGTGTTGCCGGTTACGTGACACCCGCCGCTGGACGCATCAAGGTTGACGACGAGAGAGTGACGCGGCCCGGGCCGGACCGCGGCATGGTGTTTCAGCAGTACTCGCTCTTTCCGTGGAAGACGGTCCGACAGAACGTCGAGTTCGGGCCACGGATGGCGGGGAAACCCTCGTCCGAAGTGGCCGCGATCTGCATACACTTCCTCGATATGGTCGGGCTCGCAATGCATGCCGACAAGTATCCGAATCAGCTTTCCGGCGGCATGCAGCAGCGCGTGGGCATCGCGCGCGCGCTCGCCAACTCGCCGAGCGTGCTGTTGATGGACGAGCCGTTCGGCGCACTCGACGCTCAGACCCGCACGCTGATGCAGGAGAACCTGCTCCGGATCTGGAACGCGGTAAAGAGCACCGTCGTGTTCGTCACCCATGACATCGATGAGGCCATTTTTCTGGCCGATCGCGTGGTGGTGATGAGCGCCGCGCCGGGCCGCATCGTCGCCGATCTCGAGATCGATCTCGAACGGCCGCGCGGATTGGACACCTTCACCAGCACACCCTTCATGCATCTGAAGAAGCGCTGCCTCGAGCTGATTCGCCACGAGACGATGAAGCTGTTCCAGGTGCAAGGGTGACAGTGAGGCGGCGGTGAGGACGCGACTGACTGTCTTGCTCACTGCGTTGCTCGCCGCGACGCTGGTCGCCTGTTCTCCGCGCGACCCGGGTGTTCCGGAAGTGCGCGCTTTCGACGGGCCACGCGCGCTGCAGCCGTTCGCGCTCGCCGATCACGAAGGCAAGCAATTCGACGCCGAGCGCTTGCGCGGCCGCTGGAGCTTTCTCACCTTTGGTTTCACGAGCTGTGCGGACGTGTGTCCCACGATGCTCATCAATCTCGCAGAACTTCATCGCTCGCTCGCGCCGCAGTGGAAAGGAACCGCGCCGCAGTTCGTCTTCGTCAGCGTGGATCCGAAGCGCGACACGGCCGATCTGCTCGCGCGGTTCGTGCCGCAGTTCGATCCAACATTCCTCGGCGTGACGGGGGCCCAGGAAAGCGTCGACCGGCTACATAAGGACTTTGGCGGCGCGCACAGGATCAACCCGCCGAAGCACGGCGCGCATCACTACATGGTCGACCACTCCGTGCTGCTGTATCTCGTGGGGCCAGACAGCCGGCTCGTCGCGCAGTTCGCGCCGCCGTTTGATCCGGCCGCGGTCGCGCGCCGCGTCGTGCGCATGGCGCAGGGTGAAACACCGAGCGGACAGGCGTCGAGATAGTCCGATGCACCTGCGTTCAGTCCTCGCCGGCGCCGTCGCAATCGCCTTCTGCGGCCCTGCGCGCGCCGACGTGATCGACACGCGTGGGATGCAGCCGCACGAGCAGTGCGCCTACTGCCACGAGCTGGACGGCAATAGCCGCATGCCGCGTTTCCCGAGGCTCGCCGGCCAGAGCGTGACCTACCTGGCGAAGCAACTGGGAGACTTTCGCGCAGGGCGCCGCGACAACGACGGTGGCGCGATGAGCGGGATCGCCGAAACCTTGAGTGATGAAGATGCGGTGAGCATCGCGCGACATTTCGCCGCCCAGGCGCCGCGCACGATGGCGGGCGGCATCGATGGCGACACGCAAGCAGGACGCCGGCTTTACTTCGAAGGCAGGCCGAGCGTTGCAGCGTGCGCGAGTTGCCACGAGTCGGCATCGCCGGTGGTCGCGGGCGCTCCGCTGATCACCGGACAACACGCCGCCTATCTGGAAAAGCAACTGCTCGATTTCAAGCGTGGGGCGCGACGCAACGATCCGCAGGGCGTCATGCATCGGATCGCGGGTGCGCTCGAGGAGCGTGAGATTCGCGCACTCGCGGCGTTCGTTTCGGGGATGCCTGTCATGACAGGATCGTTTAAGTGATCGAGGCCCGTGCACTGTCGGACCCGCACGATCGGCGACCGCGCTACCAGCGGATTCGCGACGAGTTGCGCGAACTCGTCCACACCGGCGCCTGCCGTCCAGACGACCGCTTGCCAAGCGAGAACGAGCTGGTGCGACGCTTCGGCGTTTCGCGCGTAACGGTACGGCAAGCGATCGATGCGCTGCGCGAGGCGGGGTTCGTATACAGCGTGCAGGGCAAGGGCAGCTTTTTCAGCATTCCGAAGGCGGTGCACGACTCGCGGGTGCTGCTCGGTTTCCACGAGGCCATGGCAGGGAAGGGCTACGCGACCTCTTCGCAAGTCATCTCGACAGGTGAGCGGCGCGCCGGCCGCGAAGTGTCCGAGGCGCTGCAGATTGCGCGCGGTACGAAGGTCGTCGTCGTGCGTCGGGTGCGCTGCCTCGACGACAAGCCCGTCTCGCTTGACGTGAGCTACTTCCCGCGCGACATCGGCGAAACGCTGCTCGGCGAGGATTTAGGGTGCGACATCTTCCCGCTCCTGGAGCGCCGTTGCGGCGTCATGCTCGGACGCGCGCAGATGCGGATCGAGGCCATGCCCTGCGGCAAGGAGTGCGCCGACGAGCTGCGGCTCGCGCGTGGCAAGCCGGTGCTCCACATCCGTCGGCTCACCTATGGCGCTGACCGCCGCCCCGTCGACTACGAGCATCTGTACTGCCGCGGCGACGCCTATCAGTACGCGTTCGAGCTGACGCGCAGGAGGTCGGGGTGACGACCTCGCTGCTTGACGCGAAAGTGGTTCCGTTCTCGCCGGTGCCACTGCACACGCAGATTCGAGAAGCGCTGCGACGGTGCATCCTGGACGGCACCTACCACGAGCACGCACAACTGCCGTCCGAGGCGGAACTGACGTCGGCATTCGACGTCTCGCGCATTACCGTGCGCCAGGCGCTTGGCCATCTTCAGAAAGAAGGACTGATCTTCAAGATCGCCGGCAAGGGCACCTACGTCTCCAAGCCCAAGGCGTTCCAGGATGTGACGCAGCTGCAAGGCTTCGGCGAAGCGATGGGGCGCTTGGGCCACGAGACCTTCTCTCAAGTGCTGGGCCATCGTTTGGTGCCGGCCGCGCCTGCGGTTGCCGAGCGGCTGAGCCTCGCCGGCGGCGCGCCAACCTTGGAACTACGCCGGCTGCGTTATCTGAACCGCGAGCCGATCTCGATCGATGTGAGCTACTTCCCGGCTGCGCTCGGCGAGCGATTGCTGCGCGAGGATCTCGCGTCGCGCGACGTGTTCGCGATTATCGAGAACGAGATCGGTATCGCGCTCGGCACCGCCGAGCTGTCGATCGATGCGGCGCTCGCCGACGAGGAAACGGCGCACTTGCTCGGCATCGCGCAGGGCGCGCCCGTACTGCGGATCGAGCGCCTGACGCGCGCGCTCGACGGCCGGCCGCTTGACTTCGAATACCT
>Ga0187893_10003559_pt1 | contig 31354 bp, 28 predicted proteins | sample MA1701074metaG_FD_139574 | JGI IMG/M metagenome (GOLD analysis project Ga0187893, IMG submission 139574) | White microbial mat communities from a basaltic lava cave in the Kipuka Kanohina Cave System on the Island of Hawaii, USA - MA170107-4 metaG ...
CAGCACGCCGAGCGGATAGGACCAGCGCCCCGGTCTTGTTACCGGCGCGGCCGACGCGGAGACGGCCGCCGCCTGTCCGGGACCTTCCCCGATGATCCGCAGTTCGCCCAGCGACGTGCCGAAGCGGCGCGTCATCTCGGCCGAAAACCTTTCATCGTCGAGCGCCATCATCGAGGGCGCGAGCGCCTCGCGCTCGGTCCAGACGATCGAGGAACGGTGCCCGTGCGCATCGTCCACCATCGGCAGCACGGCAAAAGGCCCGGCCGGCAGGAAATGCTCGTGCGCGACGCCCTCGTGCGGCAGCGCGTGCGTCACGGTGCAGACGATGCCGGTCTGGCTGTAGCGCCACTGTGTCGAGGGAATGGCGCGGCCCTCGCGCAGCCTCGAGTTCCTGCCGTCGGCGGCGACGACCAGCCGCGCGCGCACGGTGCCGCCGTCGGCGAGCGCGAGCCGCACATGACCGCGCTCGAGCGTTTCGCCGGTGACGGACGCCGGCGCGAGATGCGCCAGCGTCTTCAGGCGCGCCGCATGCGCAACCAGCGCGCGGCGGATGGCGCGGTTCTCGACGATCCAGCCGAACGGCGCGTCCCCGGCGCCGATCGCGCGTGCGGCGTCGGAGACGGCCCGATGGTCGTAATGCAGGAAGAGATGCGAGGCGCCCCGCCCGAGCCTGCGGTCCTCCGGCTTGCCATCGGAGACGCGGATGTCGAGGATCGGCTGTGCATCGGGCAGCAGCGCCGGCCAGAGGCCGATGCCGGCGAGCACGCGCTGCGAGCCGAGCGCGATCGCCGACGACCGCCCGTCATGGATGGCGGCGGTGCGTTCGGCGGCCGGCGCCGCGTCGATCAGCGCGGTTTCGATGCCCGCGCCCGCGAGCGCGACCGCCAGCGTCATGCCGACCATGCCGCCACCGACGATCGCGACCTCGACATCGCGGTCGGTCCGTCCCGTGGCGGAACCCGGCTTGTGCGGCGCCGTTTCGGCGGCACCGGGTGCTGGATCGCTCATGGATTCATCAAGTGGCGGAACGTCTGGTGGAAGTCCAGCGAACGTCCGCGGAACATCGCGGTGACGCGGCCGCAGCCCCGCCGCAATTGGTATCGCATCATGTCGTCTGCTTGTAACGACGGGCCGCAACTTATAGACTTGTTTATGTTTTGTACCGATTCGCGCTCCGAGTCGCGGCCTGCCGCGCGCGACCGGTCGGCGCGAGCGCGGCCCGCACCGCCCGATTCCGCCCGTCAGGGGTACCGATGGCCGACCCGTTTCCCGCCTTCGAGAGCTTCCATCCGTTCACGCGGCTGAACCGCCTGCTGGCGGGCGTCGAGCCGCCGGCGGGACTGAAGCCGCTGGCGCTCTCGCTCGGTGAGCCGCAGGGCACGCCGCCCGCTTTCGTCGCCGAGACGATCGCGCGCGAGGCCGCCGGCTGGGGTCGTTATCCCGCGGTACAGGGCACGCCGGAATTCCGTCGCGCGGTGCACGAATGGCTCTGTCGGCGGTTCAGGGCGCCCGCCGCGCTGATCGATCCGGACAAGCAGATATTGCCGGTCGCCGGATCGCGCGAGGCGCTCTACATGGCAACGCAGGTCGCCGTTGGCCGCGCCAACCGCGCGCGGCCGCTCGTGCTGCTGCCGAACCCGTTCTATCACGTCTATGCCGGCGCGGTGGCGGCAGCCGGCGCGGAACCGCTGTTCCTGCCGGCGACGCGTGCGAGCGGTTTTCTGCCGGCGCCCGATGCCATCGACGCACGCCTGCTCGACCGCATCGCCTGCGCGATCGTCTGCTCGCCGTCGAACCCGCAGGGCGCGGTCGCCGATCGCGCCTGGCTGGAACGCTGGGTCGCGCTGGCACGGCGGCACGGTTTCACGGTCCTGTTCGACGAGTGCTACAGCGAGATCTGGCGCGGGCAGGAGCCAGCCGGCGCGCTCGACGCGGTCGCTGCGCTCGGCGGCACGCTCGACAACATCCTGATCGTACACTCGCTCTCGAAACGCTCGGGCGCACCGGGCCTGCGCTCCGGCTTCATCGCGGGCGACGCCGTGCATGTCTCGCGGCAGATGCAGCTCGTCAACTATGGCGGCGTGACGGTGCCGGCGCCGATCCTCGCCGCCTCGACCGCGCTCTGGCGCGACGAAACGCATGTCGTTGCCAACCGTGCGCATTACGATGCGATCTTCCGGGCCGCATCCGGTGCGCTCGAGGGGCGCTTCGGCTATACGACGCCGGAAGGTTCGTTCTTCGCCTGGCTCGAGGTCGGCCCGGAGAACGGGGCGGACGAGGCGGCGGCGAAGAAGCTCTGGCAGGAGGCGGCGATCAAGGTGCTGCCCGGCAGCTACATGGGTAGACCCGATGCGAACGGCATCAATCCGGGCGCCGGCTTCATCCGCGTCGCTTTGGTGCACGAACCGGCGATCGTCGGCGAGGCGATGAAACGGCTGGTCGCGGTTCTCGGCGGATCGTCCGCGCGACGCGACGCAGCTTCGCGCGCCCTGCACGCAGCGGGGAGCGCGGCATGACCGACCACGCGCATCGCCTGCCCTGGCTGCCGGAGGGCGCGCGCGACTTCCTGCGCAAGCGGTTCGCCGAGCTCATCGGTCTTGCGCTGCTGCTCGGCGGCATCGCGCTCATTCTCGCGATCGCGAGCTTCCGCGCCGAGGATCCGTCGCTCAACCGCGCGACCGACCAGCCGGCGATGAACCTGCTCGGCATGCCGGGCGCCGTCACGGCCGACCTGTTGCTGCAGAGTCTCGGCCTCGCCTCGCTGTTGCTCGCGATCGTGCCGATCGTCTGGGGCTGGCGCCTGGTGCGGCGACACGCGCTGCGGCTCTGGTGGCTGCGCCTCACCTTCCTGCCGCCGGCGCCGATCGCGCTCGCGATCGCGCTCGCCGGCCTGCCGCGGCCGCAGGGCTGGCCGCTCACCGTCGGGCTCGGCGGATTCGCCGGCGACTGGCTGCTGGCGCGGCTTTTCGAGGCGACCCAGATCGCCGTGCCGCTGCTCGCCATCGTCGCCTTCCTGGTCGCGCTGGCGCTCGGTTACGGCGCGCTCGGCATCGCGATTGGCAGTTACATCATGGCCGGCCGCCGCACCGCCGGCGGCCTGCAATCGGCCGGCGGTTTCTTCGCGCGCACCATCGACCGGATCCGCAAGCCCGACCCCGAGACCGCGGCGGCGCTGCGCGAACAGCGGGCGCTCGCGGCGCGCGAACGCCGCATCGAACCGCGCTTCGGCGACGACGAGGACGATGTCGACGCGCCCGGCATCGGCGGGCCGACGATCGGGACGCCGCCGCTCGCCGCCGGCGACGATGCGCTGACGATCGAGGAGATCGACGGCGCCGGCGATTTGCGCGACATGCCGCGCAAGCGCGTCGAGCAGCGCCAGGCGCGGCCGAAGCCGGGCCGGCGCGGCCGCAGCGCCGGCCAGGGCACGCTCGACCTGGTGCCGAGCGAGGAGTACCAGCTGCCGCCGCTCGACCTGATCGGAAAAATGCCGGTTGCGATCGCCGCACGCGTCAGCGAAAGCGCACTCGAACAGAATGCGCGGCTGCTCGAAAGCGTGCTCGACGATTTCGGCGTCAAGGGCCAGATCGTGAAGGTGCGGCCGGGACCGGTCGTGACGCTCTACGAGCTCGAACCGGCGCCGGGCATCAAGACCAGCCGCGTCATCAACCTCGCCGACGATATCGCGCGCGCGATGAGCGCCGTCTCGGTGCGCATCGCCGTCGTGCCGGGCCACAACGTGATCGGCATCGAGCTGCCGAACCGCGACCGCGAGCTGGTCACGCTGCGCGAGCTGCTGTCGGCCGATTCCTACGAGCGCACGGCGGCGAAGCTTGCGCTGGTGCTCGGCAAGGATATCGGCGGCTCGCCGGTGATCGTCGATCTGGCTCGCATGCCGCATCTGCTGATCGCAGGCACCACCGGCTCGGGCAAGTCGGTCGCGATCAACACGATGATCCTGTCGCTGCTCTACCGGCTCACGCCCGATACCTGCAAGTTCATCATGATCGATCCGAAGATGCTGGAACTGTCGGTCTATGACGGCATTCCGCATCTGATCTCGCCGGTCGTGACCGAGCCGCGCAAGGCGATCGTCGCGCTCAAATGGGTGGTGCGCGAGATGGAGGATCGCTATCGCGCGATGTCGAAGCTCGGCGTGCGCAACATCGAGGGCTACAACCAGCGCACCGCCGCGGCGGCCGAGAAGGGCGAGCGGCTGACGCGCCAGATCCAGACCGGCTTCGATCCCGAGAGCGGCGAGCCGATCTACGAGGAAGAGGAAATCCCGCTCGAGCCGCTGCCCTATATCGTGGTGATCGTCGACGAGATGGCGGACCTGATGCTGGTCGCCGGCAAGGACGTCGAGGTCGCGATCCAGCGCCTCGCGCAGATGGCGCGCGCCGCCGGCGTCCACCTGCTGATGGCGACGCAACGCCCGTCGGTCGACGTCATCACCGGCACGATCAAGGCCAACTTCCCGACCCGCATCTCCTTCCACGTCACCTCGAAGATCGACAGCCGCACCATCCTGGGCGAGCAGGGCGCCGAGCAGCTGCTCGGCCAGGGCGACATGCTCTACATGGCCCAGGGCGGCCGGATCACCCGCGTTCACGGCCCGTTCGTGGGCGACGGCGAGGTGGAATCCGTGGTCCGGTTCCTTAAAAAGCAGGGCCGCCCGACCTATATCGAGGACATCACGCGGGAGGAGGAAACCCAGCCGGGCCTGGCCGGCGGCGAGGACAGCGAGGGCGGCGACCGGCTTTACGACCAGGCGGTCGCCATCGTCTGCCGCGAGCGCAAGGCCTCGACGAGCTTCGTGCAACGCCACCTGCAGATCGGCTATAACCGCGCCGCCCGCATCATCGAGCGCATGGAGCGCGAGGGCGTCGTCAGTGCGGCGAACCATGTCGGCAAGCGCGAAGTGCTGGCCCGCAGCATCGACGATTGATCGCCCGGCCCGGCGTCGGAGACGGCGACCCAGGGGCTCAGGACAGGCGGATGGCAACACGAGCGGATAGCGGACGAGCAGCCATGACCCGAGCGACCAGCCTTCGTTTCCCGAATTTCATCCGCGCCATTGCGGCAGCCTTCTTGCTGACGGCGGCCGGTCTCCTGGCGATGACGCAGGCGACGCGTGCCGAGCCGGTTGCGACCTTCGGACTGACGGATCAGGACCGCGCCGATCTGCTGCGCATCGAGGAGTATTTCAACTCCTTCGACACGCTGCGCGCGCGCTTCCAGCAATATGCCGTCGAGAGCGGCACCTCGACCGGCAACATCTACCTGCGCCGGCCGGGACGGTTGCGCGTCGAGTACGACCCGCCGGTGCCGGTGGTGATTGTCGCCGACGGCATCCTCGTGAGCTACTACGACAAGGATCTCGACCAGGTCGACCAGTTGCCGCTGAAATCCTCGCCGGTCTGGTTCCTGCTCGAGAACAGGGTGGAGTTCGACGAGCATGTCACCGTCACCGGCATTGAGCGCGATGCCGGCTCGCTGCGCGTCTCGATGTACCAGACCGACGATGCCGATGCCGGCAAGGTGACGCTGATCTTCACCGACAACCCGCTCGAGCTGCGGCAATGGACGGTAATCGACGCGCAGGGCACCGAGGTGCGCGTCGGCCTCGAGCAGGTGGCGCTCGGCGGCGCGCTCGCCAACGAACTGTTCGCGACGCCGGTGCCGCGCAGCCGTTACGAGTAGAGCGGCTGGCCGATTCCGCCGGCCTTCGGCAGGGCCCGGTCGCGCCCGCGACCGGTGCGGCAGGCGACCCGTTTTCGGTCGGCCGCGACGGCGGGTACCGAACCCAGGCCGAGCCGGCGCGCCCGATCCGCGACGTCCTTCGAGCTCGTGTCGAGAACTTCGATCTCGCAGGATGGGCAGGCGATCCGGTTGACCGGCTCGACGGTCTCGCTGCAGACCGCGCAGCCGGCGCTGAATGTCCCGATCTTTCGCCGGGATGCCGTCAGGGTCGCTCCTTTCGCGCGATCCGCTGCCGCTCGAAGGCGGCACCTGCATCCCCCGTTGCGGCCCACCGACCGACATGCCGCGAGACGCGTCCCGGAAATGCGTTCCAAAAGGACGCGGCGATCAGCAGGGCGACGCCGGCATACATGACCGCGTCCGATTCGAACGCGAACTTGCCGCCGAGGATGGCCGCCGCCGCCATCAGGCCGAGCGCAAGCGGCCCGTATCCGGCCCCGCGTCGGGCGCGAACCGCCAATGTTGCGAGCGCCAATGCGAGGAACGCCGCCGTCAGCGGCAGCAGGTAAGCCGTCTCCGTCAGGAACGCCAGCCCGACCGATCCCATCAGGCCGGAATAGGCCGGCCAGCAGGCGGGGCAGGCAAGCTTCGGCAGCAGGCCGAACCCGACGGCCGGCAAGGCGGCCAGCGTTCCGGAGTGCCGCCGCAGCGCGTCGCTTCCGCCGCTTTCGGTCGTGCCGCAGCGCGCCATTGCCGCGACGATCTGATCGACCGTCGGTGCGCCGGAAAGCGTGCCGTCTTCCGCCCGATAGATGCGGCAGCAGTCGCAATTCGTTGCGAACGGCACGTCGGATACGTCCCTGTCGCCGATCAGGATCGACGGCGAACCCAGGTCACGGAAACCGGGGGGGCAGTCCGGCGACGCGCGATCCCATTCGGACCAGCGTGCCGGCGACCCGGCGCGCGCCAGAGCGGCGAGAAGGTTCGTCCGCGCGGCAACGACGTTCGGGCAGTCCGCATCGTAGACCAGGTCGATCTTCATGATTTTGGCGGCTGGTCCAGCGCCGAGAGAATCGGACATTCGCCCGTCGTTCCGTCGCCCGCGCAGGCATCGGCAAGCCGGCTCAGGGCGGTCTTCATCCGCCTGAGATCGGCGATCCGTCCGTCGATATTGGCCATCTTGGCTTCGGCGCGCCTCTTGACGTCGCGACAGTTCGTGTTCGGGTCGACCCGCAATTCGAGAAGTTCGCGAATCTCGGCCAGCGTGAAGCCGAGGTCCTTCGCGCGGCGGATGAAACGGAGCCGTCCCACGGTGTCGCGCGGATAGCGGCGGAAGCCCCGCTCCGGCCGGTGCGGCTGCGGAATCAGTCCTTCGCGCTCGTAAAAGCGGACCGTCTCGACTCCGATCTCCGCCATTTTCGCAACGATGCCGATCGTGTATCCGTCCATCTCGACCGCCTCGGATCGGGATTCCAGCACCCGGACCGTACTACGGAGTCAAGCCTCGCGGCCCATCGGATGCAAGTCCACGGTCGGCGCGCCCGCGAACGAATTCTTCACCACTTCCGTCCCGCGCCGCCGGTACGAGTGACAGCGGGCGCCCGAGCCGAGCAACCGCCTCGACGGCATAAATCCGCTTTCAGTTTGCCGGACCCCTTCCGTGAGGGGGACCGTTAGGGTGGCGGGTGTCTTTGGGCGATGCCGGTTTGCGCGGCGTCGCCGACACCCGCACGACGTAGTCCTGAATCTTGGGAAAAATCACGCGTGCCAGATACTCGTATCTGATTGCCAACGGCAACGACCGCGACGTCGCTCGGTACCGGTCGATCGATACGCCCTGCCTTTTAGCAAGCATCAACAAATCCATTCCGATGGGCGCGTGCTCCAAGTCGGAAGCAATCCGGACATCGGCGTAGTTTTCGCGCCGATCGTACTGGATGCTCAAACCCCACCCATTGCGCTCAAATCGTCGACAATAATAACTGATGCCGTTGATCAACGGGGCCTCGCTGAAGCCCCACTCCTTGAACACTGGAACAAAAAAGCTCGTCGGTAATTCGCAAGAACTCGTCGAGATCGAGGCGTTCGTCCTCTGTTTCGAACTCGTCCATGGCTTGCCCGATCTGCTTGAAAACTGCGTCCGGCAATTTTCACAGCCTCTTGCGGCGCACTACCCCCCACCCTCGCCCTCAAAAGGGGAGGGGATCGGAAGCTCACATGCAGAAGGCGCCGTCGAGCACCGAAAAATTCGCGAGCTTGCCGTCTTCGCCGGGAATCAGTGCGACCATGATGCGGCGCGGGCAGTCGAGCTCGCTGGTCGGAATGCGTTCGGCGAGATCGCAATGCCAGGTGCCGGTGGTCTGGCCGGCAACCAGGCCGCATTCGAACCCGTCGCGCGTCAGCATGCGCGTCGCGCGCGCCACCGTATCGCCGTCGGCGACCATGCCGGCGAGAGTCCGCTCGAGCGCCGCCGCATCCGGCAGCACATCGGCGACGAACTGGTCGTAGATCAGGTAACCGACCGAAGCGACCGCCATCGCCAGGACGGCGATCAGGGCAAGGCGGGCGTTCCGGCTCGGCATCGGACCTTGCGCGGCTCAGAAATCGAACAGTTCCGAGAGCTGCAGCGCGCGTCCCGGCGCATCGGACGGCGGCGGCCGGTCGCGCTCGCCCGCCGGCTGAATGATGCCGCCGCTGCGCTCGACGATCTTGTCGAGCTCGCCGCGATCGAGCCACACGCCGCGGCAGCGCGGGCAGTAATCGATCTCGATGCCCTGGCGCTCTTCGGTGACGAGCTTGCCGTGGCCGTCCGGACAGGTCCGCATCGCATGGCTCCCCCTTGAATGATCCGCTGTCAGTGTGAAGCCGGAGCGGCCGAAGCGCCAGTCGCCCGTGTCCGCCTTTCAGGGGCGGCCCGAGAGAGCCGAAATCGCCATGTCGCAGTTCTGCAAACCTGCTAGCGGGGCTTAGGCCAACTGCCGAGTTGGGGTCTTCGGCTCGGGGGGTCCGGGATTCTCAACTGCATAGTCTGCCGAAAGCGGCGATTTGGTCAGTTCGAACGACGTCGTCCTCGCGAGTCGACATTTGGATGTATCTCCAGCCACTTTTCGGCGAGTCGCTCACCTTCCTCCAACTGCGCCGGTGTGACGACGGATTTGACACCGTCATACAATTCAAGCGCGCTTTCCAAGCCTGACATGGCAGCCAATCTGGCCCACATGTAGGATTGAACGCGGTCCTGCCGGATGCCGTGTCCGAACAGGTACATCGTCGCGAGGCGCGATTGACTTGCTTCGTGCCCTTGTTCGGCCGATCGACGATACAGCTCGGCTGCCCTGACGAAATCGAGCGTGCTACCTGGTGAAAGATCGTAAGTTCTAGCCAAGTAGTACTCGGCATCTGGATCGGCTCGAGCGACAGCAAGCTCCAGCCATTTTCGCGCTCCGACTATGTCACGCCGAACGCCGAGCGCGTCGACGTACATTGCCCCAAGCAGGGACTGAGCGCGGGAGTTTCCCCCGCTAGCGAGGGGTCTCAATAGCCGGAGCGCGGCCTCGTAGTCGCCCCTTCGATAAGCGGCCTCCGCATCCTGAAGATCGTCAGGCTCTTCATCCATATCGGTCGATGATAGCGGCTGTCGAGGAAAGCTGAACGACCAAGCCGGCCGCGACGGCCAAGGGCTCAATCCCCAAAAAAAATGGCCGGTTTCGGCCCCGCCTTGCCCGCCCGCGCGGGACCATGCTAGCGAAACCCCATGATCGACGAAATCAGGCTCGGCCCCGACGCGCCCGTGGTGGGCATCCCCTGCGATCACAAGACGATCGGGGAGCTGCCGTTCCACGCCGTCGGCGAGAAATACGTGACCGCGGTGATGATCGGCGCCAAGTCGCTGCCTTGGCTGATCCCGGCCTTCGGGCCGCAGCTCGACCTCGGCGCGCTGCTCGACCGGCTCGACGGGCTGATGATTACCGGCAGCCTGTCGAACGTCGCCGTCCAGCATTACGGCGGCGCACCCGACCGGGCCGACAGCCCGCAGGATCCGCTCCGCGATTCAACCACCCTGCCGATGATCCGGCTTGCGCTCGAGCGCGGCCTGCCGCTGCTCTGCATCTGCCGCGGCATCCAGGAGCTCAACGTCGTGCTCGGCGGCACGCTCGACACGCAGGTCCATGCCAGCGACGGGCGCTTCGACCATCGCGCGCCGCCGGTTGTCGAGATCGACGCCAAGTACATTCCGCGGCACAGCGTGCGCTTCATTCCCGACGGGCAGTTCGCGCGCATTCTCGGCAGTACCGAGATCCGCGTGAACTCGCTGCACTGGCAGGGCATCGCCAGGCCGGCGCCGGGCCTGGTCGTCGAGGGCGTCGCCGAGGACGGCGTGATCGAGGCGGTCAGCGTGCGCGAGGCGAAGAACTTCGCGCTCGCCGTGCAGTGGCACCCGGAATTCCGGGTCTGGGAAAACCCGGATTCGATGAAGCTGTTCGGCGCCTTCGGCGAGGCGGTGCGCGCCCACGCCGCGGCGAAGCGGCAACCGGCGCAGCCCGGCGCCCGCAACGCAGCCTGAGCCGCGCAGGTCACCCGAGGGAAACTTCAAAGGAATCAACGGGATGTAACGGCAGCCCGGCGCACGACGCATGGCTGCCTTCTTGTCGCAGGCCCGATTCCGAGCCGCCGACGCCATTGATTCGCGGCGCCGCCGCGCCCAAATAGACGGTCATAGTGGCATGAGTCGCAACGGCTCCTGTCGCCCGGTTCAGGGTTCCCCTACCTGGGATCGGGCTCCGTCCACAAACGGAACTGAGAACGCCCGGCTACCCCCCTGGCCGGGCGTTCTTATTTTGTCGAACCGCTGCCATCGCCGTTCCGCACCGTCGCCGCAATCGGGCGTCAGACTCTGCCGATACGACCGGGAGCCCGACAGGGGAATCATCATGGTTTCGTTCGGCCGGCGCATGTTGCCGATGTTCACGATGGCGGCGATCGCGATCGTCATTGCGAGCGGGGTGAGTTATGCCTCGCGCGAGGGCGACGACAGCGCGCCGGCCCCGTTTGCCGCCGACCGCTGCGTGCAGGTGCACGATATTGCGGCCGGCGATTGCGCGACCGCCTGGTTCGTGTTGTTGGGCTCGCAAAATTAGCGGCCCTGCGAGCCGATCCACTCGTTCTATTTCTAGATCGCCAACCGGCCGCGGGACCGCAGGGCTCCTCACGCCCAAATCACTCCGGCTTCATGCCTTTCTCCGCGAGCTCGGCGATCGCCGAGTCGGTTTTCGCGAGATGGCCGAGGCCCATGCCGCGCAGCACATGCGGCGCCTTGGTGAACTGGATGTTGGAATAGCCGACGATCTCGATCCGGTTGCCCCACGGGTCCATGAAATCGAGGAACGGGCCGGGCAGCGGTTTCACGCCGGCCGCCTGCAGTGCCGCGCGCACCGCTTCCTTGTCGTCGACGACGATGCCGACATGGCGACCGTCATCGGCCGGCTGTTTGCGGCCTGCCTGTAGCGCGAGAAACTGGTCGCCGAGATCGATGAAGGCCGCATCCGGATCGCGGCCGCGCAGTTCGAAATCGAACAGCCTGCCGTAGAATTCGAGCGCTTCGTCGATATCGTCGACCTCGAGCGCGACATGGTTGAAACCGACGGCGCGCGCCTTGCGCGCTCCGGATGGCGTGGACATGGGTACCTCCTCGTTGTGGGCGGGATCGCGGGCCCCCCGCATATGGGAACCGACTCGAATCCGGTCCAGCGGGTATCCGGCAGCATGCCCGGAAAGCCGCCGGAACCGACGCCTTCGGCCCGGCGCTGACGCCACGGCCCGCAGCGGTTATAACAGCCGCCCCATCCCCTCGCCCCTGCCGACTCGCCGCCTTTCCGGAGCTCAGAACTCATGGCCCTGCGCATCGCGACCTGGAACATCAACTCGATCCGGCTGCGGCGCGAGCTGGTGGCGAAGTTCCTGCACTTCCATGCGCCCGACGTGCTGTGCGTGCAGGAGACCAAGGTGCAGGATCCGGATTTCCCGCATGCGTTCTTCCACAAACTCGGCTACCGGCACATCGTCGCGCGCGGCATGAAGGCCTATAACGGCGTCGCGATCATCAGCAGGCTGCCGCTCAAGGCGACGCTCGGCGAACGGGCGGGCCGCGATTTCTGCGACAGGCAGGATTGCCGGCACATTTCGGTGAAGCTGCCGGGCGGCGTCGAGCTGCACAATTTCTATGTACCGGCCGGCGGCGACATTCCCGATCCGGCGGCGAACGACAAGTTCGCACACAAGCTGCGCTTCGTCGAGGAGATGACCGGCTGGTTCGCCGACAAGGCGGAGCACAAGGGCAAGAAGATGGTGCTGGTCGGCGATCTCAACATCGCGCCGCTCGAGCACGATGTCTGGTCGCACAGGCAGCTTCTGAACGTCGTCAGCCACACGCCGCCCGAGACCGAGCGCATGGCGGCGCTGATGGAGACGCTCGGCTGGGTCGACAGCGCGCGGCATTTCGTGCCGGCCGACCGGAAGCTCTATTCCTGGTGGAGCTATCGCAACCGCGACTGGGCGGCCTCCGATCGCGGGCGGCGGCTCGACCATATCTGGGTCACGCCGAACCTCAAGAAATCGCTGGCGAAGAGCGAAATCCTGCGCGCCGCGCGCGCCTGGGACACGCCGTCCGACCATGTGCCGGTGATCGTCGAGCTGGCCTAGGGCGTCAGCTTACGTCCCATCTCTGATAGAGAGCTAGCAATTCCTTGTAGCGCTTCGACCGTATCGCTCCAACCGGATCAGTATTAATCGCGGTATCGATCACGACGCGTGCCTTCCTTACGAAGTCGCATAGCTGACCACGGATACAGTCACGAAGCAGATCATGATCCAAATCTTTGTGTTTTATGGCCACCGCTAGAAACTCATAGTAGTTCAATAGGTAGTGCACATCAGCGATCGCGTCTGCATTCTTGGGGTCAGCGAGATCAGTGGCCGATATCGTGACGCCAGCGGGAAACGTTGCACGCACACCACGAAGACGGTTGTTCACCTCAGTGCTAATCCGCACTTGAGTGAGTACAGCCATTGTGTGCTGCTTTCTGGAATTCTGTCGGGCTGAAACAACCGCAACAATCCACCCAATCATGCCGGAGAAGCCAACATAGATAATGGCCTGCTCCGGTTTCACTGAACCGTTAATTGCAAATCCGAGCGCAACTACGCCCGCGACGACCAACAACACCACAACAATAGATATTGGATCGGACCAGTGCCGGGGCATTCCATTCCCCCAAACGAAAAGGACCCCCTTCCGGGGGTCCTTAATTTTAGATCTCTCCGTAGCCTTCGAGCGAGTACATGGGCGCCTCCAAGGCCTTAATTTGCTCTGAGAGCGAATGTAGTAAAGCGCAATGGACAAGTCAACAGCCTGATTTTCTTGATTTTTCTCGTTAGATGAAAATCAGTTTCCCATAAAAAACAGCGCGCATCCTCGCGTGGAGGATGCGCGCCGGACCGAGCGGCGCGGCTTCTCAAAAAGCCGTCGCGCTCAGGTTTTCCCGAGATGACGGCGCGCGACTGTCAGTTGTCGTCGCTGCGCGACCATCAGGTATCGTCGATGCCTTCGAAATGCACCGTGATCTCGTTCTGGCCGCTGCCGACCTCGACATCGACCGTCTTCTCGTAGACGCCGCGCGTGCGGATCGTCGCGGTGTAGTTGCCGGCCGGCAGATCGACCAGCATCCAGGGCGAAAGGCAGTGCGCGTCGAACACCGTGGCGCCGCCGGCATCGGCGATCGTCGCGGTGAAATCGCCGAGATAGTCGCCCTCGACGGTCGCGACCACGAACTTGACCGGGAACGCTTCCCAGCGCGGGTCGAACTTCGATTCCGCGATGCCGGTGCAGACATACTGGCGGCCCTGTGCGGTCTGGACCGTGTCGTTGGGCGGTGCCGCGGCCAATTCATCGGCGCGGAGCGGCGATAGCGCGAGCGTGCCGGCTGCCCCCAAGACAAACGCGAGGGCGACCGCCAGCGCGAACGCCAGCGCCGGCCTGCGCCAGCCTGCCATACGGGGTGAACGCGAAAATGGACGCATGGAACCCTCCTTGCGCAACTCTGAGCGGTAAAACCCCTTGCGGCAGCGCCGGTTCCGCCCAGAAAACCGCCGGTTTCCGCAGTTTCGGCCCATTTGACGCGACCTGTTGCCGATCAGCCGCCCGGGCGCGTCGCGAGGATCAGGCCGCCGGCGACGCTGACGATGCAGACCGTCATGAAGACCGCGAATGCCCCGATCAGCCAGCGCCGGATGCGCGCGCCCTTTTGCGTCAGGTTCTCGGGATAGAGCACCGGCAGCACGAGGTCCTTCCCGAACAGCCAGCGGAACGTGTCGATCTTTCGAAGGAATTCCGGACCCTTCAGCGGTCCTTCGACCGTCTGATTCGGCAGGCGGAAGACCGCGACGACCGCGACCAGCCAGGCGACGACGCCGAGCGTCGCGAGGAAAAAGAAGAGCACACTGAGGAAATGGTCGATGCCGCCGTTGCTGTCCATGATGACCGATCCCCCCGCCCCGCGGCCGCTGCAGACGCGGCGCTAGCGTTTGCGATAGCAGAAATAGGCATCCGCCGGCAGCGACGCGGCGCCGTCGATCCCGGCCAGCGCGACCGGCGCGAGCGCGGCATCGTCCATCGGCTGGTCGCCGATCAGGAACCCGCCCGGCGCCAGCGCGCGCGCGAAATGCGGCGCCAGCCAGCGGCCCATGGCGCGGCTCTTCCCGATGTTGGCGGTGCCGATATCGGCATGGATGACGGCGACGCGGCCTTCGCGCTTTACGACCTCGGCCGGGATCGTCTCGCGGAAATCGCCGAGCCGCATGAGGTCGTCGGGCGGCACGCATTCGGGATGGGCCGCAATCTCGCGGTCGAACACGACGATGGCGCGGCCCGGAAACCGGTCGCGCAAATGATCGTAGGTGCGGCCGTTGCCGAGCCCGACCTCCCAGACCTCGCCCTCGAGCGCGCCCACGCGCGCGGCCGCATCGTCGATGCAGGCGCGCTGCGCCGCGGTGCGCGCCATGAACCGCTCGAGGCGCGTCAGACCGCCCTTCTTCATGCGGCGTCCGTCAGTGCGTCGCCTCGAGCTGGCGCACGCGGTCGCGGCAGGCGCTCAGCTGGCTGTTGGTCTGGTTGAGGCGCATCGCGAGCTCGCGCATCACCTCGATGCCCATGGCGGGAAAGTCGCTCACCATCTGGAAGAACAGCTCTTTTGTGATCTTGAGCGCGACGACCTCGCCCTCGCTCTTGACCGTCGCGGTGCGCGCCACATCGCACAGGATGCCGATGTCGCCGACGATCTCGTCCTTGCCGATCCTGGCGACCGGCAGTTGCCCGTCGGGCCGCTCGATCAGCACGTCGACCTGGCCCTCGATGATGACGTAGGCGGCGTCGGCGGCGTCGCCCTGGTGGAACAGCTCGGTCGCGGGCGGGTAGGTGAGGCGCTCGCTCGCGAAGGCGAGGAGCTTCAGCTTGGCCGGGTCGACATTCGCGAACAGCGGAATCCGCTTCAGGCGATCGACTTCCTCTTTGATGCTCATCGCTCGACCTCTTTTTTCATCGGTCCCTCGACGTCACGCCGCATCGAGCAGTTCGCGGAAGGCCGGTTCCTTGAGCTCGCCCGGCTTGCCGTCGGCCACGATGCGGCCATCCTTCATCACCAGCACGCGTTCGAAATGCTCGGCGAAGCTCGCGCGGTGCAGCAGCCAGAGCACGCCGCGCCCCTCGCGCGCCCTGAGCACGCTGTCGATGACGCGGCGCTGGGTTCCGACATCGCCGGCGCTCAGCGGATCGTTTGCGATCAGCAGGTCGGGGTTCTTCAGAACCGCGCGCGCGAGACCGATCTTCTGGCGCTGGAGTTGCTTCAGGCGTTTGCCCTGGATGCCGACCTCGAAATCGAGCCCGACGCGCATGACGTCCTCGTGCAGGCCGAGATCGGCGAGAACCTCCTCGATCAGCGCGCCGATTCGCTGCTGCGCCTGCGCCTGCCCGTAGGCGAGCCGCCCGAAGAGGATATTGTCCTGCAGCGACGCGTTGGCGTTGTATCGTTCCGGGTCGTAGAAGGCGATCGCACCGCGCAGATTTTCCGGCAGCGTCCCGGCGAAATGCGCGCGCGCCGCCAGCAGGCGCCGCTCGAGCGCCTCGTCGACGAGACCGAGGCGGTGCCTTGCCTCGGAATAGGGAAAGGCCAGGGCCGTCAGGCGGCGGCGATCCTGCGGGTCCATCTCCGCCGCCGTGCGCCGGTCGGTGCGCGCCAGCAGGTTGCGATACTCCGGCAGCTCGTCGGCGTCGATGAAGCTGAACTGCTCGAAGAACGGATGGCCCGGCGGCAGGTCGGCGAACAGCTCGATCATGGTCTCGGCGATGCCGCTGCCAAGCTTCACGACATCCTCCGTCAGCCCCTCGCGCTCGAGCAGCGCAACGATCTGCGCATTGGCCGCGAGATTCTGCAGGTCGAACCGGTCGCCGACCGGCGTGCCGAACAGCAGGTTCTCGCCGATCGAGAGATTGCGGTTGAAATGCTGCGGATCGAAGGTTTCGACCAGGCCGGCATAGTCCTTGGAGGCGAGCCGCTCGCGCAGCGCTTGGCGCGCGGCGACGAGACGCTCGGCCATTTCGGGCCGCTGCGCGGGATCGACGCGACCGAAGAGGCCGAAGCGGTAGACGTCCTCGTCGAGCTCGACCAGGCGCAGCAGCTCGAACAGTTTTGCCTCGAGCGCGGCGGGCCCGTCGACGCCGGCGGCCTCGTAGTCGGTCCAGTCGGCGCCGGTGTCGAGCAGCGGACTGCCGGCACGGCGCGTCTCGCGCGCGAAACGCTCGAACTCGTCGCGCTCGTCGCCTTCGTAGTCGCGCCGGCCGACCGGGCGGTGCCGCAGACCGTAAACGAGGTTCTCGCGCACGCTGACCGGAAAGAGATACGGATCCTGCGCCGAGTAGGAAAGCCGTCGGCCGGAGACATATTCGGGCAATGTCGTCAGATCCATGCCGCCGATCTGGATGGTGCCGGCATTGGGCGGCACCAGCCGCGCCAGCACGGGGCCGAGCGCATCGCGGCCGCTGCCGCCGCCGCCGACGATCGCCACATGTTCGTCGAGCGGAACCTTCGCGCTCAGCCCCTCGATCTGGCGGTTGCCGCTTTCGTCGTGCAGCACCAGGCCGGAAATCTCGAGCGCGCCTTCGAGCGGCCCCGCATCCCGCTCGACGACATTCTGGAACTCGGGCGGCAGCATGCCGTCGGGCTGGAACTGGTCGATGACCTGTTCGTACTTGATCTGCACGTCCTGGCGCTGCTGGTCCCAGTCGATCAGCTCCTTGATCGGGCCGGGCAGATCCTTGTAGGCGGCGATGACGGCGACGAGCTGACCGATGTCGAGCCGGCCGGTCAGCGCGAGATAGCCGCCGACCAGGTAGAAGAGGAACGGCGTGATCTGCGCCAGCAGGTTGTTCAGGAACTTGACGGCGAATTTGCGCTGGTAGAGCTGGAACCGGATGATGAAGATCTTGCCGAGCCGCGCGACGATGTCGGCGCGTTCCCAGTTCGACGTGTCGTGAATATGGATGTCGGGCGAGCCGTCGATCGTCTCGGCAACGCGGCCGGCCAGCGCGCGCGCCGATAGCTGACGCTCCTTGCCGAGCACCAGGATCTTCTTGCGCAGCTTCGGGATCACGATCGCCTGCACCAGCAGGATCGCGATCGCGACCGAGCCGAGCCAGACGCTCTGCACCAGGATGAAGGCGAGCGCCGTCAGCGCCTGGCCGCCGAGGAAGGCCGGCTGCACGAAGGCGTCGCCGATGAAGCCGCCGAGCGGTTCGACCTCGTCCTTGATCATGGTCGCGACTTCCGCCGGCTTGACCTTGCGGAAGTGGATCTGCGGAAACCGCATGCAGCGGTCGAACAGCTCGTAGCGCAGGCGGCGCAGCATGCGCTCGCCCATGCGGCCCTTCTGGGTGTTGATCTGCAGCTTGAACAGCCCGTTGATGATGACGAGCAGCAGGAAGATCATGCAGAGCGCGACCAGATAGGGGATCTGCTCGAGCTGGAAGCCGGGGAAGAGGGTGATCGGGTCGCTGCCCAGCGCGCCGGCCAGGAAGCCCGGCGGGGTCACGGTTACTTCAAGAAACAAGGTCGTGAGGTTGCCGTCCTGGAAGGCTTCGCCCTGGATCGCCTTGTTGACGATCGCCTTGGGCAGGTCGAGGGAGACGAAATAAAATACCTGCGACAGCAGCACGATCAGCAGGATGGTCACCTGCTCGCGCTTGCTGTGCCGCCATATGTACTTGAAAAGCCTGGATTCCATCCCGCTCCGCCCGGGCGGCCGGCCAGCCGCGCCGGAGACGATAGCGGAAAGCCCGGCGCGGCGGAATTGCGAGCCGTGCCGGACTTGCCGGCCGCGCGCGGATTTTCCGTCTCAGACCTTCACAATTCCACGCTTCTCGCGCGTTCTTTGCGTGTGGCATAGTCCCCGGTCGGTGTCAGGGGATCACCCGGGAACTGAGGCATGGCCGGACGCGGACGCGACGCGCGCATCCTGATCTACAGCCACGACACCTTCGGTCTGGGGCACCTGCGCCGCTGCCGGGCCATCGCCCATGCGCTGGTCGAACAGCATCACCGGTCGGTCCTGATCGTCTCGGGCTCGCCGATCATCAGCTCGTTCGACTTCCGGGCGCGCGTGGATTTCATCCGCGTGCCGGGCGTCATCAAGCTGCGCAACGGCGCCTATACCTCGCTCAACCTCGACATCGACATCGAGGAAACGCTGGCGATGCGGTCCTCGATCATCCGGCATACGGCCGACATTTTCGATCCCGACCTGTTCATCGTCGACAAGGAGCCGCTCGGCCTGCGCGGCGAGGCGCAGGAGACGCTCGAGATGCTGAAGGACCGCGGCGTGCCGCTGATCCTCGGCCTGCGCGACGTGATGGACGAGCCGCGCCTGCTGGCGCCGGAGTGGGAACGCAAGAACGTCATCCCGGCGCTGACCGATCTCTACGACGACATCTGGGTCTACGGCCTGCCGCAGATCTGCGATCCGCTGGAAGGCATCGAACTGCCGCCGTCGGCGCGCAAGAAGATGACCTATACCGGCTACCTGCAGCGCAGCCTGCCGCAGCCCTCGGCCGCGCCGATGCCGCTGCTCAAGATTTCCCAACCCTATCTGCTGGTGACGACCGGCGGCGGCGGCGACGGCGCCGGGGTGATCGACTGGGTGCTGCGCGCCTACGAGAGCGATCCCGACCTGCCGCATCCGGCGCTGCTGGTGCTGGGGCCGTTCATGAACACCGAACGCCAGCAGGAATTCATGCAGCGCGTGACGGCACTGCCGAAGGTCGAGGCCATCACCTTCGATGCCAAGATCGAGCATCTGATGGCCCCGGCGGTGGGCGTGGTGGCGATGGGCGGCTACAACACGTTCTGCGAGATCCTGTCCTTCGACAAGCGCGCCCTCATCGTGCCGCGCACCAGGCCGCGCATGGAGCAGCATATCCGCGCCGAGCGCGCCGACGAGCTCGGCCTTGCGCGCATGCTGACCGAGGAGCGCGGCCGCGACCCGCACGCGATGGCGACCGCGCTGCGCAACCTGCCGCAGCAGCGGCTGCCCTCCGAGGTGGTGGTGCCGGGCCTGCTGGACGGGCTGGACAATGTGAACCGGCTGACCAATCAATGGCTGGCGCGGGCGCGCCGGCCGCGTCTCGGCGTTGCCGGAAGGCAGACGGCGACCCGCGCCTTCGGTCGCCGCTGAACCAACCTCGCCAGAGCCCGTTGCCCAAGCCGGTTGTCTTCGTCCTGAAGGGCTATCCGCGCCTGTCGGAGACCTTCATCGCCCAGGAAATACGGGCGCTGGAGGCGCTCGGGCTCGAGATCCGCATCGTCTCGTTGCGCAATCCGACCGACGACGGCGTGCATCCGATCCACGGCGAGATCGGGGCGCCGGTTTCCTATCTGCCCGAATATCTGCGCGACGATCCGCGGCGGGTGCTCCGGTGCTGGCGCCGGGCGCGGCGTCTGCCGGGCTATCGCGCCGCGTTCGGCCTCTGGCGCTCGGATTTCCGGCACGATCGCACCGTCAACCGCATCCGCCGCTTCGGCCAGGCCTGCGTGCTGGCGGCGGAGTGTCCGCCGGAGGTCGGCGCGCTGCATGCGCATTTCCTCCACACGCCGGCCTCGGTGACGCGCTATGCCGCGCGCATGCTCGGCCTGCCCTGGAGCTGCTCGGCGCATGCGCGCGACATCTGGACCACGCCCGACCGGGAGAAGCGCGGCAAGCTCGCCGATCTCGCCTGGTGCGCGACCTGCACGCGGATGGGCGCCGACAACCTGCGCGCGCTGGCGCCGGATCCGTCGCGCGTGCATCTCGTCTATCACGGGCTCGATCTCGACCGGTTCCCGACGCCGACCGACGCCAAACCGGCACGCAACGGCAAGCGGCTCGGCGATCCGGTGCGCCTGATCGCAGTCGGGCGGCTGGTCGAGAAGAAGGGATTCGACGTGCTGATCGCGGCGCTCGCGCTTCTCGACAAGCAACTCAGCTGGAAGCTGGTCCATATCGGCGGCGGCGCGCTCGGGCTCAGGCTGCGCGCGCAGGCGATCCGCGCCGGCATCGAGCGCCGCGTCGAATGGCGGGGTGCGGCGGCGCAGGGCGCGGTGCTCGAGGCCCTGCGCCAGTCCGACCTGTTCGTGCTGCCGAGCCGGATCGCCGCCGACAGCGACCGCGACGGGCTGCCGAACGTGCTGATGGAGGCGGCGAGCCAGAACCTCGCGATCGTTTCGACCACACTGCCGGCGATCGCCGAGCTGATCGAGAACGGGAAGACCGGCCTGCTGGTGAAACCGGGCGATGCGCGCGGGCTCGCCGCTTCGCTCGACCGGCTGATCCGCGATCCGGCCGAACGGAGCCGGCTCGGCTATGCCGCGGCCTGGCGCGTCAGGCGCGACTTCGACATGAAGAGCGGCATCGCGCAGCTCGCCGGGCTGTTCGGTCTGCCGAAGCGCGAGTTTCCCGACGAACCGGTCGCGACAGTCGAACCGACGCAGGCCGCGTCATGAGGGTCGCGTTCTATGCGCCGCTGAAGCCGCCGTCCCATCCGGTGCCGTCGGGCGACCGGCGCATGGCGCGGCTGCTGATGGCGGCTCTCGACCGCGCCGGCCACGATGTCGAACTCGCCAGCCGCCTGCGCAGCTTCGATCCGGTCGGCGACCCGAAGCGCCAGCTCGAGATCGCCGAAATCTGCCGCAGCCAGGTGCCGCGAATCCTGCGCCGCTTCCGGAACCGGCCGGACAAGGACCGGCCCGCGGCCTGGATCACCTATCACCTCTATTACAAGGCGCCGGACTGGCTCGGCCCGCGCATTGCCGATGCGCTGTCGATACCCTATGTCGTGATCGAGGCCTCGCATGCCGGCAAGCGCGCCGGCGGGGCCTGGTCGCTCGGCCACGATGCGGCGGCGGCGGCGATCAAGCGCGCCGATGCGGTGTTGCTGCCGAACCCCGAAGACGCCGAATGCATCCGGCCGCTGATGGAGGACCCGTCGCGGGCGATCGCGATGCCGCCCTTCCTCGATCTCGAACCCTATCAGAACGCGGCCATCGACCGGATCGAGCATCGAAGGGCGCTGGCGCGCGCGCACGGTCTCGACCCGTACCGGATCTGGCTGCTGGCGGTCGCGATGATGCGGCCCGGCGACAAGCTCGAAAGCTACCGCACGCTCGACCGCGCGCTGCGGCGCATCTCGCATCTGCCCTGGCATCTCGTGGTCGTGGGCGACGGGCCGGAGCGCGAGACCGTCGAGACGATGCTCGGCGGCATCGGGCCGCACCGCGCGACGTTCGCGGGCGCGCTCAGCGAGCAGCGGCTGGCCGGCTATTACGCGGCCTGCGACCTGTTCGTCTGGCCGGCGATCGGCGAGGCCTACGGCATGGCGCTGCTCGAAGCGCAGGCGAGCGGCCTGCCGGCGGTGGCGGGCAGCTCCGCCGGCGTTGCGGGCATCGTCGATGCCGGCACGACCGGGCTTTTGACGCCGCCCGGCGACGACGAGGCGTTCGCGCGCGCACTCGGCGGCCTGATGGCGCATGCCGAACGGCGCGATGCAATGCGCCGGGCGGCTCTCGACAAGACCGGCGAGAAGCACGGGCTGTCGCGGGCGGCACGCCTGCTCGACGGCGTGCTGACGAAACTCGGCGCCGCCACATGACGCGGCGCGCATCCGGCCGATGACGATCCGCCTCGCGCTGCTGCGGCATGCGCCGACCGGCTGGAACGAGACCGGCCGCGTGCAGGGCGGCAGCGACATCCCGCTGAGCGAGGCCGGACGCGCGGCGGTGCGCGGCTGGATCCTGCCGGCGCCGATCGACGGCTGGCGGCGCATTGCGAGCCCGCTCGCGCGTGCGCGCGAAACGGCGGCGCTGCTGCGGCCCGCGCACGAGGCCGCCGTCGAGCCGCGCCTCGCCGAGATGGGCTGGGGCGAATGGGAAGGCCGCACGCTCGCCGACCTGCGCGCCGAACTGGGCGACGAGATGATCCGGCGCGAGGTGGCCGGGCTCGATTTCCGGGCGCCCGGCGGCGAAAGCCCGCGCGAGGTGCAGACGCGCGTGAAGCCCTGGCTGGCGGAACTGGCCGAGGCCGGCGCGGACACGCTGGCGATCACCCACAAGGGCGTGGTGCGGGCGATCTATGCGCTGGCGACCGGCTGGGACATGACGGCGCGCGAGCCCGACCGGTTCCACTATCCGGCGCTGCACATATTCCGCGTCGGCCGCGACGGCGCGATCGTGCTCAAGCGCTTCAACATTCCGCTCGACGGCGGCGCGCAGAACCGGCCGTTGGCGCCGAAGCCGGCAATTCCCGGCGGCCCGAACGACAAGCCGGGACGTCGCTCGTGAGCGCGCCGCGGCTTTTCTTCTGGGTCCAGCATCTGCTCGGCATCGGGCATCTGCGGCGCGCGGCCGCGTTGGCGCGCGCCGTCGCCGAGGACGGATTCGCGGTGACGATCGCAACCGGCGGGCCTGCGGTGCCGGAGATCGATCCCGGCCCCGTCGCGCTCGTCCAGCTGCCGGCGGCGCGCGCGACCGATTCGAGTTTCGCGACCATCGTCGACGAGAGCGGCAACAGGCTCGACGAGGCCTGGTGGGATATCCGTCGCACCGCGCTGCAGCAGGCGTTCGAGCGCGCGCGACCGGACATCGTGCTGATCGAGCTTTACCCGTTCGGGCGGCGCGCGTTCCGCACCGAGCTGCGGCCGCTGATCGAGGCCTGCGAACGCGCCCGGCCGCGCATCCCGGTTGCGGTGTCGCTGCGCGACATTCTGGTCGACAAGGGAAGGGCCGATCGCGTGGCGGAGACGGTTGAGATCGTGCGCGCGCATGTCGACCGCGTGCTGGTGCACGGCGACCCGCGCCTGTTGCGGCTCGACGAGACGTTTCCCGCCGCGCCCGAGATCGCGTCGAAAATTTCCTATACCGGCTATGTCGTGAACCGCGCGCCGCCGCGCGGCACGCCGACCGGCGAGGTGCTGGTATCCGCGGGCGGCGGCGTGGTCGGGCGCGGCCTGCTCGTATGCGCGCTGAAGACGCGACCTTTGACCCGCCTTGCCGCCGCGCCGTGGCGGCTGGTGACCGGCCCGCAACTGCCCGAGACGGATTTCGTCGCGATCCGGACGCAGGCGGCCGGCATGGCGAATGTCGCGGTCGACCGCTACCGGCCGGATTTCCAGGCGCTGCTGGCGGGATGCCGCCTGTCGGTCTCGCAGGCGGGCTACAATACGCTGATGGAGATTCTCGCCGCCGGAACCCGCGCCGTCGTGGTGCCCTTTGCCGAAGCCGGCGAGACCGAACAGACCGGCCGGGCGCGCCGGCTGGCCGAACGCGGGCTGGTCGGGCTGGTGGAGGCCGGCAATCTGGCCCCGGAACCCCTGGCGGCCGCCATCGACGCCGCAGATGCGCGAAACCCGGCGCAAACGCCCGCCATCGACCTCGACGGAGCCCGGAAAACCGCGCTTTTTCTGCGCCAGACGCTGGAACGAGCCCGCAAATGACCGGCAAACCGGCCCGGAAGCCGCAAGATCAGGCCCGAACCATCCGAAAACGCCCTCGACAGGGTCGGAAACCGGGTCGAACCAGGCCCAAAGCCCTGCGAACCGGCGTCAGCGGGCCCTCCGAACCGACCCGGGCAAGCTGGCGGGATCTGACTGCCGAGCTGGATCGATGGCGCGCGGCCGGGCGATTCGCGACTTTCTGGTGGCGTGACGACGATGTGGAGCGGCCATCGCCCCGTCTCGACCGGCTGATCGCGATGTCCAGGGCCGCGCCCAACGGCCCCATTCCCCTGACGCTCGCTGTCATCCCGGCCCGCGCCGGCATGGCGCTTTGGGAACGTCTGGAAAGCGAACGGCACGTCCGGATGTTTCAGCACGGCTGGTCCCATGCCAATCACGCCCCGGAGGGCGAGCGGACCATGGAGCTGGGCGCTCATCGCCCGACCCGGATCGTGATGGAAGAGCTCGACAAGGGCCGCGACAACATGGAGCTGGTCGGCAGCTGGCAGTTTCTGCCGGTCGTCGTGCCGCCCTGGAACCGAATCGATCCGAAGATCGTTCGCCAGCTGTTCCGTTGCGGTTTCGACGGTCTCTCCGGCAGCGGCCCGCGACCGTGGCCGGACCGTCGGCGCAAATCGCCCGCGGACCGGATCGGAATCGTCAACGTGCACATCGATATTTTCCGGTGGCGGCCGCGCGCGCGGTTCATCGGCACCGGTGCCGCGCTCGGTCAGGCGGTTGCGCATCTCACGGCGCGCCGGCTCGGGACCGTCGATCCCGACGAGCCCACGGGCCTGATGACCCATCACCTGCAGCACGATGCAGGCTGTTGGCGTTTCATCGAGCGGTTTCTTTCGGTGACTGCGACGCACCCGGCCGGGCGTTGGCTTTCGGCGGAGGATTTGTTTTGGCCGGCTTGGGAGCCGCCCCTGCAATCGTCGGACTGGACCCGGCCGCTGGTGCCCGAATGAAAACCCTGCGCTACCCGTTCCGGGCGCTGGCCGCCGACTATCTGCGCGGCGGGGGCGGTTGCGCGTTGATGCTCGCGCTGTGGCTGATGCTGCCGGGCCGACCGCACATCCACGTGATTTTTGGCGGATTGACGCTGCTTTTCGCGCTCTTCACCATACGAACCGTCTGGCGGCAGCTCGCCGAATACGAGCTGCGGCCGGAGGGGATCGAGCAGGTGAAGCCGCAGAGGCGCGTCCTGCTGTGGGATCGGCTGGACAGCCTGCGCCTACGCTACTACGCGGTGCGGCGCAATCGCGAGGGGGGTTGGATGACGCTGACGATGCGGGCCGGCGACGTGCGCTGCGCCGTCGACTCGTCGCTCGACGGATTCGAGCCGCTGGTCGCCGCGGCGGCGAATGCCGCCGCCCGGCGCCGGCTGGCCATCGACGCCGCCACCCGCGCCAATCTCGAAGCGCTGGCCCTCGACAGTATCTCGGTTGCGCTCCGGCGGCTCGACGGCGAGCCGGCCGCCGGCGCCGCGCCGCCATCCGGCACGGATCGCGTGTAATGGATCTGCTGACGATCCGCGATCTCGCGGTCTCGTTCGAGACCGATGCCGGGCCGGTCGATGCCGTGCGCGGCGCCTCGCTGCGCGTGCCGCGCCACGGCACGGTTGCGCTCGTTGGCGAGAGCGGCTCCGGCAAGTCGGTCCTGGCGCAGTCGATCATGGGCATCCTGCCGGTCAACGCGAAGATCCGGCGCGGCCAGATCCTGTTTGCCGATCCGGCCAACGGCGGCACCGTCACCGATATCGCCACCCTGCCGCGCGACAGCCGCGCGATGCGGCAGATTCGCGGCGGGCGCATCTCGATCATCTTCCAGGAGCCGATGACCTCGCTCTCGCCGGTGCACACGATCGGCAACCAGATCGGCGAGGCGCTCCATCTGCATCGCGACGTGAGCCGCGCCGAAGGCGAGCGGCTGACGGCCGAGATGCTGCGCATGGTCGGGTTTCCCGACCCGGAGCGCGCGCTCGCCACCTATCCGTTCGAACTCTCCGGCGGCCTGCGGCAGCGCGCGATGATCGCAATGGCGCTGGTCTGCCGGCCGGCGCTGCTGATTGCCGACGAGCCGACCACGGCGCTCGACGTCACCATCCAGGCGCAGATCCTGAAGCTGATCCGCGACCTGCAGCGCGAACTCGGCATGGCGGTGCTGCTGATCACGCACGATCTCGGCGTGGTCGCCAACATGGCCGACGAGGTCGTGGTCATGTATCACGGTCAGATCATGGAGATGGGATCGGCGCCGGAAATCTTCGGCGACCCGCAGCACCCCTATCTCAGGGCGCTGCTGAAGGCCGTGCCGCGCTTCGACATGAAACCCGGCGAGCGCCTGACGCCGATCCGCGAGATCGAGCCGGGCGAAATCAAGCTGCTCGCCGACGGCAAGGACCATGCGCCCGACGGTTCGGTGCTGCTCTCGGTGCAGGACGTCTCGAAGACCTACAGGCTTCGCCAGGGCGCCTTCAGCGGTAAGACGCGGCGCATCCTCGCGGTCGACGATGTCAGTTTCGACGTGAAGCGCGGCGAATGTCTCGGCCTGGTCGGCGAAAGCGGCTGCGGCAAGACGACGGTGTCGAAGGTCATCATGCGCGCGCTCAATCCCGATGCCGGCGGCGTCGTCTACAACGACGGCGGCCAGGAGGTCGACCTGCTCAAGCTCGATGGCGCCGCGCTCAAGCCGTACCGGCAGAAGATCAGCTACATATTCCAGGATCCGTACGGCTCGCTCGATCCGCGCATGACGGTCTACGACATCGTGTCCGAGCCGCTGGTGATCCACGAGGTCGGCACCGCCGCCGAGCGCAAGGAAGCGGTGGTCGGGCTGATGAAGCTCGTCGGTCTCGACGTTCATCATCTGCGGCGCTATCCGCACAGTTTCTCCGGCGGCCAGCGCCAGCGCATCGGCATCGCGCGGTCGCTCGCGCTCAGGCCCGAACTGCTGATCTGCGACGAGCCGGTCTCGGCCCTCGACGTTTCGATCCAGGCGCAGGTACTCAACCTGCTGAAGGATCTGCAGAGCCGGCTGCACCTGACGGTGCTGTTCATCTCGCACAACCTGGCGGTCGTGGATTACATGGCCGATCGCATAGCCGTCATGTGCGCCGGCAGAATCGTCGAGATCGCGCCGAAGGAACTGCTGTTCCGCAACCCGTTGCATCCGTATACCAAGGCGCTGTTGGCGGCCGTACCGGAACCGGATATCCACCATCTGCTCGATTTCGAGCGGCTGGCGGAAGACCGGGCCTCGATCCCGGCGGCCTGGCCGGCGCCGTACACGATCGACGAGGCCCATCCGGCCCACCTCGTCGAGGTTGGCGAGGGGCATTACGTAAGAATGAGCGGCGGGGAGGCAGACCGATGTCGCAGGGCATCCTGAAAAGTGCGGTTTTAGGCCGTTCGCGTCCATGGCTGGCGAGCCTGGCGCTCGGCGCCTCGATGCTCGCCGCCGGCGTCGCGACGGCCGCGGCCCAGGAGTATCAGGAGCAGCCGTTCCTCCAGGGGCGCGGCCTGCCGCCGGTCGCCGAGCGCCTGCCGTCGGTGCCGTCGGTCGTCGAGCCGGCGGAGCCGGGACAGTATGGCGGCGAGCTCGTCATGCTGATGGGATCGGCCAAGGACGTGCGCCAGATCGTCGTGTTCGGCTACGCGCGTCTCGTCGCCTACAATTCGCAGTTCGAACTGGTGCCCGACATTCTCGAAAGCTACAAGGTCGAGGAAGACCGCATCTTCACCTTCCGCCTGCGGCCGGGTCATCGCTGGTCGGACGGCGAGCCGTTCACGACCGAGGATTTCCGCTTCTGGTGGGAAGACGTCGCCAACAACGAAGAACTGGCGCCGACCGGCCCGCCCGTCAGCATGCTGGTCGACGGCGAGCCGCCGACGATCGAGTACATCGACGACACCACGATCCGCTACACCTGGTCGAAGGCAAACCCGGACTTCCTGCCGGCGCTCGCCGGCGCCAGCCCGCTCTATATCTTCCGGCCGGCGCACTATCTCAAAAAATTCCACTCGGCCTATGTCGGGGCCGAAGCGCTGGCCGCAATGGTCGCCGAGTCCGGCCAGCCGGACTGGGCGGCGATGCACAATCGCGAAGACAACATGTATCGCAACGACAATCCGTCGCTGCCGACCCTCGAGCCCTGGGTGTTGATGACCGAACCGCCGTCCGAGCGGTTCATCTTCGAGCGCAATCCGTACTATTACCGCGTCGACAATGAAGGCCATCAGCTGCCGTACATCGACAGGGTGATCGTGCAGATCGCCGACGGCAACCTGATCCCGGCCAAGGTCGGCGCCGGCGAGGCGACGCTCGCCTATCGCGGCCTGCGCTTCGACAATTACACGTTCCTCAAGGAGGGCGAGGCGCGCGGCAATTACCAGGTGCGACTCTGGCAGAGCGGCACCGGTTCGAAGATGGCGCTCTATCCGAACCTCAACGTCAAGGATCCGACGATGCAGGCGCTCAACCGCGACGTCCGGTTCCGGCGCGTACTGTCGCTCGGCATCAACCGCGACCAGATCAACCAGGTGATCTATTTCGGTCTCGGCCTGCCGATGGCGAATGCGCCGCTGCCGGAGAGCCCGCTCTATCGCGAGGAGTATGCCAACGCCTGGGCGGCCTACGATCCCGACCAGGCCAACGCGCTGCTGGACGAGATCGGCCTGACCAAGCGCAATTCGTCCGGCACGCGGCTGATGCCGAACGGCAAGCCGCTCGAGATCATCATCGAGACGGCCGGCGAAAGCAGCGAGGAAGCCGACGTGCTGGAGCTGATCCGCACGGATTTCCAGCAGCTCGGCATCAAGGTCTTTACGCGGCCCTCGCAGCGCGACGTGTTCCGCGACCGCATCTTCGCGGGCGAAACCGCGATGTCGGTCTGGCAGGGGCTGGAGAACGGCCTGCCGACGCCGGACATGAGCCCGTGGGAAGTGGCGCCGACCAGCCAGCTTCAGCTGCAATGGCCGCAATGGGGCCAGTTCGTCGAGACCAAGGGCGAGGCCGGCGTCGCGGCCGACCTGCCGGAGGCGCAGGCGCTGCTCGCCCTGCTCGACCGGTGGCGCGCGGCGCCCGACGAGGCCGCCCGCGAAACGATCTGGCACGAGATGCTGGCGATCTATACCGACCAGGCCTATACGATCGGCACCATCGCCGGCGTGCCGCAGCCGGTCGTGGTCAGCAACAATCTGCACAACGTGCCGGAGGCCGGCATCTACAACTGGGATCCGGGCGCGCATCTCGGCATGTACAAGCCGGATACGTTCTGGCTCTCCGAGTGACGGGCCGGGCGTTCGGCTGGACCGGGTTCGGGCAGGGACGGAAACGCACGATGTTGACGTATCTCGCGCGGCGCGTGCTCTACATGATTCCGACCCTGCTGATCACCAGCCTGCTGGTGTTCGCCATCATCCAGGCGCCGCCCGGCGACTATCTCGAAACGATGATCGGCGAGTATTTGAGCCGCGGCGAATCCGTCCCCTGGGACAAGATCGAATTCCTGCGCGAGCGGTACGGGTTCGACAAGCCGTTTCTCGAACAATACGGCGTCTGGGTCTTCAACCTGGTGCAGGGCGATCTCGGCTACTCCTTCGAGTATGAACTGCCCGTCAACGCCGTGGTCGGCGACCGGCTCTGGCTCACCATCATGGTCTCGTTGGCGACCATCGTCTTCATCTGGGTCGTATCGTTCCCGATCGGCATCTATTCCGCCACCCACCAGTATTCGATCGGCGATTACACGCTGACCCTGATCGGATTCCTGGGGCTGGCGACGCCGAGCTTCCTGCTGGCGCTGGTGCTGCTCTATCTCGCCAATGTCTGGTTCGGCACCTCGATCGGCGGGCTGATGGATCCGAAATACATCGATGCGCCCTGGAGCCTGGGCAAATTCGCCTCCGTGCTGGAGCATCTCTGGGTGCCGGTGATCGTGATCGGCGCCTCCGGCACCGCCGGCATGATCCGCCGCCTGCGCGCCAACCTGCTCGACGAGCTGCAAAAGCAATACGTCGTGACGGCGCGCGCCAAGGGCCTGCCGCCGCACCGGCTGCTCTGGAAATATCCGCTCAGGATCTCGCTCAACCCGTTCATCGCCGATATCGGCTCGTTTCTGCCGGAGCTGGTGTCGGGCGCCGTCATCGTCTCGGTCGTGCTGTCGCTGCCGACCACCGGGCCGATGCTGCTCGATTCGCTCGAAAGCCAGGACATGTATCTCGCCGGGTCGTTCCTGATGTTCCTCGCGCTGCTGACAATCATCGGCATCTTCATCTCCGACATACTGCTGGCGCTGCTCGATCCGCGCATCCGCTTCGGCGATAGCGGGGCGAAATGACCGACCGCCCGATGGACCGGAACGGCGACGCGTACGACCGCAACTGGCGCGACGGGTTCAAGCCGATCGCGCACCAGGTTTCGACCGCGCCGTTCGACCCGACCACCGTCGAGCAGATGACGGCGGCGCAGGAACGCTACTACATGGCGTCGCAGTGGAAGATGATGTGGTGGCGCTTCCGCAAGCACCGCCTCGCCGTCGTCTCCGGCGCGTTCCTGCTGCTGTGTTATGTCAGCGTCTTCATCTCGGAGATGATTGCGCCCTACGCGCTGCAGACGAAGAACACGCAGTTCATCTATGCGCCGCCGCAGAGCGTGCATCTCTTCCACGAGGGCGAGTTCGTCGGGCCTTTCGTCTACGGCTACACGTTCACGCTCAACATGGAAAATCTGAAGCGCGAGTACGCGCCCGATCCCGACCGGGTCGAGCGGCTGCGCTTCTTCTGTTCCGGCGACAGATACGAGTTCTGGGGCCTGATCGAAAGCCGCTTCCATTTCGTCTGTCCGGCCGAGGGCGGCACGTTCTTCCTGTTCGGCACCGACCGGCTCGGCCAGGACATGTTCTCGCGCATCGTCTACGGCGCACGGATCTCGCTGACGATCGGCCTGTTCGGCGTCGCCGTCAGCTTCTTCCTCGGCGTGCTGGTCGGCGGCGTCGCCGGCTATTACGGCGGGGTGGTCGACAATCTGAGCCAGCGCCTGATCGAGGTCATGCGGTCGCTGCCGCATGTGCCGCTCTGGCTCGCACTCTCCGCCATATTGCCGGTCAACTGGTCGCCGATCCTGGTGTTCTTCGGCATCACGATCATCCTGGGCCTGCTCGACTGGACCGGCCTCGCGCGTGCGGTGCGGTCGAAGCTGCTGTCGTTGCGCGAGGAGGATTTCTGCGTGGCGGCCCAGCTCATGGGCGCCTCGCCCAAACGCATCATCGCCCGGCATCTGTTGCCGAGCTTCTCGTCGCATTTGATCGCCTCGGTGACGCTCTCGATCCCGTCGATGATTCTCGGCGAGACCGCGCTCTCCTTCCTCGGGCTCGGCCTCAGGCCGCCGATCACGAGCTGGGGCGTGCTGCTCAACGAGGCGCAGAACATCAACGTGGTCGCGCTCTATCCCTGGCTGATGTTGCCGGTGGCGCCGGTCATCCTGGTGGTGCTGGCCTTCAATTTCCTCGGCGACGGGCTGCGCGACGCGGCCGATCCGTACAAGTAACGGCGGACGGGAACACCGCGCTATCGCCCGTGTTAC
>Ga0187893_10003560_pt1 | contig 31353 bp, 14 predicted proteins | sample MA1701074metaG_FD_139574 | JGI IMG/M metagenome (GOLD analysis project Ga0187893, IMG submission 139574) | White microbial mat communities from a basaltic lava cave in the Kipuka Kanohina Cave System on the Island of Hawaii, USA - MA170107-4 metaG ...
CGGACGGCAGTCCGTGGATTTTTCAGATCCTTTCTACCGCAAGCGCTGCCAACCAGTTGCTAATCCCACGGACGGCAGTCCGTGGATTTTTCAGATCCTTTCTACCGCAAGCGCTGCCAACCACATGGGAATCCCACGGACGGCAGTCCGTGGATTTTTCAGATCCTTTCTACCGCAAGCGCTGCCAACCACTTGCTAATCCCACGGACTGCCGTCCGTGGGATTCCCGAACGCCGTTGGCGCTTTCTATAGAAAGGATCTGAACCAATTCACGGACTGCCGTCCGTGGGATTCCCGGAGATCTCCAAACTCAAAAGCCCAGCACCTGGGTGCTGGGCTTTTTTAGAGTTTGCCTTCGCAGACTGGAGCCCTTTAAAACGACAACTTCGCTCCGAACTGGAACTCTCGCGGCAGGCGTGCGCCTGTCGGCTTGCCAAATGTGGACGTGGTGGGCAACACCGTACCCACGGTAGTAAATTGAGTGTGGTTGAAAACGTTGTACGACTCGGCGCGCAATTGCAGACGCACATTCTGCTCCTGATTGAAGTAGATGTTTTTGGTCAGCGTCAGATTAGTTTGATTGCGCCCAAACAGACGAGCAAATGCCCTGGGAGCATTACCGTAGGTGCCGGAAGCCGGCACCCTGAAGGCATTGGGATCGAAAATAAAAGGTAGGCCTGTCGAGGGATCGATAGTCCCGGCAAGACCGCCGTTAGGATCTGAGACCACGACCGGGTAAAAACCGGTCAACGCACCGGCAGCCGGCTGTGCCGCAGCCACTCCAACCCTGGCGACTGGCTGCCCGGATGCTATGTCTGTAATACCCGCAATCTGCCATCCACCCAGGACTGCGCGCTTCCAGGGATTCGAATCCTTCGAGAAGAAGGGAAACTCATAGACGTAGGATGCCGAAAAGATGTGTGGCCGCGAAGTGCGTGCTTCCGCATATTCAGCCCGGTAATTCAGTGGATTTTGCGGGAAGTCGACCGCATCACGGTCATTGGTAGCATCCGTCAAGTTCTTACTGAAGGTGTAACTTGCAGTCAGGCTAAGGCCGTTGCCAAAACGGTACTGGAAGTACGAGAGCATGCCGTGATAGCGGGACTTCCCGCTCGTCTCGCGCCAGGTGATTCGCCGGTAACCAAGGAACGGCCGTACGGTATTGATGTTTGCCAGCCCCACCCTCAACACATCTGCCGGCTGAGCCTGGTTAATATCCAGGGGCCGGATCAGGTTGTCGCCCTTGGTGCCCACATAAGAAAGCTCGACGACACCGTTCCGGAAGAGTTGATGCTGCACGCCAAGCGACCACTGTTGCATGGTCGGAGTTTCGAAATCTGGCGCTGAGGCGATCAAGTCACGCACTGGAAGGTTGCCCAGAGTGCCACCACCAGGATTGGTGAAGGTTACCGCCGAACCGCTGAAAGTCGATCGATTGTTGAATGGCGGATTGACAAAGGCGTTCTGTTCGAAGATTCCAACTAACGGTTGATCGTAGTAGAAACCATACCCGGCGCGAATGACGGTCTCACCTTTCTTAAAGGGATCCCAGGCAAACCCAATCCGGGGACTGAAGTTGTTCTTATCCGATGGGTAGATGCTTCGCCCGAAGCGCGAATTAACCCCGGCTTGAGCGATGCCATTTAACGGATTGCCAGTGCCCCTTACCAGCGCGGTGCACGCCGCACTGGTGCAGGTCGGGGCCGCCGCCCGGCTGTAAAGCGCCGGGTCAAACGAGGTCAGCACGTTACCAGTGTCAGTGACAGGCACAAAATACTGGTACCGCACGCCGAAATCGAACGTGAAATTCGGCCGCACTCGCCAGGTATCCTGGGCAAAAAACTCTCGCCGCCCAAAGCGGAGATGGACGGTCACATCGCGCTCATCCTCGGAATAATTGTCGGCACGGCCCAGAAGAAAGTCAGCCAGGGCAATTCCCGTTTGCGACAGACTTACTGCGCCTGAGGTTCCTCGGGAGCGAGTTCCGGCAAAAGTAAACGCACCCTGAGTAATGTTGTTAGCGTTTTCGTTCTTCCTTTCAAACGAGACTTCGCCACCAAACTTCCAGGTATGGTTGCCACTAGTCCAGGTAGCAACATCACGAAACACGTGATTCTTGTAAGAGATGTTGAACCCTTGTAGCGAATTTATATTGGCTACCGCGCTGGTAAACACGATCTGCGGAATCACCGCGGCGTTGTTCTCGGCAAAAACCTCAGGTATCGAAGCGGCCGCGGCATAGTCAGATCTGCGGCTGCGACCGACCACTTCTGAGCCAATCAAGTTCGAGGAAAAGTTATATGTCACTTCATTCACAAACCGGGGCGATAGAATACTAGTCAACGAGACCGCGAAGGTCTGACCCGGAATTCGAGTATCCGTGGTGGTGATGTTTGGCAGCGCGGTATTGGCGAACAGGCCACCCGCTTCCTGAGTAATATTCAAGTCGTGAGTGTAACGACCAAACAAACGGTGATTCGAATTGAAGTTGTGATCAATGCGAATCACCTCTTGCCGGGTTTTTAAAGCGTTTACCGGCGCAGTGGTCAGGCTGTTGATGCCGCTGTTGGGCTCCGGATAGGCCGTTAGAAACGACAAAGCTATAGGCGAAAGTGAGCCAGTGGGAATAATGTTCCCGGCATAAGCGCGATTATCGGACTGCCGGAAGAGCATACCCGCACGCGCCTGGATACTTGCACCGTTTGTGTCGGTCACGAAGATCGGAGTGGTTGAACAGCCAGACGAGCCAGGGGTGGTGCAACTGTCAGTGCCCGCATCGTTTATGAAGAGCGGTAGACCGAGGGATGAAGAGAAGTTGCCACCGCGCTCGGCAAGGCTCGGCACCGTGGCCGTTGCCTGGGTGATTGCACGCGTAATGCGGCGTTGCTCATGCGAGAAGAAGAAGAACGTTTTGTCCCGGCCACTCCAATAAGGCTCACCACCTTCGCCAAATCGCGGCAGCATAACTGGACCGCTAAAGGTGCCGCCAAAGTTGTGATAGCGTAACCGTGGTGTTCTTAAAACAGGTGTACCGTCGGCGCGACGACCGGCGCGGCTGTTAAAGAAGGTGTTCGCGTTAAATCGATCATTGCGGGCAAAGTCATAGATCGAACCGTGAAAATCGTTGCTGCCACTCTTGGTCACCAGGGTCACGGTCCCACCGCCCGACCGTCCCACCTCGGCGGTGTAGACCGAACTCAAGACCTTAAACTCCTGAATCGAATCGATGGTTGGTGTCGAAAGCAGAGTGATATTCGAGCCCACATCCGTATTTGAAACCCCGTCGACAAAAACATTTACAGCATTGCGGCGCATGCCATTGATCGATACGTCGAACCGATTTCCGAGCCCAAAGCCCGTTTCATCATCAAGACTCGAACTGACACCAGGTGCCAGTTCGAGCAGCTTGGTAAAGTCTCGATTTTGCAGGGGAATCTCCACAACCTGCGTACCTGATATCAATGTTTGCCCGGTGGGGCTGTCCTGCACCACAGTCTGCTCGCTGGTTACGGTGACCAGTTCAGTGACATTACCTGGCTCGAGAACAACATTGATTGTCCGTCTATCTCGGGCGTTCAGGATCAGATCTGTCTGCTCATAACGTTTGAAGTTAGCCTGCTCAACCGTCAATGTATATGTCCCTGGCACCAGGGGGGTGAGTACATAGTTCCCATCGTCGTTCGATTGCACCCGCCGTTCGGCGTTGGTTGCCTTGTTGGTGATGACGACCGTAGCGTTCTGAATGATACCGCCGGTCGAGTCGGTGACCTGGCCGATGACAGTTGCTGCTGTCTCTTCCTGGGCCGTTACAGCTGTGCCCAAACCGAAAACCAAAATCATGAGAATTACTGCAAGCCGCGTTGTGGTGGCGTAAAGAATTTTCATTTCTGGAATATCCTCTTCATAGGTTGAAAATGGATGAAGGCGCGCGAGCGTTTGACGGGAAGTCCTTTGACGAGATCTCTAACCTTGAATAATTAGTGTTTGAGGGGACAACCCCCGGGCACCGCAAAAAGCTTCTGCGCACTTATACACCTTGCTGCAAGCACCATACAAGTCGCGAGGTCCGAAGACAGAATCAAGTATCACTCTACCAGCTGTTCTTCCGCCTAATTTTCACCAAAAGCTGCCCGCTTGACTCGCTGCAGGTACGCACCATCAGGATTCAGTTCGCTCTGGCGCGAGGTGAAATCATAAGAGAAAAGGACAATGCCATCGGCTTGCAGCGAGCGCGCGACATTGATCTTCTCCACCGTTGATTCCACGGGAATCCGATAAGCTCCGATACCGGCCCAGAGGCGACGGCCCGCCGACCGAGCCAGGACGGTAGCCTCTTCAATTTGTTTCTGAAAGATCGCAGTGTCCTGCGAATAGGCCATCGGACAGGCAACATCAAGAATTCCCAGTGACAACCAGCGCGGCCAGTCCTGAAACCTACGCTGGTAAGCTTGTTGGCGGTTCGCAAACACCGCCGCCGAAACGATTGTTTTCGGACGCCTTTTCTTAACCTCGCGGTAGATCTTCTCTACGAGGGAAGTGACCTGGAGCCGCTGGAAGTCTGCAAACTTATCCTCGTGAGACTCTGCCGCTGCCAGCGGATTGGCCTCCAAAGCAACCTTTAGCCGCCGATACTCTCCCCTTTCAAGCTGCGGCTTAAGCCATTTCCAAAATTCCTTCAGCGATGTCCGGCTGTAATCAAAATCAGGACTGGCAAATCGCACATAATCAAAGTGCATTCCATCCACGTCGTACTTATCCAGAACGTTCAGCCACACTTTCAGCAGGTGCTTTCGGACTCTCTCATTTGCCGGGCCAGTGTATACACCCTCAAGTTCCGACCGATTCGCTTTGGACCAATCAACAATCTTCTGGCGGTAGATCTGATTCCGAGGCGAAACGCGATAGAGCTCCGCCGCTACTGGTAGGGGGACAGCAAGCCATTCCGGATGACGGTTGTATATGTGGCGAGGATCGACTGGTAATGCATCCAGGTTTGCGAGCAAATTTGTGTTTAGCCAGGCATGCACTTTGAGATTGTTCTTACGGGCCTCACTTAAGGTTACTGCCAGTGGATCAAATTCCTTTGGTTGGTCACGTAATTCTATCGCCCGGGGTTCAACCTGACTGTGGTAATAGGCGTCTCCTCGGCCGCGGACCTGAACGATTAGCGTGTTAAAGCCGGCGGCTTTGGCACTCTCGACCATTTGCCGGATCTTTTCCGGTGAAGTCAGCGTGGTTCGTACAACCCAGAGGGCCCGCACCTCCTCGTCAGTTCGCAGCAGGTTATGATCCGGGATTACATTCGGGCGAAGATGTATTGAGGCTGAAACGACAAGAAAAGCAATTGCGAGTTTCGTTAGCATCGGGTACTTGAAAAGGATTTACGATCCACGAAGTTACACGAAGAAACACAAACGCTTATTTGCCCGAAAGCTTGGCGTTGTTTCGTGATGTTTCGTGGATCGAACTGCCTACTTTTTAGTTCAGACCGGGCTTCAGTATTGATATCTAAGCGAGAACAGCACGTTACGTGGGGAATACTGGGTTGCCAGGCCTGTGATTGCCCCAAAGTTTGCGCTGTTGACAACATCATTCGCCGGGAAACCAAACTGCACATGGTTAAAGGCATTGAAAAGATCCGCGCGAAAAGTTAGCCGGTGCCCTTCAAAAGGCATGCGGAAGATCTTAAAAATCCCGAGGTCAACATTCTGCACGCCATCGCCATAGAAGGTATTCCTGCCCAACAGGTTTGCATTCACGTCCGCGATCGTCAACCCACGGAACGCTGAGCGGGGTAGAAGGTCCCGAGAGGTCCTGGGATTGTTGATGCCTCGGCCCAAAACTGCTGGATCCAGAAGCACTGGTCTTGCTTCGGAAAACCCATCGAGATTCAAATCGACACCCGGAGTGATTACCGTGAACGGTGTACCTCTTGACAACTTAACTACGGTTGAAACCTGCCAGCCGCCCAGGGCCTGCCCTGCTACTCCCCTCTGCTCGCGGAAGAACGGCAACCGATAGCTTCCGTAAAAGGTAAACCGGTGGGGCGTGTGGAAACGCGAATGCCCGCGTGCCGCCCTCGCGTTGTTGCCGGTTTGATTAGTGTCGCCGGCGCCCACAAAGGTCGCCTCCGAAGTTGTGTCAATGGCTTTGCTCAGCGTGTAGGCGACCTGAAAGTTTAAATTGCCGGTCAGGCGCTTCGTGTATTCCACCTGCATAGCATTGTAGTAACTCCAGGAGTCATTGCTCACGGCCAAATTGGTTGAGAACAATCCATTCGGGCGGCGTTCGTTCGTGCGCGGCACCCGAAGGCTGTATTCGAGAGTACCCAAAGGAACCGCCACCGGACATTGCGCAGTTGTTGCTACGCCAGCTAACCCCGTACCAGCACAAACAATGTTTGCGGCAGGTCGAATGACCATACCCCTGACATCGACTGCCCGTGGGTCACCTGGCGGCCGGTTAGCGGCGGTATAAAGCACCGTCGGTGCATTATTGGGATGGTTTGCCACAAGTACACCATTTGGATCATTGACGGGAAGGTTACCCAGGGCATAGCGAAGCAAGCCGATGCCCCGATTACCGGTGTAACTCACCCGAAGTGCGGAAGCGAACGGAAGTTGTCGTTCGAAACTCAGGTTCCATTGTTGCGTGTACGGCATGCCCAAATTTGGATCAATGAGTGTGCGTGTGTGTCGAGCAGTTTGCGGACCGGGCACAAACACGAAACCGTTGGTTGGATCCACCAGGTTGGTGGGATTGAAAATCGTAGTAGCAACCCCAGTCTGGTTGAAGAAGAAAGCGTTCGGCGGATTGAATCTGACCGTAGCGCCGGACTGCGAGAACACAGATTGAAAGATGCGGCCGTGATAGATTCCATAGCCACCGCGGATTGACGAGTCGCCTATGCCTCCGAAGAGTTTTCGCATAATCCCTTCTTCAAAACGCGGACTCCAGGCGAATCCCACTCGCGGCTCATAGTTATCCTTGTCTGCGCCGATGCCGTATTCAATTCTCCCGGCGGCTTCTTCAGGAGCTGAGATGTACTCGTACCTGAAGCCAAGATTGATCGTAAGATTTTCCCGCAGCTTCCAGTTGTCTTCGACATAAAAATTCGACTCTCGGATACGATTCTCAAGAAAGAAGGGGCCAAAGCCCTTCTGGAATGTAGCTACACAACCGTTCAAGAAAGCGTTGAAACCGCTGCCGTAGTTAACGCCGTTACAAGTAGTAAGAAAGTTGTAGAATCCACGCGAAAAATTGTCCGCCAGGTCATCAAGCCTTTGCCGGCGAATATCCGTTCCGAACTTAAGGTAATGATTCGACAACAGAGTCGTTAGGTTGTAAACAAACTGGTTGTCGGTCTGATACCGCTGGATCGGAAAAGCTCCAGCATTGCCTATGATCGAGGCGCCAATACTCACAGGATTCTGAAAGCGAATAATCGGAGTATCGTTTCCGGCAGTGATATTCACCAACGTCGTACGCAGCCCCAGGCCATAGCGAAACTCGCCAACCGTCTCCGAGGAAAACAAGTGCGTCCAGGTCAAACCGAAATTCTGCTGTTTGTTGTTCTGGTCGGCACGCTCGCCAACAATTATGTCGTCCGCTGTAAAACGCTGCCGAGTGTACTGCCACCGTCCGTAGATGCTGTCATTCTGATGAGGATTCCAGTCAAATCGACCCGAGTAATCTCGCGCCGGGAAATCGAACCCCTGCAGACCTGCAAAGGTTCGCGCACTTCGGGGATCGTTAGGTACTAGCTCAGAGGGAAACCGATCCAGTACTGACTGGATAAAGGCTCGATTGGCTGGTGTATCGTTTGCCGCCGTCTGATTAAACCAATTCGCCGGATTTCGTTCATTCGCCAGGAAGATATCGCGCACGTAGTTGTTGCCGCCGGTGTTTTCAACATGGTCCAGGCTGACGAAACCGAATAGTTTGTTGTGAACTACCGGAAAGCCTGAGGTAAAACCAAATTGGTTCCGGCGATTAACAGCTTTTCTGCCGTGCGAAAAGAAACTCTTGGCATTTAAAGCACTGTCGTTGTGATACCAGTAAACGTCACCGTGAAAATCATTGGTGCCTGACTTGGTTTGGACCAGCACCACTGCGCCATAGCCGCGTCCAAATTCAGCCGAGAAATTGTTGGTGATCACCTGAAATTCTTTAATCGTAGAGAGTGACGCTCCCTGGCGGTTCTGGTTCTCAGACGAGTCGTCGTTATTCACGCCGTTGATCTGGAAGGTTGCGCCCCGCGTACCTGTACCGTTGAAGTTGATCGAAGAGCCAGATGAGGCAGTCGGATTGTTCTGTCCGGAGGTTGGATTTTCCTGAAAGCCTGTAAATGTTTCTGCCAGGGTAAGAAAATTGCCCTGATTAAAAGTGGGTTTTTCCAGGATTTCGCGGGCGTTCAATGAGCCTTTAATTTCGGCATTGGTGGTGTTTATCGGAGCCAAATCAGAGGTAACAATAACGGCTTCAGTAACCGCACTTGGGTTTAAGCTGAACTCGATGACGCGAGTCTGATTAAGCCCAACGTCGACACTCTCCTTGACTACGGGCGTAAATCCCTGACGCGAAACCTTGACCGAGTAACGACCTACTGGCAGGAACGAGGCTACAAAAAACCCATCACTGTTAGTGGTTAGAGTGCGCTCCTGACCCGTTTCCACATTCCGGACAACGACGTCGGCGCCCGCTACTAAGGCTCCGTTAACATCCGAAACAACGCCTTGCAGCGTGCCAGTGACAGTCTGAGCTACCGCCGCCGCTGGCAGAATCAAAAGCAACAGAAAACTTGCCAATAATGTTGACTGGGCGATTGTGTGTTTGGTCATAACAATTTCTCCTTTATTGACCTAGCGACAGGGGATCGAAATCAGCTGGTCAACATCGAATCAGCAATTTACAAAGTTTCGCAACCTCTCATTCTCACGTTCGCAACTGTTGATGCCACTGGCTTGCCCAGTGGAGTCTCACGTCCAACCATTGATGCCACGGGCTTCCTGAGGTTCCGCGCAACTTTTCTGTGGTTGCGAGCGTGAACCTCCACGGGGCAAGTCCGTCGCAACCGAGGACGAAAGCACGGTTACTCCTCTATTGAACGCGACTCCGACCAAAGCTAAGTGATAATTACTCTCGCACAGCCACTGTACTCTGCCGGATGAAGCCCGGACCGCGCAGTGCGACGCCCGGTCGAGCCTCCGTCAATTCGTTGTCCGCCAAAACCAGCTGGCCGTTGACAATCACATAACTGATTCCTGCCGGATATTGATGCGGGTTTTCGAAAGTGGCCCGATCCAAAATAGTTGCGTCGTCGAAAATAACCAGGTCCGCAGCCAGACCTTCGCGTACCAGGCCCCGGTCTTGAAACCCAAAGGTCTGGGCCGGTAGTGAGGTCATCTTGCGAATCGCATCTTCCAAAGTGATCAGTTTCAGCTCGCGAACATAGCGACCCAGCACGCGAGCGTTGTTTCCATAACCGCGTGGATGAGGAACACTCTCGTCAACCTGCCGCACACCACTGTCGGAAGCAATCATCGTGAATGGTGCGGCCATAATGCGCCGCACGTCATCTTCGCTCATGCCGTGGTAAACCATGCTCGCTCCGCCCGCTTCGTACATCGTGAGGATCTGCTCAATCTGGTTCTGCACGTTACTTTTGCCACGGACCTGTTTGGTAATTTCCGCAATCGACTTTCCGTTGAAGGACTTGTCGGGTCGATAGCTGGCCACCATCGCGTACGAGTAATCTTTAAAGCCACTGCGCTTTAAAGAATCCTTCATTTCGTCAATCACCTTTTGCCGAGTCGCCGGATCTGCGAGCCGCTTCTTCCCTTCTTCGAATCCGCCGGCCCGCAGCCAGGAGGGCAACCGCGAATCCAACGAAGTTGAGCTGGCTGTGTAAGCATATTGATCCACGGTTACCGAAAGACCACGTGCGCGGGCCTCTGCCACGAGGCCAAGAGTCATGGGAGTCTTGCCCCAAAACCTTTTGTTAGAGATCTTGAAGTGCGAGATATCGACTGGCAGGCCTGCTGTTTCGCCAATCTGAATGCTCTCTTTGATAGCCTCGGCTACCTTGTCGCCTTCGTTGCGCATATGCGTGGCATACAAACCGCCAAAACGGGCTGCCACTCGTGCCAGCGCGATTATTTCGTCGGTGCGGGCATAGGTCCCGGGCACATAAATCAGTCCGGTCGAAAGCCCGACGGCACCATCCTTCATGCCCTGCTCAACGAGGGCTTCCATCTGTTTTAACTCTTCCGGGGTAGGCGGCCGATCCTCCAGGCCCACAACGTTTCGTCGCACAGAACCGTGAGCGATCAAGGTAGCTAGATTAACTGCCAGTGGACTTTGCTGTATTCGGCCAAGGAAATTGCCGATCTCCACGGCCGAGCTGCCGCAATTGCCTGTGACCAATGAAGTCACTCCCATGCGCACGAAGTTTTCGGCTGCGGGCTGGCTGTAGATTGATTCGACGTGGGTGTGAACGTCTATGAAACCGGGGGCTAGTATTTGCCCCCGCGCATCAATTGTTTGCGTGGCTTCGGCCCGGTTGAGGCGGCCAATCCGCTGGATGCGCCCGTTTTTTATCCCTAGGTCAGCGCGATACCAGGGATTGCCGCTCCCATCAACAATCCGGGCGTTAGTAATCAGCAGGTCGAAATCCGCTGCCCGGGGCGATTGATTACGAACAGAAACCGGTGGCGCCAGTAACAGCACCAAAGCCACTGCCAAACTAACGCTCAGGCGACGAAGAACCATAGGCACTTAAAAGTTAAACTTCACCGCGAGTTGGACCTTGCGCGAGCCACTTACGACTGCTCCCAATACATTCCCGAAGTTAGTGTTGCTGATTATCGAAGTGGGAAAGTCAAACGAGGGAGTGTTGGTTGCGTTCTGGGCCTCTAAACGGAACTCAACATTCCGGGATTCGTCGAAGCGAATTCTTTTGGCCATAGTCACGTCAAGCTGGAAGAAAGACGGGCCAGTAAAAAAGTTCCTCCCAGTATTTCCCAGTTCACCTGCCGGTGGCGCGAAAAATTGAGCTCGCTGGTTAGCGGTGAAGAAGACATTCCGACCATTCTCGAGTGTGACCTGGCCCAGATTGGACGAGCAGTTATTGCAACTAGCCGGGGTTTGAACCACCTGCGTGATGCTGTTGATTCCGGAATAGACGGTAAACGGACGGCCCGAATATACCTGGATGATTCCGGAAAACTCCCACCCACCCACAAGCTTATCGACTGCAGAATTCGCACTCGATAGAAACCGACGGTTCTTGCCAAACGGCAGCTCTGCTGTAAAGTAGCCCTGCAACGCATGGCGGCGGTCAAAGTCTGACCGCGCATAATTGGCACGGCGATTTCGGATATCGTAGGGGGTATTCGAGGCAGTAAAAGTAGTTCCACGTCCGGCCACTGTAAACGCCGGATCAAACGAACGCGTGTCTTCGGATTTTGCCAGCGTATAACTAATCTGGTACCCAAAGCCTCGAGTGGTTCGCCTGCTCACCTGGATCTCCAAAGCGTTGTAACGTGAGATATCGTTGTTATCAATCACATTCACGGCCCCGGCGAATTGGGGAAAGGCCTGGAAAAAGAACGGGCTGAAACCGTTCGCAATGAAGATTGGTGTGCTGACGCCGCCAACCGATCTGACTCCAGTAGTGATCAAAGCAGCTGCTGAGGCCACGCTTCCGGCATCAACGATGTTCGTTGCTCCGGTACCATTCGCGAGCGTAACCGTCCCACCCACGGATTGTCGCAAAAGGAACTGGGCTCCAGTCTCGCCGGTGTTGAGTCGGGTGTCTCCCGCCAAAAGCCGATTGATCAGGAAAGTGGGACTGGTAATGACCGAAGCCCGGGTGGCGGGATCTTGTAGCTGTCTGAAGGCCGCCAGAAAACCATTATCGGTAATTCGAACCTGATTGGCGTCGTACCCGCCAAACAGTTTTCTCCCACGACGTCCGATGTAGTTAACTTCTAAAACCGAATGCCACCCTAACTCGCGTTGGAAACTGACGCCGTACTGGTGCGTGCGGGGATACGACAGATCAGGGTCAACCACCGTGAGAGAGTTCAATGAGTACGAAGGTGGAGTTCGAAAAGCCAGTGGCGTCGTGTCGTTGGCGTTAAGCACCGGCAACCCGTTTCTTAACAGGGCATTTGCCGTCCCGCCAAACACGGGATTGTTAGCTGTTAAGGTGATTCCCCGAGTCAAGCCTGGGGCGCTTTGAAAAATGAACGAAGAAAATACAAACGTGTTGGTGCGATCGTACGCTAAGCGGTAATTGCCCCGCACCGACGTTTTGCCTGAGTTAAATGGATCCCAGGCAAAGCCGACCGTTGGCGCGAGATTCTTGTAAGCATCTTCATAGAGCTTGCCTTCAGCAAAGCGAATTTGATTCGTGGGTGGCGCGTCAACCGTAACCGGCTGCTCAGGCCGCAAGATAATGTTTTCCGGAGCCCTCGGACTGAGCCGGACTTCCCAGCGTAAGCCGTAGTCAATGGTCAGGTTTGGCCGAATTTTCCAGGAATCCTGGCCGTAAAAGTCCAGCTCAGGGTATTTGGCAGTGTAGAAAAACCGAGTCCCCGCTGGACCAAAGGTAGTGTCATCTACCGCCACAAAGCCCTGGACCATTCTGCCAAAGCGTCCGAAGATGTCGTTGACGTAGCTTTCCAAACGTCCACGGTCAGTCAGGTTGATGCCGGTGGTTGCGCTTGAGCGAGTCCCGTACGAGAGCGGCACTGGGTTATCACCAGTAGTAAGGGTAATCGTCTCGCGAGTATTGGTGCCGGCCACGGAACTTCGATTGTCAAAGTGCTTCTGAAAGCGAAGATTGGTGCCGAACTTAAACGTGTGTGCCCCACTCAGGTACGATAGATTATCCACCACCTGATAGGTCGTCAGGGTGCGGGCATTATTAATAGTTGGCGAGGCATTGAGTGGATCAGTGGGTATATTGAGAATAACCGACGAATTCGTGTCTGCCGCTGGGTCTGGATTGTTAAAGCTGAAGGTGAACCGGTTGAATCCTACCACCAGCTCGTTCACTAAAACTGGTGAAATGGTAGCTCGATAACTCACCGCCAGATTTTTAGGGGTCCGGTAGGTGTCCACAAAGCAGGGTAATCCCGGAAAACGAGCCAGGCCACCATTGACGTTATCGCAAATCGTATTCTGTGCTCCCTGTGCGTACCTGACAAAAACTGAGTGGCGATCGTTAAAGTTATGATCGATCCGCATTGAGTAGTCGTGCTGTCTTTCGGTCTGTGGCGCGACCCACCCAAAACCAGCAGTATTCAGTCCGTCGCCCACCAGAAAGTTGTTGGGTAAGGGAGTTAAGGCAATAAGTCCGGTCGTAGTCGGATCAAAGGCAAGCGGGATATTCGGATTGTTGGCAGCATTAAAGGTGTTGATGCAATTAGTGGTCACAGTGCTTGAGCAAGTCGGCAACAGCGGATTGCCAAGCTGGTCCACAATTGGTGTGGTAGCCGCGGCGTTCGCGTTTGCCCGGCCTACGCCAAAACGAAAGCGCCCGGCGCGCGCGTCGGGTGTGTAGACTGTGCGATTAACAAAAATGCTCTGGCTGGTGCGCAACAATTGCAGGTTAACAAAGAAAAAGGTCTTGCCCTTGTAAACTGCCGGCCCACCCTCTCCGAATCGTGGAAGGTAAAGCGGGCCGCCTATGCTCCCCCCGAAAATGTGTTGCACAAATTGTGGCTTGGCGGTGGGCACTCTCTGACCATTTACTATGCGCGTGTTAATCGTGTTCTGGTATTCGTTGGCATGAAAGCGCGGTGTCTGATAGAACTCAAAGAGGTTACCGTGAAACTCGTTGGTGCCGGATTTCGTGACCAGGGTCACCTGAGCGCCTGACGAACGACCGTTTTCAGCTGTGAAGTTGCTGGTGACAACTTGAAACTGAGTAATAGAATCAGGATTGGTTCTTAACGGAGTGAAATTCGAACCGCCGGCGCTGGTCTCGTTGATGTCAATGCCATCGAGCGTAAAGTTGAATGCCCGATCGCGGGCTCCGTGCACATGGACACCACCACCGGTGTTGGCTCCGGTGACCACGCCCGGTTGAAAGTTAATAAACTGTAGGGGGTTGCGGCCTCTCGTGCCGACAATGGGCAAGGCCTCGAGCGTGCGTTCGTCGACAGTGTTTCCGAAGTTTCCAGAACTGCTGGTCTGAACCATTTCCGCTGACGCCGTTACCTGAACAACCTCGTCAATACCTCCAACTTCGAGGGTGACATTTACCGTCGCCGGTTGGTTAACGTCGGCTTGATTGCCGCTGGAAACAAACTTTTTGAAGCCCTGCTTTTCTACGGTGACTGTGTATTTGCCGACCAGCACCGAATCGAATACGTAGACCCCACTGTCTGTAGTTTCGGTCGTCAAGCTACTCTGGGTAGCTTCGTTGGTTAGGGTCACTACCGCCCCGGAAACGATGCCTCCCCGTTCGTCTAACACTGTGCCGGTAACACGCGACGCAGTACCCTGGCCGCGCGCAGACAAGCACACACACAAAATAAGAAGAGAGAGCGCAAGCAATAAATGAGGCGTTCGAGAGTTCATTTTGGGCTCCTTGTGATCTGGCAGAGTTTGTTGAACGGGCTCTTCCACATGCTTTTCAAAAAGCGGATCAACCCGACGGCACGATATTAAAGTTTAAAGGTAAGGGCGCTAAGCCAGTTTATTGAGAAGCTGAATTATAAAGTTGCTTTCGCAATAATGGTAGCTAAAGATTTTTATCATTTCGATAAGCGTTATTTATCGAGCTGGTCATTTTTATTCGACTTATTTCATAGCTTCAAGGGACCGTTGATTCGACTTATTCATGGGTTTCAAAGGACAGTTTTCCCTGAAAAACTGGATCGATCTTTGCAATTTTGGATCGTTTCAAACAAAGGTGGGACATCAGGATGTCCTGAAACTAAAACCAAAACGCAAGTCTCTCAAGCATTAATTGATAAGCCGCTGGACACTCGATCTCTGGCCGAATTTTTGCGTTCAAAAACCTGAACCATTTTGTCTTGCGTTTGATTGCCGTCGAACAAACCCTTACTCATGCAAGTCAGGCTGTAGTTTGATTTGTTTATCAGTACCCACCCGAGGAGAACCAAGATGAAACTGACCCCATCGCTTTCTATACTGTTCCTGGTTATAGCCTTGTCCGCAGTTTCCATTCACCCGCAAGGCAGCACATCGCGCATTACCGGCCTTGTTTCCGATATAAATGGGGCCATCATTAGTGATGCAACCGTAACCGCCAAGAATGAGGCCACCGCTGCCACTCAAAGCCAGAATACCACCGACGCTGGTTTGTTCGCTTTCACTTATCTGCAGGCGGGAACCTACACGGTAGTGGTGGAAAAGAGCGGATTCAAAACATTTCAAAAGACCGGCAACGTTCTCACGGTTGGCGCTCCGCTGGTTGTGGACGTGACCATGGAGGTCGGACAACCTTCGGAGATTGTACAGGTCACCGGGGAGTATGAACGCCTGGAAACGACCAGCGCAATGCTTGGTGGTGTGGTCGATCGGCGAGCGATTGAGCAGTTGCCTTTAAACGGGCGCAATCCCCTGAATCTGATTGTTCTGGAGCCGGGCCTGGTGCAGCGGACCAACGGCGCCGCTGGATCCGGGACTCACGTTTTCGGCTCGCGAGACCGAGCACACAACGTTACGATAGACGGCATTGACGCCAACGAGTCGTCCGTCCCGAATCCCCAAAGCAATATCTTTCGTCTGACGCCGGACAACGTTCAGGAGTATAGAGTTGTGACGCATAACGCCACTCCTGAGTTTGGACGAAATAGTGGGGCCAACGTAGCTATAGCCACGCGTTCCGGCACCAATGAGTTTCACGGAGACATTTTCTACTTCCACCGTAACAGCGCCCTTAATGCCAACGAATGGTTTAATAACGCTCAGGGTGTTGAGCGCCCAGTGTTGCTGCTGCATCAATTCGGGGCCGACGGCGGTGGACCGATAATTAAGAACAAAACTTTCTTCTTTGGAAGCTGGCAAAATAATCGCATTAAGCAGACTCAACCTGTTAGTGCTAGTTTTGGAACGCCACGGGTCTACACAGCAGCTTTGAGGTCCGGCATTTTCCGCTTTGTTCGCGGCAGCATCAATGTCGGTGGTACCACCGTCAACAGAAACTCGCCCTTACTCGTAGACTCAGCCGGTAACTTAAGGCCAGGAGTGCCCGTATGCGGGGGGGCAGTCACCAATAATTGTGTAGACAGCTACAACCTTTTCGCTGCAGATCCGCGGGGCATCGGAGCTGACGCAACCATCCGCAGCATGATCGCCTCGTTTCCGCTACCGAATTCTTTCGGCGTTGGCGATGGGCTCAATACGGGCGGTTTTGTTTGGAATACGCCCTCGCGTTTCAAGGGCCCATTCTACATGTTTCGCGTCGACCACAAGTTCAACGATTCAAATGACATCTTTGGTAGGTTTCTCTGGTCGGATTACGACACTACGGAAGGCGATTTGCTCAATAGCCGACCAAAACTTTTCCCAGAATTTCCACCGTTGGGCGAAGTATTTCGCCGATCACAAAGCCTGGCAGTCAGCTATCGCCGAGTGTTCTCGCCTAAGCTGGTGAACGAGTTCATTGCCGGTTACAGTCGCTTTCGCTTCTTTTTCTCTTTACGCGAGTCTCAGGTCGGAATCGAACCACCTCCCTACGGGCAAGAATGCTTCGGTGATGACTCGTTCCAGTTGATTGACACGCCGTTCTGTAATACCCCTCACACACAACGCGTCGTTACCGCGAGGCAGTTTATTGATAACCTCAGTTATGTCAGTGGTGGTCACACCTTCAGAATGGGATTCAATTTCCGCTTCTACCGTCACGACGACGAAAGAGGCGTTCCTGGCGGCTTTAATTCCTCGCCCACCATTGTCTTTAATCGCACCATTCGCTCACCGCTAAACGAGTCACCTGCCTGGGTTCTGCCCAGCGGCATGAACGCCACGGATCGAAACAACCTGCAGAATGCCATTGTGGAGTTAGCGGGAATTCCAGGACTTGTGACCCAAGCCTTTCAGGCCCGACTCGGAGAGGATGCCTACGGCAACGACCTATTTACTCTCGAGACAAAGACCAAGCAGTTTAATTTCTATTTCCAGGATGAATGGCGGCTGGCACCCACCCTTACCGTTAACTATGGCGTTCGTTGGGAGATAAATAGACCGTCCACTGACGCCGGTGGCAGAGTCTTCGTTCCTGACCGCTCGGTCGACGGTTCACAAGGACCAGTTACCTATGTTCCGGCCGATACCTGGTGGCAACGAGGTAATTCGAATGCATTTGCACCAAGAATAGGCGTGGCCTGGACACCGTGGGGAACCAAAACCGTTGTTCGCGCCGGGTATGGGATTGCCTTCGACACCCTCTCAACCTTCCAGGTGACCTCAATCGGCGGCAAAGTGCCGGGCAGTGTGCTGCAGTGCAGAGTGAACGTCCAGGATTCCGCAGCGACGTCAGCTCCCTGCACCGACATGCCAAATAACGTACGACTTTCTGAACTTCTTTCAGCCGTCAATCCGTTTACTCTTGGAGTCCCCACAGCCTTACCGAGCAGCCAGCTCAGTCCTCCTAATCGAGTACTCGGCGTGGCCCCAAGCGTTGGCGCTTTTGACCCCAACCTGCAGGTGCCCACTGTACATGAGTGGAGTCTGACGGTTCAGCGCGAGCTACCCTGGAATTTCGTTGGCCAACTGGGCTACATCGGTAAACGAGGCACTCACTTGTATCGTGCCTACGACTTGAACCAGCTGCGTACTGATCAGCCCGGCTTCCTGCAGTCATTCTTAATCGCTCGAAATAATATCAGGAATGGCTGTCGTGCGGATGGCACCGATGACCCAGGCGTTGCTGGTACCTGTGTTGGCACGCCTCCGACCTTGCTACTCCAACTCATTCCCGCAGCCCAATTGAATGGGTTTTCATCCGATTTTCTGCTCAACGGTCTGGGTACGCTGGCGGGACGGATTGACCGAACAAACATTGTCGCGCGAGGTTTTCCGGCTAATTATTTCAGATCCAATCCACAGTTCAGCGAAATCTTCTACTTTGACGCCGGCGGCGATTCTTATTATCACGGCGGCATCGCGCAATTGCGGCGGCGGTTTGAGAAGGGCCTGGATCTGGGGGTTTCGTACACATTTAGCAAATCGATAGACAACATGTCAGTCGATCCAGTGGCCGCAACGTCGGGAGGCGGCTTAGGTAACAATTCCAGAACTCCCACCGATGTGCGCAATTTCTTGTTGGATCGCAGTCGCTCGGATTTCGATAATCAACACGTTTTGGTGGTGAACGCCCGATACGATCTGCCCTTTGGCAAAGGCCGGAAGTTTGGCAGCAATTGGTCCGGCGTCGTAAACCAGCTTGCGGGTGGGTGGACTCTTACCGGTATATACAATTACCAGAGCGGTGAACCTTACACCATCAACAGCGGCTCCGCCACAGGCAACTTCACCAACGCCGGCAAACAAACAAGGGCAGAATTGCGCGGCCCCCTTCCACCTTCGCAGGTGCAGCTCGTTCCCTCAATTCTCGGCCCGGTGGTGTTCAATGTAACTGACCTTGATCCCCAAACCAATTGTCGCCAGGTAGTCGGCACGAACAGCTTTTTCTGCATCCCTGAGCCCGGTAATTTCGGAATGGGTCGCAACGCCGTTCAGGGTCCCGGCTTCTGGAACTTCGATTTCGGGATATTGAAGCGATTCAGTCTTACGGAACGAGTCAATGTTCAGTTCCGGGCTGAGTTCTTTAACCTGTTCAATCACGTGAACTTCGAGAATCCGCGAAATGCTTCCGAGGGTTCGCCGACGCTTACTAGTTCCTTGTTCGGACAAACCTGCTGCATCACTTCGTCGGTTCCTTCCTCATCGACAATAATTGCCACGGGCGAACCTAATCGAGTGATTCAGTTTGCGCTGAAGCTGCAGTTCTAGATTTCTGGAGATTCGGGCCAACCGCGAAACGGTGCGGCTCTCAGCCCAACGTTGCCGCGCTTCGCGGTTGGTCTGCAGGCCGCAACCGCTTCGCGGTATAAGGTCTGACCAAAAAATCCTAAATCCTAATTCCTAACTCCTAAATTTCTTTACTCATACAACAAAACCTTTTTTCGAATCCTCAGAAACTCGGCTAACGCCGCGGACCAGGATTTAACAATCTCTTCCGGGTCGTCGCCGCGTTTTACCCGCTCGAGCGTATCGGCATGCACCAGCAAGCGACCGTAATCATCAACTTTCCAATCGGCCGGATAAAGTTGTCGCAGAGCCACAGCAATTTCTATCCCCATCCTTAAGGGACGGAAACTACCGCGGTCAGTGATCACCAGATTCAGGCCGCCACACTCGACATCCTTGAACACCGAGGCTCGAGGCTTAAACCGTACCGGCACAAAGCGGACCCCGTTGATGCCGCGACCATTTAAATACTCGGCGAGCTTTTGACCATCGATCCAGGGTGCCCCAACGACTTCGAATGGAGTATCCGTACCACGACCCACCGATACGTTTGTGGTTTCCAACAGTCCGACACCCGGGTAGAGCGTTGCCTGAGTAAGACTGCGCATGTTTGGTGACGGATTAATCCAGGTGAGGTTGGTGGCGTCAAACCAGCTGGCCCGCTGCCAGCCCTCCATCTTGATGACCCGTAAGTCGCAGCCAATCTTTCGTTCCTGATTGTAAAGCTGGGCCAACTCTCCCAAGGTCATGCCATGCCGCACCGGAACACTGTGATAAGCGGTGAACGAAAGCTTATCGCGGTCGGCAACTGGTCCCTCAACCCCCAGGCCGCCGATTGGATTTGGTCGATCCAAAACAAACACCGGAATGCCGGCCTTGGCCGCCTCCTCCATGACGAAACCCAATGTAGTTGTATAAGTGTAAAAGCGCGCGCCAATGTCCTGGATGTCGAATACAAGCGCTTCCAAACCCTTCAGCTGCTCTGGTCGCGGGCGCCGGCTTTCACCGTAGAGAGAATAGATCGGCAGCCCCGTTCGCTCGTCTTTGGAATCCGCCACCTTCTCGTCGGCCAGGCCCCGAATTCCGTGTTCGGGCGAAAACAGTGCCACCAGCTCGACGGCTGCCGCTTTGTTGAGGACATCAATAGTTGCTGCGCCGTTCCGGTCGACCCCGGTGTGATTGGTAACCAAGCCTACCTTCTTTCCCGCCAGCTGTTTGAACCCTTCCCGTCTCAAAACGTCTATCCCGGTGAGCACCTTGGTACCGGTATTTGTGCTGGCACGGACATCTGGCCGGCGAGAAACCTGGAAGCGTCCCAGGTCACCGACCACACTTGAATAGTAGTTTGAAAATTCGCGCGCGGTGGCAAGGGAAAACTCATTAACGGCAGCAGCAGCGATCGACGAAACCCGACCACGCAGTGAAGCCACATCTCCTTTGCCGTCTGGATGCACTCGATTGCTAAGAAAGATTACGAACATCTCTCGGACGGGATCGATCCAGATCGAAGTTCCGGTAAAACCTGTGTGACCAAATGAACCAGGCGGAAAAAGATCTCCGCGATTGGTCGAAAAGTTCGTGTTAATGTCCCAGCCCAGCCCTCGAGTCCATCCAGCCTCGCTCACAATTCTGGGTTGGGTCATCACTGCCACACCTGAAGGACTTAGAATCCTGGTGCTCCCAGAGCGGCCGCCAGCAAGAATCATCTGACAATAAACGGCCAGATCAGCCGCGGTGGAAAATAGACCAGCATGCCCGGCAACGCCACCCATCCGGTAAGAAGTTGGATCGTGAACTTCTCCGCGAAGCCATCGCTCGCCTTCGGGGCCGGCGTCGTCTCCGGTGTCACCTAGATAGTTCATCTGGCCACGTCTTTTTTCCGTAGGCGCCACCCGACTTTGGAAGGACTTTTCAGGACGAAAGCCGGTGTCGTGCATCCCTAGCTGAGAGAAAATATTTTGCCGTGCAAACTCTGCAAGGCTCAGACCGCTGGCCTTCCGCACAATTTCCCCAAGCGCTATGTAGCCGATGTCGCTGTAGATAAATTTTGTACCCGGAGGATTGCGTAAAGGTTCAGCTAGCAGGCGCTCGATGGCCTCATCGTAACCCGTCCAGCGCTCGCGGAGGTCGAAATCCGGCGCGTAGCCCGAACGGTGGGTCAGCAGTAATTCAACTGTGATCTTTTCCTTCCCCTCACCTTTGAGGTTCGGCAAGTATTTTGTCAGTGGATCGCTCAGTGCCACCTTTCCTCGCTCGACCAGGATCATGATGCTGGTAGCCGTGGCCACCACCTTTGTCAAACTGGCCACATCAAAGACTGTTTCCAAGGTCATTGGTTCGCGCGCCGGTTCGACTGCTCGTGAGCCGTATGCGCTGTGCCAGACCACCCGGCCCTTTCGAGCGACCAGGACTACCGCACCGGGTAACCGTCCGGCTTTGATTTCCTCGCTGACGGCTGTATCGATGTAAGCCAGCTGAGCTCGAGACATGCCCACACTTGCTGGCGCTGCCGCGGAAAGTTTCACCGTTTGGGCGAATGAGATTTGCGCCAAAAGAAATACAACTCCCAATACCTTAGTGCTTACCTCGATACACGGGCGTCGCTTACTGGGACCGCGGGCGTCGTTACTGGGACCGCGGGCGTCTCGCCCGCCGCGAGCGCGAAGCGCGAGAGTGGCTTCGATACATCGCAACTTGCGTTTATTGCGAGGCTCCTCGCGCTTCGCGCTCGCAGCGGGCGAGACGCCCGCGGTCCCAGTAACGACGCCCGCGATCCCAGTAACGACGCCCGTGTTTACAATTTTCAGATCTGTATTCATGCGCGGCTAATTTGCTTTCTTTAACTGAATTCCCGTGCCTCGTGGATACAATCCGGGTAGAGAGATGGGCAGCCGCCCGGTAATATCTATCTCTCCCAAAAGCGCCCGTGCTGCTGCCTGCTGCAAGCTCAGCATGTCACCATAAGCAACCAGATAGCTTCGCAGTTCCGGAACTGACAACAACAAATAGGGATTACCAAAGCTTATCCCGACCACAGGAGTTTTTGCGCCCAGCAAGGTCGAAAGCGCCCGCATCCCGGGCTCGGGAAGCGCCACGCTGCGCGCCTGTCCGGAACGAACGCGTCCGTAGAGTGAAGCCAGCACCAGGTCAGCTGCCCGAGCCTTTTCCACGGCTACTCTGACCTCTTCCTCAGAAGAGCGTTCATCGAGTACAACCGTCTCCAGGTTCCGACCTGCACGTGCCATTGCCGCCACCAACGAGTTGGTGATCCACAGCCGGTCATCGCCATTAGTAATTGCCAGGTTAAATATCTTCCGTTCAGGATCAAGACGAGTAAGCGGAACCAGCTTGTCTTCGTCACGAACAAGCGTAATGGCACGCTCTGCAATTTCTTTGGCCAGGGCTACCGCACTGCTGCTGGAAACCGTCCGATCTATCTCATTCAGCGGCGTAATTCGCTCTTTCACCAGGCCAAGATCAAACTTAGCCGCAAGAATTCTCCTCACCGAATCATCGATACGTTTCTCCGTGATACGGTTTGCACGAATGGCCTCGCGCACGCCTCGAAACGCAGCATCCGGATCCGCAGGCTTTAAAAGCATGTCTGCTCCGGCTTCCAGAGCCCGAACCGCTGCCTCTTCCTGAGTAAAGTAAATAGTCAGACCACTCATGCTGAGCGCGTCAGTCACTATCAAGCCTGAAAAGTTCAGGTCGTCACGCAGCAGTTCACCTACGACCGGCGAGAGCGTAGCCGGCATAGTCGATTTCTCTTCGATTATTTCCCCAGCCTCATCCGTGTCGGTGGGCCGCAATTTGGTGTTCTTTGGTAAAGGTTTAATTGCGGTCGCATCAAGCTGGGGCAAGGCGATGTGGCCCACCATCACTGAGCCGACGCCGGCACTGACAGCCGAGCGAAAAGGAGCCAACTCCACGGCGTTCAAGCGCGCTTTGTCGACATTGATTTCAGGTAATCCTCGATGCGAATCGATTGCCGTATCTCCGTGCCCGGGAAAATGTTTCGCAGTAGCAATGACACCCGCCTGCTGAGCACCCTCGATAAAGGCTGCGCCAAACTTTCCTACCTCGGCGGGATCCTCGCCATAGGATCTAACGTTAATTACCGGATTGGCGGCGTTGTTATTCACATCGACTACGGGCGCAAAGACATGTTGCACGCCCAGGGCGCGAGCTTCGCGGCCGGTCATTTCACCTTGCCGGCGTGCAAAATCAGCATTTCCAGTGGCAGCGACAGCCATGTTCCAGGGGAAATTCAATGTGTCATCGAACCGCATTCCCGCACCAGCTTCCAAGTCCGCAGAGATGAGTAGCGGATAACGGGCCAGCTGCTGCATCCGATTGACCAAAACCACCGATTCATATACAGGGCCGCGGAAGAGAATGATGCCGCCGATATGATTGTTTGTTACCTGACGCTTAAGCGCCTGGAAGGCCTGGCTCTCCTGATTCAGGAAGGTGGCATTGATACCCACATAGACCAGCTGTCCAATCTTTTCTTCGATCGACATGCGACGCAGCTCTTTGTCGGCCCACTTAAGAGCTGCGCTCGAGGGCTGTGGCTTGAACGGTCGAACCTTCTGGTTTGAAGGAATTAAGGCTCGGTCGCGGACAAAAGCGTGCGCGGCCCGTGATTGAGTTTGGGGCCAAACCTGCGCTATTCCTGAGGTGGACAGAATTAGACAGCCGCAAACTAAACTTCCGAGTATTTTAGTAGTAGTGATCATTTGCCCTGATGTCCTATTGCATAAGTCAAAGCCCTGGATCAACGGGCGGCGAAGCCGTTGCGACAAGGGAAATCATTCTTTTCCGAGTTTTGAGACAGATTTCCGTAGGCTTTCCGCACAGGCAGCGGCAAGCCCAAAAAAAATGAGCTTCGCCAGGCTTTTTCCCATTCCATTCCTGCCTCCTGCCCCCTGCCTCCTGCCCCCGGCTCTTACCGTCAGATACTACTGAGTTTCTGCTGTCCGGCGGGGAGCTAACTCATCCCTTTTAGTCACGGGCGCCGGGGCAAAGAGAAGACTTGCTAGCCAGGCCGAAAAAACGGTGATAGTACTGCCGATGAATACGTACCAGGTCCATGCAATCTTGGTGAAAAAGTAAATGTAAAGCATGGAGAAGATACTGACCACCATACCTATCAGAGCGGGCGGCTGACTAACCCGCCGGAGAAATGTACCCACCAAAAACACACCGAGTATCGGGCCATTGATCAGAGAGGCCACCGATAGCGCCAGATCCAAAGCCGAGCGATTCAGATGCCGGCAAAAATAGGCGACCGCAATCTGAACTAAGCCCCAGATTAACGTCAAAACATGCGATGCCTTCAAATAGTGCTTGTCGTCCCGCTCGGGTCGCAAGGGCTTGTATAGGTCGTTGACGAAGGTCGCAGCGATCGAGTTCAGTGACGAAGACATCGCCGCCGCGAATATGGCTGCCACCACCAGTCCGGAAAGGCCGCTGGGCAAGTGCCGGGTAATGAAATCTGGAAACACCCGATCGCCGCCGGTAAATGGAAAGGCTGTGCTGGCAGCTGCAGCGTAATTCGGATCCACATATGGCTGGTAAAAAGCAAAGAGCAGCGTCCCGATGAAAAGGAATCCGATGAACTGTCCCAGGACAATTGCGCCGCTGGTTAGTAGCGCCAGAATTGCGCGGCGCGGTCGATCGGTGCACAGATAGCGTTGCACGAGGTACTGATCAGTTCCATGCGTGCTCATTGTTAGAAAGCAACCGCCGATTAGGCCCGACCAGAAGGTAAAAGTTTTGGTGGCGTCAAAAGTAAAGTCGAAGAGGGAAAATTTATTGTACTGGGCAGCAGTTGCAAAGGCCGCGTCCATGCCTCCTTCGATGGCGCCGGCCAGGACTATTGCCGCGGCCAGTGCACCCAACACATAGATGCCCAGCTGAATCACTTCCACCCAGATAACTGCTTCCATCCCTCCAAAATATGTGAACACAATCATTGCCAATCCGATAAGAATGATTGAGGCAATGATGATCGTGTCAGCATTGGCAAGCGGTTGGAACGAGGTATAGACGGCGGCCAGAACTATGGCTGTTAGCAACAATCGTATGCCGTCAGCAATGTTTCGCATTACGACGAAGAGCGAGGCAGCCAGAATCTTGATTTGGCCGCCAAAGCGACGCTCAAGCAACTGATAGACAGTCAACAACTCGCCGCGAAAATAGGAAGGAATAAAGAGCAGCGAGATGACTATGCGGCCCAGGAGATAGCCAAAAACCAGTTGCAGGAACTGAAAGTTTCCACCCCGGGCATAGGCGATACCTGGCACTGAGATGAAAGTAATGGTTGAGGTTTCAGTGGCCACGATCGAGAAAGCCACGGCCCACCAGGGTACCGATCGATCGCCCAGGAAATAGTCTCGAGTAGTTTTCTGCTTACGGGCAAACCAGGTCCCAAAGAGGACAATGCCAATCAGGTAAGCGAAAATTATTGCGAGGTCTAAAGCTTTCATTCAGGTTTTCGTAACCGAATTGGCCGCGGGCGTCCCTTACTGGGACCGCGGGCGTCCCTTACTGGGAGCGCGGGCGTCCCGCCCGCCCCGAGCGCGGAACGGAGCGAAGCGGAGTGAAGCGCGAGAAGCCTCACAACATACCCAACTTCCACTATCAGGGACCACCTTCGTAACGCAACTCGTCACCGGATATTGAACACTGCGAGAGGCTTCTCGCGCTGCACTCCGCTTCGCTCCGTTCCGCGCTCGGGGCGGGCGGGACGCCCGCGGTCCCAGTAGGCGACGCCCTTGGTTCCACTGAGTGACGCCCTTGGTTCCACTGAGTAACGCCCTTGATTCATTCCGTAAGCGCCTTGATGGCCTGGACTACAACTCCTTTTGACTTCTGAAGCGCTTCTTTTGCGGCTTCCTGCGAGCAACCAGTGCGGCTCATCACCAGCGCCACCCGAATGTCGCCGGCTGCATTGTCCAGGGCCTCGATCGCCTCACCTTCTTCAAGCTCAGCCTCAGCCATCAAAATGCGAATGGCTCGAGCTCGAAGCTTCTCGTTCCGAGTCTGTACGTTGGTCATGCGGTTGCCCGTGACATAACCGAGCCCAACCATCGTCGCAGTCGACAGAATGTTCAGAACCATCTTTTGAGCGGTGCCGGCCTTCATCCTGGTAGAGCCTGCAATCACCTCCGGGCCAACCACCGGGACGATACTCAATTCGGCTGCTTCTGTAAGGGCCGACCCGGGAACACACGTCAAGGCGATCGTAAAAGCTCCTAGTGAGCGAGCATGGGCTACTGCCCCAACTGTGTACGGCGTGCGTCCGGAAGCGGCAATGCCAACCAGCACGTCATTTCGGTTAAAACCGCGGGCCTGGAGATCGACTATCCCAGCGCTGCGGTCGTCTTCTGACGCCTCCACAGCTCGATAACAGGCTTCATAACCTCCAGCGATAATGGCCTGAACCAACTCTGGAGGTACACCAAACGTCGGGGGACATTCCGAGGCGTCCAGAACACCCAGACGCCCGGAGGTACCTGTCCCGATGTAAAAAAGGCGTCCTCCTTGTTTTAATCGCTCAACGATTGCTGTTACCGCCTTACCAATATCAGGCAGAACTTCGGCGACAGCAGCGGCAAGGTTTGCGTCCTCCTCATTTATGAGGCGCACAACCTCGTCGACTGGGAGGTTACTAAGATTTGCTGTGCGGGGATTTTCTTGTTCAGTAACGGGTAAGGCAGGCTCATCGCTCTTCATGATTGAAGTCTTTAACCCGCCAAAGCCATCTGATTGACGTGAGCCCGAGCCATTCGGGCGGCTGCAACTGCGGGTGGAAACCTCGGTTCGGCCAGGAAGGCCTTGGAGGCTACGGTTTTGATAACGGCGCGCATAGGCTCGAGAATCAAATCGCCGGCAGCATCAAACACGCCTCCAACGTAAGCAACCGGAAACTGCTCGCGCTCCAGTTTCAGGCCGCGGATAACCGCAACGGCAGCGTGACCTAACTCGACACCGGCCTCAGTAACAATTTCTTTTGCCTGCGAGTCCCTGGACTTGGCCGCCAGCACCACGTCCTTGCCAAACCCTGCGAACCTTTCATTTGTAATCGTTGGCGCGTAAATTGCCGTGGCCAGGTCTTCGGGAACTGTAACATGGAAGTACGCGCAAGCAGCTTCCGTCAGAGACGTTTTCGGTCCTCGCCCGTCGGCGGCCCTGGCAACTGCACTCAACCCCCTGCGAGCCAACCAGGCACCGCTTCCTTCGTCACCGACAATCGGGCCCCAACCACCTGCGTACAGTCTCTTGCCACGCGCATTGACACCGCAGCAGTTTGACCCGGTGCCGGCAATCACCACCAGTCCTGGCTGACCATCAGTTGCTCCGTACAAAGCGATTTCGGCATCGGCAACCACTTCGACGTTCACAACGCCGATCTCCACCAGCGCTTCTCTTACGCACGAGCGCAACTCATCGCGACGGGCACCAGCCAGACCAACTTCGGCTGCCACAATATCACTGCGTCTGACCTTCGCATCCCCACAGGCCCGGTCAATCGCTTCGCGAACAGCAGCGGCCGCCGTCGTGATCCCCACTCGCAAAGGATTTGAGGGTCCGGCCACTCCCTCGCCCAAAACGCGGTAATGGGTATCCATCACTACCGCCAGGGTCTTGGTACCACCCCCATCGACGCCGACCACCGCATTTTGAGCCCGTAAGCGGCGCGCAGTGAGGAGATCTGCCGCCCGACGATCAGCGGTGAATTCGTTGCTCGCCCTTACTTTTAGCTCCGAAGTCGACACAGCTTTTAGTTTGATTATTCTAGGCAACTGTCATTTATAATGGAAACTAAAAGATTTTATTATTCCGATAATCTTTGGTGATATCAGGAGCCAGCCATTGGAAATCAGACAGTTAAAAGCGTTTGTCGCCATTGCTGAGACCGGAACCTTTACCGCGGCGGCATTGCGAGTTCATGTGACCCAGGCAGCGATCAGCATGCAAATCCGACAACTGGAGAACGAAGTCGGAGCCAAGCTCTTTGTGCGTGCGCCACGGCATGTGATTCTCACAGAGGCGGGCGAGCATCTCTTGCAGCGGGCCCGACAAATCCTCCTCGAACACGACTCGGCTCTTGAAGAAATTGCTGAACTTGCGGGTGCTGAGCGCGGTCGTTTGCGGATTGGCAGCGCGTCGGCGATGGTTTTGACTGAGCCGCTGCCAAAAATCTTAAATGATATTCGGAAACAGCATCCCCAGGCTGAGGTCACGGTCGTTTCCGGTACCAGCGAGGCTCTGGTGGAACAAATACTTGGAGGCGAGCTGGATCTGGCATTCGTTTCTCTTCCAGTTGAGGCACGTGGAGTTCAGACCGAACGATTAAGTGAAGATCAGCTGGTGGCTATTGGTTCGCCTCGCCACCGGCTTGCGAAACAACGCACTGTCAGTGCCTACACGCTTGCCAGCGAAAAGCTGATTCTGGGTGAGCGAGGTGGCAACACGCGCCGTTTGATCGATCAATTCTTCGCGCAGGCAGGAGTAAATTTGAAGGTGACCATGGAGTTAAGCAGGCAAGCGGCCATCAAACGCATGGTTGAAGAGGACATGGGAGTCGGGATTGTGCCACTTCAGTCGGTTCGCGAAGAAGTGGAAAAGGGCCGGCTGGTACGCTGGTGGATTGAAGGAGCGCACATTAACTGGGAACTTGGCATCGCTCGGCTTAGCAGCGGCTACGAGTCTCCGATAATGCACAGTTTCATCAGGGCCGCAAAGTTCTATTTCGCCAGTGAAAACGAAAAACCGCCGCCGAAAAAACCGCGCACTGGAAAGCGCTCCAAGAAGATTTGAGATAGGTTTCTCCCGAAATCCCACCCACGGCAGTGGGTGGTTGGTTCAGATCCTTTCTACGGCAACCGCTGGCAACCTGCTGCGAATCCCACGGACGGCAGTCCGTGGATTATTCAGATCCTTTCTACAGCAAGCGGCAGCCTTATTGCCAGGACGGCGCAGAGGAGATTTGAGGACACCCTTGCTGTGAGAACCATCCACCAACTGCCCGTGGGTGGGATTCCGAGAGAAGCCTGTTTCCCTTGTAGAAAGGATCTGAATAATCCACGGACTGCCGTCCGTGGGATTCGCAGCAGGTTGCCAGCGGTTGCCGTAGAAAGGATCTGAATAATCCACGGACTGCCGTCCGTGGGATTCGCAGCGGGTTGCCAGCGGTTGCCGTAGAAAGGATCTGAATAATCCACGGACTGCCGTCCGTGGGATTCGCAGCAGGTTGCCAGCAGTTGCTGTAGAAAGGATTTGAATAAATCCACGGACTACCGTCCGTGGGATTACAGATTTTTGACACAGTCTCTACCGTGGGTGGGATTACGAAGTGTTGACACAGTCTCAGAGCCATGACCTCACAAGAGGCAGTAAAGCTGTGACGAGGGTCGAGTGAACAATTTCCGATTGAAAAACTGGGGGGGTTGAAAACGGAGAGCCAACCTCACAACGGGCCCCGAAGCGCCGAAAGGTGATCCAGCCGGCGAGCTACTCCGATCCACCGTTAACCAGCGCCTCGATTAAACGGTCGATATCTTCTTTACTGTTAAAGAAGTCGGTCGAGACTCGGATCCCAGTCGGCTTTTTCGTAACTATGATTCCCTGCGCGGCAAGTTGGGTCGCCAATTGCTCGGGTTCAGCGGCAGCCACCAGGGTTTCGGCTGAGCGAGCCCCTTCCAGCCTCAGCGGTGACAATACCTGCCACCCCGATTCAGCCAATCGACCCGTTAGATAGCGATTTAGTTCCAGCGCCCGTTCCTGAATTGCCGGCAAACCAAGTTCAGAAAACATCTTCACCGATGCGCCCAGCGCCAAGATGCCCGCAAAGTGCGGGCAACCGAGCTCGGCCCGCGCAGCTGTATCCGGGCGCAGATGTACCTCATCGTTTCGGTCGCTGTAAGGCTCTTTGAGGCTCAACCAGCCGATGGCTCTGGGTTTCGACCGCTCTAACAATTCGCGACTGAGGTAAACGAACCCGCTGCCGTAGCCTGAAAGCATCCATTTGTGACCGGTGGCGCAAAGCGCATCGATCCTCATTCGCTTCACATCAATTTCAAATACACCTGCCGACTGACTGGCGTTGACGACTAGAGCGTGTTTGCCCTTCAGGGCTCCCAAAGAATCCAGGTCAAGGCGGAAGCCATTGGAAAATTGCACGTGACTCAGAGATATGACTCCCGTTCTAACGTTCATAGCCGCAGTCACGTCGTCTAACTGCACTTCGCCCTGAATTGATTTCAAGAGGTGGACCGGGATGCGCCGATTCATCCAGGGGATGGTGGAAACTGGAAATTCGAGGTCGCTGGAGATTACTTCGCCGTGGTCTGCCAAAGCATCGACGATCAAGTTCATGCCACTGGACGTATTGGTGGTAAGACCGATTTCCTCAGGCTCAGCATTGATGAAAGCCGCCACCGCCCTTCTAACCTGTTCGCGTTTTTCAAGCCAGTCGTCCCAATGCACGTCACCATCATTCATCATTTGTTGGTAATACTGGATAGCAGCTTGCGAGGTCTGGAGCGGGAGTGGCCCGGCCGCGGCGGTGTTCAGGTAAGTAGACGAACTAGTAACGGGAAACTGCTTTCGAACTTCTTCCCAATTGATCATAGCAGCTCCGTTAAGCAGGGGCAGGCGGCAGGTTGCAGGAGACAGGAGCACAAGGCATTAAATGAAAAATGGTAAATGACCAATGTCAAATGGTAAATGGTAAATGACAAATGGTAAATGGACTTTCGAGTCGAGCGCGAAAGATTTACCATTTACCATTTGTCATTGGTCATTTATTTAATGCCTTTTGCCTCCTGCTCCTGCCTACCCTGCTTCCTAACCACCGTCCGGCGCTTCAAACCACATAGTGGCCAGTGGGGGTAAGGTCAATTGTGCTGAGTAGGCCTGATCTCGGAAAGGAACTTCTTCGGCAATAATCGTCGACGCTACTTCCATCCCCGTCCCATTGTAGTAATTAGCGTCCGTATTGATTACGAGTCGGTACTCTCCGCGGCGAGGTAGACCAAGCCGATGCCCGTACCGAGTTACCGGCGAAAAATTTCCCACACAAATAAGCTCACGCCCCGTCGCTGGCGAACGTCTGATGAAGGAAACAATATTCTCGGGCGCATTATCGGCGTCTATCCACTGAAACCCGGCCGGCTCCCCATCCACCGACCAGAGGCAATCCGCGGTGGAATAATAACGATTAAGATCCCGAACCAGCGTTTGTACCCCTTTGTGTAACGGTTCTTCTACCAGATGCCAGTCGAGGCTTTCGGTTTCAGTCCACTCCCGCCATTGCCCGAACTCACC
>Ga0187893_10003561_pt1 | contig 31352 bp, 27 predicted proteins | sample MA1701074metaG_FD_139574 | JGI IMG/M metagenome (GOLD analysis project Ga0187893, IMG submission 139574) | White microbial mat communities from a basaltic lava cave in the Kipuka Kanohina Cave System on the Island of Hawaii, USA - MA170107-4 metaG ...
AGGCCCTGGATGTAGTCCACCACGCCGGCTTCGCGCGCGCCGATCGTGTCGCTGCTGGGAACGAGGCGCGCCGTGAAGGCATCGACGACGCGCAGCTCCGCCTCGCTCAGAAACCCCTGCGGCGCGGGCAGATCGAGCGCGCGCGCCAAACGGACAGCCCGGGTGAACAGCAGCGCCGACGAGGCTGCGGCGGCGCCGCGCATGAACTGCCGGCGCGTCAGCCCGTGGTGGAACGGCAGCAGGGCGCGAGCCATCGTCGTCGGGTCTAATCGGCAGATGCTTTTTTGGCAAGGCGCTGCGGGGCAGGCGTGTTGACGGACGCCGCCTGCTTCAAGTACACGAACGGCCGTTTCACCCACCCAGTCATCACACCAGCAGCGCCCCGGCGCGCCGCAGCGGGAGAGCATTCATGAGTGACGAAGAATTCGAGGCGAAGGTCAAAGCGCTCACGTTCTGGAGCGGCAAGAACAGCATGACCATCGAGGACATGGCGACGATTCAGCCGGGGTTGGCCCGCCTGATGCCCGAGGTCGGCATGCGCACCTGGAAGCTCTACTACGCCGCCAAGCTGCAGAACTGGCCGATGGCGAAGTTTCAGTACAAGGAGATCGTCGGGCTGATGGAGCTCGGCGCCTTCATGCGCCCGAAGCACGAGGAGGCGCTCAATCAGTTCATCGAGGAGAACTGGAAGCCGCTCGAGGCGGCCATCGAGAAGAAGGACTTCGCCGCCTTCGAGCAGGCGTTCAACGCCGCCATCGAGATGGCGAACGCGTATCACGAGCTCAAAGAGAAGCCGTACATCCGCTGGAAGCTGCCCGATACGCCGCCCCCCGACCTCGACCTGAGCCCGCGCGGCATCAAAAAGTAGCGCGCACGATACTCTGTTTTCGTAGCACCGGCGTCCCTGCCGGTGGCGCGGCGCAGCCGCGCCGCCACCCGGCACGGAGGCCGGGGCTGCGTCAAAGCGGCCTGTCCGTGGCCGTTACCCACTACCGGCGCGAGACGCCGGCGATCAGCGACCAGGCGCCGCCGAGCGCGCCGCGCAGGCGCGGCAGCGGTACCGGGGCATGCGACGAGCCTCCGTTGGACGACGCAGCGCGGGCGGCTGCGGCGGTACCGTTCCCGGCGGGCGCCGCCGCCGGCTCGTCGTCCCAGACGATTTCGCGGTAGTTGAACCGCGGGTCGCCGAAGTGGTTGAACTTCACGACCTCGAAGTAGGGCGAGAGATCGAAGTCGCGCGGGGTCACCAGCGCGGTGTTGTATCTGCGGAATGTCGCAGCCGGGCGCGGCGCGCTGCGGCGCAGCACCTTCCACCAGCGCTCCGGCACGGCGGCGCCGGCGGCGAGCGTGACCTCCGGCAGGATCGGGTAGCCGACGCGGGTGAACGCGTCGGCGATCATGCTCGAGCAGATCACGGCGCGCCCGTTGCAGCTCCCGAAGGTCAGCGCCGCGCGACGCCACCGGCGCGGCACGATGCTGACCGGGAAGAAGAAGCGCGCCAGCTCGACCAGGTGACGCACGTCGTAGCGCCGCCCGAGGTGGCCGACCACGAACTCCAGCACGCGGCTGACGTCGTCGCGGTGCAGTCCCTGCGGCCGGCAGATGCGGATGTTGTAGCGCTGGTACTTCGACAACGGGGTGGCGCACACGCCATGGCCGACGTCGGCTTCGATCAGCAGGTGCTGCGCCTCGTCGCCGAAGCGCGCGCGTAGCTCGGCGGCGCGCGGCGCGTCGCCCTTCAGCAGCTCGTCACCGACGTAGATCGCCGAGTGCGACCAGCAGCTCTGCGTGAGGTAGCGGATCACCTGGCTGACGCGCTGGTCGCCCTCGACCAACAGCACATCGCCTTTGCGCAGCGTTCTCTTCAGATTGTCGATGTTGTTCGGGACGCGCTGGACATAGCTGGCGAGGGGCTTGGTCAGGAGCCGGGTGCACTCCGCGATCAGCCAGCGCCGTACTTTCCGTATCGCCCGCCATCTGGCCATCGATTGCAATCCTACACGGCGACTGCGCATTTGGCTCGCGAGAAATGCAGGCCGCCCCGAAGCCGCCGTTTGTGCGTTGGTTCCAGCGCCGACTTTTGGCTTGGTACCGCCGCAATGGCCGCAAGCTTCCCTGGCGGAGGACCCGGGACCCCTATCGGATCCTGGTGTCGGAAATCATGCTTCAGCAGACCCAGGTGGAGCGGGTAAAGGGCTATTATCGGCGCTTTTTGCACCAGTATCCGACCTTCGAGGACCTGGCCGCCGCCGCCGAGCCGGCGGTGCGGGAGTCGTGGGACGGCCTGGGCTATTACGCCCGGGCGAGGAATCTGCACGCCACGGCCCGCATCGTGGTCGGCGAGCACGGCGGCCGGCTTCCCGCCGATCCGTCGACCATCCGGCGCCTGCCCGGTATCGGGCGCTACACGGCCGGGGCAGTGCTCAGCATCGCCTACGGACAGGACGAGCCGATCCTCGACACCAACGCGGCGCGGGTGCTGAGCCGCGTCTTCGCCGTGCGCTCCCGCCGGGGCAGGTCGGCCCAGCGGCGGCGGCTGTGGGAGCTCGCCGAGCACCTGGTCCCGCCCAACGCCGCCGGCGATTTCAACCAGGCGATCATGGACCTCGGTGCGACCATCTGCCGGGCGCGTAACCCACAGTGCCCATGCTGCCCGCTGCGCAGCAAGTGCCGAACGCGCGCCTAGGGGTTCTCGTTCTGTCTGGTGAGGGTCGATGAACCGGAAATCGAGCGGTTCACCGGCAAGCTCAAGATCGCTGGGGACATGAGGCCCTTCATCAAGATGAAAGTCCTCTTCAACATCGGGTGAGTCGAGACTTCCTAAGTCGGCCAGCCCGTGCGTCCGTACTACGGCTTCTGATGAGCCCTGGTGACCGATCCCCCTCGAGATTTCTACCTCTCTTGCGGCGGACGCGCGCGGGGTATACGTCCGATGCGAATCGACAACCCATGCCGGGGGAATTTCAGCTCATTCTGCACGGAGGCGTCGTCGACGAGCGACTGCGCCCGCGCCTCGTGCAAGAGATCCGTCGCATCTATGCGAGCATCTTTGCTGCCGCTGAAGGCCAGGCGGTCGTGGAGATCACCGAGATCCCCACGGGCTGGTTCTTCACGGCCGCGGAGCCCTCGCGGAGTTCTCTCGTCGGCGGAACCGTTGCCGCGGGAACGTCCCGCTCCGATCGGACCCGTCTGATGGCGGAGATCAGCGCGATGTGGTGTGCCACCACCGGCTGCGCCCCGAACGAAATCGTCGTATCGGTCTCCGACGACGGGGCGTAACCAAACGGGGGAAGACCATGCCGCTCTACGTGTGCAGCATTCCAGCCGATACCCTCGATGCGAACCGCCGCCAGCAGATCGCCGCGGCCGTCACGCGCATCCACTGCGATGTGACCGGCGCGCCCGCCACGTTCGTGCATGTCGTGTTCCGCGATTCCGAACCGGGTCAGTACCTGGTCTTCGGTACGATACGCGCCGGTCGGAGCGACCCTACGAAGAGCGCCCTCAAGCGGCAGATGGCTGAGGCGGTAGCCGAGAGGCTGGGCGTCGACGTGGAGAAAATCACCGTCTTCACCAAGGACGTTCCGGCATCGTGGGTCATGGAAGGGGGAACGCTGCTCCCCGAGCCCGGTGAGGAAGGTGACTGGCTGGCCGCGCACGCGAGCCACGCCGAACGCTGAACGTTCACCCCCGCTGCTGAAGCACGGGAAGACGGCGCCATCCGGATAAACCCGCATCCGCTGCGGCAGAGCGCAGGCGATGTGGGGGAAGTCCCAATATTCGGCGGCGAGCTCAACGTGGTACTCGGCCGATGCGCACATGGCCGAGCCACACACCACGCGACGGGCTCCATCGCTACTGCTCGCAGTCGGCGGGTGCGCGTTCGTCGGCACGTTGATCGCGTACTACGCCTTCTCCTACATCCCCTCGCGCGAGCGATACTTCGTCGAGAGCCGTTTGCGCGAACTTGCCGTACTGGCCGGACAGATCGAGGGCGCGATCGCGACGCAGATCCAGTCGGCGCATGGATCAATCAGTGACCTGGCAACGAACTATCCGAACCAGCTGCACGATCCGAACGACGAGCTCGTCACTGCGAAGCTCGAGCGCGCCGGCGTCGTCTGGGGCCGTTGCCGGGAGGCCGCCCGGGACGGTCCGACGCCGAAGACGGCCGCCTATACGAATCCGGCGATGCCGGACGGACCGACGCTGACCGTCGAGTTCATTCCGGGGTCAGCGGGAGTCTCCGAGGAGACCAACCCGTTCGTCGGACGCAGCGACACCGCGTCCGGATGGGCGACGACGAGTCGAGATTCGACGCTCTATTTCGCGGCGGCGGACGCGGGCGGCACGACGTTGATCTGCCCTACCAAAAGCCTCAGCGAGCTCATCGAGCCGCTGCTGCAGGCGAATGGGCGAGATGTGCAAGACGTGCTCGTGGCCCAGGACGATCAGGTGTTCTTTCAGCGGGGCCGCCGCGATCTGCGCATCACCGCTGCAAAGGTTTTGGCACCCGCCCCGGCCGTCGCCGACGGTAGGGACGGCTCGAAGCAGCCTCCGCGTGAGATCGGGACGAGCTCCAAGAGCCTGGACATCGAGCTCGGCGGTCAGACCTTCAAGCTCTTCGTGCAGCCCGTGCACATCGAGGGCATCCCCAGGGTCTTCGTCGCGACATTCCAGCCGAAGCGGGATTTCGACGAGAGTATCCGCGCGGTGTCGTTCGGCGCGCTCGCGCACGTCCCGTTGCTGCTGATTCTAGCGTTGCTGGCGGTGCCGGCGATCAAGGTGGCGACGATCAGCGGCTACGACAGACTCAAGGCGTCGGACGTGGCGGGGCTCGCTGTCTGCATGGTCATCATGGCCGCGGTGGCGACCGCGCTCACCACCAGTCTCGTCGCCAGCGCCTCCCTTGACGACCAGCTCGATGAAGATCTGCGCACGGTCGCGAAAAAAATGCGGCGGAACATCCAGACCGAGATCACGCAGATTACGCTGGCCCTGGAGCAATTCATCGCGGACAGACGATGCCCGGAGAAGACCTGCGACCCGCCGCCGCGGATCGTGCAGATGCTCGGCGACAACGCGCGCGCCGAGGGCATCGACACGGCCGGTCTCACGATGACCCGAAGCGGCGGGGCCAATGACCCGCGGACAGCGATCAAAAGAGTGACGGCGCACTATCCCTTCGTTGCGCTGTTGACCTGGGCGAGCCCGGACGGATGGCAGCGCGAGAAGTGGACCAGCGGCGCGGTGACCACAACGCTGATCAAGGTGAGCGGCACGCCGTCGTTCGACGACGCCATGCACGGCCGCCTGTGGGGCTGGCCGCGAAACGGCGCACACCGCGCCGCCGCGTTCGCCTTTCACGTGCGCCGATCGCGCAATACCAGCGCCCTCTTGCCGACCGTATCGATGCCGATTCGGGACGATACCGGCGCGACCGCGGGCGTCGCCACCATGGTGCCCGAGCTGGTCTCGCTCTGGCGCCCGGTACTGCCGCCGGGCTTCACGTTTGCCGTCATCCAGGGCGACGGGCGTGTCGTCTTTCACACCGCGATGGCTCCCAAGATCCATGAGAACTTCTTCGACGAGTGCGACGTCGGCGGCGCGATCCGCTCGATCATCGAAGGGAGCGGCGATGGGTTCCTGAGCGGCACGTATCACGCCCGCGCCAAACGCTTCTTCGTCAGCCCGATTGCGCACTCGCCGTGGACGCTGATCGTGATGCGCGATCAAGAAGCGCAGCGGAGCCAGCAGCTCGACGTGCTCGCCGCGTGGGTGGTGTTGTTCAGCCTCTATGCGCTGTTGCTGTTGGCGGTGCTGGCCGTGTGCATTCAGCTGTTGGGGCACGACTGGTATTGGCCGAGCCAGGAGCGCGCACCGGTGTACGCGGCGGCGTCGCTCATGCTTGCCGCCATCAGCGTGGTGTCTGCCGCGATCATGGTGTGGCACCCGGGCGGCTCGAGCACCATCGGCGCCGTCTTGGTGCTCGTGTTTGCCGGCTTGCTCTGCACGATCGGTTTGTGCGCCGCCGTGCCGCGGGCAACCATCGAGCCCGAGCTGCTCTCACCGACGCGTTCGACGATGGGTTGGATCGCGGTGGGAAGCGCCGCGCTGGTCTTGTGGGTATGCACCCACGACGCAATCACCGGGTTGTTGTTCGCCGTCGTGGTGCTCGGCGCGCTCGCCAACGTCGTTGCCCTGTTCTGGTCGGGGGAGGCGCGCGCGGGGCGCCGCTGGCGGCGCGACTTCCTGTTCACCGAAGTGCTCCTGCTCGTCGTCGTCGCGATCGTGCCGTCGCTGGTCTTTCTGCAGGACGCATGGGTCCTCGGAGTGGAAGCCTTCGTGCGGCACGGCCAGCTCAAGCTGGCGGAGCAGATCGACACCCTACGCCGCGAGAACGCCGACCAGTATCGCAGCATCGGTATTGAAGACCCCACCGGCTCGCTGTTGATGAAACGCCAGGATGGCTTGCTGACCGGTCCGAATGGTGAGAACGCCGAGATCGTCACCGCAACGATGTTCGGTACACCCGATCCGAAGTTCGAAAACAGCGTGTGCCCAGATCCCGACGCCACGCCCCCGCGGACCAATGGCGGGTCCAGGTCGCCGGAAGCGGATACCGAGACGTACTGCGGCTCCGAGCCGTCACCATTTCTGCTGAGGCGCGTCTTCAGCCGCTTCCTTTCCGACCGGTCGAGCGGGGCCGTGATGGCCGAGCTGCCGGTGTATCACGAGGAATCCCTGCAACTGCGCGAGCTCTTCGCGTCGCGCGCGGCGGACTGCCGATGGGTGTGGAGGCGCAATGGTGAGCAAGCAGAGCTCTGTTGGAAAGCGCGCGATACCGGTACGCCCGCGAGCACCGCGCGAAATCCGTACCGCGCGACGAAGCTGGTCAGCCACGGCCTGCCCGACGTACCGAAGACCGGTTTGGCGGGCACGCTGTGGCTGACCGTGTTGGCGGCGCTGTCGCTGACCGGTGTGCTGTACCTGTTGCGCTGGCTCTCGGCGCGCGTCTTGGGTCTCGGGAACATTGTCGCTACCCCGCCGGAGCCGAGCGCGGACGTCCAGCACGCGCGCGGGGTGTTCGCGCTCGGCGGGCGCGGTTCCCGCGGTGATGTGCCTCTGAGGACCGTGTTGTTCGACCTTCACGCCGGCTCGCCCGATCTCCACCGATTGCGCGCGCTCGACCCAGCGCCGCAGGCGGTGATCATCGACCATCTCGAGGAAGCGCTGCGCAGCCCCGAGCGCGCCGCCTTCGCCCTCACCCTGCTGGAGCAGTTGCTCGCCGACCGTCCCATTCCGCTCGTCGTCCTTTCCGAGGTCGATCCGTTGATCGACATCGGAGGAGTGGCGAAGGGAAACGGCGCCGATGCCGAGGCGGCCGCGGCCGCGCAGTCCGCACGCACGCGTTGGGCCCGCTGCCTCGAGCAGCTGTGCTCGTTGCCTCCGCCGGCGGCGGCGGCGGAGCTCGGGCCGCTGACGGTTTGGGCGATGGCAGTCGGCGACAAGAACGCCCTGAAGAGTCTGGGGACCTGTGGCGAGTGGAGCGACAGGGCCCGGCGGGTGATCGACGAGGAATGTCAGTGGACGCCGCGTCTGCGCGGCATTGCCAAGGAGATTCCCGCGTTCGATCGCCCCTTCTTCGACCCGCCGAGCCAGGTACGGGCCGCGTCGCGCGCGCACTATCGCTCCCTGTGGGACCGCCGTTCCGAAGTAGAGCAATTGACGTTGGCGGAGCTGGGGCGTGAGCGGTTCGTCAACCCTCAGCGCTGGCGTGTCGCGGGCGCGCTGGCGCGCGCTGGGCTCATTCACTTCGCGCTTGGCCCGCGGGTGATGAACGAGAGTTTTCGGCGCTTCGCCTCCAGCCAGGAGCGCACGCTGACCCAGGGGGCACGTGCGGCGGAGGGAAGCCTCTGGAATCGCACGCGCGGCGTTCTGACCTACGCGTTCATCGGCGGCGGTCTCCTCATCTATTTCTCCCAACCGGAAGGCTGGGCCCAGCTGGTGGGCGCGGTCGGCGCGCTGGCGAGCTTCGCGACGAGAGCGTCCGAGGTGCTCGGGCTGTTCCGCCGAGGTGGGGGGGCCACCGGGTGAGTCACATCGTTGTGCGGATTGCGCCGAACAGGTGGAGATCACCATGACGACAGCCACCATTTTGGAAGAGGAACTGGCGTACATCGAGGCGGGCCGGTCCAAAGCCAAACCACCGGCTCAGCAGGAACACCTCGATCCTCTCGCGTTCGCCACAGATCCGATTCGCGACCGCGCCGCGAAGGAGGAGCTGTTCGGGTTGGCCTTCTCCGGTGGGGGGATCCGCAGCGCGACGTTCAACCTCGGCGTGCTGCAGGCGTTGGCGGAGCTCAAGCTGCTCACCCGGGTGGACTACCTGTCGACCGTTTCGGGCGGGGGCTACATCGGGTCGTGGCTGACGGCGTGGATCCATCGAATCGCCCAATGCACCCCAGGCGCTGGGACCGCCGGAGCACGGAGCGGCGAACCCATCCAATCCCCAGTGGAGCAGGTGCAGGAAAAGCTGCGCGCGTCGATCTCCGACGGCGACCGGACGATTCGCTTCCTGCGCGAGCACTCCAACTATCTCACCCCGCGCACCGGCTTTTTCGGCGCCGACACGTGGAGCGCGGTCTCCATCTACTTGCGGAATCTCACGCTGAATCTCGCCATCCTGGTCGGGATCCTGACGGCGGTGCTCCTCTTCCCCAGGCTGCTGGTGATCGGCTTCCAAGCGGTCGCCGGTTGGGGTGAGGTCACGGCCCGAACACCGGTCATCGGAGCTGTCCTCGGATGGCTGCCCATGCGCGCCGGTGAGCTGGTCGCCAGCAGCGCCGTGGCCGATTGGGTCGCCGTCGTCTGGTTGTTGCCGGCTGTGGTCATGGCCGGAATCAATCTGCGCCATCTGCGCGAGGCCGGCGACGAGCACGGGTGGGAGTACGCGCTGTCGCGGCAGGCTACCGTCTTGCTGTCCATTGTCATACCGGCGGTCGTCGCCGCGTTCTTCATCGCCGTGTCGATGTGGAGGGCCCCGCTAGCGGTCGCGACGCAAGCGCCCAACGGGTTCCACTGGATCACGCACCTTCTCGCGGTATCTGGCTGGTGGATCGCTCTCTGGCTCATTCTCGTGCTGGTCTGGCAGCCGGATGCATGGAAGCGGCGTGCGGAGCCGACCCCGCGGACTGCGGAGCCCGCGGCGGGCACCTCCCTGCCGTTCTGGGTGAGGGTGCTCGCGGCCGGCTTCTGCGTGGTGGTCTCGGGCATTCTGGCGGGGTGGCTGCTCGGGCTGATCGACCGCTCCAAGATCAGCTCCACGGATGCGGCGACCTGGATGACGTTCGGCGTCCCGGTCGCCATCGGCGTCATCAGTCTCAGCGCGGTGGCGAACATCGGGCTGATGGGCCGCTTGGTGTCCGAAGAGGTGCGCGAGTGGTGGGCGCGCCTGGGCGGATGGCTGCTCATCTTCGCCTTGGCCTGGATGGGATTCTGTGGCATCGCGCTGTTCGCCCCGATGCTTCGGGTCCTTCCGAACGAGGTGAACATCCCCGCCGCCGGCGTGTGGGCGGCGATGACGGCATTCGGCGTCGTGGGCGGCCGCAGCCAGGCGACGAGCGGCCGCAACGGAAATCGGCGGATGGAAATTGCCCTGAGCGCCGCGCCGTACGTCTTCGTGCTCGGGCTTTTGGTGGCCCTGTCGATCTTCGCCGATTGGGCGCTGCGCTGGGCCTTCCTGCCGGGGAGCGCCTGCGACCCGACGGTCGACAAATGGACCTGCCATTGGACGCGGATGAATGACATTCCGGTGGAGACAGCCATCGCCCTCGTCGGATGTCTGCTCGGTGCGCTGCTTCTGTCGTGGCGGGTCGACGTCAACGCGTTCTCATTGCAGCCGCTCTATCGAAATCGGCTGGTGCGCTGCTATCTCGGCGCCTCGCACAACCCGCGCAAGCCGCATCCGTTCACGGGCTTCGATCCGAACGACGACATCCGCCTCACCGATCTCGCCGCGCAAGGGCATGCCGTGCGACCGTATCCGTTGATCAACGTCGCCCTCAACCTGGTGAAGAGCAAGGACCTGGCGGTGCAGGAGCGCATGGCGGCCTCGTTCACCATGGCCCCGCTGCACTGCGGCTTCTACAAGTACTACCGCCGCACACGGGACTACGCGCTCGGCCGGCTCACGCTCGGCGAAGCGGTGGCGACGTCCGGTGCGGCCGCGAGCCCGAACATGGGGTACCACTCGAACCCGGCGCTGGCGTTCCTCATGACCATTTTCAACGTGCGACTCGGCATGTGGCTGGGCAACCCGCGCCACGGCAAGCGAACCGTCTGGGCTGCCAGTGGACCGCGCATCGGGCTCGTCGCGCTGCTCTCCGAGCTGTTGGGCAATACCAGCGATGACGCGCGGCACGTGTATCTCAGCGACGGCGGTCACTTCGACAACCTGGGGATCTACGAGCTGCTGCGCCGGCGCTGTCGCTTCATCATCGCCTGCGACGCCAGCGCCGATCCGCACGTGCGCTTCGACGACCTCGGCGGCGTGATTCGCAAATGTCGCACCGATTTCGGGGTCGACATCAGCCTGGACACGACGTCGCTGCAGCTCGACCCGCGCAGCGGTCGCAGCACCGTCCACTGCGCGGTCGCCCACATCCAGTACCCGGAGCGCACCCACGCCACGTTGGTGTACCTCAAGGCCTCCCTCACCGGACGCGAGACGGTCGACGTGCTCAACTACGCCGCCGGCGATCGGACGTTCCCCCATCAGAGCACCGCCGATCAGTGGTTCAGCGAATCGCAATTCGAGAGCTATCGGCGTCTCGGCTACGACTGCGCGCGCACGGTCTTCGAGGGGGTGGAGCATGACGAAAAGGCCCTACAATCGCTCGAAGGCACCTTCACCTCGCTGCGCGAGCGCTGGTATCCGCCGACCGGGGTCGCCGAGGGGGTCTTTGCCCGCCACGCGGCGACGCTCGACTCCGTGAACGAGCGTATCCGCGCCAACCCGCGCCTGTCGTTTCTCGACGTGCAGATCGTGCCGGCGTGGAACGAATTCATGGAAGGGGCGCGCAAATCGACGGCGGCGCGCGACGAGAGCGCCGCTGCGCATCGCGCCGCTCGGCCAGCCACGAACGGATCGGCCGCCGCCGCCGGGCTCTGGCTCCCTGACGACGCCGACGCGCGCCGCGACGGATTCTACCTCTGCGCCTCCGTGCTCCAGCTGATGGAGAATGTCTACAACGACCTCGGCCTGGAGACGCATTGTGAGCATCCGGACAACCGCGGCTGGATGAATCTGTTCCGGCACTGGTCGTGGTGCAGCATGCTGCGCGTCACCTGGGCCCTGACCGCGGCAACGTACGGTGCGCGCTTTCAGACGTTCTGTCGCCAGCGGCTCGACCTCGACATCGGCAGCGTCATCGTCAAGCAGACGAGCCTCAGCCATCTCAATTTCGTCGAGCAGGGTCTGGCGCGGAAGTTTACGGACGTGAAGCTCTACGGCGTGAAGCTGCGGGTGCTGAACCCGGACGCCCAGCCCGGCGCGGACGCGAGTCGCGGATCCGACGAGGCCATCGACTTCTCCGTCGGCTTCGCCGCGATCAAGGGGCACGAGCTGGTGTACCTCCGCATCCAGGACCACCTGCGGAAGATGGGGCTGGGCCGCAAAGCGTTGCGCGCCATGATGAACGAGGGGCTCGTGAAGCGGCTGTCGAACGACCAGGCGCCGGTGTCGGATCACGAGGAAGTGGCCGACCAAGAGGGGTTGAGGCGTCTCTTCGACTCGGTGGAAGCGGAGGTCCTCCCGGCGCGTCCAGGATCGCTCGAGCCGCCGGCACGCCAGCGCGACTCGGCCGTCACCGTCCCCAAGGAGGTTTGACCCGTTCCGGGCCATGGATTGGCGCGAAGCGGCGATCCAGTGCGTTGAGATCGAGGAGGACAGTCCGTCATGAGCAATTGGAAAGATTTGCTGGCGACGATGAATCCCGACCAGGCGCTGCAGCGCGCGCGTGACATGGTCGGGAAGGGCACCGTCTACCACCTCGGCCGCGGCGGTTTCGATCCGAGCAAGCCGCTGTGGAGCGCCGATCGGACCGCCGACTGCTCGGGATTCGTCGCCTGGGCCATCGGCGTTCCGCGCGAGCTGCCGCCCGGCAGCAATCGCTGGTTGCAGACTACGACCTACTGGAACGGCGGCGGTGCCGCGGGCGAGGGACTGTTCGACCAGGCCTCGTTCGAGCGCGCCGCGCCCGGCGACATCCTGGTCTTCCCCGACGTCGGCGACAAACAGGGTCACATGGGTCTCGTCAGCGCCGTCGGCAGCGACGCGCCGGCGCTGGTCATCCACTGTTCTTCCGGAAACTTCCGCAACACCGGCGACGCCATCCGAGAGACTGATTGGACGCTGTTCCGAAACCACCCGAAGACCCGATTGATGAAGGTCGACTTCGACGCCCTGCGGGCGCTCGTCGGGATCGCAGCGCCGGTTACCGGAGACGACGACCATGCCCTCACCGGCGTCCAGCTGCGCTCGTTCGCGCTGTCGGCGGATGAGACCCTCAACCGCGTCGCGCGCGGGATCCTCATCCTCGAGGCCACGCAAGGACGCATGGGCGGCATCGGGCTGGTGCAGGACGCGCTCAACCGTCTTGCCGCTCAGCGGCCCGCCTATGCCGTCGACGTCGGTCCGGGCGGAACGTTCCGCGGCTTCTATGGTCCCAAGACGACCGCCGCGCTGAAAGCGTTCCAGACCGATCGCGGCTTGCCGCCGACCGGCGATCTGGACAGCGCCACGCTCCTGGCGCTCGACGGAGCCCTGGTCGGGGACGCCCCGATCCCGGTGCCGCCACCAGTTTCCGCGCCCGGCGTTGCACCGGTCTCACCGGCACCGGGACAACCCTTGCAGGTGACCATCCGCGCCGACGGCAAGAAGTTCTTTGCCAGTGTCAACGGCGGCAGCGAGCTCTATGTCGGCCGGCGAGTGCCCTACGAAGGGCGCTTCGGTCTCGAGAATTCGTCGCGCGAGGAGGGCACGCCGTACCGCGCCGCGGACTACGTCGCGGAGTTCGGGCATTGGGCGGCCCTGCTGCAGCCCACGGCCATGGCGGAAGGGCGGGCGTTCTTCGATCGGCTGAACACATACGACCGTGCCCGGTTCACCTTCGGCTTCCTGCAGTTCGCGGCCCACGTGCCCGATGGCGACTTCGTCCGCATGCTCCGTCGCCTCTTGGGCCTTCCGGCGGCGCCGACCTATTTCGCGGACCTCGCGCTCCGCGACGGCCGCGTCGGCCGGCGGTCCGGGAGCGACATCACGCTGCTGGAGACGGGCGCCTCGACCGAAGGGCTGATGAGCTACTTCAATCCGTCGAGCGCCGATGTCGAGCCGGAGGAAGTGGTGAACGCCGCCAAGATGGTGCACTGGTGCGACCACGATCCGATGCACCGGCGCGTGCAGGTCGAAGTCGGGATCGAACAGGTCCGCGCCGCCATGAAGACCAACCACAAGCGCTACGACCTCGGCGGGCGCAGCGACGTCACCTGTCTGCTCATCTTCGACATCCACCACCAGGGTCGCGCCAAGGTCGCTCGGGTGCGCGAGGCGCTGGCGGCCGCCGGAGGCGACGAACGCGCGGCCTGGGAAGAGCTGCTCGAGATCGGGGTCCCGCAGTACGACGATCGGATCCGAACCCTGCGGCGCCAGATCGAGAGCGGGCTGGCAGCGGGGACCCTCGGGCGCAAGCACTACGTTGCCGCGAGCAACGATTTCGCCTGAGCGGGCCCGCAACGCGGGAGACCCAACGAGCACCGGCGTCGCAAACATCGCCGGCTGGGTCGGAGACAAGGCAAGAAGGGAGAATAGATGGATCCGCAGCTCATTCTTTTCGCCATTCGTTCGTTGATTCGTCTCGGCAGGGAAGGCGCGGCCGCGGCCGACCAGTATGAGCGCGACAAGGCCGTCGTCTTTCCGAGCGGCATCAGCGCCGTCTTCAATCGCGCGGACTTCATTCGCGTTGAGTTCGGCCACGAGCCAGAGCCGCTTCTCGACCGCGAGCCCTTTGCCCATCTGTGGCGCGACAACGCGCCGGCTCCGGATGTCCCCGGTGCCGAAGAGACGTTGTTCGCCGCGGCCATTCAATTGAAAGCAAACCGTACCAAGAGCGCCGCCGCAAATCCGGACCTGGCGCTCGCCCTGGCCGGCGGCGTGATGATCAAGCAGTGGGCCACCGGCCAGGGCCCGCTGGCGCCGGTTGCGCGCATCGCCGTGACGATCGCCGATGTGGCGCTGGAATTCGTCGGCGCCAACCCGTCGGTCGTCGGGCTCGGCGGGAACTCCGAGAAGCTGCTGGGCGGCCTGGCGGCCAACCTGGCCGAGTTGATCCCCGACGACGGCGCCGAGTTCGGCCCCAAGACGCAGTTCGCCGAGCGCGCCATCGGGATCTTCCTGCGTGCCGGTCTGACGACGATCAGCGAGCAATCGGGGCAACTCCTGCGCAAGGAGGATTGGGAGCGGCTGGTGAAGAGCTCGCTGAAACCGGTGATCGATGCGCTCCCTTCGGGGTTGGCGGAGCAGAGCCGCTGGCGCGACGTCGCCGACGCGCTGCTGGGGCCGGCGGCGAGCACCGCACTCACGATGATCGCCGGCGATCCCCAGGCCTTCTTGGGATCGAGCTTCGGTGCGAACACGGCGATCGGCGCGCTGACGCAGGCGATGCTCGCCGAGGCCAGCAAGACCGGCCTGAACCAACAGTTCAGCCAGGCGGGATTCGTCGCGTTGTTTCAGTCCGCACTCGGCGTGGCGGCGGAGCGCCCCGAGCTCTTTCTCGGCCGCATCGATCAGAAGCCAGCCGGGCAGATCGCGTCCGATCTCTTCAGCAAGGTCGCGACGACGCTCAAGACCGCCACACCGCCGTTCGATTCCGACCTCGGCGTCGATCTCGCTGTGGCCGTGCTCGACACGCTCAAGGCACACGGGCCGGCGTTCATCGACGAAAACGATGCCTGGGAGAACGTCGCCGGATCGATGGTGCTGCAGGTCATCGACGGCCTCAAGGCCGGTCTCGCCGGCGGCAACGGCGGGCCACTGAAGACGCTGCTCTCGCGCCAGCAGCTGGGCGAGCTGGCGCGCGTCTTTCTCACCCAGGCGGCCCAGACCCCCGGTATGCTCGCCGGCGGCAGCACCGAGCTGCAAGCGATCGTGCGCGGGGTCGCTACGGCGATGGCGCACGACACCACGCGGCTGCTCCAGCCGGACGCTTGGCTGGCGATCGCGGCCGACGTGGCCGCGGAGGCGCTGGCCAATCCGCGGCGGTTGTTCGGCGCTGCCGGCGCGGACGGCGGCATCGCCGTGGGGCTCATCGTGGATCTGCTCGCCGCCGCGCGGGACGCCGGCGGCCGTCCACAGGGCAGCGTGTTGTTCGGTGCGACGCTGCGCGAGGCGATCGTGATCGCCGTGCGGGCCGCGGCGGGGAACGCCGATGCGGCTACCGCGAGTCAGGCCGCGTTGAAGGACCTCGCGGTCAGGTTGACCGCGCTGGTGCGAGAGAAATCCGGTCAGCTCGGCAACAAAGAGTGGCTGTGCCTTTACCGCGTGCTGATCGGCCGAGTGCTGCAAGGCGGCGCGGTCGGCACGCTCGGTGACGCCGAAATCGAGCAAATTCTGAAAGGAGGAGTCAACGCATGAAGCGAGCCGTCGTATTCCTCGTCATCGTTTTCCAGGTCTCGACGAGTGGCTGCATCACGCAGAAGCTCCGTGACTACAACAATGAGCTGAACACGCTGCACGCCGACCTCGTTCGCATCCGCCAGACGGGCGGCAATACGCAGCCAACCGAGCAGCAGCTCGCGCAGCTGGCGCGCGAGTCCAGTGCGGAAGCGGCCCAGACGAGCGATCCGAAGACGCGGGTCTCCCTCTATCGGGTCGCAGCCATCGCGGCTTGGCAGGCCGGCCCTGCCGGAATGGATCTCGTCTTTCCGATCGTCGATGCCGGCATCGCCGCCTGCGCAGCGCTTCCCCAGCAGGACAACGACGCGCCGCGCGACTGCTCAATGATCCGAATCGCCGGACCGATGGCGGTGCAGGACCGCGTCGCGGCGAGCCTGATCGTGTTGCAACAGAAGCGGACCCAGGTGCAGCAGGATCATCAGCGCCACTGCCAGGAGCTCCACGGCGCCGAGGCCGCGGCCTGCCGGGCGACGCGCGGCAAGCTCCCGGCGACCGACTTGCCGGCTGTGCAGACGATGTTCGGTGATTTCGAAACCCAGTTCACCAAGGTCTCGGAAGCTCGCGACGCGCAGTCCAGCCGGGGCGTCCCGCCCGAGCTCGTCACCCACACCGACCGCCAGCGATTGATCATCTATTGCAACGCGGCCGCGACCTGGAGTCTCAGCGCCGACGTGGTCGACGGCAACGCGACGTTCAGCTCACTGACGCCGCGCAAAGCGGCCCTGACACAGCGCCTACAGGCGTCGGGAGTCGTGGTCGACTGCACCGGCGTCGCCCCTGTACAGACGGTCGACCGAAGTCTGTTGCAGCCTTGACATCCTCGCGTCGGAGACGAACCCGCACTCCAATCGCGATCCTGTGAGCGTCTTTCGCCGGGGCTCTCGCTGTACACGATCGCGATGCGCAGGTGGCCGCCCACCACCGCACAGCCGTGCTGCAGCTCGGCCTCGACGCGGAGGTTGACACTCACCGACACTACGGGAAGAAACGGCATGATCGTGATCGCGCGTGTCGGTCTCGTCGTCCTCGGCTTCAGCGTCGGACTCCTCGCGGTCGAGGCGCTGCTCCGGCTTGGCGCAGCCGGCGTCCGAATCACGGGCGACGACAGCCTTCCGGTACTCCTGGAGGGACCGGTGCGCGTGGTGTGTTTAGGCGACTCGAACACGTACGGCTTCTACGTCTCACGTGCGGAGGCCTGGCCGCAGCAATTGGAAACCTTCTTGATGGCTGACCCAGATCGCCGACCGGTGCAGGTCATCAACCTTGGATATCCCGGCATGAACTCATCGCGGATGCGGAACGTGCTGCCGCGTATCTTGGAAACCCTGCACCCGGATCTCGTCATGCTGATGGCCGGCAGCAACGACTTCTGGACAGTGCCCGATCCGATACGCGAGCACAGAGCCGACGCATTCGAGGTGCTGGCCTGGCGCTACTTTCGCGTCTATCGCCTTCTGCACATGGTCACGCGCGCGTCTCGCGTGGAAGTGATTGCCAGCGGCAACATCGACGCCTGGCGCGGCCCGGACGACGTGCCGCGCGACGATCTGGACGAGGGCGTTGGTGTGGTACGGGGCGAAGGCTTGGAGCTACCGCTTGGCTGGAAGCGAGCCGACAAGGCCGTTGGCGACTGGGACGAACGGCTCGATGACAACCTCACGACGATGGCGAGGTTTATCCGCAATGAAAATACGAAGGTCGCATTCGTCACGTACCCTGAAAACCAGCGCGGCATCTATGCCCTCGCGAACGACCGATTGCGGGCTGCCGCCCAAGCGACAGATACGCCGCTGATCGACGTGGGAGCGAAGTTCGACGCCCTGTGTTCCGAGTCGTGCGCAGAGTTCTTCTTTTCCGACCTGCATCCAACCGCTCGTGGATACACACGCGTTGCCCGGGAGCTGGCAGAGGAGCTGCGCCGCCAGCCGCACCTGCTCGCCCGCTGAATGCCAGCTCGACCCCGCCAACGGCAGTGGGGCGCGGGGACAAGCCTCGCGGCTACGCCGGGCCGTCGCGCTTGAGGATCTCGACGAATTTTTCGGCAGCTGGCGACAGGTGGCGGCCGCGCTTGTGGATGATCCCGAGCGGCCGCAGCAGGGTCTCGTCGGAGAGGCGGACGACCTTCACCGAGCCGTGCTCGACCTCGTGGTTCACCGCCGGCAGCGGCACGATGGCGAGCCCTTGGCCGATCTCGACCGCCCGTTTGATGGTCTCGATGTTGTCGTACTCGGCGCTGTAGTGGACGTTGACATGGTGGTTGCGCAGCATTTGGTCGGTTGCTTTGCGGGTTGCGATGTCGCGCTCGTACCCGATCAGGGTCTCGCCTTCGAGCCGGGCCACCGGAATCCGCTTGGCGTTGGCGAGTGGGTGGTCGGGCGGGCAGGCGAGCACGAGGTGGTCTTCGCGGATGGGAATCACCACGATCTGCGGATGCTTCTGCGGGTAGGCGACCACGCCGAGGTCGATCTGCTGGGCGATGACGTTCTCGTAGATCTTGTTCGACCGCGAGAACTCCACGTGCACGTTCACTTCGGGGAAGCTGCGCAGGTACTCCTTCAGGTAGGGCGGCAGCTCGTGCAGGCCGACGCTGTACACGATCGCGATGCGCAGGTGGCCGCCCACCACCGCACAGCTGTGCTGCAGCTCGGCCTCGACGTCCTGATACTTGTCGATGATCTCGCGGCTGGTACGGTAGAGAATGGCGCCCTGCGGCGTCGGCTTGGCGCCGCCGCGGCTGCGCTCCAGCAGCTTGCAGCGGTACTTCGCTTCGAGGGCCCGCAGTTGCTGGCTGACCGCCGACTGGGTGATGAAGTTCTGCGAGGCGGCGACCGAGAAGCTACCCGTCTCGACCACGTCGCAAAACACTTTCAGGGTCTCGATATGCATAACGCCCGCTAATCCTACGGGGGAGCGACGCGAAGTCAAGGCGACGGTTGCCCGTCGCCGGGCGGGCGGCATACTGTGCGCCGGCGCTGCCGTTGGGAGGGACACACGATGAAGCCGCTCCAGCTCCAGCATGCGTCGATCCGCGTCGCCGACCTCGACCGGTCGCGCCAGTTCTACGAGCGCCTGCTCGGCCTCGGCGCCATCGAACGGCCTGATCTCGGCATGCCCGGCCGCTGGTACGGCATCGGTACGGGACAGTTGCACCTCATCCAGTGCGAGCCGATGGGGATGCCGATCGATCCGAGCGGGCCGCACTTCGCGATTGAGGTGGACGACCTCGACGCCGCCCGCCGAGAGCTCGCGGCGGCGGGTGTCCAGATGCTCGATCCCGGCGGCAATCAACTGTGGGTACACGACCCGGACGGGAATACGGTCGAGCTCACTGGCAGACGGCGGTGAGCCGGTGTCTTGTGGAGGGCGGCGCGCCGTCGGCGCCGGGGCGGGGCGGTTGCCGTGATTTCACCCACCCTCCGCCGACGGCGGCGACGGCGCGCCGCCCTCCACTTACGGAGCACCGCTCATCGCGCGCATCGCCTTGTCGAACTCCCAGAGCGCTAACGCGCCGGTGAGGAAGACCGGTCCGCCGCGGCCGAGCTGCGCATAGACGCCGGTCGCGGGCGGGTTGTGACGGCCGAGCAGCAGCAGGATCGGCGGCTGGCCGGCGCGTTCCAGCTCGATCACCGATTCGGGTGGGTCGAGGCCGTGGTCGGCCAACTCGTCCGGCGCGACCTGCAACGGCATGATCTGGGCGAGCCCGAGCAGGTTGGTGAGCAGGTCGTCGACATCGCCCGGCCGGGCGACGGTCCAGCGGCCATCGCGCCGCTCGGCGCTCCAGCGCTGGTCGCCCCGTTGCAGGCGGACGGCGGTCACCGATGCCGGCTCGAAGGAGAGGAGGCGCGTGATGCCGTCGCCGGGCGCCGTGGCGCGCGGCCCGGCGATCACCGACTTCCAGGAGAGCTCGCGGTTTTCGGCGGCGAAGTCGCGATAGAGCAGGAGCGCGGCTGCGAGCAGGGCGAAGCCCAGCAGGACCGTGCCGCGCCAGCCCATGTCAGCGACCGCCGCCGCGGCGCAAGCGCAGCAGACCGACGGCGCCGCCGCACAGGACGCAGGCGGCGGGCATGATGACCACCGCCGCCCAGAAGATCATCCGGCTCTGTTCGGCCGTGAGCGACATCGGTGAGATCGTGCCGCTCGGCATTCCTTTGCGGCGCACCGCGACCAGGGCGGGATCCTCGGCGAGCACGGCGACGGAGCTCATGATGAGGTCCTTGTTGCCCAGCATGTTGAAGTAGAAGTTGGAGGCGAAGTCGGAATCGCCGAACACCATGAGCTGTCCCGGGGGGTGATCGGGTACGGCGTTCGGCACGGTGACCAAGACGCCGACCGAGAACGGGCCGACTTCGTCGACCTCGCGGCGAAAGCGCACCGCGCCGTCCGGCGGTGTCGTCGTTCCCACCATCGCCCAGCTGTCCGGGCTGGTCGCCGCGACGGACGCGACCTGGATCCCTTCCGGCAGCACCTCCGCCGGGCCCACCGGGCGGGCCAGCGACAGCACGGCAGGCGCGGTGAGGCTGTTGTGAAACGTCTCGCTGCGGAAGCGCACGACCTGCGGCATGAAGGCGTCGGCGCCGACGAAGCGATTGCGCTCGTCGACCAGCAGATCGCCGCGCGCCTCGACGCCGAGGCTCTGGAGAAACGCCAGCACCGAGGGCGGCGCGTCGGGATCGACCAGCAGCAGCACCCGACCGCCGCCGCGCAAGTAGCGCAGCAGGGCGTCGGCCTCGCCGGGAAGAAAATCGTGCGAGGGCCCGGCCAGGGCGACGACCGTACAGTCGGCCGGCACGCCGTCGCCCGAGATGGTCGTCAGCGTCGTGACCGCGAACCGCTCGCGGTCGAGCGCCTTGCCGACCTGATTGTAGCCGGCGCGCTCGTCGGTGTTCTCCGGGTTGCGCTCGCCGTGTCCGGTGACGAAGCAGATCGCGCGGGCCTGCTGGCGCGACAGGCTGAGGAGCACGTTGGTGATCTCGGCTTCGTCGATGCTGCGCAGCACGGCGAGATCCTCGCCGACTTCCAGCACGCCGGTGTTGTAGCTGGAGACGCCGTAGCGATTGGCCAGCGCCGGCGAGCGGTCGAGGTCGAGCAGCCGGTAGGAGAAGTCCGGAGCGGCGGCGCGGAACTGGTCGAGCAGGTCGGCCATGTCGCGGCGCTGATCGCCCATCTGGCTGTTGTAGAAGACGGTGACGCGGGCCGGCTTGTTGAACGCCGCCGCGACCTGGCGGGCGCTCGGCGAGAGCGCGAAGGTCTGCGTCGAGGTCAGGTCGAACCGGACGTTGCGGTGGGTGGCGAGGAGCTCCAGCACGGCGAACAGGCCGACGCTCAGGAGGACCTGCAGGACGAGCTGCAAGCCGCCGCGCAGCGCCGGCGAGAGCAACGGCTGGCGGGCCATGGTCAGCGCACTCCGCGCCAGCTGCGCGTCGCCAGCGACTGCCAGGTCAGGAAGAGAAAGAAGGCGATGAACAGCGAGAAGAAGGCGACGTCCTTGGTGTCGATCACGCCGCGGGTGAAGTTGAAGAAGCGATCGAAGAGCGACACGCCGAGCAGCAGTTGCATGACCTCGTACGAGCCGGCTTCCTCGTTCCAGGTGATGAACCAGAAGAGCACGAGAATGCCGTAGGTGACCATGGCGCTGACTACCTGGTTCTCGGTCAGCGAGGAGACGAACAGCCCGCAGGCGATGAACGCGGTGCCGAGCAACAGCATGCCGAGATAGCCCGCCAGCACCGGGGCCACGTCGTACGGGTAGTACCAGTGCAGCGCCAGCGGCCCGACCGCCGTCAGCAGCAGCATGACGACGAAGAAGAGCCACGCGGCGAGAAATTTGCCGAGGACGATCTCGCCGTCGCGAACCGGGTAGGTCCACAGCAGCTCCATGGTCCCGAGCTTCTTCTCCTCGGCGAACAAGCGCATGGTGAGCAGCGGCAGGACCAGCATCGCCACCAGGCGCATGTCGAGGAAGACGAACTGCCACAGCCCGGTGGCCAGCGTGAAGCCGCCGAACAGAATGAAGAAGATCATGTCGCTGTAGAAGAAGTAGCCGCTCAGCAGCAGGAACACCGCGAGCAGGACGTAGGCGATGACCGAGCCGAAGTAGGAGTACAGCTCGCGCCGGCAGATGACGAAGAGCTTCATCGCTGCGGGCGAATCGGGTCGGCGCCGACCAGCGAGAGGAAGATCTCCTCGAGGGTGAGCGTGCGCGGGCGCAGCTCGCGCAGGCCCCAGCCGCGCGCGGCGATGGCGGCGGCGAGCGCCTCGCGGAGATCGCGGTCGCGTTCGGTGTTGACGGTGACTTCGACGGTGCCGTCGGCGGCGGCGTGCGGCTCGACGCCCAGCACGCCGGGCACGGTGCGCAAGACCTGCGCGACCTGGGCACCCGGACCGCGAACTTCGAGATGCACTTGCGAGGTGGGGCGCAGGCGGCGGTTCAGGTTGGCCGGCGTGTCGAGCGCCAGGACCCGGCCGCGGTGGATGATGATGACGCGGTCGCACACCGCTTCCACCTCGGGCAGGATGTGGGTCGAGAGAATCACGGTGCGCTGCTGGCGCAAGCCGCCGATGAGCGCGCGCATGTCGGCGACCTGCTCGGGGTCGAGCCCGGCGGTGGGCTCGTCGAGAATCAGCACGCGCGGCGAGCCGGTCAACGCCTGGGCGATGCCGACGCGCTGGCGAAACCCCTTCGACAGGGTGCCGACGAGACGGTCCTCCACCGGCTCGAGGCTGCAACTGGCCATCGCCTGGTCGGCGTGGTCGCGCGCGGCGCGCCGGCTGAGGCCCTTCATTTCACCGACATAGGTGAGATAGTGCGCGACCGTCATGTCGAGGTAGAGCGACACGCGCTCGGGAAAGTATCCGACCTGCGCGCGGGCGCGCAGGGAGTCGGTGACCACGTCGTGCCCGGCGATGCGCACGCGCCCCTGACTGGGCGGGAAGACCCCGGCGAGGATGCGCATGGTGGTGCTCTTGCCGGCGCCGTTGGGGCCGAGAAAGCCGACGATCTCGCCGGCCGCCACCTCGAAGGAGACGTCTTCGATGGCGGTGAACGACCCGAAGCGCTTGGTGAGCTGCTCGGCTGCGATCATTCGCCGGCATCCTAAACGAGCGCCCAGCCCGGCTCAAATTGCCGCGTCCGGTGGCTTTTGCGCGGCCGTGGGTGCGCATACAATGTCGGCATGAACACGACACGACTGAGGCGCAGCATCGGCGTGCTGGGTGGACTGGTGCTGCTCGCGGCGGCCTGCACGACGGTGCCGTACACCAATCGCACCCAGCTGATGCTGATGTCGGAGTCCGAGGACGTTCGACTGGGTGCCGCCGTCTACCAGCAGGTGTTGAAAGAGGAGCGCGTCGTTCGCGATCCGCAGGTCACCGAGGTCGTCACCCGCGTCGGCCAACGCATCGCCGCGGTGGCCAACAAGCCCGACTACCAATGGGAGTTCACCGTCATCGACGATCCCAAGCAGGCCAACGCGTTCTGCCTGCCGGGCGGCAAGGTGGCGGTGTACACCGGGATCTTTCCGATCGCGCGCGACGAGGCCGGCCTGGCCACCGTCATCGGTCACGAGGTGGCGCACGCGCTGGCGCGCCACGGCGCCGAGCGCATGAGCCAGAACACCGCGCTGCAAATCGGCGCGGCGGGCGTTGCCGTCGCCGCCGGGGCCAGCGGGGTCAGCGGCGGCACCCAACAGTTGATCATGCAGGCGTACGGCCTGGGCAGCACCATCGGCATCGCGCTGCCGTTCAACCGCTCGCAGGAGTCCGAAGCCGATCACATCGGCATCAGCCTGATGGCCCAGGCCGGTTACGACCCGCAGGCCTCGATCGGCCTGTGGCAGCGCATGGAAGCCGCCGAGCACGGCAGCCGGCCGCCGCACTGGCTGTCGACACACCCGTCGCCCAAGACCCGCCAGCAGGACTTGCGCCGCTGGATGGCGGAGGCGCAGCGTTACTACAAGCCGAACGGGCAGCCCGTCGTCATGTTGCCCTCGATCCCCGGCGCGACCGCCGGCGGTTGACGCGCGGTGCATTGCGCGCCGGATGTCTTGACGATGGCCGCCCTGCGGGCGGCACGGGCGCGCCGAGGCGCGCCCCGACCCGGATCGCACGGCGCACCGCGCGGGTCCCTGCAGGTGCCGCCCTTGGGCGGCCCGTAGGTGCGCCGACGGCGCAACCGTGTTTCACGATACGTGCCGGGGAGAACGTGGCGTGCGCAAGTGCAACCAGAACGACAGCGCCACGTAGTACACCGGAAACAACAGGCTGATTCGCGCCAGCGTACGCGACGGGGTCGGCAGCTGCACCAGCAGCCAGAAGACCGACAGCGCCCAGAGACCGCCGCCGACGTAGGTGACGGTCTGCAGCGTCGCGGTCCGGCTCGGGTACAGAAAGCGGATGGGCACGAAGACGAGCAGGCTCAGGCCGGCCACCCACGCCGCGTTGGTCCAGGGCGACCAGCTGAACACGTACAGGTAGAGCGCCAGCACGTTCCAGTAGGAGGGAAAGCCGGTGAAGAAATGGTCGGGCGTCTTCGCCTCGGAGTTGCAGAAGCCGTAGGCGCTGGCGAGCAAGGGCAGGGCGGCGACGACGAGACCGAGGAAGCCGCCCGGCAGCAGATCGGCGCGGACGAGTAGCACGATGGGAACCAGGACGTAGTTCAAGTAGTCGACGATGTCGTCGAGCTTCGAACCGTCGAACTGCGGCAGTACCTGCTTGACGCGCGCGCGCCGCGCCAGCGTGCCGTCGGTGCAGTCGATGAACATCGCCAGCGACATCCATGCGAACGCCGCCGCGTGGCGGTCATGTCCGATGGCGTCGAGCGCGAGCAGCGCCAGCAGCGCCCCGCTCGCCGTGTAGAGATGCACCCCCCACGCCCGCAGCCGGGCGCTGTCCGTCACGGATCCGTTCATGGCAGCTCGCTCCTAAAGAACCTCTGCACGAGTCCTCGGCAGCCTGATCGGGGTCGGAATCGGCATCGGAATCGGAAAGTGGCGCAGAAACACGCGCGAAAAGGACGATCCCGATTCCGATCCCGATTCCGACCCCGGGGGGGAAGAAAGCTCAACTGGCTTCTGCAGAGGTTCCCTAGCAGGCAGGGTGTGCGGCACGGAACCCCCTGAGACCACTGGCGCTCGCGGCGCATTTCTTTACTCCCCGCGGGGTCGATGCTAGCCGTCGGTCGCGGTAGTACGAGCCGCGGTCCTTGATGAGAACGCCCCTTCGCTGGCTGGTCGCGGCACTGCTCATCGGCCTGCTCGGCGCTGGCGGGTGGCTGCTGGTGGGCGGGCTCGCCGCCCGCCGCGAAGTCCAGCGCACGCGCGACGTGTTCGAGGTGCTGCCGAACGTCGCCCAGCGCATCCAGAACTTCCACCGCGTGCGCGTGGATAACGGGCGCAAGGTGTGGGAGGTGTCGGCGCGCGAGGCTCAGTACCTGGAGAGCGAGAACGTGGTGACGGTGGATGCGCCCGTGCTCGAGGTGTTCTTCGAGGACGGCCGCAGCGTGTCGCTGCGCGGTGAGGGCGGCAAGGTCTTTCTCGAGGACCGTGAGTTGCGCCTCGTCGAGCTGGGCGGCGACATCCGCATCCAACTCGGCGAGTACGCGCTGCACACCGACCAGGTGCGCTATGAGGTCGAGCGCGGTGTGATCGTCGCGCCCGGTGCGGTGCGCATCGCGGGCGCCGATTTCGAGCTGCTGGGGGAGCGGATGGAGGTGCACGTCGCCGACCAGCGTCTCGCCTTGTCCGCCGGCGTCAAGACGACGCTCTGGCCGCGGAGCTGAGGTCCCGACGTGCCGCGCCCCCTGTGCTTCGTCGCACTCATCGTGCTCGCGTCGGTTGCCAGCGCCGCCAGTCGCGCCGCCGAGCCCGACCGCACGCCGGCGGCAGACGACCAGCTCGACGGCCTGCTCGGGGGGTTCGCGCTCGGCGGCGGGCGCGGCCCGGTCCGCATCGACGCCGCCACCATGGAATTCGACTACAAGACCAAGGTGCTGACCTATCGCGGCGGCGTCACCGTGACCCAGGAAGACATGACCCTGCGCAGCCAGACCCTGCGCGTCACGCTCGACCCCGATCGCATGGAGCGTCCGCGCGAGGTGGTCGCCGAGGGCGCGGTTCAGATCGACAAAGGCGCCCGGCGCGCCACCGGCGGCCGCGCCGTGTTCGACAACGCCGCCCGCACGGTCACGCTGACCGAGGAAGCGCGTCTGCAGGACGGTCCGAACGAGGTCACCGGCGAACGGGTCGTGGTCTATCTGAACGAGCAGCGCAGCGTGGTCGAGGGAGGGCAGGACCGCGTCCGCGCCGTGCTCTATCCGTCGTCCGAACACGGCGCCGGAGAGGCCCCCGGTGAGCGCTGAGCACGGCCGCGCCCCGGCCGGTTTGCTGCGGGCCGAGGCCGTCACCAAGCGCCTCGGCGGGCGCGATATCCTCGGCGGCGTCACCGTCGAAGTGCACACCGGAGAAGTGGTCGGCCTGCTCGGGCCGAACGGCGCCGGCAAGACGACGACCTTCTATTGCCTCGTCGGTCTGCTGCGTCCGGACGGGGGCGCGGTGTTGCTCAACGGGCGCGACGTCACCCGCGAGCCCACCTACCGGCGGGCGCGGCTGGGCATCAGCTACCTGGCGCAGGAGCCGTCGGTGTTCCGTCGCCTCACGGTCGAGGACAATTTGCTCGCCATCCTCGAAACCTTGCCGCTCACCCGCGAGGAGCGCGCCGAGCGCCTGGCCAGCCTGCTCGAGGAGCTCGGCATCTCGCACTTGGCCCAGCACTACGCCTACACGCTCTCCGGCGGCGAGCGGCGCCGCGTCGAGATCAGCCGCTCATTGGTCACCCAGCCGTCGTTCATGCTGCTCGACGAGCCGTTTGCCGGTATCGATCCGATCGCGGTACTCGACATCCAGAGCATCATCACGCAGCTGCGCGAGCGCGGCATCGGGGTGCTGATCACGGACCACAACGTGCGAGAGACGCTTGGAATTTGCGATCGAGCGTATATCCTCAACGCAGGAGTGATCCTGGAGGAGGGGCCACCGGAGGTGATTGCCGCGAGCCGCAGGGCGCGCGAGCTGTACTTGGGAGAGGGCTTCAGCTTATAGGGTCGACATCGATGGCACTGGAGACCAAACTCATCCAAAAGCTCGGTCAGCAGCTGGTGATGACCCCCCAGCTGCGCCAGGCGATCAAGATCCTGCAGGTCTCGCGGGCCGAGCTCGAGCAGCTGGTCGACCAGGAGCTGGAGGAGAACCCGGTACTGGAGGAGAATCTCGACGGCCGCGAGGAGCAGGAGCAGGTCGAGGAGCCGCCGCGCACCGAAGAGCGGCTCGACGGCGCGGGGGCGGAAGGCGACGAGGAGTGGCCGGAGCCCACCGCGGAGCGTGAGACCGCCACCGAGCTCGAGCCGGAGAGCGGCCTGAACGCGATCGACTGGAACGAGTACCTGACGAACTACAGCAACGACTGGCACGCGACGACGTCGACGCCGGCGGACTATGACGACGAGAAGCGGCCCAGCCTGGAGAGTCTGCTGGTGCGCGCGCAGTCGCTCACCGAGCACCTGATCTGGCAGCTCCAGATGAACCCCCTCGACGAGGACGAGCAGGCGGTGACGGCGCTGCTGATCGGCAACATGGACAAGGACGGCTATCTGCAGTTGGCGGTGGAGGAGATCGCCTTCCAGAGCGGCAAGGACTTCGAGGTCGTGGAGCGGGCGCTGCAACGCATCCACGAGCTCGACCCGCCCGGCGTGGGCGCGCGCGACCTGCGTGAATGCCTGCTGCTGCAACTGCGCGCGCAGGGGCTCGGCGACGCGCTCGCGGCGCGCGTCATCGCCGACCATCTGGGGCTGCTCGAGGGCAAGCGGTTCGACAAGATCGCCAAGGAGCTCGAGGCGACGGTCGACGACGTCGTCGCCGCTGCCAACCACATCGCCACGCTCGAGCCCAAGCCCGGGCGCAACTTCGGCGAGGGCGACGTACGCTACATCACGCCCGACGTCTTCGTGCAGAAGTTCGGCGATGAGTACGTCGTGACCTTGAACGAGGAGGGGCTGCCCCGCCTGCGGGTGAGCTCCTACTACCGCCAGGTGCTGGGCGGCGCCGGCGGCACCGACGCCAAGAAGTACATCCAGGACAAGATGCGGGCCGCCGCCTGGCTGATCAAGAGCATCCAGCAGCGGCAGCGCACCCTGTTCATGGTCACCTCGAGCATCGTGAAGTTCCAGCGCGAGTTCCTCGATTCCGGTATCGCGCACCTGAAGCCGCTGGTGCTGAAGGATGTCGCACTCGACATCGGCATGCACGAGTCGACCGTCAGCCGCGCCACCGCCAACAAGTACGTGCACACGCCGCAGGGCATCTTCGAGCTCAAGTACTTTTTCACCTCCAGCTTGAACAAGACCGACGGCGACGAGGTGTCGGCCGAGAGCGTCAAGGACCGCATTCGCGGCATCGTCCTGGCCGAGGATGCCCGCCATCCGCTCAGCGATCAGCACATCGCCGAGATCCTCGCCAAGGAAAGCGTCGACATCGCCCGTCGCACCGTCGCCAAGTACCGCGAGATCATGGGCATCCTGCCGTCCTCCAAGCGCCGGCAGGTGTACTGAGGCGCGCCCCGCACGCGGGCGCCCAAGGATCGAGAGCCATGCAGGTGTTGGTCACCTTCCGCCACATGGAGGCCACCGAAGCGCTGCGCCAGTATGCCGAGCACAAGGTCGCGCGCGTCCACAAGCTGATGCGCCGTCCGATCGAGGCGCACGTCGTGCTGTCGGTCAACAAACGGCGCCACGTCGCCGAGATCCTGCTCAGCGGCGAGCACCTGCACGTCAACGCCACCGAGGAGACCGGCGACCTCTATTCGGCGATCGACCTGGCGATGGACAAGATCGAGCGCCAGATCCAAAAGCACGTCAACAAGCGCAAGGCGCGCAAGCACAATCTGCCGGCCGCGGAGCCGGCCGGCGCCGCGCCGGCGCGATCGCGAAGCGCGCGGACGCCGCGCGTCACCCCCGAGCGCGTGCCGATCGAGCTCATGAGCGTGGCCGAGGCAGTGCGGCGGTTCGGTCGCAACAGCGCCGAGTTCCTGCTCTTCCAGAACGAAGCAACCGATGCCCTCAACGTGCCCTACCGGCGCAAGGACGGCGCCTTCGGGCTGATCGAGCCCGAGCTAGCGTACGGATGAAGATTCTCGACATCCTGACCTCCGAGGCGCTGGTGGCGCCGGCGCTGACCGGCACGTCGAAGACCGCGACCCTGCGCGAGCTCGCCGAGCATCTCGCCCGCCAGCATCCGGAGATCAACGCCGACCGTCTCGTCGAGGTGCTGTGGGAGCGCGAGCGACTGGGCAGCACCGCCATCGGCGACGGCATCGCCATTCCGCACGGCAAGCTGCACGGGTTGAAGGGCGTGGTCGGCGCTTTCGGCCGGCACGTCGCCGGCGTGGAGTTCGATTCGCTCGACGGCAGCCCCACCCATCTCTTCTTCCTGCTGGTGGCGCCCGAGGACTCGGTCGGCCAGCACCTCAAAGCCCTGGCGCGGGTATCGCGCCTGCTCAAGGAACGCGCCTTCCGAGAGAAGCTGCTCGCTGCCGCCGACGGCGCCGAGCTGTTTCGCCTCATCCGCGAAGAGGATGAGAAGCTCTGACCGGCGCGGCTGTCGGGATGGGCCGCAGGCCCAGATCGAGGCTGTGAAATGACCAATCGCCCGCGAACCGTAGCGCGGTGCCGCTACGCGATCTTCGACGCAGCGAGTCGGTGAGCGCTCCTCTCGAAGTCGTCGTCGTCACCGGGCTCTCCGGATCCGGGAGAAGCACCGCGATTCACGTCCTCGAGGACCTCGGGTTCTACTGCATCGACAACCTCCCGGTCGTCCTCGTCCCGCGCGTCCTCGAGCTCTGCAGCACGTCGCTCGAGCGCATCAACCGCATCGGCCTCGGCATCGACCTGCGCGAGCGCCAATTCTTCGGCGAGTATCCGCGCGTGCTCGACGAGCTGCGCCGGGCGGGCTACCGCCTCGAGGTGGTGTTCTTCGACGCCAGCGACGACGTGCTGGTGCGCCGCTTCAGCGAGACCCGCCGTCCCCATCCCCTCGGCGCTGACGGCGGTCCGCTCGCCGGCATCCAGCGCGAGCGCGCCGAGCTGGTGGAGTTGCGCGCGCGCGCCGACCGCATCGTCGACACCAGCGCGCTCACCGTGCACCAGTTGCGCGAAGAGCTGCACCGGCTCTACCGCGCCGCCGGCGCCGTCGACACCCTCACGGTGCTGCTGCTGTCGTTCGGCTACAAGTTCGGCGTGCCCACCGACGCCGATATGGTGCTCGACGCGCGCTTCCTCGCCAACCCGTTCTTCGTCGACGAGCTGCGCGCCAAGACGGGCGCGGACGCGGCGGTGGCGGCCTTCGTGGTCGATCGCGCCGAAGCCCAGGAGTTCCTCCGCCTGGCCGGCGCGCTGCTCGACCACACGTTGCCGCTGCACCGGCGCGAAGGGCGCACGTACTTCACGCTCGCCGTCGGGTGCACGGGAGGCCGCCACCGCTCGGTGGCGTTGGTCGAGCGCCTCGCCCAGGATCTGGCAGGCCGCGGATGCCGGGTGCAGGTACAGCATCGGGACATGGCCCGATGAGCCGGGGCACGGCCAGCTCCGCCACCCCCACGCGCCGTCTGGAGATCAAGAACCGCCTCGGTCTGCACGCCCGCGCCGCCCGACTGATCGTGCAGACCGTCACCCAGTTCGACGCCGAGATCACCGTGACCAAGGACGACCAAACGGTGAGCGGCAAAAGCATTCTCGGATTGATGATGCTCGCTGCCGGCCAGGGCAGCGCCATCGAGGTCGCCGCCCAGGGCCCCGACGCCCAGGCCGCCCTCGACGCCATCACCGAGCTGGTCGAGGCGAAGTTCAACGAGGACGCGTAGTCGGCATTTCCCGTTGCCCGTTGTTCGTTTTTCAGGCCCAACGGGCAACGGACAACGGGCAACGCATTGTGCCAGTTGTCGCGCACGGGCCAGCCAGATAACGCCTTGACCCCCGGATACCGCTGTAATAAGCGGTTTGAGATCGTTCCGCGGCGCGGGAGCCCCGCCGCGAGTCCCACCCAGGTAGGAGAGGCGCATGCCATTGCAGAACTTCGTGTTCACGTCCGAGTCAGTGTCCGAAGGACACCCCGACAAGATGTGCGACCAGATCTCGGACGGGATCCTCGACGCCCTCCTGCAGGAAGACCCGGACAGCCGGGTGGCCTGCGAGAGCTTGGCCAAGACCGGCATGGTGGTGGTCGCCGGCGAGATCACCACCAAGGCCAAGATCGACTACTCGCAGGTCGTCCGCAAGACCGTGCGCCGCATCGGCTACACCTCCTCGGCGATGGGCTTCGACGCCGACACCTGCGCGGTGATGGTGGCCATCGACCGGCAGTCGCCCGACATCTCGCAGGGCGTCACCGAAGGCCAGGGCCTGCACAAGGAGCAGGGCGCCGGCGATCAGGGCCTGATGTTCGGCCTGGCGTGTGACGAGACTCCGGAGCTGATGCCGCTGCCCATCATGCTCGCCCACCAGCTGGTCGAGCACCTCGCCGCCGAACGGCGCACCGGCAAGTACCCGTATCTGCGGCCCGACGCGAAATCGCAGGTG